>Ga0209881_1000117_pt1 | contig 22484 bp, 18 predicted proteins | sample PersoiDNA2013193_FD_185804 | JGI IMG/M metagenome (GOLD analysis project Ga0209881, IMG submission 185804) | Permafrost soil microbial communities from the Arctic, to analyse light accelerated degradation of dissolved organic matter (DOM) -... | ecosystem: Environmental > Terrestrial > Soil >... | reverse complement strand
GCCTGGAGCTGATCCCGGGCACCCGGTCCGTTCTGGGAGGCACGACACTGTACCCCCCTCGTACCCCCCCTCGATCGAGGGCGCCGTTTTCAAGTACGGCCCCTAAACCTCGACCCACCGGTCAATTGGTGGTTGAACGCGGCCGCCAAGGTGACGTGCCTGGCGGTGGGCATGGCGGCCAGCGCGGACAGCATCGACGACATGGATCTCCTGCGCGACGGCGCGATGGAGATGAATGCAACATCGCATCATCTGGTCCTCTACACGGCGCCGCCGCTCACCGGTGAGGACGATGCGGTGCTTGGCGAGATCCATCAGATGCGCAAGGACCTCCGGTATGCGCTCCGGATGCCGCGACGCTGGGAAGGCGGCCTGAGGCGGTCGGCCTTCGCCAGGAACATCCAGGGGTCGAACAGTGGTCTCTATCCGCCAAGCGGAACAGTCGTGCCGACCAGTCCTGGCCCGCTTGCTTGAAGCGGATAATTGATGCTGAAGTCAACGGTCGCTCCCTTCAATACCGAAGGGTCGCCTGTGGGATGCGCGGGGGTGTAGTAGCCGCTAAGTATAAAGAACATTGGAACCTGAACCGCCTGTCCTTCGGCTAGGTTCCCCGCAGATTCTAGCAATACCTCCCTACTGTTGTTGCCGTCAATGCACATTGGTCCCGAAGAGTATCCGACTTCCACCTGGATACCCGAAAATTCTGCGAGACCTAGGCTCCCGGCGACTTTTGCCGGGAAATTCTTGGTGTAGTTCGTTGCGGTGAATCGAGCGGGGATTACCGCATCTGTTGCTGGGTTGATTGTGCAGGCTGACCCTGCCGATAGGCCGTCGAGCGTCAATCCAGGTTCCAGATGACGGGGCGTCCCATCTTCAAGTGCTCCGCCAAACTTGTAGCCCTCGCTGGTGGTGTAGGTGTACGACCACTTGTGAATCATCTTTACTGCCTCGCTCGCGGGCGAGGAGGGTGCTGCCGATGGCTGCGAAGATTTCGTTGTATCGACGGTAGGCGAGGACGTCGGTACGACGGTAGGCGAGGACGATGCGCAGCCTGCCAGTGTGAGGACTACCATCGCCGTCGTGACGGCTTTCACTCGCATCGGTACGGTCTTGAAGTGCATCTTCACGTCCACGCCCTTAAGGTTATGGCGGTCTGCGGGTCTCCGGCCAGCGGGGTGCTCGGCCGGGTCGCGACAGTGCCGCCGTGTTGGTTTGCGCGTCGACTTGCCATCCGGTCAGTGGCCTTGCGGCGGTGCCGCAAGGGCTCATCGTCCTGCGCGCAGGGGAATCATCCCTTGAATTGAATGGAGTCGCAGCGGCGACACCGGCGAACCATGCCGCTGCCAGTGTGAGGTATCCCCGCCGCTGACTACCCTGACAGATGAGCTACTTCCCGTGTAATGCTCGGCCGTCAGAGTGTCGCGCGTGCCATTCCGGGTGCAGATTCCCCCCAATTCACGGTGGCGACCAGAATGATCTTCCTGTCGCCTGGCAGTCAGCCGGAGTGTCGGATGGAATAACGTTCGTGCGTGGCGATGATCTCCCGGCCGACCCGCACCCCCCATTCGCCGTCATAGCCGAGAGAGATGTTGTCGTTGGACGAGCCGTTCCGGTAGCGCGTCACCAGAGTCGAAGACCCTCGGGACCCGAGGCCCATGAGCTTTTTCGATCCCTCGATGAGGCTGAGACTCGTGATCTCGGAGAAGGAGATGACCTGGGTCCCGCCGTCCTGAAGCACGACGATGAGTCTCTTCGATGTCACCACCATGGTGCCGAAGGGGAACCCGCTCCTGGTCGCCGTCACGATCGGCTCGTCAGGTGGCAGGTTGGCCTCCAGGGCCGCTAGCCGATTTCGGTACATGGCCAAGCCATTTTTTTCCTTCGGCGGCATCTCTTCGAAAACCTGGTCAATTCGTTGCACAGCTTGTCTCCACATTCCATTTCAGGCGGTGCAAGATGAAGCCTGCCGCCATTGGTTCGGTGTCCGCTCCTGTGGCCAGGAGGGCGTTGAGGATCAGTCGCCGCTTGCCTGCTAAATGCATGTTCATGGCGTGCGACCTGCAGTGAATTCCGGCCGTTCCCTCCCTGGCCGGACTTCTGTTCTGAGGATCATGTTCGTGTCAATTCTCGGTCGCCAGCGCGGCTGCCGCTGCGGGGGGAGAGAACCAATCACTGGCATCGGAGTCCTGTCACTCCGTTGGCGGGTAAACCCCCCAACTGTGCCGCCAAGCCGATGCATGTCCTGGGCGGCACGCGGGGACGTGGCCCAGCCGAGCCGGGTGACAGTCAGCCCCGCGCCAGCCGGCGACGGCCCAAAGTGGTCATCCGAATCGGACGGGCCCGATCCGCTGCTGAGCCGGTTTCCCGAGGTCGAGGGTCACGGGAGGTGGATGCACGCGGCGGCATCGGTGCCCTGACTGCCGAGCCGTGCGATGAGAGCGGTGCCGCCCTCGTCACGGCGGGTCAACGACGCGCCGCCGCCGTCCAGTTACGGCTTGCGGGACCGCCGGCGCCGCGTGGGCTCCGGCAGGTCAGCATGGCGGACCAGGCCCCCGGCGAGTCCGCTGCGGCGAGCGAGGTCGTCGGTGAGGGCGCCGGGGTGCATTCCCTGCCCGGCTGCGTCCTCCATCTCGGCCAGCTTGTCCACTGCCGCACGCAGGTAGCGGTTGACGCTCTCGGGGTCGCTGACCCCGATCTTCTCCGCGATCGCCTTCTGGGTCAGTCCCTGGCCGCGGTAGCGGAGGGCATTGGCCTGCTGGGGGCTCAGCACACCAGCGTGGCGCCGGTCTGCCCAGCGCCGGAGCGCGCCCGCGACCATCGGGTCGACCCAGGTGTTTCCTTCTGCGGCGGCTCGGACGACGTCACCTATGGTGCGGGGCGGAGCCTTCTTGGTGACGATTCCGGTCGCGCCCGCGGCGAGGCATGCGGCGAGGATCATCTCCTCCGCGATTGAGGTGTAAACGACGACCGGGCCCTGGCCGTTGTCGAGTACGAGCCGGATGGCGTGGGTGCCTGACGCGGGCGGGGTGTGGCCGGCCGGCCGGACCGTATCGAACTGGAGGTCCAGCAACACGGCGTCGTAGGCCGGATGGGGGCTGCGCAGGAACTCCTCGACGCTCGTGAAGGACGCGACCAGTTCGACTTCCTGGTCCGGGTGGCCGAGCCCCATTGCGACGACCGGGTGATCGTCTATGGAGATCACGCGCGGCCGGTCTTGGTGCTGCATTCGCATCCTCCCCCGAACTCGATGAACGTGCCCTGACCAGGCGAGGAGGTGATCTCGACGGTGGCGCCGATCTGCTCAAGGGCGGTGACCATCAGGTCGCGGGTACCGACGCCTGCGCGCGCGCCGGCCGGGAAGCCGGATCCGTCGTCGTGCACGCTCACGATCCAGCCGGAAGGCCCTGTCGCCGCGTAGACCACGACCTGTCCCGCGGCCGCATGCAGACGGACGTTCTGCAGGGCTGACCGGACAGCCTCCCGGATCCGGTAGACGGCGTCCGGGGGGAGGCTCGCTGTCGCGTCACTGAGGTCCATGAGCAAGGGGAGATCGACGAACTGGTCCTGCAGCCGGCAGAGATCGGCGGCGAGGTTGCCTGATGCGGGTTCGGTCCCGCGGACGACCGACTCGATCTCCTGAACCGATGCGACTGCTTCCGCTAGGCGGGCCTGGCGGAGGGAGTCTTCGCCTTCCCGCACGGCCTCCTCGCGCAGCATCGCCGCTAGGTCGTTGAGCAGGCGGTAGGGAGTGTGCAGGACCCGGCGCATCCGTTCGTCTTCCAGGGTCTGGATGGTGAGCGCCCGGGTGTCTGCGAGAACAGCAAGTTGCCGCAGGTAGTACATGAAGACGTAGGTGACCACGGCGAAGCCCGCGTACGGCAGAAGGCTCCCGGCGACGCCCGCACGAGTCGCGGGCGGCGGCGAGGCGAGAAGCCAGGACGCCGCCCCAGCCATGACAAGCAGCGTCGACCCCATCGCGATGAACGGCCGAAAGCACGCGGCTCCCTCGGCCACGACCAGGAAGGTGACGAGGAACGGCCATTCGGTCCACAGTTTCAGATGGTCGACTGGCTGGAAGAGCGGTGAGATCAGGAGCACGACGGTGGCGATTGCGACATCTGCCGCCACCGCCCAGCCGACCAGCCGCTGCGCCCGGTAACCCGTCCATACCACCACGGCTCCGGCGACAGCCACGGCGGCGGCCGCCAGAACCTCAAGCGGAACGCGGCGCACCAAGTCCCGGCTGAACACGATCACCAGCGTGGCCTGCGCCAGGTTCAGGACCTTCAGCGCGGCGACGGCGCCCACCGTCGCGCGGTCGACCCCTGCCAGGCTCAGCAGGCCGCGGCGGCTCGACGAGCGTTGCGCGGACCACGACGTAGGCACTCCTGCACAGCCCCCTCACTCTCACCCGCAGCCCTCCGATCCTACGTCGCCAGCAGCGACGAGATAACGGCTGGTGACCAAGATGTACGCCCAGCCGGGTGAACCCGCTGGCTGCCGCCTGTGAATGCCGCACAATGCCAGGCTGGTTGATTGTGCCGTCAGGAGACTTGGCCGGCAGACGGCCGGAGATTACAGGCCAGCCAGGAATCTCTCGCCGAAGCCAGGCCAGCCTCGAAGGCCACGCACACCCATCTGCGATGAGCGCCCGCACGGCGCGGGAACAGCCTCACGGCTGGAGACCTGCTCCCGGCCCAGGCAGACCATCACGGTGAGACGGCCGGGGCAAGAGCTCGCCCCGCTCCGCCAGCAACAGATGAGCCAGATCTGCACCATCTCTGCGACCGCGCACCGCACCTGCCGCAGGCGTACCGAACGGCGGCTACGCGCGCGGGCTCGATGAGTGAGCTGGTCACTTCAGGTAACGAAAGGGTCGTCTTGGCGAGCTGTCCTATTGCGCCAGGCTGCGTGCGCTGTTTCTGGCTGGCTTTATCGTGCCGGCCTGATGTATTCCGATCCCCGGCGTTCCCCGCGTAGCTCAAGCTTTCCCTCCTTGGCCAGGCGCCGCAGCAGGCGGCTGGCCTGGTCCGGGGTGAGCGAGCACAGGCCAGCGGCCTCAGTGCGGCTGATGTGGCCGTGGGCGTCGACGTACTGCAGGACCATCTGCTCCTGCTGCAGTGGCTCGAAGCCGTGCACGCGGACGTAGCCGGCCGGCGCATCAAGCACGCGGTAGACCGCTGCCGACAGGTGCCAGCTCCGGCCTTTCCCCTCGCCACGCGCCTGTATCCAGCCTCGTTCGACCATGCGGGCAAGAATGCCGCGGACCTCCGCGTCGGTCCGCTGCACTACCCGGGCCAGCTCCGGGGTGGTGGCCCGGCGCTCCCGGACCAGTTCCGCGAGCACCTGCAGCTCCGCGAGGCGCAGCGGCACCCCTTGCTGGCTCTCCTGCTCAAGCACCCACCTTGTCATGGGCAGGTTGGCCGGGCCGCCCGGAAGGACAGCGACAACATGGGCGTCGGAGCTTCTCCCGTAATCGGGTGCCGGCCGGCCTACGCGGAGCTGCTCGGCGAACATCCGGTTGATCCCGCGGCCCGTTCGCTCGACCAGGCCCGTGCGCTTGAACGCATCCGCGAGCAGCGGGCTGCGCGGATGCGGCGGCGCGACGAGCAGGTTGTCCAGCCGGATGCCGCTCGGGAAGCCCCCGGGGCTGGAGATCTCCAACTGCTCCTCGGTCCACTGCACGTGGACGGCGCCCCGCTGCGTGTAGTCCCGGTGGATGAGCGCGTTCGCAAGAGCCTCGCGGAATGCGGTCTCGGAGTAGGTGGAGATCGCCACGCGGAACAGCCCGAACTGCAGCTCTTCCTCCGCGTTCCTGGCCTGGAACCGGGCGAACATCTCCTCGGCGAGCCGCAGCAGGGGGTAGGGGAGGAAGTCGTTGACTTCAACCTCAAGTCCCCGGAGGACCTGGAACGCCGCCTCGTGAGTTGGCAGGAAGCGCCGCAGCGCCTCGGACCGCCCGAACAGCAGCAGCGCTCCCGCGGTGACCTCGGCCTCGGCCCGCATGAGCCCGAGCGCGCTGGCGATCTCACGATCAGATAGTGAGGCAAGCAAGCGATCGGCCCGGTCCCCCGCAGTACCGGTCAGCCGCCGGAGGCGCTCGAATTCCAGCGGGTCAAGATCCGCCCACGTAGCACCCCCGATACGCAGTCCCGCCCAGTCCACGGCACCGCGGTCCACCTCGTGAGCGAGCATCTCGTGGGCGTGGTAGGGGACACAGGTCGGCCGGCCGTCGCAGGCGACGGCCCGCCGGACGTAGGTGGCCTTTCGTCGTCCCACCACGCGCGGGCTATCCGGCACCTCCACCACCAGGACTTCCGTACCGTCAATTTCGACGACCCCGGCTACCGTGGAAAGCGCGGGCTGAGTCATGTTCGCGATCAGCGCCTGGACCCGCAGCGGGTCGGTGCGCCCCGCCTCATGCCGGGACCGCGCCCCGCTGACCGTCCCGTCGTCCTCGACGCCTACGAGGAGCACCCCGCCGGTCCCGTTGGCCAGGCACACCACCGCCTCGACAAGTTCGCGGTCGTTCAGCCGTTCCCCCTGCTCGCCCTTGAACTCGACTTCGTAGGTCTCCCCGCCAGCGATCCACCGCGCAACACGCGCAGGCAGGTCCGCTGCCTGGTCCGACGGCGTCTCCATGCATCAGCTCCTTTTACGCGGAGTTATGCGACATCATCGCAAGCCTATCGTCCAACGCGTATAACTTTGCGTGCGCGCGCATAACGGCTCTCGCCGCCCGGCCCCGGGCAGCCGACGACCGACCCGAAGCCGCGTGCAAGGCGAGGGCGAAGACAGCCGCAGATCGCCAACGGTTTCACCCCCTGGGCGATGAACTTCCGCTTCCAGGTCGGCGGGTCATCACCGCTCGCCGAGCCGGCGCGTCACACTGTTCCCCGTCGCTCTCACCACATCTGCAACATCAATCCCACCCGTACGCCAAAAGCTTCAGGCGAGAAACGCCAAGACCGCAGCGAAGACCAAGATCCCCACAAGTCCCCACAGCGGAAACCTGTGGACCTTCGGCACTGCGCGCCGTCAGCACATAGCCGCAGCTCAGAAAGATATCTTAGGCGCCCCGACCGCGACTCGAACGCGGGACCTACCGCTTAGGAGAGGGTCTGTCATAAAGACCCGGTCCGTATCGGTAGATTCGGCCCAGCCCCCGTCACCTGCATAAATGGTGGTAACGGATTCGAGAGCTACTTTAGCATTCGTCCCGACGTGTGCCGGAAAGTGCCGTCATATCCGTGGGAATCTTGTGGGGGACGTCACTGCGGACCCGGACTTGTGGGATTTCTGTGGGGCGCGGGCCAGCAGGAACCGGAGACTCTCGGGTGCGGCGCAGAGGCCGAGCACCTGTCCCCTAATGGCCAGATCCGCCGCGTCCCGCCCGACGACGGCGGCGGCACGCAAGCCCTCGCCGGCCTTTGCCGCCGTCACCGGAAGCAACCGCAGGCCGGTCACCCTCCTCGCAGGAGGCGCGCCTATCGCCAATTATTTGCGCGGCTAACTTAGATCATCAATTGTTTGACACTGGGCCTGCACAGACCATGCCGATATGGGTGATCAAGATCCCGCCGACGAGGGATGTAGTGGCTCATAGCTGACACGGATTCTGGTTGCCTAGTTAAAGGGAAAGAACAGAACGCAACAGCAAAGCGCCTTCGCCCTCGCTCTACATCATGATCGTGATCTCAGGAGCAATAACAGCCGCCAGCCTGACAAAGGCGCGGACGCGGCATGCGGATACGCGGTTCTTGCGGAGATACTCGCGTGCTGACGCCGTCCGTGAATGTTCATTATTCAGATAGTTGCATGTGTCTGCCTGTCATCCAGCACCGGTGCCAGTTTTGCAAACGCGGACGGGTCTAGCACCAGGAGTCCTCTCACGTCACACGGCAAACCCGCCGGTAACCGTCCGGTACTCGCCGAACCGGTACGGACCCGGGCAGACGCCATCACTAAATTGGGGCCAGATCCCAGTTCTCGCGAACAGAATCTATGACAGTGAGCTGGAGAGGCTCCCCCCGAATGATCCGCTGCGTTTCACCTTTCGGTTCTCATGGCATGGGAGTAACGCTCTGAAAATGAATCTAGATCAATTTCGTGATTGTCTCGGCCAAGCTGCTCGGCGATCACTCCTGCTTGCATCGTTACCCGTTTGATGAACGGATTTCCAGCGAGTGAATATGCCCGGCAGCGCATATCTATGCGTGATGCGTAATGCCCTCAATTCGGCACGAGCGAGTGTTCGGCGATGAGCATGGCGAAGGAGTCCCCCGCGATGCGAACCGCGCGGTTCGCATCGCGCATAGCGCCCCACACAATCGCGGCCCGCCGGGAATCACATCAGGAACGGCTCATGCAGGGCAACCCGCCGCGGGTGCCATCCGCGATCGGGTGCGCGTCGGTGTGGCTGGTTAGTCTCGTCCGGTGCTGACCACGCTTGCCGTGTCCCACTACTGGTCACTGCGGAATCTCGTGTTGCCGTTGGGGCAGTTGACGAGTGTCCACTGCGCGTGGCTGGTCGCGGATGGGTAGGCCGGGCAACGGCGGGCGGGGATGGAGGACTCGCCATGCTCTGGGCATGACAAACACAGGCAGGTAGGCGAGACTGGCATCTGAACTCCTGGCGATCGTGGCGTCGAGAACCATCGATCTACCAGGAGTTCTTCACGTTTAGGCGTCCGCCACGCCCGGCCACCCCCAAGATCTCAGACACCCACTCACAGTCCAGGTCCGGTCAACTCTTCGGGCCGGAGCCCTGGGAGACGGCGCCCGTCGCCCAGGCCCAGGCGGCGATCTCCACCCGGTTGCGTACGCCCAGCCTGGACTGGATCTTCGTCAGATGCGTTTTAACCGTCCCGAGCGACACGAACAGCTCGGCGCAGATCTCCTGGTTGGTGCGACCGACAGCCACCAGCCGCGCCACAGCCAATTCACGTTCCGTCAGCGCCGTCCGTGGCGGTTGCCCACCGGCGGATGACGGCCCGCGTCCGTCCTTCAGTTGACGCAGCAGCCGCACGGTCACCTCCGGCGAGAGCAGCGCGTCGCCGCGGTGCGCGGCCCGTACCGCCTCGACGAGCAGAGCCGGGCTGGCGTCCTTAAGCAGGAATCCACAGGCGCCGTCACTCAGCGCCCGGTGGACGTAATCGTCCTGGTCGAAGGTGGTCACCACGACGACACGCATCGGGTCGGTTGCCTCGGGCCGGGCCAGGATGCGGGTGACCTCCAAGCCGTCGAGTTCGGGCATCCGGATGTCGACCAGGCACACGTCGGGACGCAGCCGCCTGGCCATCTCCACGCACTCGGCGCCGTCAGCAGCCTCGCCCACCACCTGGATGTCCGGCTGGGCATCCAGGATCAGCCGGAATCCGGTGCGCACCAACTGCTGGTCGTCGGCGACGAGCACCCTCGTCGAGGGCGCGGCGGAACCTGCGGCCGTCGCACTGCTCACCCGGCCGATCCTGCCACGGCCAGTACCGGGAAAGTGGCGGCCACCAGCCAGCCGCCGTCCGGCGTCCCGCCCGCCTGTAGCGTCCCGTCCATCGCCGCCATGCGTTCTCGAAGCCCCACCATCCCGAAGCCCCCGCGGCCTCCGACCGGGGCGGCGGACCGCGCGGCGGGCGGCGTGTTGCGCACCTCGACCCGCAGCCGTCCGTCCTCCAGGCCCACCTGCACCGCCACCAGCGCATCGGCGGCGTGCCGCCGCACGTTGGTCAGCGACTCCTGCACCAGGCGGTGCACAGAGGTCTCCACCTCGGGTGCGAGCCGGGCGGAGCGGGCCGGGTCCGCAACCGAGAGGGTGGCCTGCTGGGCCTCGCCCGTGCGGAAGTCGGAGACCAGCGCGGTCAGTTCGGTGAACAACTCCCCGGATCGCCGGGGCCTGCCATCCACCTCCCGCAGTACCCGCACCAGGCGACGCATGGAGTCCAGGGTCTCCGCGCCCGCCTTCTGGATGTTCTCCAGGATCAGGTCGACCTGTTCCGGTTCCGTCTCACGGATCGTCCGGGCGGCGTTCGCCTGCCAGATAATGCCGGTGACATGGTTGGCAACGAAGTCGTGCAGGTCCCGGGCCAGTTCCAGCCGCTCGCCCTGCCGGACGGCCTCCACCGCGCGGGCATTGCGCCCGTCCAGCGCCCGCTGGTAGCAGCCGATCCCGATCGCCCCGCCGACCGCGAAGGTGAGGGTGAAGGCGGCCGCCAGTGAATCTGGGGTGCCCAGCCGAACCGGGGCGGCGATCACGGCGGCCGCGAGCGCCACCGCAGCGAGTGGCCGCCGTGATCGCCGGCAGGTTCGTGCCAGCATGATCAGCAGGCACACCGACTCCAGCATGCCCCAGCCGCCGCCGCTCGGCCGGTGGGCAAGCAGCATCCCGCCGGTCAGTGCCAGTGAACCGCACGCCGCCGCCCAGGCGCGTCGTTCAAGGGACAGCCACCGGTCGGGCAGAAACTGCAGCCCGGCGGCCGCGGGGCCGGCCACCAGGGGTGGCAGCCAGTCGTAGTGCGTGGTGCGCAACCCCTTGCTGGATTCCAGGTCGAGCAGCCACACCAGGGCGAGCGCCGCGTACAGCGCGGCGGCGAGGAGCCTTTGTGCCGGCCGCGGGAGGGGGTTGGTCTCCGCGGCGTCCGCGACCCACGAGTCGTCCGGGTTCTCCACGCGGCAAGGCTATGCGAGGCGGGCATGTCCGGGCCTCGCGGCCGTCCTCCCGGACGAACACCGCGAATCGGCGACTGTCGAACTGGCGATCTGGCGATCTGGTCAGTCTGGGGCGCCTGGCTACCGCGAGGTGCGATCAGGGTTGGGGGAGGGTTTCGGGGCGATAGGCGTAGACAGCGGTCGCTTGTACGAGGACATACCAGTCGGTGCCGCAGAGCTGGTCGGTCTTGGACTCCTGACCGCTGGGCCACCACGAGGCGGTCAGCGTCGCCTTCGTGCGGGAAGCACTGGCCGGACGACAGGCGGTGAGCGTCTTCGGATCGCTGAGGGCGAAACGGAGGATGCGCTCGGAGCCGGTGGTGCGGATGGCCTCGGAGACCGAGCTCGCCTGGTCCGGTACCCAGCTCGGCAGTCGAGCGTTCTGATTGCTCTTGCCGATCGCACCCGTCGCATAGTCGACGGTCTCGACGTGTCCGTTCAGCTTCTGCTGGATGCTTTGGCTGAGGCTTCCAGTGGAACCGCAGCCGGCGAGCGCGACTGCGGCAACCCCGATGACTAGTGCGGCCGCACAGCGAGCCGTCTTGCTGTGAATCATGTTTTTAGTGAACCGTCCCGGGCGTCTGCGGACATCGGTCCTTCGGCCACAGGGCCAGCCGAATGGCCGATGGGCGAATGCGCTCGGCCGGGCCTCCCCCGACTCGATCGGCTTGTTGTGCCTGTTCGGATACGGCCAGTGAAAAGCCGGTTCTGGAGCGGACCGGCGGCAGCCCGGACGCGTCGTTGAGCTGCCGGAACAGGTGGGTGATCGAGCCCCGGCACGGTGGTTCCGACACCAGTCGCCGGTGAACAAGAACCCCGCTGGCTCGGCCAGGTTGTGGGTACGGCAGCGGTCGCGGCAGCGGCGCGGGATGGCGGTCGTGTAGCGATCCAGGGCGATGACGCGGTTGCTGGCGGCGCTCTTGGGTGCGCGGATCTCGACTTCGGATCCGGCAGGCGGACTGGGTGGGAGATCGTCAGGCAGCCGCCCTTGAGGTCACAGGGCAAACCGATTCCGAGGGTCCGAGACCCCGGACATGGTCGCGGCGCACCAGAAGCGCGCCGGGCGGGCGGGCCGCGTGCCGTGGTGGGGCTACCTGGTCATGTTCGTGCTGGCGGCCGGCACGGGAACGGCCAACGACTTCGCCGACCTCACCGGCACCAAGACGCTCTCCGCCGTGATCATGGTGCTGCTGGTCGTCGTATTCGTGACGAGCGTCCTCACCCGGTCGGTGCCGCTGAGCAGGCTCCGCGGTGTGCGGGGCCGCCAGACGTTCGTGCCGCCGGTGTTCTCCGTGATCGCGGTCTTCGGCTACACAACGGCGACCACGAGGCGGCTGCGCCACTGCTGGGGCAGGCTGCCCGGCTGCTGAGCGAACTGGCCGACGACCACGAACTCGACGCCACGCTGCGCGACCTCGCCATGGCCTACAACGCGGCCGGATGCCTCCCCGAAGCGCGTCCACACGCCGGCAGGCGCTGGCAATCTTCATCGCGCCAGGGGATCTCGCGCAACAACAGGCCCTCACCGTGTTCCCCACAGATAACGAGGCCATAGTAGCAAGCGTGCGCCGAATGCCGGGAAGTGCCGGATTGTCCGTGGGCTTCCTGCGGGGATCACCCCCGGGAGCACGGACTTACGGGAATTCTGTGGGGCCGGGGACACGCAGCTCAGGCCGGTTCCAGGCCGTCAGGAGCACCCGGGCGCCCCCACCGGCGTTCCATGCCGGGCCGGCCCTGGTCCAGGCACCCCGCGGCGCGAGCTTCAGCACTGCCCGGGCTTTCCCTGACGGACCGCCCGGAAGCAGAACCGTGACCGGCCAGACTTCATTCTGGAGCGTCAGCGACCCAGTCAGTGCACCGGCTCACGAACTCGCCCTGCGGCCTGGCGGGAGTCACTGCAGCAAACCCGCGCATAAGTACCCAGCACCACGGCGGGCGACCACGCCATGGAGCAAGGCGCGCAGATCGATTATTTGACTGGCAGAATGGCCAGCCGCATAAGTGAGATGCGCGCAGATCGTCCATTGCGGTGCCGCTTACCTTTGGCCTCGCGGCACCGCGGCCGGGAAGCCGGGCCGCAAGCGATCACGCCAGCATCCGGCGCCCCAAGCGGAAAGATCCAGCCGACCTCGCCGCGCTACTGCAGATCGACCAGTTATGGTCGTCAACAGGCCGGCTGAACTATCGGCTCGGAGCGCAATAAGGCGGTTATCTTAAGTCCATTTGGAAGAAGCCCTGGTCAAGAGGGGTTTTTGCGTGAGAGACATGTCTCCCAAGTGAGGTTCTGTGCGTGAACAAGAGCCAAAAGCGGCACCGAGAAGAGGAGAGCCGCAGGACCCGATCGACAGTTTCTGGGTCGCATCTCCCCCAGACCCAAGAACTCGGGCCGACTCCGTAAAGCTGCACGACCGGCGCGAGGTCGAGGGCAACGAGGACTATGACCTTCTGCTTCCAGGGCGGCAGTTCATCATCGCTTGCCAAGCAGACGGGCAACACGGTTCCACGCCAGTCTCGCCACAACAGCAACACCAACCCCATCCGTGCAGCCAATGCCTCGGGTGAGAAGCGCAAAGACGGCAGCGAAGAGCAAGATCCCCACAAGTCCCCACAGCGAAACCCGCGCGCTAGCCTTCAGCACTGCGCACCGTCAGCACATAACCGCAGCTCAGAGAGATATCTCAGGCGCCCCGACCGCGACTCGAACGCGGGACCTACCGCTTAGGAGGCGGAGATGCCATTTCGAGATGCTAGCGGGCGGAAATGCTTGCGTCAACGTGTTTGTAGGTTTACGAGATGCTAGTGGGCGGTGTCTGTAACACGTTCGAAGCGGTGTCTCTAGCAGCGAATACCGCGCCGCGCCCGAACGCATCCCTAGAGTCCTGCGTCCGAGATCGCCGCGATCATCGAACTCGGCCGGGACGCCTGGGGGCAGGAGCCGGGGAACTAGGGGGCCGGCTAAGACGGCACGCATGGCCGGCGGTCGGCTCACCGACCAGGATGTCGGCCGGCTCAAGGTGCCGCCGCTATCCCGGCCTGGTCCTGATGCCGAACCATCCCGGTCAGATATTCATGAAAGTACCCCACAGGGGCGCTTTTGTGTCCGGCCCATGATGGCGGACCTGACCTAACTCTGGCCTCACAGCCGCCGTAAATCTGCTGTTAGGCGCCAAGGCGTACACATGCTCCGAGACTCGATCCGCCGAGCCAAAGGAGCAGGCATTGCACGACCACGACGTATATGACGACCGGAACCGGGGGGAGCGACGTTCGCCTCGGCAAACTCGCCGTGGCCCGTTCCCGGTGAACTTCGGGAGGCAAACCGTGCCACGGGCGCGCTATGCGTGGATGGTGTCCGCCGTCGCGGCGATGGCTCTGGCCGCGTCCGGCGTCAATGCGGCAGCCGCATCGACGCAGTCGCGGGTCGTGCTCAGCGGCACGGCCTATCAATCGATCTTTGGATTGATAGACAAGGGCGCTGCCGCGACCAACATGACGGTGACCGACAACATCTACCTGCCCGTACGCGACCCCGACGCGCTGGCGGCCGAGGCGGAGGCGGTGTCCACACCGGGCACCCACGCCTACGGCAAGTACATATCAGCCGGACAGGTAAAGGACGAAAACCAGCTCGGCCCGGCGCAGGTCGCGCTGGTCCGCGACTGGCTGTCCGCGGCCGGACTCACCGTCAGCCAGCCGAACTGGCGGAGCCTGGCGGTGACCGGCACCATCGGCCAGCTCGAGCGCGCGTTCGACGTGACCTACCACTCCTACTACGTCCCGGCCGGCGAAGGCGCCAAGGTCTACTTCCTGATGCCGACCACCAACATGAGCGTGCCAGGCGACCTCGGCAAGCTAGTCCTGGGAGTCGGGGCGTCCATCTTCAGGCGCCCCCTGGCGTCGGCCGGATCGGAAGCGCCGGCCAAATCGGACTCGACGGACGGATCGGCCTCGACGGCCGACGCATCGGTGAACCTGCCGGCCAAGTTCGGCGGTGTCACGTACCCGCACACCGAGGGCAGCCAGTCTTCCGCGTCCGCCACCTGCTCCAAGTACTGGGACCAGGTGAAAGACACCAGCGTACCCAAGGTCAACGGCGCGGCACCGCCCTACGGCGGGTGCGGGTACACCCCCCGGCAGTTGCGCCACGCCTATGGCCTGGACAGCTCGAAGCTGACCGGCCGAGGCCAGACGGTCGCCGTCGTAACGCCGGCCATGGACACCCTGCAGCAGGACGTGGATACCTGGTCCAAGAACGTCGGCGTCGCGCCGCTGCGCCGCGGTCAGCTGACCGTCGTGTCCACCCCGGATGGGTCAGCCACCCTGAAGCCCAACGGCATCGGATACATCGGCATGGTCGAGAACACCCTGGACGTCGAGGCGGTGCACGGCATCGCGCCGGACGCCAACGTCCTGTCGGTGGGACTGTCCACCAGGGAGGGCGGCACGGTACTCGACAGCATGGCCTACATCCTCGACCACACCCACGCGACCATCGTGTCCATGTCGCTCGGGACAAGGTTCACCGGCGATATGCGGCAGGCCTACGATCAGGCTTACCAGGAGGGCGCGCTGCAGGGCGTCGGCTTCTACGTCGCCACCGGCGACGGCGCTCCTAACCCCTTCACCGGGAGCTTCCTTGGCGACCTGGCTGGCACCAGCTGGGACACCGCGGTGGGCGGCACGGCGCTGGCGATCGGGAAGAACGGCTCGCGCGATTGGGAGACCGGCTGGGGCGACGAAGTGAACGCCCTGTCCTCGGACGGCACCTCCTGGCAGCAGCCCGCTCAGTCGGCCGGCGGCGCGGGCGGCGGCTGGGTGACCGGGGAACCCCAGCCGTGGTACCAGCGCGGCGTCGTCTCCGCCAGCCTCGCGAAGGGGCCTGACGGCAAGGAGGACCGGGTCGGACCTGACATCTCCATGGATGCCGACCTCGTCACCGGATTCCTGGTCGGCGGCACGCCGCTGGACGGCTCGCCGACCACGGACCCGAGTACCTGGCACTACATACAGCAAGACATCGGCGGCACCAGCCTGGCCACCCCGCTGTTCGCCGGTGTCCAGGCCCTCGCCCAGCAGGCCAGCGGCAAGGCGTTCGGCTTCGCGAACCCGGTGATCTACCAGCGCGCGAACACCCCGGCGATCCGCGACGTCACCAAGTACACCCTGCCGGACGGCGCCGCGCCGTCCGCCGTGCTCTTCGACTCAGTATTCGGACCCGGAGCCGCGCTCACCACCATGCTTGGCCGCATGTACCCGTTGACACCGAACGAGCCGTTGCTGCCAAGCACCGGCCCCGGCTTCGACACCGAGACCGGCCTCGGCACCCCGACGGGCGCCTATCTCCGGTCGTTCAGCCGCAGCTGACCGGCAGCCGGCCAAGGCCCGCCGACACGTTTCGGTTCCCCGAAAGTGTTGGCGGGCCCCGAGCCGAGCAGATCGGCGCACATCGCGTCCGTCAGCGCGATGACCTGCTCCGCAGCCGATCTCATGGCCGCCGGAATCCGCAAGTCCCCAGATCCGTCACGAGAACGCACCGCTGGCCCCGATCTCGCGGCCGGCGAGCAGGTTAGCGGCGAATCCGGCGATGTCACGGGCAAGCCCGGCGTAGGCCCGCTTGTGGGGGGCCTGCGTGTTCGCCAGCTGGAGAACTATGGTGAGTATCTCCTCGGCGAGATCGGCTGCCTCGGCAAGCCCCCACGCGCGTCCCTCCGCAACGAGGTGATCCAAGGTGATGGCGGCGTGACGGTACTCCCCGCCGACCGCGAGAGCCACCTCGCCGTCGTTGGGCTGATGCGCTTGCGGCACAACGTCGTAGGCGGGGCTGAGCGTCATGGCCCCGCCGGGGAGGTGCAGCAGGGAGAGGTTCTTGGCGTGCATGTCGAGGTTTCCCACGGCAACCGAGACCACGACGAGCTTGAACAGGCGCTCAAGCGAGTCGTGGTCTCCGGTGCCGGAGAATACCCGGGCGATGCGTTCGAGGCTTACCTTGCCGCCGTACTTCTGGTACTTCTGGTTCCCCGCCGCGCCTAGAACCTGGTTGAAGTCTTCCTGGTGGATGCGCCCCTGGGGGGCATCGGGGGAACGGTCGTAGCGCTCGATCACCACGGCTGGTACGCCCGCGAATTCTTCGATCCATGTCGGGAAGGAGGTGAGCCCGGCGGCTTGCGCGAAGCGTGCCCCGAACTCCTCGTCGTAGATCGCAGTCGGGTAGTCCCGCGCCTGCGGCTTGAGGATGTGGGTGGACGGCCAGCCGTCGAGCACCCGATTCCAGCCTTCTCCGGTCCGGGCGAGCACGATCTTGTCCTGGACCCCGGCTAGTGAGGTCTTGCCGCCGGAGGGCTTGTTTCCCAGCGGGTTGTCCTGGACGTGCTCCAGCAGGCCAGCTACCCCGGCGCTGGACAGCGGTTCCAGCGCAGGCTGCTTCGGCTCGCCCGGAACATCGGGATCCCAGATCTGGAGCGCCCCGGCGACATCCCGGCCATAGACACGCAATAGGCCGATGACATCCTGCTCGGCGAGACCGGCCTGCTGCGCAAGTCGAGTGAGCATCCGGCCCTCGGGGAGCAGTTCCCGGAAGAAGTTCTGCCGCCGCTCCTTGCGCGACCGCACAGCCACCACCGCGAGGGGGATCGCCACCGACAAGATGGGGCTGTCGATGCCGAACCGGTTAACCGCAGCCGCATCCGGCAGGAAGTCAAAGGCCCGCCACGTTCCCGTGAGCGTCCCTGCCCGTGTCCCGTACAGTTCGACGACCAGGTCAGCCATGCTCGTCCCGCGGCGTGATCGTCGCCGTCAACTCCATGCCGGTCTCGCGCATCGCCGCGAAAAGGCGGTCCATGACGATCGACGGCTTGCCGGCCTCAAGCTCCCACACGTATTTCTGCGTGGTGCCCAGCCTCCGGGCGAGTTCCCGCTGGCTCAGCCCCGACAGCAGCCGGGCCTGCTGCAGGATGCGCCCCAGCGACTCGGCACTGGTTACCGCCCCCGTGTATGCCATCGCATCCTCCGACTCCGATATCGAAGTCAGACTACTTGACTACCTTATTGGAGTCAACCATGGTGACGTTGATATCGACGTCACGCCGGTTCAGGGTCACGGCGACACCCGGACACATCCGCAACGCGGCCCGCGGCCTTCAGGCAGCCGCAGCCGTCAGGCTGGCACGCCCGGGGCGGCACGATCATCCTCTTGCGGTCCGGGCCGCCTCCCCGGGCACAGCACCACGCGGTCGACCCGGTGCCGGTCATCGACCACGGGAACGCCCACCGCCCCGTCCTCCAGGGCCCGCACCGCGACCTCGGCGCGCTCGGCGAAGATCCGCTAACGGGACACCCGGCTGCATGAGGCCGATCCAGGTGACCACGCACAGGCACGCCGCCCGAGCGTCCGGATGCGGCCCGCCGATCCCCATCCACCGCGCGCCATCGAACGCCAACGCGCTGAACACCTTCACGGACTCACGTGCAGCGCGAGAGCCGCCGCGATCCGATCCGCCGGAAATGCCCAGCGCACATCATCACCTAAGGCACGATCCCTGTCATGCATAGTCGACTACTCGCGTATCTTGCCGTCAGATAGGCCAAATCCTTGTCTCGCCCGTGTCTGAATGGACGGACATCGAGGGAGCTGAGAGCACGGTCCCGTCGGGATGAGCCCGAGCGGCGGCGGACAGCGGTAACCGCTCGGCCGAACCGGCCGGGCGTAAGGGTGGTCCGACGACAGGGCAGCCTGAATGCCGGCGGCGACGATGGTCCCCGTTTCGTCGGCGAGCGCCAGGTTGGGCACACCCGGCTCCGGATTCATGCTCCCGATACCGCAAGAGGCGGTCATCCGCCCGGCGACGGCGGTGGCCTCGGCGACGGTGGCGCCCTCCATGACGATGCCCAGGTTCAGGGTCGGGGCCGTCGCCCGGCCATCGGGAGCGGATAGGTTCGCCCGTCGGGATGGCGGAAGTTGATGCCGTGCTGGACGCGGGCGATCTCGCCTCGGCCGGTGACCCGGTACCGGCGGAACGTGGCGTAGGGCAGGCAGAGTCATGGGCGCAGGAGCAGATGAGATCAAGCACGGCCAACGCCGAACCCCGGGCCCGGCCGGCCAGGTTGCCGAACACGGTCACTGCGGCATCCATCTGGACATGCCGGTATCCCTGGGCCCGATGATGGAACCCGCCCCAGGCCCGCGGACTGCCAGTGGACTACCGCTGACCCGGTGCCGAGCAGTCCGGCAGAGAGGGGTTGGCCCCTTTGCGGTTCCGGAGGGATGGCGCGACTATCTACCTGCCCGACCCCGACGGGCTACGCGGCGACCAGCAGTCACCGGCGATGGATGATTTTCAGGAACGACTTCGCAAGGAAGGCCTGGAAACGAGCTGGCAGCCGACGTATAACGCCGAGGCCAATCCTGTCCCGGTCCGGCTACGGCACGCAGACCTGGCCAAGCCGGTCGTTCAGGAACTACTCAGGGCAACCTTCGCGATCCTTGACTCTGCCGCCGTCCCCTGGTCGGAACAGCAAGCGCAGCCAGTCACCTCTGCGGGCGGCGGCGCAACTAACAGACTCTCATCGACCTCGGCCTGAGACTGTAACCAGAATGCGCCGGTACTCCTCAATCTTCGGCCAACTGATGTCTAAAGGACACTGAATTCCGTGGTACGCCTAACGGCGGATCATTACGCGCGCTCCCACTCTGCTGCAGTAGCGCGAAGTGACGGCAGCAGGGTCAGCGCTCGTAGTGGTGCCGGCAGGCGACTATACGGATCTCGTCCTCGGCGACCTTGCAGACGAGGCGGTGCTCGTCCGTGACCCGGCGGGACCAGCACCCCTGGAACCCGTGCTTGAGCGGCTCGAGCTTGCCGATCCCCTCGTTGCCGCTGCGCTGGACATCGGTGATCAGAGCGTTGATCCGCTTGAGGACCTTGCGGTCCTGAGCCTGCCACCACAGGTAGTCATCCCAGGCGGACTCGTCCCAGACGAACTCCGCTCTGCCAGGTCCCGCGCAATGCCGCCGCCGTGCTTGAGCCGGTCAATCGAGGCCAGCAGCCGCCTGGCGTTCTCCGGGCTCCGCAGGCGACACACGCCGTCGTCCCCCTTTCAGCTCAGGAACCGCCGCAGCAACTGATAAACGCGCGGCGCTTGGACGGCCGCGTTCCTGTCGCCCTCAATCCCGCCGAAGTGCAGGCCCATGGCCTTGCCGCTTTCCAGGTGGATCACCACAGAACCGGAGTTACCGCCGAGCGTGGTCGCGTCGTGGTGCAGCACGTCGCCCACGGCCACGGCGGTGACCTGCCCCGGGGCTAGGCGCTTGACGTTGTAGATGCCGTCGAAGATGCGCTGCTGGTCGGCCAGGTTATTGCGGCTGTCCCGCGCGGGATAGCCGACCACGGCGACCCACGCGCCCACGCCGATCCCGTCGAACTCCGTGCGGGTCATCAACTCGATGGCCGACGGACCCGCTTCACCGTCCTCGCCGCGGTCGACGATGTGGAGGAGAGAAACGTCGACGGAATCCTCCGGCTCGATCCAGAGAATTTCCTTAACCTTAAACCGCGATTCGTCGGGCTGCCGGTACTCATGCCGCCAGTCGATAGACGCAGCGACCGGCGGGGCCCCGTAGTTCTTTCTGAAGGCGAACGCGCCCTTCAGGTCGCTGGCGAATTCCCTCGCCACATGACGGTTCGTTACCACAATGCCGGGAGCGACGACCCAGCCGGTGCCCACCCAGTCGTGTTGGTGGTTGCGCAGGTCGATGCGTCCCGCGCTGGGGATCACGCGCTCAAGCGCCGTCCGTCCGGCTTCAAGTTGTCCACCGATCACTTCGCTATTGGGAAACGAGTCAGCGGGTGTTACGAAAGTGGACCGCTGCACTAGGTAAACCGGGCGGGTGAAGCGCTCGATGATCGCTTCGAGTCCCGGGTCGGTCCCGGGGACGTAGGTCCCTTCGGCGATATTCTCCGCCGCACTGGCAGCCCGATCCATAAACTGGCCACCCTCCAGGCTCTCAAGGCCGCCCGCATTATCCTGCGACTGCTCGGCAAGGCCCGGGACGCGATCGAGGAACTCCTGCTTCAACGCGGGGTCAGCCAGTAATTGCCGAATGTCCATATTTCCCTCCGGCCGACCGCGGCGCTACTGCCCGGCCAGTCCCCTGCAAGCGCCGACTGTACCTACACTACATTAGCAGCATGTCGCTGGACTACCGGATTTAGCGGGTAAGTCAGCTTCCAGTATCCGCGTGGACGCTGCCTTCCGACCCGGGAGCCTGCGAGTCGATGATTTCAACGAGAGAGCGGAGCAGGGCGGCGGTGCTACGTGAAACGGTAATTGTCTTCTTGCTGAGCTTAAACCAATTCTTTTCTAGCTCTACGCGATCTCTGACACTGGGGTCATCGGCCAGACTGGTGGCGATATTAATAAGTGTTGCGAGCTGGCCCTTGAGGTCAATGGCCGCGTCCATGGTCTGACTTACAGTAGTAGTCATGTCGCCGTCAACGGTGCCCTGGGGGAGTTCCAGTATCTCATTCAGTGCCAAACAGATTGTCTCGCACTGGTCCTTTACGGGACCCAGGGGTCCTTTATCGAAATCATTCTTGATGAGAGATTCGCGCAAACGCGGGGTCGCTGCGCTGAGCTCGTCGGCTAGTCGGCGGATTTCTCGCCAGCCGGGTCTACCTACCAAGGCTGGCTAAAGCGAAAGAGCGGGGCTTCGGGCGAGCTCTTTCAGGGCGGCGGCGGCGGCCTCCGTCTCGCTTGCGTACCTGATCATATTGTCAACGCCACTGAGCGCCCGCCGGGCCTGCCCGCTGTTGGCGGGCAGCGCACGCGTCAGCTTGCCGAGTGCGGTCTCCGCTCTTATGAATTCCTGGCTCCAGTTCATCCGCCATTGCAGCGCAAGAAGCGGATGTTCCTGTAGTACTGGCAGAGAGCTTAGCTGCCTCCGCAGCTTCGTGGCGAGGTGCCGGGCGACGGCTGTCGATGCAAGAAGATCCACCGGGGTACGCGAGGTTGCTGCCGGCAAGATTGACGAGACAAGCTGAGCAGCTTGATCGCTAATGCGCTCGATCGTGGGCCGGTCGACCTTAGTGAGGTCATAGTCGAGGACGTGCGCTAGGTCTTCACGACCCAGGTCGGCCAGCGTACGGCGCAGTTTGTACAACGTGCGATGGGTGGCGAGCCAGTCCCACAGGGCATATGCGTCGTGGATTACCACGGGAATCCCGAGCGCACGTGCGACAACTTCACAGTCATGCGCCATTCCCTGACATACCCTCTCTTTGGCGTCGGCTGAATACACACCGAAATGGGCCGCGCCTGTGGATCCGTCGGTCTCGAACAAGCCGGCATAGCGGCTATGTTCCAGGTGCTGCGCGATTGCCGAGGCTGGGACGCCCTGATTCTTTGTGCGGGTAGAGTAATGATGAAGTGCGACGAGATTTCCGCGAGTGTCCACCACGGGTCCTCCAGAAGAGCCCATTAATGTATTACCCAGATATCTGATACGCGTCCCTTGCTGGTTCTGCTCGGGCGGCTGTGCGATATACGAGAACTTCAGGAAATCCCGCAATGGATATTGCGCAATGATAAGCACGGGACCGAGAGTGAAGTCGTATGAGTCCGGGTCGAGGACGTAACATCCTCGCCCGGTAAGCGTTCCGTCCGCGGCGCGTACTTTCGGTGCTGGTTCTGCGAGTTGCAAAAGGGCGAAGTCGAGGTTCTCGGGAGATGCCTCCCAGTCTTCGCCGCCGCCAGGGCCACGTTCTCCGGGGGTGGGCGGGCTGTCGCATATT
>Ga0209881_1000113_pt1 | contig 22730 bp, 22 predicted proteins | sample PersoiDNA2013193_FD_185804 | JGI IMG/M metagenome (GOLD analysis project Ga0209881, IMG submission 185804) | Permafrost soil microbial communities from the Arctic, to analyse light accelerated degradation of dissolved organic matter (DOM) -... | ecosystem: Environmental > Terrestrial > Soil >... | reverse complement strand
GTCCGGGCCTGTCTGGGAGCGAACGCCCAGTCGCCCGGCGGCGTCCCCGAGCGCGGCTGGGCCGCCAGCTTGGACAGGAGCGCCTCGCTTACGGTGATGTTCACCCGAGCGGGCAGCGCGCAGCAGGTCGGCCCTGGCGGCTGTGGCCGCTGGCGTCGGCCGCGCCGGGGGCGGGCTACGCCGTGGCCGACGGCGTAGCCGTGGTCGTCGACGATGGTGACTTCCCACCGGGAGTAAGGAGACCGGGCCGCCGCGGCGGCGAGATCGCGGGTGATGGCGGGGTCGAGGGGACCAAGAAGCCGGTTCTCCCCGGCTCGTTCCGCGCACCGGTGCAGGGTGGCCAGCGGGACTGTCACCTCAGCCAGCGCCTGCTCCGCGCCGCCGGAGCTGCTCGGCTCTGGCTCGTCGGGTGCGGGGTAGTCGGGTTCCGGGTCGTCAGGTGCTGGGTCATCAGATTCGGGATCGTCCGGTTGGGGACTGTCCGGTTCGGGGCCGTGAGGTGCGGGGCCGTGAGGTTCGGGATCGTCCGGTTCGGGACCGTCGGGCGGTTCGCTGGCGGTGCCGGAGGCGAACGCGATCCGGTCCGCGGCGGTGACGCCGTTGAGGAGGTCGAGGTAGGCGAGTGCCTGCAGGCTGCTGATGGTCTGGCCGCCGAACGCGCCGGACTTCGCGTATAGTCCGGCGCGGGCAAGCACGTTGGCGTGGCCGGATAGGGCATCCGCGGCCGGGAGGTCACGGCCGGACAGGCCGACCGCGCCGGACTCCTCACGGAACACCGTCACCCGCGCCCGCTCCCGCTCCGCCTTCGACCGTCGACGCTCCGCCACGTCCGGGGCCACGGCCAGTGCCGCCCGCCACGCCAGCCTTTCGACCTGAAAGTAGGTCTTCCCAGCGAGTTCGGGCAGGATAAGCGCCTCGGCTCGCGTCGCCTCGTCCTCCTCGAGGGGCTCGAAGACCTGGACAACCAGCTTCGCCTTGGCTCGGGTCAAAGTGCCGTCGGCGAGGAGCCGGCCGATGCCCGGCAGCCGCATGCCCAGCGCCCACGCCAGCCCGGCGAGATTCCCTGCCGACACCGGGCCCATCGCGAGCGCTCCCGCGATCTCGTAGTTCAACGAGTCGTCCCATCCGTCGGGCAGGTCCAGGCGGCGGCGAAGCAGCGGATTGCCCGCCCCGTCCTCGCGCATCATCGTCCGCAGCGCCGCGAGCAGGCCTGCCGCCGCCCATGACTCGATGGCCGCCCACTGGCGTACGATCCCGACAAGCGCGTCCGGCCCCGCGCCTTCGTAGAGGTCCTCCGGCCCGGCGGCGGCCTCAAGCGCCGCCGCGAGCGCCGCGGACGGCCCGGCCGCGCCCCAGGCCCCGCCACGCTCGAAGCCGGCGATGAGCTCAGGCAGGCCGTCGCCCTGGCCGGGCTCGCCGCCCGGTCGGGAGTCGTCTGCCTGCCAGTCCATGCCCGGTCCGTTCGATCGAATACTGCCCTTGACTTTCCTAATCGAACATTACTACGAGCCACTGACATTCCTGCCCGCCGCCCGCGCGCCGACGTCCGCCGCGCCGACGCCCGCCGACGGCGGCCCGTAGGGGGCCGGTGCCTGTCCTGGCCAAATCATCTGCCGGGCGCACACGCTGGCGCGCGACGCCATCAGGCAGGCCAGCCCGGCCACGAAGGTGGGCATCACCCTCGCGCTGCAGGACGTGCAGGCACGGCCGGGAGGCGAGCGGGAGGCGGAGCGGATCTGGGCCGGGCAGTTCGGCGAGTTCCTCCCCGCGCTCGACGGCGACGACTTCATCGGCGTGCAGAACTACTCCAGGGTCCTCGTCGGCCCGGACGGGATGATCTCGGCGGCCGCAACGGACGCCGAGGTCACGCAGCTGGGGTACGAGTTCTACCCAGGCACTGGAAACGTGAGTTCATCCGACAACTTCGAGTGGATGCTCGGCTACCGGCCAACCTTCGGGCTCATCGCCGTCGACCGCGCTACCCAGCGCCGTACGGTCAAGGACAGTGCCAGGTACCTGGGCGGCATCGCCCGGCGCAACGCCCTCACCTGAACGCGCTCATCCGGGATGAGGGGCCGGGTGCATGGCCACCACTCATCCCGGAGATAAAGGGCCCGGGCGCATGACCATCACTCGACGGTGATCGCGATCTCGGTCGGCTCGCACCCGGGCGCGGAGGCGATCAGGCGGATCTTGCCTGGGCCGGTGGGGCGGAGGACGGCGAGGGCGCGTCCGTCGTAGGTACGGCGCTCGGCCACGTCGAATCGCTCCTCGGTCGAGGGGCTGGCGCTGCCGAAGCCGAGCAGGACCCCTTGGCCCGAGACCTCGACCCGCACCGGCCGGTCAGACCCGGTGCAGCAGGTGCCGGCCGCGTCGGTGAGCGTGAGGGTGACGTACGCGAGGTCGCCGCCGCCGGTGGTGATGACCTGCCGGTCGGCCTCGGCACGCAGCAGCACCTCGCCGGTTGCGGACCGCAGGACGTGGCGGATCGCCGGCATCCCCAAGCCCCGCGGCTGCGTCTGAGCCGCCCGCGGAAAGGAGCACAGCCACATGTCCGCGAAGATCGAGAAAGTCTCCATCATCGTCTCCAAGGGGTCGCTGGAAGGCGTCTACCCCGGTCTGATCATGGCCAACGGGGCCGGCGGGGTGCCCGGTGTCTCCTCGGTCATGACCCGCTACATGAACCACAAAATGGAGCAGCTTGACATCCCGTCCGTCCCCGAGTTCGTCGAGATGATTGCCGACACCGACACCGACACCGGCGCGGGCGCGGGCCTGTACGCCTGCAAGGCGTCCGCCGACCTGTTCGGCCTTACCAAGGCGGACCTGATCGACCAGGTCAAGGACGTCATTACCGTCGGCGAGTTCTACGACATGGCCGCAGGCGGCCAGATCATCTTCACCTGAGGCCAGATGCCGGTCCCAGCGGCGTACCGGGTGTCAGCGTTTGACGTCCGGCGGGCTCAGCCTATTCCGCGCGGTGGTGGACCACGGCGGGTTCACCCGCGCCGCGAACGGACGTGGCGGCCGCGGTCCGGCCGGGCACGTCCGGGACGGGCAGGCAGCACAGCAGTGAGCTGCATGCCGCCGTCGCGGGCTGCCTGTCGTTCATCGCCGGCGCGATCGCCATGGGCGTGACCTACGGCATCGGCTCCCTCATCGGAGCCTCCGGCATCTGACCTGCCTGCGCCGCGCTTCGGCCGGCAGGGCCCAAGGTCCCGTCCCGCCGTGACCTAGGTGCCTGCGCCCGCGGCAGGCACCATGCCTACCGTCAGGTGAGGAAGCGGTAACCATGGCTACCGGCACTCCGCACGGAGCTACCGCAGGGGCGGGCGCCCCGCGCGGGCCAGACGATAGCGCAGGATCGGTGCCCCAGCAGCCGGGCGGCTGGACGGTCGGGCGCGTCATCTCGGTGGTAATGAGCGCGTGGACCCGGGCTGGGGCTGGCTGCTGACCGGGGTCGTCGCAGACATCAGGCTCCGGGTTACCGCCGCCGGCGCGGGCGTCTCCGCCCCGTGGCTGTTCCGGCTGGCGGTCGAGCTGATCGTGGGCGGTATCTTGGCCGGCGCGCTGTCGGCGGCGCTGATCGTGGTGCCGGTCCGCCTGGCGTCCGGGGTACGGCGACCGTGATGTCCTGGGTCATGATGGTCGTGGCGAGAAACCACCGTCCGTTCTGAGAAAATCTAAATCTTTCTCCCGAACGGGCGGTGGTGCCTCAGCTGCCCGTCCGGCTTTCCCGCAGCGGGGTCAGCGCACGATCTCGCGGCACTTGAACCCAGAACCCGCGGCTTTAAGGTGCGAGGACGGTGATGAAGTCGCGGGTCCAGCCGGTGAGGTACTGGCTGGCCGGGCGGAGCTGGCCCGGGGCAGCTGCTGACAGCGCGCCGCCCGCGGTGCGCGCGATGTCGAGCTGGAGGTTCCCGTTGATGTCCAGTTCCATCCCGGTCAGCGCGCCGCAGCGGGCCAGCGCGTCGGCCAGGTCCTGGGGCGTCGCCGATGTGCTGGCCGCGTACATCAGGTTCCCGGCGGCGTCCTGGCCGAGCGCGCTGCGGGGGTCAAGCGCGGCGTGCGAGTTCGTGCCGCCCCACCGCCACCACCGTGCGGTCTGCCGGGTCGGCTGCCCGTTCAGCACCAGTGGCCACAGGTTCTGCCGCACGCTGTAGATGACCTCCCCCGGGGCGGGCGCGGTGACCCCCCACACGCCGATCCGGGCATGCCCGGCCCGGTCGATGACCAGGCTGGCCAGGCCGGAGAGCAGCTTCTTGAAGACATGGCCTTCCTGCTCGTACCCGCCTGCGTGCGAGCGCATCAGGAAACCGCCGTTGAAAGCGGCCTCCAGCCGCCGGCGTTCGGCGGTGCCCACCGCCGGCCCGGCGCGGACCAAGCGGCTGTAGGGCGAGGCCGGGTCCCAGCTGCCGTCATGCAGGACGTACCGGACCGGGCCGTGGAAGAGGGCGACGGTGATGACCGATCCGTCGGCGGTCCGCACCCGGGTCAGGGTTATGCGCGAGGTGACCGGACGGCTGGCGGCCCTGGGCGCCGTCGGCGAAGCCCTCGGCGCCGCCGCCTGCGCGGCTCGTGCCGGGCCCGACGAGGCTGGCACCGGCGGTGACGTCGTCGTGCAGGCCGTCGCCGCCAGGACCAGGACCAGGCCGCCTGGCGGCAGCACCGCCGTGAAGTGCGCGAACTTGGCGCCGATGGCGGCGGCCACCGCGGACAGCAGGTTGACTCGCCTGGTGAACTTCCTGACCAGGCGGAGGACGTCATCCCGGGCCAGGGCCGCCTTGGAGCACTGGGTTCGTGTCACGGCGTCAGGATCGCCGGTGATCCTCTGCGACGGGATCGACGCGCTTCTGCGCAGCGTAAGAATCACGATCGCACCACGCGTCAGTAGTGGCGGCGAGTACGCCGGGGGAGAAGCCCTGTTCTTCCACAGAACCTCGCTACCGGTCAGGCGCGCGCGGATTTCAGGGGCGGTCCGCCCGTCGTACCGCCTTCCTGGTCTCGGCGGCCGCGATGATCGACAGGGCTACACCTCCAGGCGCATCCCGACGCCACGGCCGGCACCGTCGACGGTCCCCGCCAGGTCACCGGCCGGGCAGCGCAAGGCGACGAGCGCGAGCGCTTGTGAGCCCGGTCTCAACGTGGGGTGCGGGATGGCGCTTCCTGCATCCCGGCGGGTTCTACAGCGACCAGTTGCTGGAGAACATCATCGGCTGCCAGGTCCGCAACACCGGAACAATCCACCCGGAGTGGGCCGCGCGCGAGGGCGCGGAACTGAGCCTCCACCCGAAGGCGCCGGCATTTGCGCATCGTGTCGGCGGAGCCGGCCGGGCGCTGGCGCTGGTCGCCTACATGGCGACCGTGCGCGGCATGAGCGCCGACGGCCGGCCGGGGGAGCCCTCGCACCCGCATGCGCCAGCCCGGGAGGAGGACCGCTGGATGGCTGCGAGCTGGCTGTTCCTCATTGAGTCGGCCGGCCAGGCCTGCTGCCGGTCATCATCCGCTACCGGTGCGACACTTCCGGTGACCTCCTGACCCGGCTCCAGTTCGGGCCCGGGTCGGAGGCCGCCAGGAGACAACAGGCATGCGCGTTCTCCTGATGGACAGGCCCGGCGGCCTCGTCGGCGAATACGCCCAGGTCGCATGCGGTAATACAGTTTCCGGCAGCTGAAAGCCGCTGCCGACGACGCAGCGAGGCTGGTCCTGCAAGCGGGGAGGAGTCCACCCGGCGGTGGCGACGTCCGTCGGCGCAGTGCTCCCGTGCTCGCTGAGATCACCGCCTGACCAGGCACCCCGGAACGCGCCCGCGACGGCGCGTGACCCTACCGTGCCCCAGCGACCTGAGGACCCGGACAACGCCAACCCGGCGCGTCAGCCGGGCCTTCAGCATGTCCCGGAGAGAAACGCGAGCAAGGCCTGCCGGGAGCTGGTCCCACATGGGACGCACCGTGGCCCCACCGGCAGGCATAAAAAAGTGACGTGGGATCTAAAAAATCGTGGACTGGTCATGCCGCGAGGAGCTTTTGGGTTTCGGGTGGCTCCTGGATGTGCCACTCGCGGTGGGTCTGCCGCAGCGGCTGGTTGGGCACGAGCTGCTTGTCGGCGAAGTAGATGGTCGCCTTGGGCTTCTTGACGTTGTAGACCAGGGCCGCCATGGCGAGGAGCTGGATGAGCCGCCAGGTGGCGTCGGGGCGCCAGCCGCGATCGGGCCTGGCTCCGGCCGCCACGGCCTCGGCGTCTAGCACGACCCTGCGGCCGTGCCGCGGGCAGGCGGGGTCAGCATGGTGCCAGCTGTGGTTGCCCTCGCCGCCGGCCACCACAGCGACGAAGGCATTGTTGCGGCTGTCGTCCGCGCGGTACTCGCGGCCGCTGCTGTCCTTTGCGCGGCTGCCCCACTTGTGGCAGACGGAGTTGACCATGCCGGTGGCGGTCATGAGGGCCGCCGTGCGCAGCGCCCCGGCTACCAGCACCGCGTTCCACCCGTACAGCGGGTAGAACGCCAGCGGCACTCCGAAGTTCGCCGCCACCAGGAACGGGAACGCCCGCCGCTCCCACTGCACCAGCCGGTCCCCGGCCAGGTCGCGGTGAATCACGTAGCCGGGCGGCCGTTCGTATGCGAAGAACAGCCAGACGCCCTGTGCCCACAACAGGCCCTTGTACCCGCGCCACCCCGGGTACTCGTACGGTGAGTGCGGGTCCTTGCCCGCCACGTCGGCGAAGCGGTGGTGGGCACGGTGGTTCAGCACCCACCCCTGGATATCGCCCTCCATCGACATGCCGCTCGCTACCGCCAGCACCACCTGCAGCGGGAACCTGGCCTCAAACCCGCGATGAGTCCAGTAGCGGTGATTACCCAGCGTGACGCCGAACATCGTGAACAGGTACAGCGCTGCCGCCAGCACCCACAGGCCGACGCTGGTGGCGGTCGTGAAGACGCGCCAGAATCCCCAGATCGCGAAGCCCGGCAGCAGTATCCCCAGCGTCACGATACTGCCCCATGTCGGCTTGCGCCGCTTGCCGTTACAGTCGATGTTGAAGCCGAACGACAGGATCGTCGGCCAGTCGCGCCGGCCTTTCACCCGCTCCGACATGGGCATCAGTTCCTTTCCGTACACGCGAGCCTGGCCGTGACAGGCGCCTTCCGGCGCGCTGCTCAGCCGGCCGCCGTCATCCGGGGTGGCGGGGCACGGCTTTCCCTGCCCGCAGGCATACCTTCAGCAGACCAGCACAGCAGCCACCCGGTCAGAGCCGAAGGTCCCCGCAACCTCAGCCTCCGTCCCTCCTTGTGAGTCACGCCTTCCAGGCCAGCGGAGGGGGCGGGAATGAACCGGGCACCGGACCGGGTCTACGTGATGGTCGTAGTTGTCTTATGTGCTCGTGTTACCTGCACGCTCGCGGAGAACAATGTTGCGGGCGCGCTGCTTGAGGAACCTGGGGAAGGCCGCGTCGAGAACCGGCCACGGGTACCGCACGGCGCGGGCCCGGACTACGATGCGGCTTTTGCGTCGTGAAAGTAGCCCGTGCTTGGCTTGGATCTTGGCCCGGTGGTCAGGCTGATGTGGGTTTCGGTGTCGTCGACGAGGGCGCGGGCCAGGTCGGACAGGCGCAGGTTGCGGGACCGGGCGGCGTCGCGCAGGAGGCTGAATGCGTGGTTCATGTCCAGGCTGAGGCGCTCGGCGAGGATGCCCTTGGCCTGCTCGATGATGATCCGGCTGTTCAGTGCGGTCTGCAGTTGCTCGGTGAGGATCTCGCTGTGGCGCATGCTGCGCTCGTGCAGCAGGCTGATGGTGGTCACGTCGGCCAGGGCCTGGCCGACGTGTACGTCCGCGGGGTCGAACGGGCCTGGGGTGGCGCGGAAGAGGTTAAGCGCGCCGGTAACCCGCTCGCGCAACCGCATCGGCAGGGACTGCACGGCGGTGAACCCGGCGTGGCGGGCGGCGGCGGCGAACTGCGGCCAGCGCTGCGCCGTGGCCAGGTCCGCAGCGGTGACGGGCTGGCCGGTGTGGTAGCAGTCCAGGCACGGTCCCTGGCCGGCCTGCAGCTGGAACAGCTCCAGCAGCCGGGCGGCCTCACTGGAGGCGGCGGCCACGCGCAGCTGGCCGTCCGGGTCCGCCAGCAGCAGCCCGGCCGCTGATATGTCAAGCAGCTGTACGCTGCGGCTGGTCAGCACATGCAGGAAGCCCGTCACGTCAGGCCCGGCGGCCATCGTGTCGGTCAGGTCGACGAACGTCTCCGCCAGCAGCTGCCCGTCCATCTCCGCTTACCTCTCAGGAAAGGCCGCAAGGTCCCCTCGGGCGCGCTAAGCGCGCTGGAGACGTCCTTGCACAGCCTGGGGCCAGTTTGCAGCCCGCGCATCGTTTATTTCGGCCACGTCACCGTCAGGCGACGGGCGATCTGAATGACGGCTGCCCTTGAGGTCAAGGTCCCGCCCCGCGTGCCGGCTGGTCAGAGGCGAAGGTCCCGTGTTGTCAGGGACGGGCCGGCGGGGCCGATGCCTTCGGGTCGAGGGTGCCGTCGACGGCGGCCTGGGCGACATCGGTGAGGCGGAGGTTGCGGTTCCGGGCGTGAGCCGCAGCCGGAAGAAGGCGTCGCCGCAGCTCGTTCTTGATCATGTTCTTTTCATTTAGGTTCTCGGCTCGGTTCTGGCCAGGCAGCCTGAGTGCGCCACGAGGCGCTGTTGTTTCGGATGGAGGTGCAAGCCCCGCAGGTTGTTCAACGAATACCACGGAGCGGCCTAGCAAGCATGAATCCGCTGGTCAGCGGTTCCTCCTCGCATTCTTCCGGACGATGTCAGGCAGTTCGCCGGGCAGGTGACAGGTCGTCACCGGATTCTGGTTCCCGTTCGACCCGCCCTTCTCCGGCTGTCACGCCACGGGAAAGTGCCGGGTCAGCTCGGCGCGCGCCGCGTCGTCCGGATAGGGGTGCAGTGCCTCGCGGATGAGCTTGTTCACCGTGCCCGCGCCGTAGAACTGCGCAGTGTCGATGTGATCCACTCCGGCCTCGACCGCCGCCCGCAGGACCCTCAGCGCCTTGTCCCGGTCTCGCGGTGGTCCGAAGACCCCGTCTCCGGCGAGCTGCATCGCGCCGTACCCGGTCCGGCGCACCCACCGCGGGCCGAGCGAACGAACCGCCAAGGTTGTGTCCCTGCTCCATAAGACCGTCTCCCGTTGGCTTGGCCGAGGTGAGGCCCCGACGTCGTGGCGCATGGCGCCGAGACCCACAAGCTCAGTGTGTTCAGGCGTGGCCCTGCGAGCGGCCGAGGATCAGTCGGATCGACCGGGCGGCCTGTCGCCGGAAGGCGCGTGTGTCTTGCGAAGTGCTCCCAGGTTTGCCGCAGGCCAGGTGAACGGTCGTCGCCGGATTCCGGTGATCTCCATGAGTTACGCTGACGACGGGGCCCGGGAGGAGAGGGCGCGATGATCGATACGTCCGATGCGATGAGTGCCAGCCGCACGCCAGGCACGGCCCGGCCCGGGCTGATCGACCGCCACGACCTACTCGCCGCCCTCGACCGTGCTGCGGAGCGCAAGGTCACGGTCATCTCGGCACCCGCGGGCAGCGGCAAGACATCATTGCTGCGTACCTGGGCAGAGCGCGCGGGTCAAGACCACCGAATCGCCTTCATGTCGGTACGGCCAGGCCAGCAGGACGCACAGATGTTCTGGCTTACCCTGCTGGCGGCCGTCCGCTCCGCCTCGGGCGCGGACCAGGGCACGGAGCCGCCGCCCGCGACACCCGGCTTCAACGCCCGCGCCATGGTGGACAAGGTGCTGTCCGAGGTCGGCGCAACCGGTGAGCCTTTCGTGCTGATCATCGATGACCTGCACGAGCTCGCCTTCCCCGAAGCCACCGAGCAGCTCACGGAGCTGCTGACCGACCTCCCACCGCAGGCGCACGCGATCGTGGGGACACGCCGGGACCTGCCGCTGCGGCTGCACCAGCTGCGGCTGGCCGGGGAGCTGGCCGAGATCCGGGCCGGGCAACTGCGCTTCAGCGAGGACGAGACCCGCGAGCTGCTGGCCTCCGCCGGGATCGCGCTGCCCGGGCACGTGGCCGCGCTGCTGCACCAGCGGACCGAAGGCTGGGCGGCCGGGCTGCGGCTCGCCGCGCTGTCCCTCGCGGCGCACCCCGACCCTGAACGGTTCATCGCTGAGTTCTCCGGCAGCGACCGCACGGTCGCTGAGTACCTGATGGCCGAGATGCTGGAGCGGCAGCCGCCGGAGGTCCAGGGCCTGCTGTTGCGGACCTCCCTCCTGGACCGGGTCAACAGCGAGCTGGCCGACCTGCTTACCGACGGCACCGGGTCGGAACGGATCCTGCTGGACCTGGAGGACGCCAACGCGTTCGTCGTGTCCCTCGATCCTGGCCGTACCTGGTTCCGCTACCACCGTATGTTCAGCGACCTGCTCCGGCTGGAACTGCGCCGCACCCTGCCCGGGGACATCCCGGAACTGCACCGGCTCGCCGCGCACTGGCTTGCCGAGCACGGGCAGGCCGCCGACGCCATCGGCCACCTGCAGGCCGCCGGCGACTGGGCCGAGGCAGGCCGCCTGCTCACCGACCACGCCCTCAGCCTCACCCTCGACGGGCGGGCGGGTACCGTGGCAGTGCTGCTGCGCTCCTTCCCGGCCGCGGCCGGGAAGGACTCTCCTGGGCTGGCCCTGGTGCACGCGATCGCCGACCTGGACCAGGTTCGGCTCGACCAGGCGGATGCGCACCTGCAGGTGGCCAGCTCGTACGCCGCCACCACGCCACCCGGCCGCCAGCACCGGCTGCGGATAGCGCTCGCGTCCCTGGGCTTGATGCTGATGCGGCTACGCGGGAACTTCGAGGGCGTCTTCGAGCAGGCGGGCGCCCTCCTCGCCCCGGCCACCGGCCAGTCAAGCGCTGACGTCGCGCTCGGCAGCGACCTGCGGGCCGTCGCGCTCCTGAACCTGGGCGTCACCGAGGCCTGGTCGCTGCGGCTGGCCGACAGCGAGCGGCACCTACTGGAGGGCGCCGCCGTCGCCCGCCGGATCGGCCGGCCCTACCTGGAGGTGGCCTGCCTCGCCCACCTGGGGTTCGCCTCCACGATCCACTCCTTCGCCCTGGCCCGGCAGCGCTGCGAGGAAGCCATAGCACTGGCCGCCAGATACGGCTGGGGCGCCGATCCGGTGACCGCACCAGCGCTGGCGGCGCTCGCCAACGCTCTGATCTGGACGGGCCAGTTCGACCGCGGAGAACACTGGCTGGACCGCGCCAGGCGCGCCACACGGGCCGACGGCGAGCCTGGCATCCGGCTGCTGGTGTGCCTTACCTCCGCCCTTCTCCAGGCGGCGCGCGGCGACCACCACCAGGCGCTTGAGGAGTTCGCCGCCGCCAGGCAGATGCAGGCGCTCATGGTGGGTGAGCACGCGCTGACCAGCCGCGTGACCGCCTGGACGATGGCCACCCATGCCCGGCTCGGGATGGTCAACCAGGCGCGGGCGGCTCTCGCCGCCATCGAGGACCGGCAGGCCGCCGTCGGCGAGATCCGCAACGCGGCCGCAGCGATCCGTTTGGCCGAGCAGGACCCCGCCGCCGCCCGCCGAGAGCTCCAGCCCGTCCTCGACGGCACCGCTCCCGTTCATTCCTATCTCACCCGGGTCGAGGCGCACCTCCTGGACGCTCTCGCCTGCCGCGACCTGGGCGATGAGCGCACGTCGCGAGAGGCCATGGAGCGGGCGCTGAGCCTCGCCGAGGCGGACCGGCTAGTCCTGCCATTCGCGATGACCGGCGCATGGGAGCTGCTGGGGGCCCTGCCGTCGCAGGGGACGTCGCGCGCGGCGCTGGTCGCCGACATCCTCGACGCTATTCGTGGCAATGCCACGGCCAGGCCAGCCCGGGGTCTGGCGGAGGAGCTCAGCGCGAGCGAACTGCGCGTGCTGCGTTACCTGCCGACGAACCTCACCCGGCCCGAGATCGCCGCCGAGCTGTCGGTCTCGGCGAATACGGTCAGCACCCACATCCGCCGGATCTACGCCAAGCTAGGCGCCGCCGACCGGTCCTCGGCGGTCCAGCGCGGCCGTGAGCTGCGGCTGCTGTCAGCCGTTGCACCTGAGCGCCGCACGATCACCGAATCCCGGTGATGTCGGCTCACCTGACGGCTCCCGAAGGTGAACCCATGGGTGATGACCCTGTCCTGTACCAGATCCGGGTCAGCGGCCACCTCGGCCCTACCCTGCTGACGGCGTTCCCGGTATTCGTGCCACAGCAGCAGGGCGCCGAAACCGTGCTCACTGGCCTGCTGCCGGACGCCGCAGCGCTCTACGGCGTCCTCGCCAAGATCGAGGCCCTCGGCCTCGACCTCCTCGAAGTCCGCAAGGTCCGGCCCCGGCATCAGCAAGACCCAAGATCCACCTGAACGATCAAGCCAGCGCACCGGCCTGGCTGAGCAGGTCACGGTGAATCACCGGGATCCGGTGATGACCTCTCACCTTGCTAGCGAGGAGCCTGGCGTGGTCATTGGCCGTGCGGTCGGCAGAGGATGTGTCCCCGTCGCCCGCTCCCCAAGCCCAGGAGGTTCTCGTGAAGCTGAACGTGAACGGTGCCGAAGCCGAGGTTGACGACCGTTTCGCGGCCAGCCCGCTGTTGTGGGTGCTGCGGGACGTGCTGGGACTGCACGGGACGAAGTACGGCTGCGGAATCGGGTACTGCGCGGCGTGCACGGTGCTGATCGACGGGCGTAACGCCAAGTCATGCCAGACACCGGCCGGGCGCGCCGCCGGCAAGGCGATCACTACCGTCGAGGGTGCCTCGGGACCAGTCATCGACGCGGTCCGGGACGCGTGGCATCAGCACAACGTGGTCCAGTGCGGGTACTGCCAGCCCGGCCAGACCCTGGCCGCGGCCGCGCTCCTGGAGGAGGACCGGTCCCCGGACGATGCGGCCATCGCCAGGTGGATGAACGGGAACCTGTGCCGGTGCGGCACCTACCCGCGCATCCGGGACGCGATCGGCCGGGCCGCCGGGACCCTGGCCGCGGGCCAGGCGCCGGAGCGGCTGGCCGCCGTCCCGGAACTGGAGATGCAGCCGCTGACGCCGGAGGAACTGGCCGACCCGGTCCATCCGTACGTCCGCGTCCAGCAGGACGGGACCGTTGTCGCCTTCTCGAACCAGCTCGAGATGGGGCAGGGCGCCCACACCACGCTTGCGATGATCGTGGCGGAGGAACTGGACGCGGACTTCGCTTCCGTCCGGGTGGTCAGCGCGGCGAACGGGGTCGGCCCCAAGGGAGATGTGTACGGGACCCCGGCGGGAGGCGGGTTCATCCAGCTCAGCGGCGCGTCCACCGGGACCGTGGGCTTCTGGGCACGCTACCGGCTGGCTGCGGCCCGGGCACGGGCACGGCTGGCTGCGGCCGCGGCCGAGGCCTGGGGCGTGCCGGCGGAAGAAGTCGAGATCTCCTCCGGGATGGTCCGCCACCCGAGCGGGATGCGCGCGGGCTTCGGCGAGCTCGCCGTGCGTGCCGGGCAGTTGCCAGTCCCGGACGGCGTGCAGCCGAAGGAGCCGGGCCAGTACAAGCTGATCGGGCGCGAGGGCAGCCTCCGGGTCGACTCTCCCGGGAAGATCCTCGGAACGACGCGGTTCACCATCGACGTCACCCTGCCCCGGATGTTGACCGCGCTGGTGCTGCATCCCCCCAAGTTCGGCGCCACACCGGCCGCGGTCGATGACAGCGTGGCGCTGGCCGAGCCCGGCGTCACCGCGGTGATCCCGATCGAGGAGGGCATCGCGGTAGCCGGCGAGACCTTTGATGACGCGCAGCGGGGCCTGCGCGCGCTGCGGGTGGACTGGGACGAGCGGAACGCCGAACGGCGCAGCTCGGAGGAACTGCTGGCCGAGCACCGGCGGCTGGTCGAGTCCGGCGAGCAGGCCGTGGTGGCCCGGGAGGACGGCGACGTCGCGGCGGCACTCACGGCCGCGGCGCACGTGGTGGACGCGATCTATGAACTGCCCTACCTCGCGCACGCCCCGATGGAGCCGAACAACGCCGTGTGCCGGATGGGCGATGACGGCATCCTAGAGGTGTGGACCGGCACCGAGGGCCCCACCTACGCCCGGATGTCAGCCTCGGCGGCAGCCGGAATCGGCGAGGACAGGGTCCGGGTCCACGTCCCGTTCGCGGGCGGGTCGTTCGGCCTGCACAGCACCTCCGGACGCGATCCGGTCAGCGAGGCCGTGCAGGTCGCGCGGGCGCTGGACTGGAAGTACCCGGTCAAGGTCCAGTCGCTGCGCGAGGAGGAGTTCAAGTCCGGCCGGTACCGGGCGATGGCCGCGCACCGGGTCCGGGCCGGCGCCGACGCCCAGGGGCGCCTGACCGCGTTCCACCAGCAGATCGCCGCCGAGCCGACCTCGCCCAACATGCCGTTCGCGGTCGACTTCCTGTTCAAGGACGGCGTCGACTACATGACGACAAGCGGCGCCGTCGACGGCCCGTACGCCATGCCCAACTTCAAGCTGGAGACCACCAACGTGCAGACCGGCGTGCCCATCATGGTGTGGCGGTCCGTCGGCAACTCCCACACCGAATTCGCTCGTGAGTCAGCGATCGACGAACTCGCAGCGGCCGCCGGGCGCGACCCCGCGGACCTCCGCCGCGACCTGCTGGCAGGCAACCCGCGGACCCGCCGCGCCCTGGAACTGGCCGCCGACCGGGCCGGGTGGGGAACCCCGCTGCCCGAGGGCCGCGCCCGCGGCATCGCCTGCAGCAGCTTCCTGTCCCACAGTGCCCAGGTCACCGAGATCTCCCTCGACAACCGCAACCGCGTCCACATCGAGAAGGTCACCTTCGCGCTCGACTGCGGCATCATCGTCAACCCGGACCTGGTCCGCGCCCAGGTCGAAGGCGGCCTCATCTGGGCGCTGGGCGCCGCCGCCTGGGGCGAGGCCGTGCTCGGCGACGGTGGCCAGATCATCACCCAGAACTTCGACCGCTATCCGGTCATGCGGATGCAGTCAGTGCCCCAGATCGACGTGCTGCTTATCGAGTCGGACGAGCCGCCGACCGGGGTCGGCGAGGTCAGCGTCCCCACCGCCGCATCCGCCCTGACCAGCGCCATCGCCGCCCTCACTGGTACCCGGATCCGCCAGCTTCCCATCACCAAGACCATCAGGGTCTTCTGAGAAAGGATCCCCGACATGCCTGACGTCACGATCACCCCCAGCGAGGACGGCCCCTACCTGGTATCGGGGCCGGTACGCCTGACCGATGTCGACGGCAGGGAGATCCCGCACCCGGACCCGATGTCCTTGTGCCGCTGCGGCCAGTCCGGGAACAAGCCGTTCTGCGACGGCACCCACCTCACCGTCGACTTCGACGGCACGCTCGCCAACTGACGCAAGCAACCAGGTCCGATCACCCCGCAGCACAAGATGCCTGGGCATACGTGCCAGCTAATCGCTACCTTTGCTGCTATGTGGTCAGTTGACCGGCCGCCGCGGTGGGTGGGCCGTGAGCGGGACCTCGCGATCCTGCGCGCTGGTGTCGAAGCCCTCAGTCGCGGCGAGGGGACAGTCGTCTGGGTGGAAGGCGAGCCGGGGATCGGCAAGTCCTCCCTGGTCGCTGAGGGCCTGGCGGCGGGCTGCGATCCGAGCTGGGACATCGGATGGGGGATCGCGGGTGCGCTGACCGAGCGGCTGCCGCTGCGGGTGATGCTTGACTGTCTCCAGGTCCGGCCGGATTCTTCCGACCCGAGGCGAGCGCGGACCGCAGCCCTGCTCCGCGGCTTCCAGCAAGGGCTGTACGCAGATGGCGATACGTCGGCTAGCGGTATCGAGGTGCTGGAAGCGCTGGTGGACGAACTGTGCGCCGCCGCGCCGACGGTTATGGTGGTTGACGACCTGCAGTGGGCCGATGAAGCGTCGCTGATCGTCTGGCACCAGCTTGCCGCCTCAATCAGCCAGCTGCAGTTGCTGCTGATAGCGACGTGCCGGCCCACTCCGGTCCGGGCGGAGGTGCGCGAGCTACGCGCGACGATCGCCCGCCGTGGAGGGGCGGTCGTCATGCTGGGGCCACTGCCGGAAACTGACGTGACTGCCCTGGTCACAGCGATGCTCGGGCCTCCGCCCGGAGATGCGCTGCGCGCGCTGATCGCGCAGACAGCAGGCAATCCGCTGTACGTGCGCGAGCTGATCGACGCGCTGGTCCGCGAGCGGGCGATTGAGATCGGCTCCGCCGCCGAGGTGTCCATCAGCGGGGGACCGCTGCCGGCGTCCCTGGCCGCCGTGCTGAATGACCGGCTCAGTTCCGTCTCGGCGGGGACAGCGCGGATGCTGCGGACCGCGGCGCTTCTGGGCGGGACGTTCGCGGTCACCGGCCTGGCCGTGGTCACGCGCAGGCCCGCGTCGGACCTGGCGGCGGCCGTCGAGGAGGCCGTCGCGGCGGGCGTCCTGATCGGATCCGGTCCCGACCTGGCATTTCGGCATCTGCTGATCCAGCAGGCACTCTACGAGAGCATGCCCGCCGCGCTGCGTGGCGCGTTGCACGCCGAGGCGGCGCAGGAACTGGCGGCGACGCAAGCCGACGCCCTGAGCGTCGCCCAGCAGCTTTCCGCCGCGCAGCTGCCGGGCGCGGACTGGGTGCGGGAATGGCTCCTCCAGTCCGGGCGGGCGCTGGCCGTCCGCGCGCCACGGCTCGCGGCCGAGTTGCTGCGCAGGGAACTGGACGACACGCCCGCCCGGCATGACGCCAGGGACGGGCTGACGACCTGCCTGGTCTGGGCGCTGCTTGCCGCCGGGTCTTATGAGGAAGCGGCCACGCAAGCCAGCCAGGCGCTGACCGCCATGGCCGACCCGGTGCGGCGGGCCGAGACGTACTGGGTCCTGACCCGCGCGCAGGTCAGTGCGGGCCATAACGATGACGCGATTACCACACTGAGCCAGGCGCTTGCATCGGCGGACCTGCCCGGCCAGTGGCGGGCGCGGATGCTCGCCCTGCTGGCGATGCTCGAGCGGTCCGCCACAGGCGACCTGGAGGTCGCTGATGCCACCGCGGTTGAGGCCCTAGCCGCAGCAGGGAAGGCCGGAGACGAGTTCGCCACGGCGCACGCCCTGACCGACCTGTGGCTGATCAGCTCCATCCGGCGAGATCATGTGGCCGCACTTGACCACGTTGACTGTGCGCTGACCATGCTCGGCGACGATCCTGCCCATGCGGACCTGCGCTCGTTCGCTCTCGATGACCGTATCTTCACGCTGCAGAACCTTGACAGATGGCCGCAGGCCGAGCTGACCCTGCGGCGAGCCCGCGAGACCGCCCGGCGCGGCGGGAACCCTGACCGCGGGACCTGGGTCACCGCGGCGGTGCTGCGGTACTGGCTTGGCCAGTGGGACGACGCACTCGCCGAGCTCGGCCCGGACGACGCGGAGGCTCCCGGGCTTATCTATACGTTTCTGCGCGAGCGCTGGTCCTCGCTGCTGTGGCATGGCGTGTCGGCGCTCATCGCTGGACGCCGCGACGAGCGCACGACGGCTGGCGAGTTGCTCCGCCGCGGCCTGGCCCTGCCCATCCAGGTGATCTCCGACCGGGAGAACCAGGACTTCCTGGTCGCCGCGGACGCGCTCGCGCTTGAGCAAAAAGGCGATACTTACCAGGCCATGCTCAGGCTCGCCACGATGCTGCCACGCCGCGACGGGGAGATGACCCTGATCCACCAGTGGCTGCCGGACCTGGTTCGGCTCGCACTCGCCGCCGGCGACCAGCCGATGGCGCAGGCTGCGGCGCGGGCCTGCCGGGCGGAGGCGGCTGCCGAGACCAGGCCGGCCAGGGCGGCCGCGGCCAGCCTGCGGTGTCAAGGCCTCCTCGACGCCGACCCCGACCCGCTCCAGAAGGCCGTCGCGCATTACCGGGCGGTGGGCCCGGCGGTGGAATTGCCGGTCGCGCTGGAGGACCTGGCCGTGGTGCAGGCGGCGCGCGGCCGGGAAGAGGAGGCGAGAGCCGCGCTGAGCGAGGCGCTCAGCCTGTACGACGGGCTGCAGGCGCGCTGGGATATCAGGCGGGCCGAAGCCAGGCTCCGCCCTCACGGCATCAGGCGGAGTGCGCGCGGCCCGCGAGGGCAGCGCGCCGTCTCCGGCTGGGACGCGCTGACCCCTACCGAGCTGAAGATCGCCACTCTCGTGGCCAGAGGCGATTCGACCGCGGACATCGCCGGCGGCATGTTCTTGTCCCGCCGGACCGTGCAGACCTACATCTCCCGCATCCTCGCTAAGCTCGGCGCGAAGGGCCGGGCAGATATCGTCCGCGAGGCGCTGCGTCAGGGAATCTCGCCCTAGCCCGCGGCAGCCGCCGTCCGCACCGCGGAAGACCCATCGGCTGCGCATAGGCACGGACGTTCTGCCGCGTCCAGGTAGCTATGAGCTGGCCTGGTCCGCTTCCTTGAGCAGTCGTGAGGTGAGGACGATGTCGACTACCTCGGGAACGGTGCCCCTGCGCGCCCAGTCGCGCTGGAGCTCGCAGGCCAGGGAGACCCAGCTGACCGGCTGGGCGCCCGCCTGGACGATCCGCTCCAGCCCGGAGCGGTGCGCCTCGGCGGAGGTCCCGCCTACCGCGTCAACCACCGGATATACCTCATACCCCTCGCGCATTGCGTCCAGAGACGGGAACGCCAGGCACACCTCGGTCCACAGGGCGGTCATGATGAGCTTCCGGCGCCCGGTGGCCTCCACGGCGCGCCGGAATTCGATGTCCTCCCAGGAGTTGATCGAGGTCCTGTCGATCTCCGGGCTGTCGGCGAGGACGTTCCTCAGGTCAGGGACCGTCGGGCCCTGGCCGCCAGCGACGTTGATGGTGGACAGCACGACCGGCAGGCTGAAGGTCTTCGCTAGCCGAGCGACGGACACGATATTCCGAATGAGCAGATCGCGGTCGATCGAGTGAACGGTCTGCACCTGACTCGGCTGGTAGTCGATGACGACCAAGGCCGAATTCTGCGGAGTCAGCAGTTCGTCGGCAACGGGGTCGCGGAGGGGCTGGCTGGTCATCTGGAGAGTCCTTTCATCATGGGCCGCGGGGCTCGCGGATGTTCCTGTCAGGTCAAGATGCGTGGGCTTGAGTCTGGGGCCGAAGAGGTGTCGTCGCCCGTGTGCACGCCGGGGGTGCTGATCGAGGTGACCGCGACGTCGATGCCGGCGTCGTCAAGGAATGACAGCACGCTCGCCCGTGACCAGGGTGGCGGCGCGATGCCGCCTACCGGGTGGTCACCTTCGTTGGTGGCCTGCCAGAAGAAGTCGGGCAGCATGTGGTGGTGTTTATCCACGGTGAAGGTCACGGTGTCCTCCGAGTTCAGCTGGAGTAGGCGCGCTGGTAGATGCGCTCAGCCAGCATGATGGTCGTGACGTTGGTGGTTGAGCATGGTCGCTCGCGTCAGTCGGTGAGCGCGCGATCGAGGTCAACGGCCGCAGCGGGCGGCGGGGACACATCATCCGCCGCCCGCACGGGCGGTCCGCCTACGCGGGCTTGCCCAGCTCAATCCACTGCTGGAGTTTGTCCACGTGCGCGTCGGGCCACGCACCGTCGCAAGGCATCTGCCCGCTGCGCAGGGAGCCGAGGATGGCGTCGGCGTTCTCGACGACGTTCGCGTAATCGAACAAGTCAAAGGCGGCCAGCATCGCGTCTCGGTCCTTCGTCCGGAACAGCGGCTTGATGTCCCGCTCGAAGCTGAGCTTGTCGCCTTCGCTAGGGGATGCCATGTATGTCCTCCTCGTCGGATGAGCCGTAAGCCGGTCTCGCCCGAGAGTTGCCTGCGGGCAGGTGAAAGGACGTCACCGGATCCCGGTGATTCCCACGCCGGCGGGCTCAGGGTGTGACCACGAGCTTGCACATCGGCCCGGACTTGAGGCGCTCCCAGGTCTCGCTGATGTCATCAAGCCGTGTTTGCTCAAGGTCCAGCGTGAGCGTCCCGTCGATCGCGTGACGCATTAGCCGCCCGTAGGCAGAGCGGCGCACCTCAGCGGGCGTGCGGAACAGGGTGTGACCGCGAGGTCGACGACCGCGTCGGCCCCGTGGACAGCGACCTGGTCGAGTGCCTTACCGCGGGCAGCGCCGACGACCCAGCCAGCGCCCAGGATCCGGGCGGACTGCACCGCCAGCTGGCCTGCCGCACCGCCTGCCCCGAGAATCAGCACTGTCTCACCTGGCTGCAGTTGTGCGCGGTGATCGAGCGCCACCCATCCGGCCATGCCAGCCACCCCGAGGGCGGCGGCGAGGCCGGGGTCAATGCTGGCCGGGACCGGGAAGCCGTCCGAAGCCGGAACCGGCACCAGTTCGGCTAGCGTGCCATACGGAGCGGGTGGGTCGGCCAGGTAGCAGCATCTGTTGCTCCATTGAGGAATTGGGCGGCCAGTAACGCCGGCCACCATCCCCGCGGCCTGTCTTCGGCTAGGCGGTGACACGTTCCGGGCCGGCGAGGTGCGCCGACAGGAACTGTCCGGCCTGTCCAGCGCAGCGGCCGCTTCGTCGAGGAGGAGCTCGTGCGTCCCGGCCTGGATGATCAGGGGCGGCAGGCTGACTGCCGCAGCGCTGCTTCGAGGTTCTCTCGCTGCTCGCTGCTCACGGAGGATCTCCTTTCGTCTGGGTGTGCTCATGCGGCCACCTGCATGCTTGCCACCCGGCAGGTGAAAGGTCGTCACCCGATCGCGGTGATTCACCGGGTTCCGGTGACGATCGCTCACCTTGCTAGCGGCGACTGTGGCCTCACCGACCGTGCTGCCAAGCCAAGGAGAACAGGGACATGGCACTGGACAACGAGCAGATAGTCCGGCGGGCCTACCAGCTCGCCGAGGTCAAAGACCTGCAAGGATGGGTCGATGCCTTCACCGAGGACGGCACGTTCACCGACATGTCCATCGGTGTCGTCTTCCGCGGCCCGGACGGGCTCCCCGAGCAGGTCGTGAACTACGCGACGGCGTTCCCCGACATGCACCGCGAGCTCTACCAGATATACGTCAGCGGCGACATCGTGGTCGTCCAGCTGGCACTCCAGGGAACGCACCACGGCCCGCTGAAACTGCCTTACGGAACGCTGCCACCGACCGGCAAGCGGATGGACGCACCGTGCTGCGATGTCTTCGAGCTAGCGGGCGGCAAGATCAAGCGCTTCGACTGCTGATCCTTCCGGCTCAGTCGTCCTCACCCAGCTCGGCGCTATCCGCAACCTCGACGCCGCACTCCAGCATTAACCCAGCCAGCACAAACAACACCCTCACCTCCAGCCACCCCGGTTGATGGCGTTCGTGCCCTGTTGTCGCTGGCGCTCCCATCGCCGGTTCACCTGATACCGGTGATGTGAGTTCACCTTCCGTGGCTTAAAGATAACGGCATGAACCCGGCGCCGACGCTGTTTACGATACGCATCGACGGGCACCTCGACCCGACGTTGCTATCCGCGTTCCCGGCGGTGGCGGCGCGGCAAGAGGGCGCGCACACCCTGCTTATCGGCCTGCTGGATCAGTCAGCACTATTCGGGGTGCTGGCGGAAGTAGAGGCGCTGGGCCTGTGCCTCCTTGAGGTACGTCGCGGAACATCACCAGAACCAGGCGACGACAGCAGCCCTTTAGCCCTGACGCCGCACCGCGGGGAGTGCAGAAAGCACGCCGCACCGGACGAGATGAGCTGGACGCGGCGCTTGGAGGCGTTGGCAGTGTGGCCACTGCTACCGCATGATGAGTCCGCCGTCGGCGCACAATACCTGGCCGGTCATCGCCGCGGCGGCGTCGGAGGCCAGGTACGCGACTGCAGCCGCGGTGTCCTCTGGCGTGAGCCGTCGCTTGAGCGCCTGCCGCTGCACCACCGCATCGAACTGCTCGTCTGTGTTCACGGTGCGGGATGCCGGCGTGTCGGTCAGGCCAGGCGCCACCGCCGAGACGGCGATGCCGTCGCCGCCGAGGGCGGCGGCCAGTGTGCGCACGACGCCGAGGTTCGCGCCCTTGCTGGCGATGTACGCGAGCAGCGCCGGGGTCGGCGGGGCCCAGAAAGTGTCGGAGATGATGTACACGATCCGGCCGAAGCTGCGTTCGGCCATGCCGGGGGTGAACGCCTGTACCAGCCACAACGCCGACTCGACGTTCACCGCCTGCACATGACGCCATGTCACGGCGTCGAAGTCCGCGAGGGTCACCTGGTCGAAGGCGGCGGCACAGTGGACGAAGACGTCGCAGCGTCCGTAGCGGTCGAGGACGGCGGCTGCGGCTGCCTTGGTTGACGTCTCGTCCGACAGATCGCATGCGATGTCCCCATCACGGTCAATGACAGCGGTGCGATGCCCAGTGTCCCGCAGCGCCCGGGTGATCGCCGTTCCGATCGCGCCGGCGCCGCCGGTAATGACCGCGACCCGGCCGGGCGCGGCGCCCCGTGGACTGGTCATGACGGCGACCCAGCGGCGGCAGAGTGGTCAGTTACGTGCACGGCGCCGAGCCTGCGGCTGCGCGAGCCCTCCACCCTGATGCTGGCATCGAGCCTGAACAAAGGCATGCCCCTCCCTTCACGATCCGCGATTCAACTTGATCCATCGAGTGGACGATGCCGACGATGCAGGTGAGATGTCATCGCCGAATCCCGGTGATTCGGGTGTCCCGCCACTGCTCGCCCTCCGCATCGCCTGCTGACCCTTAGCTTGCGATTTAAGGTAGCTGCGGCGCCAGTTCCAGCTGTGTGATCGTTTCGGCACCGAGGGTCATGGCACTGGGTTCGGCTGCGGATACGCCCGTCGAAG
>Ga0209881_1000112_pt1 | contig 22879 bp, 21 predicted proteins | sample PersoiDNA2013193_FD_185804 | JGI IMG/M metagenome (GOLD analysis project Ga0209881, IMG submission 185804) | Permafrost soil microbial communities from the Arctic, to analyse light accelerated degradation of dissolved organic matter (DOM) -... | ecosystem: Environmental > Terrestrial > Soil >... | reverse complement strand
TCAGGTCGGCAAGGAACTCGGCCGCGGACGCGTACCCGAGGTCGGCGTCGCGGGTGCGGGTCGCCTTCAGCCGGTCGGCCGCGTAGAGCAGGTAAGCACGGTACGGCTCGGACGGGGACCGTGCCGCGATCTCGGCCATCAGGTCCGGGTGCGCGGCTGACGCGGCAGCGAGCGCCCGGCGCAACGCGGCCGACGGGGGCGCCGATCCCTCGTCCACGGTCAGCGCGCGGCCGATCCTGCCGCACGCCGCTTCAAGCGCGCGCAGCGCGTGATCGGCCTGGATGACTGCCGCCTCGCGGGTCACAGGGGCGGTCACGTTCGGGTTGCCGTCCCTGTCGCCGCCGACCCACGAACCGAACCGGAGGAACGGCCGCACAGAAGAAGCCACCGCCCCGCTTGCCGACCCGAGCAGGACCTCGTCGAGCGCCCGGTACACGGCAGGGACCAGCCGGAACAGCGTCTCGTCGAACGCCGTCATCACGGTACGGACCTCGTCGAGCGGCGTCATCCCCGCCACCCGGAGCTGTGCGGTGCGCCAGAGCAGGTCGATCTCCTCGCGCAGCCGCCGCCGCAGTTCCGCCTCTCGCGCCAACACCGTCGACCCAGGCAGGGGCGCCCCGGCTAGTCCGGCGTCCACCGACGTGAGCAGTACGCCGATCCGGCGAAGCGAGGCGACCACCGCACGGCGGCGCGCCTCTGTCGGGTGCGCGGTGAACACGGGGTTCACCACAAGACCGGCGATCAGCTCGTCGAGGTGCGCGCGCCCCTGTTCCGAGGTGATCCGCTCGGCCGCGTCGGCGAGGGACTCCCGCGGCGGGCTGTCACCGGAATCGCGGCGCCGGAGCGTACGGACGCGCTGCTGCTCTTCCGCCAGGTTGACCAGGTGAAAGTAGACGGTGAAGGCGCGTGCCACCTGTTCGGCCCGGTCCCGTGACCAGGACCCGACAAGCTCGGCGATCGCATCGCCCGCCAGCGCTGCCGCCGGTGACGCCCGGTCGGGCACCTGCCTGGCGTCGATCACGGCGTGCCGCAGCCGTTCCACGTCCGCGAGCAGGTCCGTGCCGTCTGACTCGCTGATCACCTCGCCGAGCATGTCTCCGAGCAGGCGGACATCCCGCCGCATCAGATCGGGAAGTTCGGCCGAATCGCGCTCTCTGGGTCCACTCACGAGTGTGAGCCTAACCACCAAGGGGTTAACGCAACCACCGCCGACGTTAACCTTTCCTCCATGACCGCAGAGCACATGATCCCCGACGGGGCACCCGAACCGCACACCACCGCCGGGAAGATCGCGGACCTGGAACGCAGACGGCATGAGGCGGTGCACGCCGGCTCGCAGGCGGCTGTGGAGAAGCAGCATGCCAAGGGCAAGCTGACCGCCCGCGAGCGGATTGACCTGCTGCTCGACGAGGGCTCTTTCACCGAGTTCGACGAGCTTGCCAGGCATCGGTCCCGCGACTTCGGCATCGAGAGGAACCGGCCGTACGGCGACGGCGTCATCACCGGCGTCGGCACCGTCGACGGCCGCCCGGTGGCGGTGTACAGCCATGATTTCACCGTGTTCGGCGGATCGCTCGGCGAGGTCTACGGCGAAAAGATCGTCAAGATCATGGATCACGCGATGAAGACCGGCTGCCCGGTGATCGGCATCAACGACGGCGGCGGTGCCCGGATCCAGGAGGGCGTGGTCGCGCTCGGCCTGTTCGCGGAGATCTTCTTCCGCAACACCAGGGCCTCCGGCGTCATCCCGCAGATAAGCCTGATCATGGGCCCGGCGGCCGGCGGCGCGGTCTACTCTCCCGCGATCACCGACTTCACGCTGATGGTCGAGGGCACCAGCCACATGTTCATCACAGGGCCTGACGTGATCAAGACGGTGACCGGCGAGGACGTCACGTTCGAGGAACTCGGCGGTGCGCACACGCACGCCGCCAAGTCAGGCGTCGCCCACTATCAGGCGGCGGACGAGCCGGACTGCATCGAGTTCGCCAAGCTGCTGCTCTCCTACCTGCCGTCGAACAACCTCGATGAGCCGCCGGTCATCCCGACCACGCCCGATTACACCATCACGGCCACGGACGAGGAACTTGACATCCTCATCCCCGACTCACCGAACCAGCCGTACGACATCCACCGGGTCATCGAGACGGTGCTCGACGAAGACACGTTCTGCGAGGTCCACCAGGCCTTCGCGCCGAACATCGTCGTCGGCTTCGGCCGGGTGGCGGGCGCGCCCGTAGGCGTGGTGGCCAACCAGCCGATGCACTACGCCGGCTGCCTGGACATCGACGCCTCGGAGAAGGCGGCGCGGTTCGTGCGGACCTGCGACGCGTTCTCCATCCCGATCCTGACGTTCGTCGACGTCCCCGGCTTCCTGCCGGGCGTGACCCAGGAGTGGCGCGGCATCATCAGGCGCGGGGCCAAGCTGCTCTACGCCTACGCCGAGGCCACCGTTCCGAAGGTCACCGTGATCACCAGGAAGGCCTACGGCGGCGCCTATGACGTCATGGGGTCCAAGCACCTCGGCGGCGACGTCAACCTGGCCTGGCCTACCGCGCAGATCGCCGTGATGGGCGCCCAGGGCGCGGTCAACATCCTGTACCGCCGCGAACTGGCGGGCGCCGAGAACCCGGAAGAGCTCCGCAGGCAGAAGACGCAGGAGTACGAGGACACCCTGGCCAACCCGTACATCGCCGCCGAGCGCGGCTACCTGGACGCGGTGATCCGCCCGGCCGAAACCAGGACCGCCGTCACCAGGGCGCTCGCGAGCCTGCGGACCAAGCGCGAGACATTGCCGCCGAAAAAGCACGGCAACATCCCGTTGTGAGCGGACAGTGAACACCATCACCATCCGTAATCACATGGACGGCTTACGCTGGCAATCACTGGCCAAGTGTCACGCGCACGACCCAAACTGCCCTAGAGTCAGAAGACGATGAGCGAATTCGCCGCCCCAATGCCCGTCCTCGCCAGATATGCGGTCATGGTCGATGTCGGGTATATCTACGCGGCTGCCGGCGAACTGCTCTTTGGCACGAGCTCACGCCGGGATTACCGAGTCGACGCGGTGGGCCTCATCCAGGCCGTCACCAAGCACGCCGACGAACTGTTCCGCGGCGAACTGCTCCGCGTCTACTGGTATGACGCGGCCAGGGACCGGGTGCCCACCATTGACCAGCGCGTCGTCGCCCAGATGGCGTGGGTCAAGCTGCGCCTAGGCAACCTCAACGCGCGCGGCCAGCAGAAGGGCGTGGACGCCAACATCCGCTCCGATATCGAGGCGCTCGCCCGGCATCGCGCGATCACCGACGCGGTGCTGATCGCGGGCGACGAGGACATGGTGCCCGCCGTCGAGGCGGCCCAGGCCTACGGTACCCGGATCCACCTGTGGGGCATCGATCCGCCCTACGGCACCAACCAGGCCGAGCGCCTGGTCTGGGAATCGGACACGGTTGACGTGCTCGACGCCGCGTTCGTGCGCCCCTACTTCACTAGGAGCCCGACAGCCGAGCAGCAGCAGCAAAGGCCGGACGTCCAGTCCTCGGTGCCGTCGCCCGCCCAGCTCTTCGGCGAACGCCACCCGCGCCCGGTCCTGCCGCCCGGCCGGAACTCGCACATCTCCGCCACGGGACCGCTGCCGCGCCTTGGCCCCGACCGGCGGCACGTCGAGGAGGCAGGCGAGCACGTCGCGCACAAGTGGATACTCACCCGCGGCGCCGACAACATCAGGGACCTGCTGCCCGGCCCCATCCTCCCGCCGGTCATCGACAAGGAGCTGCTTGTCGAGGCGGAGAAGGAGCTAGGCCAGTCGCTCCGTCCCTACCAGGAGGCCCGCGAGTGGCTGCGGGACGCCTTCTGGGCGCGGGTTCACCGGGAATTCGGCATAGGAGTTGGCAAGTCCCGTGGCTGAAGATCAAAGTCATCCGTACTTGCGCGTGGTCCGTGGCGACGCGAGCCCCGAGGAGATAGCGGCGCTCGTCGCCACCCTGGTGGCCGTCAGCGCCGCCAGGTCAGGCGCGGCCGATGCGGCGAAGCAACGGCCCGTTGCTCCAAACTGGAGTTCTCAGGCCAGGCTGATGCGGTCGCCTGTGCACCCAGCCGCAGGAGGCTGGCGCCGCTCCGCCCTCCCGTAAGCCTTAAGTGATGAAGATCACGATCGACGGGTGAACGGCGTCCGCTCCGGCGAGCGGTAACCCGGCGATGTCCCTGCCTCCGAGATGACCCCTCCGTCGAGTTTACCGACCGTCGAGCCTGTAACTCCGTTCTGAACTGGGGTTTCGCGTCCGAACCTGTGCGGGACGTTGGCAGGTCGAGAGGTTCCGTCCTGGCGGCCGGGAGCGGTCCTATAACCATCCGTTGGGGGTCACGCGAGACCCAGGGGGATGTCGCGAGAATATGGACGTAACGATGCCGGAACTCCGGCCCGGCCACATTGGGAGATCTCGTGCGTGAGCTGACCTGCCTGGAGATCTGCGCTGGGGCCGGCGGGCAGTCCCTGGGGCTGGAGCAAGCAGGCTTTTCTCACGCTGCGGCGGTCGAGATTGACCAGGACGCCTGCGAGACTCTCCGCCAGAACCGGCAGCACGCGTGGAAGGTCGTCGAGGCGGACGTCCATCACTTCGACGGCCGCCCCTACCACGGTATCGACCTGCTGGCTGGAGGGGTTCCGTGTCCGCCGTTCTCGGTCGCTGGCAGGCAACTCGGCGCTGATGACGAGCGTGACCTGTTCCCGGAGGCGCTGCGCCTGGTGAGGGAGTGCGAGCCGATGGCGGTGATGCTGGAGAACGTCCCCGGCCTCGCCCAGGCCAGGTTCACTGGCTACCGGGAGCAGGTACTCAGCGCGCTGGGCAAACTTGGCTACGAGGCGGGCTGGCAGGTGCTGAATGCCTGCGAGTTCGGGGTCCCGCAACTGCGACCCCGGTTCATCCTGGTAGCCATGAGGCCGGACGCGTACCGCCACTTCGAGTGGCCGAGTGCGGTCGGGGCGCCCCCGACGGTCGGTGAGGCCTTGCATGACCTGATGGCCGCCGGCGGCTGGAAGGGCGCGGAAGCGTGGGCCAGGCAGGCCAATGGTGTAGGGCCGACCCTGGTAGGGGGCTCGCGCAAGCACGGCGGGCCGGATCTCGGGCCTACGCGTGCCCGTGAGGCATGGCGGAAGCTCGGCATCGACGGCCGGGGCCTTGCCGACGCGCCGCCCGCTGCAGATGCCCCCGCCGATCACATGCCGCGGCTGACGCTTCCGATGGCGTTCCCTGTCAAGTCAACGTGTCGAACTGATGGGCATTATTTTTCCACGGGGACGGCCGCCGCTCAATCTGCCCTCCCCGTCGGTTAACCAATCGCCGTAGCGCATCGGTTCTGCCGCACCATCGGGACGCAACGAGGGGCACCTCAGCCGCCGGATCCGTCCTCCTGTGTGGATACGCCGCCTCGAAGGAACGCTTTCCCCGCCACGATGTAAGCGTGAATCTGGGCTGCTGAGGTCGGGATTGACGCCTCCCCGCGCCGTCGCACGATGCTGAAGAAGGCGCCTTCATTTTTGTCGCCCACGACAGCTCCGTGAACCAGGTACGGCTGCATCTCGCTTGGCTGTGGTGGCACGCTGATCAGCAGGAGGCCGTGGTCGTTGCCCATGTCGATCCGTTCCACGAGAAGGCCGTCAACCGGCGGGACTACCCGCGCGTCGATCACGCTCCTGTGCTGGTCAGCGTCAATGTCGTCGAGTGGCGTAGGGGCAAGTCGATCTAGGCGAGACGTCTTGCCGTCCTTCTTCTCCTTGAACCCGATCAAGAGGATCGCGTCACAGTCGCCGTTGGCGAAACGGGCCACGTCCTGGGCAAGTTCAACCGCAGCCCTGGTTCCTTCAGCGCCCTGCGCGCGGAGCCGGTATGGTCCGCCTTTCACCTCAAGCCATGCGCCCTCGGCCAGTCCGGTCAGCAGGTGTGCCCTGCCTGCACGGATCAGATGGCGTGCGCCGATGACGTCGATCTCGCCCCGCTCATAGGCGGCGAGGAGCGCGGAGGCGTCGCGGCCTGCCGCGAGCAGTGGTGCCACGGTGGAGTCGCCTTGCGCGGAAACCGCAACGTGGATCTCGTGTGGGTCAGAGCGAACGCGCTCGCGCCATTCTTCCCACTCTCCTGGCAGGAACATCTCCCTGTCGAGGCCTGTGTCCGGGTCGAGGCCAGCGACTGTCCAGGTCACAGAGATAGCGCAGCCGTAGGGTTCGACCGCTAGTGCCAGCAGTCGCGCGAGTTCGGTCGGCCGCCATGGCGGCTCACGGCGCGTTGTGGTGCCGAAGACCGCGAACACTCCGTCCGCATTCACCATGAGTCTGACCGGATCTCTCGGCGAAGAGCGAGCGTGAAACTCCGGGTCGCTCTCCAGAGCGATGTCGATGTAGGCTGGCTCTTCCTCCAGTGACCCTTCGAACTCCAGTACGGTCGCGTGAAGGCTCGCGATGTCTGCGGCTGAGACTACGCTTTCGGGCGCGACCCAAATCTCATGCTTGGGGGCGACGATGCGGCCATGCCCAACCACCAGCAGCGAGTCATAGTGGCCGCCGACGCTCTCGACGTATTCGTACTCACTCTCGTCATCACGATCGAAGGTGACGACGGCTCCGCCCGATGGGGTAGCAGCCCGATCCTCACTGGTCATGCTTGCATTGTCTCCTGGTGACGACCGTTCATCGTCTTGAGGCACCGCCCACCGCTGATCGTGTCATGTTCGTATGGTCGGGTGCAAAAGTCGGCGCAGAACGCTGACGACTTTGCCGATGATTCCTGAGCTGCCGTCGACGTCGAGGCCCTGTCCGCGATCGGCTATCGGCCTTGACAATGATACGTTTCTGGTGCAGTTTTAAACCTGCATCTTTGATGGGAGTTGAAAGATGACTGGCAGAGGGGAGGCGAGTGCGGCGTCCGAGCCCATCGCGCTGAACGCGCAGCTTGAGTCCATCCGGACGATGCTGGCTGCGGGCCAGCGGCCGCCCGCCGGGCAGCTATTGGGGCTTCCCGACCTGGACGGCGATGTATGGGCTGACATCGCAGGAGCCGCAGCCATCACTGGTGCCCCGCCGCGCACCATCACTGGGTGGCTCAACCGCCATGGGCCCAAGCGATGCCCCTTCCCCGAGCCGCGCAGGAGCCTGTACCGCCTGTATTGGCCAGTGTCTGTCCTGCAGTCCTGGCGTGATGACTACGCCAGGGTCGTCGGCCTTGGCGCTGCCGAGCAGGTGCCGGCATGAAGGCTTTCGAGCGGTGCGGCACCCTCGCCGACGTGCGCCTCCTGCCTCCTGGGGCGAGCAGCAACTCGGAGCTACCCGTGGATCCTGAAACGGGAGCGTGGGGAACGACACGAAAACATGTGCGTAACGATGCTGGAACTAGGACATCTGAATCTGTAATGTGCAAGTTCATGGGACAGCCTGTAGTAGACATTCGGATACCCCGGTCACGCAGGCTCCTCCGCTTCGGGGCGCCATGGCCGGGATGCCGGACCCGCGTGCTGACCGTGAGCTGGCCTAGCCACCTTGGGAGATCCCGTGCATGAGCTGACCTGTCTGGAAATCTGCGCTGGAGCCGGCGGTCAGTCTCGCGGGCTGGAAGACGCGGGGTTTGACCATGTCGCGGCTGTGGAGATTGACCCGGACGCCTGTGAGACGCTGCGCCTGAACCGGCCGCAGTGGAAGGTCGTCCAGGATGACGTCCACAACTTCGACGGGCGTCCCCATAACGGTGTTGACCTCCTGGCCGGAGGGGTCCCGTGCCCGCCGTTCTCGGTGGCGGGCAAGCAGCTTGGCGCGGACGACGAGCGTGACCTGTTTCCGGAGGCACTGCGCCTGGTCGGGGAATGCGAACCGACCGCGGTCATGCTGGAGAACGTCCCCGGACTGTCGCAGGCGAGGTTCGCCGGCTACCGCGAGCAGGTTCTCCGTGAGCTCGACGACCTTGGCTACCAGGCGAAGTGGCAGGTGCTGAATGCCTGTGAGTTCGGCGTCCCGCAGTTGCGGCCCCGGTTCATCCTGGTCGCGATGAGGCCGGATGCATATGCGCACTTCGAGTGGCCGAATGCGATCTGGACGCCCCCGACCGTTGGCGAGGCCCTGCATGCCATGATGGCCGAGGGCGGCTGGAAGGGCGCGGACGATTGGGCCAGGAAAGCCAACGGCATCGGCCCGACCCTGGTGGGCGGCTCCCGCAAGCACGGGGGACCGGACCTCGGTCCCACCCGTGCCCGTGAGGCGTGGAGGAAACTCGGGGTCGATGGCAGGGGGCTGGCCGATGCGCCGCCTCCGGCCGATGCCCCAGTTGATTACATCCCGAGGTTGACCAGGGACATGACGGCAGTCATTCAAGGGTTCCCGCTGGACTGGAAGTTCTACGGGCGGAAGACGGCCTCTTACCGGCAGGTCGGCAATGCATTCCCGCCGCCAGTCGCGCGGGCAGTGGGGACCAAGATCCGTATGGCGATCGAGGCGGCGCGGGGGGCTGGCAGGCAGGACCTACTGCGTGCCGTCTGAGCCTGCGGACTTCCTTCCCTTCGCGGTCCGGCGGCGCTTCTCCTCCGAGACGATGGCGGCATGTATGTTCTCGGGCCAGGGCGCCGACTGGATGAGCCGGTAGTAGACCCTGGTCCGGGCGCCCTCCCCGCGCTCCTTCCGGACCCTGTAATCCCATCCGAGCAGCCGGAGTTCCCTGGTCCGCTTCTCGTAGTCGGTCTGGTATTCCTTGGCGCTGGCCACGATCCCGATGAGCTCGCTGGGCACCCACTCGTTCCGCAGGGCCAGCAGCAGTTCGCCGATCCTCCGTTGTGGCTCGTCGAAGTCTGCGGCGTGCCTGATCTGCTCGGAGTAGGAGGCGTAGGTTTCCTGGTACTGGCGCTTGCCCTTGAGACAGTCCTCGCACAGGGGCTGCAGGTTCTCTGGGTCGGCGATTCCGCCCCACTCGGGAGGAACCACCAGGTCGACTTCAAGGACTACGCCGTGCTTCTCCGGGGACCTGCCGCACTGGAAGCAGATGCCCGGCGCCAGAGCCTGTGCACGGCGCTGGAGGCTTAGGGCAGGCAGGCCCGTCGCTGTGTGCTGCGGAGCCCAGCCGCGCAACTCGTACCGCGTGTCACCATCACGGCCGATCTCGGTGATGTCAAAGTGCGTCCGGAGGCTCCGGATGACCCGGTCGGCGGGCATGCTGGCGGAGGCAGCAGCGCTCAGGAAGAAGCCGATCTCGGAGGCGGTCGGCGGACCTGGCCGCCGCCGGTACAGCAGGCCGTAGACCAGGCGGGCTGTACCATCACCGAGCAGTGCGGCAAGCTGCTCGCTTTCCGGGTCCGGCAACGGCTCGTGGGGCATACCATCGGACGGTAGCCGGCCGGACATACCACTCCCAAGCGTCCGGGGCCGTGTCGGAACGCAGTCTCCCACCAAGGACGAGCGAGGGCCTGCCGTGATCAGCGAGCCGCTGTTTCCCACCCTGACCGGCGATCCTGACGCCGAGATGGACGCGGTGGAAGCGGAGTTGTATCGGCTCGACCCGGTCGGCGACCAGGTCGGGGCGGTGCTCCGCGACACGCTTGACCAGTTGTACGACGGGCAGCACACAGGGCGGTGGAAGTACGACCAGCTGCGCAAGACCGAGAAGACCCACATGGGCACCCTCGTCGAGATCAACCTGCACCGGCAGTTCGCCTTCGCCGACGGAGACGCGACCGACTACCGGATCGCGGGCATCGAGGTCGATTGCAAGTACTCGATGACCTACGGGGGCTGGGAACTCCCGCCAGAGGCCATCGACCACCTCTGCCTACTGATCACGGCAAACGATGAGGCGAGCACCTGGTCCGCGGGCCTGGTCCGGGTCCGCGAGGAGTACCTACGCGACAGGCGCAACCGCGACTCCAAACGCCAGCTCACCGCCGCCGCCCGGTCCCACATTAGGCAGGTGTGGCCCCGGCACGGGCACCTCGCCGAGAACATCTTCCTGCACATGGACCCCATGGACCGCGAGCGCATCTTCAACGCCAAGGCCAGACGCGGCACCCAGCACGGCCAGGCGAAGACCAACGAACTCTTCCGTACGGTCCAGCGCCGGATAATCCGGCGCGCGGAGATAGCCACGGTCGCCCAGCAGGACGACTTCATGAAGCGCGCCCGCGGCAACGGCGGAGCGCGCACCGCGCTCCGGCCCGAGGGGGTCCTGGTCCTCGGCCACCAGGACAACGACCCGCTGGTGGCCGCAGCGCTCGGCCTTCCGGTTCCGCGCAAGGGCGAATTCGTCTCGGCGCGAGTGGTGCCCGCGCACGAGGACTGCGACAACCCCGTCGCCATCATCGACAGTCAGCCATGGGTACTGGCGCGGCCAGGCGACCCGGGTGTCCCGGCCCCCGTGATCCCGCGTCGGCCCGAGGAACAGATCGCCGAATAGCCTCTTAAGCCCTGCCTGCCGCGCCAGTCCTAGCCCAGAGAGCGGAAGGTCTCGATCGAGGCGAGCACGGCACGGCCAAGGCGCAGGGTGTCCTCGGCGGACCGGCCGTTGATGACCAGAAGTTCCGGGCGTATCGGGTCGAGGTCGAAACCGCATCTGCTGCTTTCCACCAGGGGCCGCAGCGCCTCTGCGTGGACCCTGTCGGCGGCGAACATCACGACCGGGACTGCCGACCATGAGTCGGGATCCGCGTGCCCCCGGCAACTCGCTGCCGGAAACATCCCGGCCGCCGATAGCGCGTAGACAAGCCCGGCGACCCCGACCTCCAAGCCCTCCAGCGCTGGCTCCCCGGTCAGGTAAGGTGCCAGGGCCGACAGGCTCTCCGCGGTGATCTCGTCGTCATCACCGATACTCCCCGTCTCGACGGCCGCCGCAAGGATGTCGAAGTCTGCCGGGTCGTGGGCAAGGTCGGCCACGACCCGGCACAGCAGCTCGTCCTCCTGGGCGACGGCGATCGCGTTGTCCGCCGATACACCAGTGATTGGCCAGACGTCTTGGAACAGGCCGAAGCCCTCACAGTCGTCGATTTCATCAGGCTCCGGAACCCAGAACTCGGCGTTCTCCGGGAGCGAGGGGTCTAGGTCGATGTCCGCAGTTGGGTACACACAGAGGGTTATACCTCGTGGCTAGCGATTGTGGGGCTCATGTCCCGATGATGGCCTCCTTCCGACCCAGCAGAGCCAGATTCAAGCGCTACATCAGTCGCAGCGCGAGACCCGGCCCCGACTGTTACCTGACCGCTCAGCTAAGCCAATCCTGAGGGATGAGCTTGCGGCCGTCGCGCCAGTTGTGGACGACGGAGTCCTGGAACCATTGGTCGGACAGGTTGGCGTGGTCGCACACGATGATCTGAAAGCGTGGCGCCAGTTCTTCCGCGATTTCATAGAGCAGGCGGAACATGCGGTTGACGGCGACGCGGTCGGCGTCGTCGTCGGGGATGCCGCTTTGCTTGGAGACCTCGGAAGGGTAGTGGGCCTGGGTGGGCTGGTCAAGTATGAGGAAGCGCGGCACTGGCCGCTCCTGGCGGGTGAAGTAGCGGTGCAGCGCGAGGTGGGTAGCGAGGTGGTAGCCGATCCAGTTGGCGGCGCTGCCAATGCGCTCCAGGGGTATGGGGCCGCGCTCGGTGTCTGCGACGACGGTGAGGCGGGCCAGGTCGAGGCGGACGCTGCCCTCGCTGTGCTCCAGGCTGAGCTGGTCGGCGTAGGCGGTCATGTCGCGGCCGACCATCAGCAGCCGTGAGGTGAGCTGCTCGCGGTCATCATCGTCGCTGAGTTCGGCTTCGAGCGCCTCGACGGTCGCGGCGGCGCGGTCGGCATTGCCTCGGAGTCGCTGGAGCTCGGTGTCGTCAGTGGCCGGGACCCGGGCCAGGGTCGCGTCGATCCGGCCGCGGGTGAAGTCCCAGCCATCGGCTTCGGCGGTCTCCGTGACGCGGTCGGCCGCTTGCAGGGCGTTGAGGGCAGCCTGGGTGGCGGCCAACTCCTCGCGCAGGGCGGCCGCCCGGGTGTCGAGGGCGGTGAGGGCGCCACGTTGGGAGGGCCGTGCGGTGGTCAGGCCCTCAAGCTGGCCGCGCAGCTGGTCCAGGCCCAAGCGCAGGGCGGCGGCGGTCGGGTCGGCTTCGGGAGTGGCCTGCCCGCACGCCGGGCACGGAGGCGCGCCGACGCCGTCGGGCGTGGCGAAGTCGAACAGGCCGAGGCTGGCCAGGCGCCCTTCCTGAAGTTGCAGGGCCTGCTCGTAGTCGGATTCCTCGTTGCGCTGGTCGAGGAGGAGCGCCCGGTCGGAAAGGACCTGCTGCAGGTTCCGGTGCAGTTCCCGGCTCGTGCGCTGCAGCGCGAGGTACCGGTCCTGGCGGGCGGGGTCGCCGCTGCTGAGGGGCTGGCGGTCTGGTCTGCGGGCGGTGCGGGCGCCCTGGAGGGTCCGGACGAGGACGGCGCGGTCGGTGATGCCCTCGTCGGGGACGAGGCCAGCGGCTCGGGCTTCCTGGTGCAGCGCGCGGAGCTCCACGTCGATGGTCTGGGCGGCGAGTTCGGCGGCCCGCAGAGCGGCGTCGGCGCGCTGCTGGGCCATGCGAGCGGCTCGTAGCTGGGCGCGCTTGAGCGCCTGGTTGCGGGCCACGGCACCGAGGAAGTAGGGGATGGTGTCGCGCAGCGCGTCCGGGATGCCGCGCTCGCCCTGTCGGTGGAACAGCGCGGTGGGGCTGGCGATCTCGCCCTGCCCTTGCAAGCACAGCAGGGCCGCCTGCGCGAGGGTGGCCTCCAGCGGCTGTCGCCCAGTCCTGGGGTCGGGGTCGGTGACGTTCTCCTCGATCCCAATCCGGCGGCCGATCTCGGTGCGGAGTCCGCGGGAGTCGGCGTTGACCTTCAGGGCGCTCAGCGGCGGGATCTGCAGGTCGGACCCGAACTCGAGCATGGCCTGCTGGGTCGTGGCCTTGCCCGGGGCGGGGGCGGGCCGGGCTGCGAAGGCCTGCCCGTTCTCCATCTGCCAGGTGGTGGCGTACCAGGCGACGGTGTCAGTGATCGGCCCGGCGGGGACCTGCATGCTGTCGCGGCCGAGGCAGTAGTCCGCGATAGTCAGCAAGGCGCCCTTGCCGGTGCGGGACTCGCCGGTCACGATGTTCAGCTGACCGGGGAGGAACTCGACCGTGCGGGGCACCTCAGCCCGTCGTGGTTGTAAAGGGTGATGGAAAGCAACTGCACCGAATCAGGGTGCCACACCCAGGAGCGCGAAGATGGTCGCTGGCTGATCTGCCTTGGTGAACCACCGGCCGACGAGCCCGGCTGACCGGATGATCTCGGCAGTGTCGCCGCCTTCGACGGGGCGCGCGAAGGGGAGCGAGTTGCGGATCCGGCCGTCCCCGGTCACCTCCAGCGCGCCGTGGGTCATGCCGAACCGCAATCCCTCGCGGACCAGCCCGGCCAGCTCCTGCGCTCGCCGGGGGAAGCCTGCCCGTATCACTGGGTTGCCGGCAACCCATGCGGGCAAGTGAGTCCGGGTGTCCCGGGGCAGGGCCTCGCGGGTTCCGCGGTGCAGGACGAGGGGCGCGACCAGGAACGTCAGTGGCCACGGCATGGCCTGGCGTGAGGCCCGCTCGTACTGCGAGGCGGCGGCCGCGGAAATGGCCGCGAGCAGCGCGGGGTTTAGCAGGGCGGCTGCCTCAGGAGGCCGGTCAGCCCACGCTCTCATTCTCCCTCCGCCGCCGCGGACGGCGCGGTCACGCTGAGCAGGGCCTCCAGCCGGGACTGGAAGTCAGGGTGCCAGCCAATGTCCCCGCTGTCGGCCAGGTGGTGCCGACGGCCCCGGGCGAAGAATGGCTCGTTGTACTGCAGGCGGACATTGACGGCGGTGGAGTCCCGCAGCGTCCGGAGCAGCCTCTTGCCCGCAGCGACCCTCGCAGCCTCGTCGGCACCGATTCCCAGGTCCTCTACCATGTCGGCGAAGACCCGCTCCCACTCGTCCCTGAGGTTGTCTTCAAACTTTTCCAGCTCGTTCAGGCCGATCAGGTCCTCGGTCAGCCACCGGGTCGCCTGGGTGACCGCACGGTAGTAGTCGATGATCGCCCTACGGAGGTTCGCCTGGGTGTACTCCACCCAGCGCATCTGGTGGACGAACACCTTCTCACCGTGCGCCGCGATGACGGACGCCTCATCGACATCCGCCAGCTCGACGGTGGTGGGCAGGTTATCCTCGCTGAACTGGTCGCGCAGGTGGGAGATCGCGGCGTGCGCATCGCGCGCGCTTACCCGGGCTCGGTGTCTGCGCAGCATGTCTAGCGCGACCCCGGCCCACCATCGCCACACCAGGGACAGAAACGTGTCCTGGTTGCTGGCGGGCAGCACGTGCCACAGAACCCGGGCCAGCTTCGCCTCCAGGTCGTCCACGCCAGGCGCCCCATCGGCCACGACGACCCGGGCGATGAAGACCTGCCGTTCCGCCTCGGTGAGTCGCAGGAACCGGTCCCTCGCGATCTTCGTGTTCTCGGCGGTCGAGGCCCGTGCCGCGTCCGTGAGCCTGGCGACGGCCGCCGCAGTGTCCCGCACGTCCCTGCGCAGGGCGTGCGCCGCCGTACCCGGCTGGGCGACCGAGGTGGTGACGAGGAAGAGCGCGGGTCCCTGTGGGTCAGCCGGCTGTGCGGTGTTCATCCACACCAGCAGCGTCTTCCACATGTCGGTGGCCATATCGCCCAGCCCAGTCGAGACGCCCACGTGGTGCTTGGTCTGCAGCAGGTCGACCGCCGAGCCGGACTCCTCCCACGCCACGTCATCATGAGTCTCCAGGCTGATCGCCTGGTCCGGCCTGTCCGGCGCGCGCTCCAGCAGCTCGACCAGGGCCCAGTTCACCTGGTACAGGTAGCCGACCGCACTCGCGGACGCGTCGTGCTGGCCAGCTGTCATAGCCCGAGTCTCCCTCCCCTCTGCTCGGAATGTCCACAGTGGGCCGGACGCAATGGTCGCCCTTTCTCGGGCAAGCGGCACCTGGATCGCATCGTTGAAATTTGCTTATGCGGATAAGAGCATCAGTTGTCAACATAGCATTCTGGTAAGCGGATATCACGATGAAGGCGAAGGCGGTGTCTGTGGCCGGTCAAGCACCGTCGGCATCGTTGGCGGCGAATGCTCGTGCGGCCGGGCCTTTTGCAGGCGTAGCCCGGCAGTTGCTGCCTGCGGGAGACGGCGGCGTGGAGTTGGTTGCCATGTTCTTCCGCGCGTTGAGCGATCCAGCCAGACTGCGGCTGCTGGAGTTCCTGCTACCTGCCGAGCGCACGGTGTCAGAGTGCGTACGGCATGTCGGCCTGTCCCAGGGGAGGGTCTCCGCGCACCTGGCCTGCTTGGCCAACTGCGGTTATGTGCAGGGCCGCCGCGCGGGCCGCTTCACCTGCTACCACGTTGCCGACCCTCGGGTGGCCGACCTAATCGCCCTAGGCAGGTTGCTCGCTGCCGACAACACTGCTGCGCTTGCCGAGCGCGTCCGCATCCCCCGAATCCCGCCGGAGAGGCCATGACGCGCCACGGAGTCCGCCAATAGCCCGACGACGACAGCGGCGACTTCGTGGCTGCCATGCTTGGGAATGACGGCTTGGCCGACTACGAGACGACCGTCAAGGCGCTCATCAAGGGCGCGGCCAGCCGGACCGCCTCGCGCCGCTGCCGACTGTTAGTCGCGAGCGCAGCGGTCGTAGACCGGGCCTTGAGCATCAATCGCGGGGTCGGGCAGGCTTCCGGCCCGGGAATGGGATGACATTGCCGTCACCACTGGAGCGCATGTCGCGGAGCTGCTGGTTCTCCAGGGTGAGGTGGTTGACGACGCGAACGAGGGCGGGGACGTCGGCGCGGATCTGGGTGAGTTCCTTGTTTTTGGCGGCGATCGTCTGCTTCAGCTTGGCGATGATGGCGCGGAGGCGGGCCTCGTCGCCGTTGTCCGCGCCGCGCTCTCTGATGCGCTGGTAGAACTCGTCCTTCAGGTCGGTGTGCCGTTGGGTGAGCGCGTTGCGGGGAACGCCGGCCTCGATGGCGAGCGCGACCACGGTCAGCGCTCCGTTGGACTGTTCGGGGGCGCCGGCCAGGGTGCGGTCCATCGCGGCACGGATCCGGTCGCGCTCGTCGGGCGCGGGGTTCATTCGGGTTCCCTGACGGTGGTGATCCGGGTGCGGTCGTGCTTGTCGGCGTGCTCGCGGAGCCTGGTGGCACTCGCGCGCATCCGGTCCCCGACGGGTTCGGGGACGTGAGTGGCCCGGCGTTCCAGGACAGCCGCCCGCTCGCGGAGTTGGGCGGCCTGCTGGTCAGTGCGGGCTATGTTGCCGCAACCGGGCACGCACCGGTCCAGGCTAGGCGTATCCCTGACCTCGTCACGGTGGCAGAGGGCCTTGTCGCGCTTGTGATGGCAGAGCACAAGGGCGTGTGGGTTGTCGTAGATCATGGCGTCCTCGTTCTTCAGCAGCTTGCGGGCGCTAGCGAGGGTGATGAGCGTGCCGGCGAACCGAGGGGCCGTTGCAGCAGCCCTGATAGCGCGGCGGGCTGCAGGACCTGATATGCCGCCGCCGCTCTCAAGGTCGTCGTGCAAGGAGGCGACCGTGTCGGCGACCGCACGGGCGGTCTCCAAGTCGATGAGGTCGTGGATGCCGTCACGGCTGCGCGCGCCGTATCCTTCCGACGCCCACTGGAAGTTCGTTCGCATGTGCCCGTACTGGATGGCCAGGGCTACCAGGCCGTTCGGACGGCGCGCGATATGCCACGCCAGGGTCCGCCGGAACCGGCTGGCGGTGACCTTCCCATGCGGGTCTTCAGGGATGGCCTCGGCGGGCAGGCCGAGGCTGGCTGCCTCGCGGTTGACCCAGGCTGTGAAGTCCTCGATCCGCTTCGTGAACGCCTCCACGTTCAGCGACCCGGTGCCCGCCCGCCCTGAGGGGTCGTGGAGGCTGTAGTCGAAGAGCAGGCGCCCGGCGGGGACCATGCGTTCCAGCACTCGGATGGCGGCGACGACGGGGGTGATGGCAACCCAGGGAACGTCGCGCTCGACACCGCTGGGGAGGTGGTTGCCGTGCTCGTCGGTGGCGGTCTTGAATTCGCGGCCGTGGATCAGGTGCCGGCCAGGCTCCTCGGGACCGGGACCGGGACCGGGACCGGGACCGGGACCGGGACAGCAGCCGGCACGCAGGCCCAGGATTACTGGTGGAAGGCACTTATTCGAAGCGTGCGCTATTCCCTGTGTTAGCGGCTTCGCTGGATGATGATCCTGCGGCCTGACCGTGTGGCGAAGCCCTGGCAGGGCTCGATGAGCATCCCGAGCACGGACTGTGAGTGCTGACGAGGCTCCGGGCGCGCGTACCTCGCGCGTACCTGCCGCTCTGGCGCAGGCATGGTCAGCTGGGTGGCAAGTGCACAGCCAAGCCGAACAGGTTGATCTGCGTCCGTCCGGCAGCGTGGCGCGTGTGAACAGCGTGCTCGCCAGAGAAGTGGAACCTGGGTCAGGCATCCCGCGCGAAGGATTTCCCTCCGGTTAGGCGGTATACCTCGGCCGGTGCCAGGACCTCACCCGGTGGGACCGAGCTCCGCCCTGATGTCTCAGCGGTGGCGCACCCTGCAGCACGTCATGGTCAGCCCGACCACGATCGGCGACATCGCAAAATCCGCGCTCGTCCTCACGCAATTCGAGCACAAAATGATCAGCTGAAAGTCACTGAGAAACCTCATTAACCATTGCTGCCGACTACGGCCGCAGCTACACTCGGGCCTTCCGGGCCTGGCTCTCTGGTACTCCGTCGGCACTACTTGATCCTGCCGGGCGGGACAGCGTTTCTTGCTTCAGTCCATGCGAGGGTACCGGAAAACGAAATGGGGGAAACGTGGACGAGGTCTTCGACGCCACAGAGATATTCGGCGATGGCGATGTCCAGCAGGTCGTCGATGCCAGCGGCAGCGGCAGGAGCTGGATCCCGAAGCTCGATGACCTCGACGACGCTGACCGGGCGCTCATAACCGGGTTCCAGCAGGCAGACGGTGAAGCGGAGAGGCTGAAGACGGCCGGCGCGATCATCAGCGCCCTTGCCGCGGGAGTCAGGGCATTCGAGAATCTCTCTGACCCGATGCCGCGCAGCTGGTCCCCGGGATGGAAGAAATTCGTCCTTTACATTACCGCGCTGAACTGCCAGTTTCTCTGGGACGCGCATCACCGGGCCAGTGAGACGGCCATCTTCGCCGACTGGGTCGTCTTCTCGATCGAGCACGGCGGATGGGGTCCGGACGGCAACTCCAGCCCGCTCGGGAAGCAGCACAGCTACTGCATGGCCGTGGGGGCGGAAGCCGGCGGCGGGATCCGGAAGAATCCCGTGACGGGTCTTTTCGAGGCGCCGGATGGCACCGCCGCCCGTAATTACAATCCTGCGGCCGGGACGCAAACGCCGCCCGCCCCCAGCCTGGCTGCGCCGACGGGCAGCGGCTACCTTAGCCTGCTTGCCGACGCCGGCATCACCAGTCGAGCCGACCAGGATAAATACAGCCGTTACATCGATTCCGCAGTCGCGCAGGGAACCTTCAAGGCCGCCGAGATCGTCGGGGTCGGCGAGGGACCGTCCTCCGGTATCTATGTCGTCGACCATCGCGCCGTCACCCGCGTAAGCGAATCCGGGATTTTCAAGAAGCGCCTGGAAACCGCGCATGTCGGCCCCGTCGAATCCATCACGAAACTCGAGGTTTTCGCTGTTCCCCCGACCGCCGCGTCGATTAAGTTCGAGGGGCGGTCCTGGACGAAGCTGAAGATCACCGCCCAGGATTCAAAGGGCCGGGTCGCGCTCGAGATCGAATGGGGTTCCGGCAGCGACAGCCAGAATAAGCGACAATGCGAGCATCTGCTCAAGATTATCGGCAAGGCTATGGAAGGCTAAAGCACTCCCGTTCACCCTTCTGCCGCCTCCGCGGTGCCGGCCTCGCTCAGATTCGTCAGATCTGCACTCAGGTTCGAGCTGTTAATCGCGTGTCCCGGTGCGAGGCCTAATCGGCCTGCTTAGACCTGTCGCCTGGCTGGCCGACCGGGCGGGTCACGCTCCGCGACAAACTGGCCAGCGTATGGGAGCAGCTTCTGGCTGCCCCATCGCAGATCAGCGTTGCCGTTGATCTTCGGTCCATGGCCAGATAGTCATGCCGGTAACACCCTGGTTCCCGGACGTTCAGTGCCTTCCGGGCCGGCGTCCCGAGGCGTGGAGCATCGCGCGGACGGCTCTGTCGAGGTTGGCCGTGTCCATTCCGGTGAACGCGTCGCGCAGGTCGACGGGAATGCCGTCGGCCAGGCTCGCCGCGAGCCGCAGCACTCTCCGCTCGCCTCCGCTGCCCGGGAGGCCTCCGGTGTCGAGAGCAGCGACCGCGGCCGTCCAGTCGATCGCGGCCATGGCGGTGATGCCGTCGGTGATGCTGGTCCCGATGTCCACGTAGCCGTCGCGGAAATCGTCACGGCAGAGCCACGACGCATGGGCGATGAGGAGCTCCGCAGCGGCTTCCGCCGGGTAGAAACCGGCGGCGCAGGCACGCAGGGCAGCCGCCAGTGGCGGGTCATGAGGCAGGGGTGTCCTGTTCATCGGGTTCCTTCGGGCTGTCGGGGGCAGAGCGGAGGTCGGCGTCGCGTGCGGCGAGGTAGGCGGTCCAGTCCTGGCGTGCGTAGGTGACCCAGCGGACGGCCGTGTTGACGTGGATGCCGAGGAAGTCGGCGATGACCGCGGCGGGCAGGTCGGCGGCGAGCGCGGCGAGGGCTCCGTTGCGGGCCGGCCTGGCGCTGATGCCGTGGCGGTTGAGCTGGTTGATGAGGCTGTGGAGATCGAGCGGCTGGCCGGGGACGCGCCCCGGGAACAGCCAGCGGGGTGCGTCCGGTCCGCTGGAGATCATGAGGCGGGGCGGCGGCTGGGCGGCCAGCTCGCGGAGGATCGCGCCGAGCCGGGGCGGGAGCAGGACCGGGCGGCGGCCCGCGGTCAGGTAGGCCTCGCCGTCCTTCTCGGTGACCTGGCCGGCGGCGAGGTGGCGTATCCGCTGGAGCTGGAGGCCGAAGAGCAGGACGAGGGCGCCGGCCGCGCGGACGCCGATGGGCAGGTCCTCGTCGGTGAGGCAGCACTGGAGGAGCTGCCATCGCTGGTCGTCGTCGAGGAAGTCGGCGGGCTGCTGGCGCGGGATGTCCGGGACGGTGAGGCGGCGGCTGAGCCTGCGGTCGGCGGTCCAGGTGAGGAAGTAACGGACGCGGTAGCGCCGCTGGGTCTCTTCCTCGCCGAGCCAGCGGTCGACGTCGTCCTGGGAGAGCCTGTCCAGGGTGGTGTCCTGCTGGTCGATCCAGGCCAGGAGCTCAAGGGCGATCAGGACCCGGCGGCGCATCTCGCGTCCGGCGGAAGCAGGGAACTGGCGCCTTCCGGCGCGGGTGCGGGCCCGGCGGAGCAGGGACCAGTGCAGGAACGGGCGGACGAGGCGGGCGTGCGCGGCCGGCTTGCCGGCCAGGTGGTGCTCGAGCCACGCTGGGACGCGTTCGAGGTCCTCGTTGCGCTGGGGCAGGATACCGGTTTGCACCAGGGTCTGCCGGAGGTAGTGCAGGCTCCGGTCGGGCGGCAGTTCGTCCAGCAGGTCGTGGGTGATAGGGCGCTGCTGGGCGACCAGGTGCGCGAGGATCGCCGCGGCCGGGCTCTGCCGGAGCCACTGGATGGCGGTGAACGGCAGGTGGACGCGGGTGAATGCCTCGGCGAGAGGCTGGAGCCCGGGGGCGACAGCGCCGTCGGGGCCTGCGAGCAGCTGGGCGACCCTGTCGGCGAGAACGCAGTAGGCGCAGCGGCCGTGGCCGTAAGGGTTCCCGGAGCGTCCGCACTGGCGGCACGTGAAGTCGATGTCGTGCCCGGCGCAGGGCCCGCAGATCCCGGCCCCGGATTCGTCGCGGCCGATCAGCGGATGAGACTGATGACAGCTAGCACACTTTGCGGGAGCCCGGACGATGGCCGTGTAGCAGGTCATGCAGACTGGTCCGATCGGCCAGAAGGCGTTGGCCGGCTTGTCCCGCTGGCAGCGGGCGCACGTCACGAGGGGCCGTTCGTCGCGGGCGTAGCAGGTGCGGCAGATCGGCTCGCCGGACGTGACCCGGGCGCAGGGACGGACTCGTCCGCAGCGCGAGCATTCCTGCTCCGGTCCCCTGTAGCACCTGTCGCACAGGTCAGGCTGCCCATCGCGGGCGTTGATCTGAATCTTCGCCATCCTGCCGCATTTCCCGCACTCGCGGAGCGGCCGCCGGTGCCGGTCGTAGCACAGGTGGCAGTAAGCGCCCTCTTCGGCGAGCAGGGCGGCGGGCGCGATCTTCCCGCACGACGCGCATGTGTGCCGGGGGCGTTCCCAGCACACATGGCAGAGGGCTCCGCCGTCGGGCAGGCGCACGACAGGGTTACGGACCCGGCCGCATCCGCGGCACTCCTCAACGACCTCGGGATCACGGCGGTAGCAGCGGTGGCAGATCCCGCCGTCGGGACGCCTCGCCACGATCAGCACTCCGGTGGCGCCGCAGCGCCCGCATGTCCCGTTCTTCCGCGAACGGGCATCGCAGGGGCCGCAGATCCGCCCATCGTCGCGCAGCTGCCGGAGGTCGGTGCGGATGACACCGCAGCGGGCGCAGCCGGGGCGGACGACCGGGTGCCCGGCCTCGTGGAGCACACTGGCCAGCCGTAGCAGCACCGGCGGGCAGAGAGAGCTGCCTGAGGTGAGGGCGTCGGGATGCTCGTCCATGTGCGCGGCCAGTTCCTCGAGGAACCGGGCCGGCCCCCTCACCGTGATGGGCACCGCCGCTTCCAGCGCGTCCGTGGCCTCCCCGGCGCTGATAGCGGGCAGCGCGGCCGTCACCTGGGTGGCCGCTGCGCGCACGGCGGCGTCCAGCCGGGCGGCCTGGGCCGCGAGCCGGGCGGCCAACGACGGTGCGGTCACAGGCCCTCTGGCCGGCGGATCGAGGTGCGGCGCACCGCCGGGGCCTGGCCGCCGGCCTCGCCGGCGGTCTTGCGGACCTCGGCGTTGACGACCTCGACCTCGATCAGGTCGTTCGGGGTGCACTCCAGGATGTCGCACAGCGCGGCGAGCGCGTCGGTCGACAGCCGCTGCGGAGTCTGGGTGACTAGCCGGAACACCTGCTCGCGCGACAGGTGGATGCCGCGTTCGGCGAGCTTCGGCACCAGGTCGGTGGTCTGGAACATGCCGCGGTCGGCCATCAGCTTGCGCAGGTTCCACCGGATGCCCATCTTCTTATTCACGGCGTGGAATCCTTCCACAGCCCCGGGTAGCGTTCAGTGAGCGTGGTCTTCAGCAGCCGGTTCCGGTACTCGTCCGACACGCCGGTGTAGATGGCGGTCGTGGCCGCGACGGCATGGCCGGCCTGGTCCTGGGCGAATCTCTCCGGGTATCCGAACTCCACTACATGCGTGATCATCGAATGCCGTAGCGAATGAAGATCCAGCTCGGCGGACAGGCCTGCGGCATCCCGGGCCGTCTCGAACGCCTCGTTCGCGCCCCGTTTCGACAGGCGCCCGCACCGCTCGGTCACCCACAGCGCGGGATGGCTCCCGGCCCCGAGCCGCGGCCGGACCTCGGTGACGTACTGGTCGAGCACGCCGGGAAGCCAGTCCATCTCCGGGACGGTGAAGACGGTGCGCCGCTTGGGCGGGCTGCCGTTGGAGGACTTCCCGTAGCGCACGAACACCGCGCCGTACCGGCCGAAGTCCGGCAGCTTCGGGTTGCGCCGCAGGTCCGCCAGATCGAGGCCGGTCATCTCCTGCCGGCGCAGGCCTTTCCCGGGGGTCCGGGACCCGTTGCATGATGTCGTGTGATCTGGGTGTTCTTGCTGGTGGTCCGGCGTTTCTCCGTGGGTGTCGTGCTCGTGGCTGGTAGTTGTGCAGACAGCGCAGCACGAGA
>Ga0209881_1000111_pt1 | contig 22980 bp, 21 predicted proteins | sample PersoiDNA2013193_FD_185804 | JGI IMG/M metagenome (GOLD analysis project Ga0209881, IMG submission 185804) | Permafrost soil microbial communities from the Arctic, to analyse light accelerated degradation of dissolved organic matter (DOM) -... | ecosystem: Environmental > Terrestrial > Soil >... | reverse complement strand
GATTTCAATCGCGGCCGCGCCGTCACAGGGGGGTGGCATCGGTGGTTACCGTGCACAATTTTTCCTATGGACTGCTGAATCCGGTGCTCGGCTACGCGATGGCCTGCGTGGGCTCGTTCCTCGGCCTGCGGTGCGTGACCCTGGCCCGGGCCTATGAGGGCTTCGCGCGGGCGCGCTGGCTCGGCCTTGCCGCGGTGTCGATCGGTGCCACGGGGATCTGGGCGATGCACTTCATCGCGATGCTCGGCTTTACCGTCCCCGAGCGGCAGATCCTGTACAGCATCCCGATGATGATCGGCTCCATGCTGGTCGCGGTCGCGGTCGTCGGCGTCGGCCTGCTCATCGTCGGCTTCGGCGACGGGAGCCTGGTACGCCTGCTGGCTGGCGGCGTGATCGTGGGCGTCGGGGTGGCCATCATGCACTACATGGGGATGGCGGCCATGTCCATGCCGGACTCGATCTCCTACAGCAGGCCGCTGCTCGCGCTCTCCGTGCTGATCGCGGTCGCGGCCGGCACGGCGTCGCTCTGGGCGAGTACCAGGGTCCACGGCACGGCCCCTACCGTCGGCGCGGCGATGATCATGAGCCTCGCGATCAGCGGCATGCATTACACGGGGATGGCGGCCCTGCGCGTTCACCCAGGTCGATCGATGCCGTCCATGGCTGTCATGGCCGCGTCCGGCGGCACGGCCGTCTCCGGTACCACCGCCGTGTCCTTCCTGATCCCGGTGCTGCTGGTGATCGGCATGGCCACCTTCATCACCACGCTGATGCTCAGCATGTCGCCGAGCGAGGACGAGATCCAGGCCAACGCCGAGATGGAGCGCCGGATGGAGTACCTGCAGCAGCGCCACGGCTAGGGGCGTTTTCTTTTCCGGCGGCAGGCTCCGACGCCGTGCCTTCCTGCTAACTGCCTCGTTGTGTGATGGTTAAACCACATTTCGCCACTTACATGACGTTTCGTCCCGCATATGGCAGGATGTACCGGTAGTTGGGGCATGGGGGTCGTTGAAGCCTGGGGGGGTCCCGGACTAGCGAATCCACTGTGCTGCGCGTTTCAGAGGGGGAACCCGCACACGATGGTTACCGTTCATAATTTTTCCTATGGCTTGTTGAACCCGATTCTCGGCTACGCCATGTCCTGTCTTGGCGCGTTCCTCGGGCTGCGTTGCGTCACCAGGGCCAGGGCGCATACCGGTATCAGCCGGCTGCGCTGGCTGGCCATTGCCGCCATCTCGCTCGGCGCGGCGGGAATCTGGGCCATGCACTTCATCGCGATGCTCGGGTTCACGATCCCCGGACAGGCGATCCTCTACAACGTGCCGATCACGATCGTCTCGATGCTGATCGTGATCGCCGTGGTGGGCGTCGGCCTGTATATCGTCTGCAACGGTGACGGCAGCCTGCGCCCGCTTCTTCTCGGCGGCATCATCGTGGGCGTCGGGGTCGCCGTCATGCACTACCTGGGCATGGCCGCGATAAGCATGCCGGACAGCATGCGGTACAACATTCCGCTGTTCGTGGTGTCCGTGGTCATCGCGATCGTCGCGGGGACAGCGGCGCTCTGGGCGGGCACCCAGGTCCGGGGTATCGGCACGACGGTCATGGCGTCGCTGATCATGGGCGTGGCGGTCAGCGGCATGCACTACACAGGGATGGCCGCGATGCGGGTGTACGGGGACAAGACGTCAGGCGGCTCGATGGCGGCCATGAGCGGCGCCACGGCAACCTCCTTCCTGATCCCGCTGCTGGCCGGCATCAGCCTGCTCACGTTCGCGCTCACCCTCACGATCAGCCTGTCGCCGTCCGAGGACGAAATCCACGAGGACGCCCTGCTTCAGCACCGGATGGACACCGAGTTCTCCGGCGGCCTCGAGGTGCGGCCGGCAGGCGTCCTGCCGCCTGCCCCGTCCGCGCAGGCCGCGGGCCGTCCCGGTGCCCGCGCTTTCGCCTCGGACGCCTTCACGCCAGGCGGCTACGCCCAGCGGAACGGTTACGACCGCGCGGAGCAGCCACCGCCGTCCCTGCCGCGCCGCTCGTCGAGGAACAGCAACCCGGCTGATGCCCCGCCACAGGCCGACGCCTGATCACAGCCAGTCGTTGCGGCGGAAGACAACGTAGAGCGCGACCCCGGAGACGAGCATGACCGCGATGGCGGCGGCGAAGCCGACGTGATCGGAGAATCCCGGGTAGGGCACGTTCATCCCGTAGAAACCGGTGATGAACGTCGGCACCGCGATGATCGCCGCCCACGACGTGACCTTCTTGGTGATGACGTTCATCCGGTTGCTTGTGATGGTCAGGTTCGTCTCCAGGATCGTCGTCACCAGGTCGCGCAGCGACTCGGTCCACTCGGTGGCCCGTAGCACGTGGTCGTAGACGTCCTGGTAATACGGCATCAGCTCCTCGCCGACGAACCGCAGGTCGCGGCGCATCACGGTGTTCACCACCTCGCGCATCGGGAGCACCACCCGGCGCAGCAGCACCAGGGACTTGCGCAGCTCGAACGAGCGGCGCTGGACGGTCAGGTTCTTCGGTGACTCGTCGAACAGGTCGTTCTCCAGTTCCTCAACCGCGTCGTCGAGCGACTGCACCGCTTCGAAGTGACCGTCCACGATGTAGTCGAGCAGGCCGTGCAGCAGGTATCCGACGCCGCACTTGGCCAGGTCGGGGCTGGCGTCCCAGCGCTCGACGACCTTGCCCATGTCGAGGCCGTCGTCCTTGCGGATGGTGATCAGCGCCTGCGGCAAGATGAACGCCGCGAGCTCGCTAGTCGCGAGCTCGCCGGTGGCGTTATCAAGCCGCGCGCCGTACGCGGTGAGGAACAGGTGGGTGTTGTACCGGTCGATCTTCGGCCGCTCCCGGTCGACGACGGCGTCCTCGATCGCCACCGGGTGCAGGCCGAACTCGTCCTGGAGCACCGCCAGGTCCTCATGGTCTGGGTCGCGCAGGTCGAGCCAGACCGTGGCGCCGTCGGCCAGGTGGTCGCTGATCCGCGCGACAGGGAAGCCCTCCTCGATCAGGCGGCCGTCCCGGTAAAGCCGGGTGCGTGCCTGGCACCTCGTCGGCGTGCTCGCGGAGATGGCGCCCTCGGCTACTTTGCCCGGGTCGCTGCCATGAAAGGTGCGCTCGCGTGGCGTGCTGCTGCCGAGCTGCCCGCCAAGCGCCCCGCTCGACGTGCTTGACTGCGCGTGGTTCATGAGATCCCCCTGGTTCGGGCGTTGCCGGACCAAGGATCTCATGCTGGTCCGCTGGTCAGTGCGCGAACGACTGCCGCTTGGCCTGAAGCTCCGGCGGCAGCTGCGTCTGCGGGTTGTGCTCCAGGATGCGCAGATGCAGCCGGAGGTCATCGAGGAGCAGGTTCGCCAGGTCCATGCTGAAGCCATTCCGCACCACGATGCGCATCACGGCCATGCCCTGCAGGTTGGCGGGGAACGTGTAAGCGGGCAGCTGCCAGCCGCGCATCCGCAGCCGCTCCGACAGGTCGAAAACCGAGTAGCCCGTCACGTCGTCGCGCAGCCTGAACGCGAACACCGGCAGGTCGCTCCCGTCGGTCAGCAGCTCGAAAGGACCGAGCTTCGCGATCTCGCCCGACAGGTACATCGCGATGTCCTGGCAGGTCTGCTGCACCTGCCGATAGCCGGAGAAGCCAAGCCGCAGGAAGTTGTAGTACTGGGCCGCGACCTGTGCTCCCGGCCGTGAGAAGTTCAGCGCGAACGTCGGCATCTCACCGCCGAGGTAGTTGACCTTGAAGACCAGGTCCTCGGGCAGGCAGTCGCGGGACCGCCAGACGATCCAGCCCACGCCCGGGTAGACGAGCCCGTACTTGTGCCCGGAGGCGTTGATCGACGCCACACGGGGCATCCGGAAGTCCCACTCGATGTCGGGCTGCAGGAACGGCGCGACGAACCCGCCGGACGCCGCGTCCACGTGGATCGGCACATCGGGGCCGCCCGGTGCGGCGGCGAGCGCGTCGAGCGCCGCGCTGATCTCGGACACCGGCTCGTACGAACCGTCCATCGTCGAGCCCATGATCGCGACGACGCCGATCGTGTTCCCGTCGCACTGCGCCGCCGCCTCCGCGGCCCCGAGGTGCAGCCGCCCCGGCACCATCGGCACGTACCGGGGCTCTACGTCCCAGTACCGGCAGAATTTCTCCCAGCAGACCTGGACGTTCGATCCCATGACGAGGTTAGGGCGCGCGGTGTCGAGCCCCGCCGTCCGCCGCCTGGCGCGCCACCGCCACAGCAGCGCGAGCCCGCCGAGCATGCACGCCTCGCTCGACCCGGTGGTCGAGCAGCCGACCGAGTCGCCGTGCGGCGCGTTCCAGAGACTGCCGATGATGTTCACGCAGCGCTTTTCGAGTTCGGCGGTCTGCGGGTACTCGTCCTTGTCGATCATGTTCTTGGGCGAGCACTCGGCCATCAGTTCCTCGGCCTCGGGCTCCATCCACGTGGTGACGAAGGTGGCAAGGTTCTGCCTGGCGTTCCCGTCGAGGATCAGCTCGTCCCGCACCACCTGAAGGGCCGTGCGCGGCAGCACGCCGTGCTCGGCCAGCCGGTAGCGCGGGATCTCGCAGCTCTTCTCCCTGAAATAAACGGGGTTGATGTCAAGCTCGGCGCTCGACTCGTGCTCTTCTACCTGCCTGTGCAGCGCGGCCATGCCCTCAGGCTAGACCCAACGCGCGACGAGCCCTTCCTTGGGAGGGAACCGGCCAGGCGCGCCGTACGTCCAAGCGGTGACTGGATGGCAAGTACGCGAATAAGGCAGGTGCCGTAATGAGCGGAGCGAGGCGAGAAGCCGCGAGGCATGCGTGCGGCCCGATTCTCGTGGGGACCGTGGTAGGCGTGATCGTGGCGGCGTGCGGGACCGCGACCCCGCCGCACGCGGTGCCGAAGGCGGCGACAGCGGCGACCGCCACTCCGCGGTCGCTGCCCTACGACCTGTACACGCACTGCGGCATCGACGAGGCCCGGATCGGGAACCGGTACTTCGAGGCGACCCCGCCGCTGCGCGACGGGTCGGGGAACCCGCCGGCCGGCTTGGGCAACCCGTACCAGGCCGGCACGATGACCCTGGTCTCCGTGACGAAGGCGGTCTTCACCGACAAGCACGGGCACCGCGCGGTCTTCAGGCTCCGCCCCGGCGCGACAACGTTCCTGACCATCTGCTCCTAGCCAGGGGCATTACGTGCGTGAGCGCGGCTTAGTCTTGGGGCTGACGCTTGCCGCGCAGCAGCGACGCTAGGCCGGCCAGCACGGACAGGCCGGCGCAGACGCCGAACACCACGATCAGGCCGCTGTGGAACGGGCCGGACAGCAGGCCGGGGAAGAACTCCCTGCCGGTGAGCGCCTGCTGGCCCGCCGCCGGGAGCTTAGCGAGCACGCCTGTCGGCGCGCCGCCCATCAGAGCTTCTCCGCCAGCCGTTCGAGCAGCGGTGCCGCCGCCGTCAGCTGGTCGAGTTCCGCGTCGCTGAACCCGTCGCGCAGCGCCGCCGCGAGCTGCTCGGTGCGCGCCCCCCGCTTGTCGTGCACCACCCGCAGCCCCTTCTCGGTGATCGACAAGACGATCCGCCTGCCGTCCAGGGGGTCCCGGCTCCGCTCCACGAGGCCGTGCTCCTCAAGGGCGGCGACCGTGACACCCATCGACTGCGGGCTGATCCTGTCCAGCCTTGCAAGGTCGCTCGATGTGGCGGGACCGCCGCGCTCGAGCCGCGAGAGCGCCGCGGATTCGGCCGTCGTAAGCTCGCCGGCGAGCTGGGTCTGGCGTAGCTTGCGGACGAGCAGGCTGACCGCCACCCGCACGGTGGCCGCCACTTCACTGACATCCCGAACGGGCTTCGCGTGGTCCATATATTCAATATTAACTGATAAGTTTTACCTTATCAAATGGTCGCCTGGCGTGCGGAGCAGCGCGGGAGCGCGGCGAGCTTACTTCGCGAGGTACCGGCAGAACAGGAAGCTGTCCTCCGCGAGCGCCTGAGCCAGGGTCATCCGCCGCGCGGGGGACTCCGGGCCCGCGATGATCCGACCCGCTCCCGGGCCGGCCAGGGTCGGGCTGAGGGACACGGAGAGCTCGTCGAGCAGCCCGTCCGCGGCGATCTGGCCGAGCAGGTGCGGGCCTCCCTCGCAGAGCACCCGGCCAAGGCCGCGGGCGGCCAGGGCGTCGAGTCCCTGCCGGAGATCGACGTTCTCCTCGCCGGCCACGATCACGTCGGCCTGCTTGGCGACGTCCGCGCGGGCGTCGGCGGGGGAGGCCGCGCAGGTGATCACGACAGTCCGCGCGTCCGGCGGCGCGTCGCTGAAGAGCGGGCTGCTCAGGTCCAGGTCAAGGGCGCGGCTGACCAGTGCGATCGTCGCGGTGGCGGGGCGCCCGGCCCGCAGTGACGCCAGCCCGGCGCGGCTGCGGGCGGGCTTGTATTCCTCGGTCCGCGCGGTGCCCGCCCCGACGAGGACCACGTCGGCCAGGGCGCGCAGCACGCCGAAGATCCGCATGTCGCCGTCAGAGGACAGCCCAGAGGACCGCCCGTCGACGTACGCCGCCCCGTCCGCGCTCGTCACCATGTTGGCGCGCAGCCATCGCTCGCGCGGATAGGCGTACGTCTCGGCCAGCGCGAGGTCATCCAGTTCAGGTCCCGCCGACGGGAAGATCATCCGCATCGTCAGATCGTAGCCTGCCGCGCCGCCAGCGCTAGGCGCGGGAGCGGAGGACGACGATGGCACGGCTGGCGACCTCGACCTTCGTCTTGGGCAGGAAGCCGATCGCGTCGGCCGGGTCGCCGCGCGGCGACAGCGTGTCGATCACGATCTCCCAGTCGGTGTCGGAGTTGCCGGCCCCGCCGAGGGCCACGGGGATGGTGAACGTGATCGGCTCCGCGCCCGCGTTGAAGAGCAGCAGGAACTTCTTGTCGGTCACCGGGTCGCCGCGCGGGTCCGGCTCGCTGATCGCGGACCCGTTGAGGAAGACCGCCACGGACCTGGCGTAGCCCGCCCGCCAGTCATCCTCGGTCATCTCATCACCGGCGGGCGTGAGCCAGGCGATGTCCGCGGCGGTGTCGGCGAGTTCATCGCCCACCCCGCTGAACGCGCCCTTGAAGAACCGGCGGCGGCGGAACACCGGGTGCCGCCGCCGCAGCTTGGCGAGCCGCTGGGTGAAGACGAGCAGGTCCCGCTCGGCCGCCGCCCGTGACCAGTCCACCCAGGAGATCTCGTTGTCCTGGCAGTAGGCGTTGTTGTTGCCCGCCTGGGTGCGGCTCATCTCGTCGCCGGCCGACAGCATCGGGATGCCCTGGGACAGGAACAGCGTGACGAGGAAGTTCCGCTGCTGCCTGGCGCGCAGCTCGGCGATCTCGGGGTCGTCGGTGGCCGGGCCTTCGGCGCCGCAGTTCCAGGACCGGTTGTCGTCGGTGCCGTCCCTGTTCTCCTCGCCGTTGCCCTCGTTGTGCTTGTCGTTGTAGCTGACCAGGTCGCCCAGGGTGAACCCGTCGTGGCAGGTGACGAAGTTGATCGACGCGACGGGGCGGCGGCCGCTCGTCTCGTACAGGTCGCTCGACCCGGTCAGCCGGGAGGCGAACTCGGGCAGCGTGGCCGGCTCGCCGCGCCAGAAGTCGCGGACGGTGTCCCGGTACTTGCCGTTCCATTCCGTCCATAGCGGCGGGAAGTTGCCGACCTGGTAGCCGCCCTCGCCGACGTCCCACGGCTCGGCGATCAGCTTCGCCTGGGAGACCACCGGGTCCTGCTGCACCAGGTCGAAGAACGTGGACAGCCGGTCCACGTCGTGCAGTTCCCGCGCCAGGGCCGAGGCCAGGTCGAACCGGAACCCGTCGACGTGCATCTCCAGGACCCAGTACCGCAGCGAGTCCATGATGAGCTGCAGCGAGTGCGGGTGCCTGACGTTCAGCGAGTTTCCGCAGCCGGTGTAGTCGATGTACCGCCACGGATTGGCGCCGTCGAGCCGGTAGTAGGCGTGGTTGTCGATGCCGCGGAAAGACAGCGTGGGCCCCCGGCCATCGCCCTCGGCGGTGTGGTTGTAGACCACGTCGAGTATGACCTCGATGCCGGCCGTGTGCAGCGCCTTGACCATCGTCTTGAACTCGCCGACCTGCTCGCCGCGCTGCCCGGATGAGCAGTACCTGTTGTGCGGTGCGAGGAAGCCGATCGTGTTGTAGCCCCAGTAGTTGGTGAGACCGCGCGCGGTCAGTCCCTGCTCGGGGATGAACTGGTGCACGGGCAGCAGCTCGACGGCGGTGACGCCGATCCGCTTGAGGTGCTCGATCACCGCCGGGTGCGCGAGTCCCGCGTAGGTGCCGCGCTGGTGCATCGGGATGGCCGGGTGGCGCAGGGTCAGGCCGCGGACGTGCGCCTCGTAGATGACCGTCTCGTGGTAGGGGATGCGCGGAGGGCGGTCGTTGCCCCAATCGAAGAATGGGTTTATAACCACATTTTTTGGCATAAATGGGGCGCTGTCGGCCGTGTTCGGCCGCCGCGGATCGGTCCACCGGTAGTCGAAAAGCGCCTCGTCCCACGTCACCTCGCCCTCGACCGCCTTGCCATAGGGGTCGAGCAGCAGCTTGGACGGCGCGCAGCGGGCGCCGTGCCTGGGGTCATGGCGGCCGTGCACGCGATAGCCGTAGCGCTGCCCTGGGCTGATCGCGGGCAGGTACCCGTGCCAGACAAACCCGTCGACCTCGGACAGCTCGATCCGCGTCTCCGCCCCGGCTTCGTCGAACAAGCACAGCTCGACTGACTCGGCCGCCTCGGAGAACAGAGCGAAGTTCGTCCCCCACCCGTCCCATGTCGCACCGAGCGGGTAAGCGGCCCCTGGCCAGATGTGCATTCGCCTCCCTACGCGGTCGCATGTCCGGGCTGTCCGGGCTTTCCGAGTGCATGAGCCTACCGCGTAAGGTCATTCGCGGCGCGGCGCACGGGCCGTAAGTTCCGTTCCACGTCGGTGTCCCCGTATGGAGTAAGTTACTAACTGGGGAGTCGCAACGGTACGTTCCGTATAACTAGGTTCTGGCCACAATCGATTGAGACGGCGGCCCGCGGCATACCTGGCGAGGATGACATCGGCCACCTCAGGCGCGGCGCCGAGCGCCTGCGAGACCGCCGAGGCGCCGGCCGCGACCGCGGACGCGCGAATCTTGTCGGCGAAGTAACCGGGCGCGAGCAGGTACGTGGCGACGACGACAGTGGCCGCACCGTCGCCGAGAAGCGCGCGGACCGCCTCGGCAGGTGACGGCACGGTGGCCGAGGCGTACGCGGGCACGACGGCGCGCCAGCCCCTGTCGCGGCGCCAGGTGGCGGCGAGGTCCGCGATCGTGGCATTAGCCGCCGGATCGGAGGATCCGGCGGCCGCCAGGACCACGCTGGTCACGGCGCGGTCGGCGGCGGAGTCAACTCCCACACAAGCCTCGCGCAGCCGGCGCTCGAGCGCGGCGAGCAGCAGCGGATGCGGGCCGAGCGTGTCGGTGCAGCGAACGTCGGGCGCGGCCGAGCCCGCCCCGGCCGCGGCGCGCGCGGCGGCGAGCTGAGCGGGGATGTCGGTCTTGCTGTGATAGGCGGCGGTCAGCAGCAGCGGCACGACGACGGCGCGGGGCTCGGCGTCGAGCGAGCCGAGCACCTGGGGCAGCGACGGCGCGCAGTGGTCGAGGAACGCCGACCGGACGGCGAGCCCGGCCAGGCCGTGCCGTGCGCCCGCCCGCGACCGCACCACCGACAGCAGCTCGCTCACCGTGGCCGCCGCTCGCGGGTCACGTGACCCGTGCGCGACGGCCACGAGCGGTATCCGGTCGTCAATCAGATGAACGCCAGGCTGCTGACAGCTCAGACGTGAATGCCGCATTCCGTCTTGCCCGTCCCGGCCCAGCGGCCCGATCGCGGGTCCGCGCCTGCCTCCACCCGCATCGTGCAGGTACGGCAGCCGATCGACGGGTAGCCGTCGTAGACAAGCGGGTTGACGAGCACTCCGTTGCTCGCGATGTACTCGTCCACCTGAGCGGACGTCCAGGCCACGATCGGGTTGACCTTGACCATCTGCCGCTTCTCGTCCCACTCGACGACCCGCGTGTCGGCCCGCTTGTCGGTCTCCTCGCGGCGCACGCCGGTGAACCAGGCGTCGTACCCGCTGAGCGCCTTCTCGAGCGGCTCGACCTTGCGCAGGTAGCAGCACAGGTCCGGGTTGCGCCCGTAGAGCCGGGGGCCGAGCTCGGCGTCCTGCTCCGCGACGGTACGCGAGGGCGTGACGTTCACGAGCGTCACCGGGTAGATGGCGGATACCGCGTCCCTGGTGCCGATCGTCTCGGGGAAGTGGTAACCGGTGTCGAGGAACACCACGTCGATGCCCGGCTTGATCGCGGAGGCAAGATGGATGACCACCGCGTCCGACATTGACGAGGTGATGCAGATCCGCCTCCCGAACGTGTCGGTCGCCCACCGGATGACGTCCTCCGCGGAGGCGCCTTCGAGTTCCTCGGCTGCCTGTTCGGCGAGGCTGCGCATGTGCTGCGGATCCTCCACGTGTCGGTCTTGGTCCTGATCCGGGCCGAACGGGAAGCCCAGACCGCCTAGCGTAACGCCTGTAACGTCTGACGCGCTCACAGCATGGCCCCTGTTCCTGCAAATCGTAGCTGGAAACTCCTGGTGCAGGAGCGGCAGTGCCACTCTCCGTCAGCCGCGCCCTGCGGTTCTAGATCCTCTTCCCCGCAGTACGGGCAGTAGAACGGGACCGCGCGCCCCGACGGGCTGCTCACGACAGCTCCTCGTCAGAGGCGCGCAGCGTCCACTGCGCGAACGTCTCGCCGACCTCGCGGGCACCGTCGTAACGGCGCAGTACCCGCTCCACGTAGTCGGGCAGTTCGGCCGATGTGGTCTTGAGCCCGCGTACCTTGCGCCCGAAACCTGACCCGGCCGCGTCACCGCCGGTCAGCGTGCCGCCCAGGTGAATCTGGAACCCCTCCACCTGCGCGCCTGACGCGTCGGTGATCAGCGACCCCTTGAGGCCGATGTCGGCGGTCTGGATGCGGGCGCAGGAGTTCGGGCAGCCGTTGACGTTGATGGTGACCGGGGACTCGAAGTCGGGCATCCGCTTCTCAAGCTCGTCGATCAGGGACATCGCACGGCCCTTGGTCTCCACGATCGCGAGCTTGCAGAACTCGATCCCGGTGCAGGCCATCATGTGCCGCCGGAAGACGCTCGGCTTCACCGGCAGCCCGAGCGCGTCGAGTTCGGCGACGAGCCCGTGCACGTTCTCGTCGGGCACGTCGATGATGACCATCTTCTGCTCGGTCGTGGCGCGCACCCGGCCGCTGCCGTAGCGCTCGGCGAGCGTGGCGATGGCGCCGAGCGTGTCGCCGTTGAGGCGGCCGACCCGCGGCGCGAACCCCACGTAGTTGCGGCCATCGCACTGCCTGTGCACGCCGATGTGGTCCCGCGCGCCGCTCGACACGTTGACCGGGGCGGGGCCGTCGGGCAGCGCGTACCCGAGGTATTCCTTCTCCAGCACCTCGCGGAACTTGGCCGGGCCCCAGTCCGCGATCAGGAACTTGATCCGCGCCCGGTGCCGCAGCCGCCGGTACCCGTAGTCGCGGAACACCTCGGCGACCGCGTTCCACACCTCGGCCACCTGCTCCGGCTTGACGAACGTGCCGAGCCGCTTGGCGATCATCGGGTTGGTCGAGAGGCCGCCGCCGACCCAGAGGTCGTAGCCGATCTCGCCGGTATCCGGGTGCCGCACCGCGGCGAACGCCACGTCGTTGATCTCGTGGTTCGTGCACTGGGAGGAGCAGCCGCTGATCGAGGACTTGAACTTGCGCGGCAGGTTCGACAGCGACGGGTCCCCGACGTACCGCTCGGTCACGGCGGTGATCTGCGCCGTCGCATCGATCAGCTCGTCGGAGTCAATCCCGGCGAGCGGGCAGCCGAGGACCACCCGCGGCGTGTCGCCGCAGGCCTCGGTGGAGGAGAGCCCGACGGCCTCGAGGGCCTCCCAGATCGCGGGGACGGACTCGATCTCGATCCAGTGCAGCTGGATGTTCTGCCGGTCGGTGACGTCGGCGGTGCCCCTGGCGTAGCGGTTGGATATGTCCGCGATGACCCGCAGCTGAGCGGTGGATAGCTGGCCGCCGTCGATCCTGACCCGGAGCATGAAGTACTCGTCGTCCAGCTCTTCCGGCTCGAGTACCGCGGTCTTGCCGCCGTCGATGCCGGGACGGCGCTGTGTGTACAGCCCGTACCAGCGCATCCGTCCGCGCAGGTCGGCCGGGTCGATTGAGTCGAACCCCTGCTTTGAGTAGACGTCGATGATCCGCTGGCGGACGTTGAGGCCGTCGTCGTTCTTCTTGTTTTCCTCGTTCTTGTTGAGCGGCTCGTGGTAGCCGAGCGCCCACTGCCCCTCGCCGCGCTTGCGGCGCGGTGCTGCCTTGGCTGGCGTCTTGCTTGCGGTGGCGCCGGTCAGGGGAGACATGCGGCGGGTTCCTCACTAACGTAATCGTTGCTTATGGCAGGAACGCGTCCGCCGGTGAGCCGTCGCGGCAGGAAAATAAAAAAGCCGCCAGGCAAGTTGCGGCGCGCACCCAATGGCTACTCTTAGTTACAAATCCTCTTGTAACCGCGAGTTAAACTTCGGGCGGCGATCAACGTGCAGGGCGACAAATGGCGCTGTGGACGCGCAGCAAGTCGACGTGCCTGCGCACGACGAGCATGGGGTCCATAGCAGCACTCACCTCAGCAGGATCACATACTTTCGTCCGGTCTGTCCAGTCGAAGTAGGTCACGCAGCAGTTAACCCGCGGACCCCCGATCATATTCCGCTCCTGCTGTTACGACTGTAACCGTAGAAGAAGATCAAATCGATCGTATTGAACGGATTGTGACGTCGCGTTGCCCCGAGCCGATTCGCGGCGGCGGCCGGGCGTGGCACGGTGGTGCGGCATGGGCTCAGTCATGACGAAGCCGGCTCGGGGTGACCCTGGTCACCCCTCGCCGGCTACGCATGCGTGGGAGCGTGCTGATGCTGCTCTTGGCCGTCGCTTGACTAGGCCGCGTTCGCGCGGCGCATCCTGCGCCGGCGCTCGGCAGAGCGCTCGTCCTCGTTCAGGCCGCCCCAGGTGCCGTACTTCTCGGGGCGGGCAACGGCGTAGTTCAGGCAGTCAAGCCGAACCGGGCAGCTCGCGCAGACGGCCTTAGCCTTGCGCTCCCTGATGTCCCGCTCTGGCTGCCGCTCGCCGTCTGGACCGAAGAAGAGCATCAGATCCTCGCCACGACACGCGGCAGCGTCTTGCCACCCCCAGTTAGGGCGGGGAAGCACGGCCGTCTGCCTACGCACCTGAGACATGGATCAGTCACCTCAACAAAGTTGCTTTAGTCTTGCGTTACCCTTGCTAGTGGCCCGCCATCACGCGAGGCCATCCCTGCACGGCAACTGCTGTTGCAAGCTGCAACGCTTAACGGCGTCATACTGTTCCCGTGTGGCTGGAGCGCGTTCTAGCGCGCCTGGCCGTAGCCGGGAACCGTAGATGAGCGGGCAGTGCTTGTACAGAAGGTGCTTGCAGGCAGCCAGAGGCTGACACAGGCGTGACAGGCGCCTGCCGCATGCAGTACTTGTACAAGCGATGCGGGCAGGAAGGCCTTGAGCACTATGATGCCACCCTGCCCACGGTCCGCGCACGGCAGGGTGGCTTTTTCTTACGGCGCGTCGCAATAAATTTTTGTTCACGGCTGTCCGCCTGACCGGCCTCTCCGTCTGGGTCACGCGTGAGGCGTCGGGGCAATAGTCTGTACGAAGTGGACAAACGTTCGGCTGGGGGGCCACCATGGGCAGCATGTCAGCGTCGGACGCAGCACCTTTGCCCCGGCTAGGCGAAGTCTTCTTCGACGTACGTGGCAGTTCACGGAGCATGCGTCTGAGCTGGTACGCCAACACCGGAATCGCTGTATTCAGCATCTGGCAGGGAGGAACCTGCACGGGTACGTTCCGGCTGCCCATGGACGACTTGTCCCGGCTGGTCGGCTCCCTGCACCGCGGCCTCTCCGAAGGTCAGGCGGGCGGTTCGGCCTCCGGTGCCCCCGGTGGACCGATTCCGCTCAACAGCCAGCGGCCGAGACTCGCGATCGGTGCCGCGCCCGCCGAGCCCTTCACCGGCGCGATGACCGCGCTCACCGATGAGCAGATAGCCGCCTACGGCCTCGCGAACGGGCTGTCCGGCGGTTCCTCGTCGGCTGGCGCGGTGGCCGTCGGCGCGGACGGACAGTACGGCCAGGTGCCCGCCTACAGCGATGGCTCGGGATACAACGGCGCGGCCGCTTACGGCGAGGCCGCGGGGTACAACGGTGCCTCTGGATACGACAGTGCATCTGGATACGACAGTGCCGCCGGGTACGACGGCGGCGCGGCGACCGGTGCCTACGCTGGATATAACGGGGCCGGCTACGGCCAGGACACCACGGCACGCGCGGCGAACCGCACGCCCACAGCCACTGGCGCCCAGCCGACGAACCTGAGCGAGTACCGCCGCCGGCTGGACCCGGCGGGCAGCTATGCCGACGGCCCGGGACAGTACGGATCTGCCGAGCAGAACGGCGCCGCCGGACAGTACAGCAGCGATCAGTACAGCAGCGATCAGTACAGCAGCGATCAGTACAGCAGCGATCAGTACAGCAGCGATCAGTACGGTGACGGCCAGTATGGGACAGCCGGGCAGCCGGGCGAAGCCGAGCAGTACGGGTCTGCCGAGCAGTACGCCGCCCCGCAGCAGTACGCCGACACCCAGTACAGCGCGCCTCAGTACAGCGCGCCTCAGTACGGCGACACCCAGTACAGCGCGCCTCAGTACGGCGAGGCCGAGCAGTATGCCACCGGGCAGCAGCAGGCGACGGCGCAGCAGTACGGTGCCGCCGATCAGAGTGGCGCCGCCCTGCCGACCGGCTCGGCCCAGCAGAACGGCGACGCGTCGTACGCTCAGCCGGCGCAGTACAGCCAGGCACAGCAGTACGACCAGGCGCAGCAGTACGACCAGGCACAGCAGTACGACCAGGCACAGCAGTACGACCAGGCACAGCAGTACGACGCCGGGCAGGGAAACGGCGCGGGTCAGCAGTACGGTGACGACCGGTACGCCGCGCAGTACGGGCAGGCCCAGGAGTACGGCTCGGGTCAGCAGTACGGCGGAAGCCAGCAGTACGGCGCGGCTCAGCAGGCAGTGCAGCAGGCGGTGCAGCAGTACGGGGCAGCCGAGCAGAATGACCCAAGCCAGCAATACATTGATCCGCAGTACGCGCAGGCGGCGGCGCAGTACGCGGCGAGCCAGCCGCAGCTTAACCCGCAGTACAGTGACGCGCAGTACAGTGACGCGCAGTACAGCACGGCCGCGCGGTACACGGACGGTCAGCAGAACGCGCCGGTCCAGCCCGCTGGCGCGGGCTACGGCGCGCCATACGGCGGCGGTCAGACCGGGCCGCAGCCCGCGAGCGGTCCGTTCGCGGGCGCACAGGGCCAGGGCCCGTCGGCTCAGCCTCAGCAGGGACAGCCCGCCATGATGCCGTCCAGTACCGCCTCGACCACCATCGTGTCGCCCAACACTGTGCCGCCCAACACTGTGCCGCCCAACAACGTGCCGCTGAACACCGCGCCGCTCAACGACCCGCGCGCGAGCGCCGGGCAGCCCTATGACGACAGGTCAACCGGGGGCCAGTCCTACGATCAGGGTTATCCTGCGCAGGGATATGACCAGCGGGCCTACGACGAACAGGGCTACGACGACCGCGGCTACGCCGGGCCGGGCCGGGCCGGGCAGGTTCCGCCCGGGCTCGAGTTCCCCCCTGGCGGCTTCGGAAACCGTGGATACACCGTGGGCGGGCTCCCGGCGGGACAGGACGGCGTTCTTGCCGCCGCGCTATCCGCCCCGGTAGCGGACGGCACACAGTACGGCAGTGCCCAGGGACCGCAGTCGACCGGTGCCTACACCACGGCTCAGCTGACCGGCGCTAACCCGGATTCGTCGCTTCCGCAGCCCGATCGCTACCCGCTCGCGTACCGCGAATACCGCGAGCAGCCCGGTTACCAGCAGGGCGCAGCCGCCGGGACAACGAACGGCTACCCGGGCGCGGCAGCGGGGGGCATGCCAGCGGCCAGCGGCTACGGCGGCGGCTACGGCGGCGGCACGGGCGCCTATCCCGCCCCCGGATACGCGGTGCCGGATTCGGCAGGCACCGGTGCCTTCCCCGCCACCGGTCAGGCACCGAACGGGTACAGCGCTAACGGGTACAGCACCAATGGGTATGCCGCTAACGGGCACGAGACCAACGGCTACGCCGCTAACGGCAACGGCCTCAACGGCGGCGGGTACGCCGCCGCCGGATCGGGACCGTCGGGACCGTACTCGCGTCCGGACGTGACCGCCTACGCGAACGGCGCACCAGCGAACGGCGCCGCCATCAATGGCGGGAACGCCCCCGCGAACGGCTCTTCCTACGCCAACGGCGCGCCGCGACCCGCCACGCCCACGTTCACGCCTGCGTACGCCCCCGCTCCTGCCGCTCCTGCCGCTCCGGCCCGTCAGGGCTCCCAGGCCTCCCCGGCTTACCAGGCCACCCCTGGCTACCAGAACGGCTCGGACTACCCCGCTGCCGGGCCGGGGACGAACTGGTCCGGTGGCTACGCGCCCGACGCGCAGCAGCCCGGCGCGGCCCGTCCGGAAGAGGGCTATGGGACCGCGGGCCAGCCGGAACAGCCTCAGCAGGGCTTCTGGGATGGCGAGCAGTACCACGGAAATTGGTCCTGATCGCCGGGAACACAGAACCCGTCAGACGCGTTAGGATCAAAAGGCCGGTGTGGCTAGGGTCCCCCGGGCCGCACCTAATATCGCCTTCGCGGAATACCGTTCGGCTGGAGCCGCGATGTGCCTCTCGCCGAGGAGGCGACCGTGCTGCACCGGCCCCATTTTCTCAACGCCCCGTTAGTCGCGATTCACGCATCGGCGGCATGGTTCACGAGGGTAGTGAACACCCGGGGCAGGTGCGTGGCGGCGGGGACGATACACGGGGCGAGCAGCGGCCGGTTCCGTGACCAGAGCAGCCCGCCGGTGAGCCGCCAGGCCGGACCAGATACCCGCCGCCAGGCTCGCTCGTAGTCGGCGGGCCTGCCGGCCGCGAGGCAGCGCGCCAGCGCCTCTGCCTGTGCCAGCCCCACGCCGATGCCTTCGCCGGTGAGCGCGTCCACGTAGCCTGAGGCGTCGCCCACGAGCAGCACCCGTCCGTAGACCCGTCGCCTGACGTCCTGGCGCATCGGTCCGGCGCCGCGGACCGCGCTGGCAGGCGCCGCGCCGGCCAGCCTGCCGAGCAGCGCGGGAAAGGCTTCGAGCCTGGCCTCGAAGCCGTCCGGTGCCGCTTGACCTCGGAACGCTGCTTGACCTCGGAACGCCTTGGCGAATAGCAGGCCGATGCCGACCAGATCATCGGCTACCGGGGTGACATATGCCTCGGCGTGGCCCGTCCAGTACACCTCGACCATGTCGGTCCACGGCGCTATGCGGTAATGGCGGCGCAGCCCATAGCGCGCCTGGCCGCGCCGTGACCGCCCGGTGCCCTCGCCGTCACCCGCGCAGCATCGCCTGATCCGCGACTGAAGGCCGTCGGCGCCGACCAGGTAGCGGGCCTCGACGCCGGCCGCGGCGACGTGGTCGGCGTCCTGGGAGAAGGATGTCACCCGGACCGGCAGTACTTCGATGCTGAGCGCGGCGGCGCGTGCCGACAGCGCGGCATGCAGGGTGGTGCGCCGTACGCCGCGCCCGGGGCTGTGCCGGTACAGCGCGTCGGCCCGGTGGCGTTCGTCCAGGTAGCGGATTCCCCGCAGCGGGTGGCCCTCGGGATCGACCCCGAGCGCGGCCAGCCGCCGCACGGCGGCAGGTGTCAGGCCCTCGCCGCAGGCCTTGTCGGTGGGCGCGGCCCGCGGCTCGGCCACGGCGGCCGACAAGCCGGCCCGCGCGCAGCAGATCGCCGTCGCGAGCCCGACCGGGCCGCCGCCCACGACCAGCACGTCGATCATGCAGCGGCGCCGGGCGGCGCGGCCGCGGCGAGCGCCCGGGTTTCGCAGCGGATGCGCACCATGAGCAGCGCCGCGTTGAGCACCGTGAACGTGCAGGCCGTGATCCACGCCGACCCGGCAAGCGGCAGCGCCGCGCCCTCGATGACGACCGCGACGTAGTTCGGGTGCGCGAACCAGCGGTACGGCCCCGATCGCACCAGGGGCAGCCCAGGCACCACGATGACCCGCGCCGACCACCGCGGGCCGAGGGTCGCGATGCACCACCAGCGCAGCGCGTTCGCGGCCACCACGACGGCGAGCATCGGCCAGCCGAGCGCCGGGATGAACGTCCGGTGCAGGGTGACCGGCTCGGCGACGCAGCCGGCGAGCAGCGCGACGTGCAGGGCGACCATCACGGGGAAATGGCCCGCGCCTGACTCCACCCCGCCGTGGCGCAGGCTGGCGGTCGCGTGCCGCTGCGACACGACGAGCTCGGCGATCCGCTCGACAGCGATGGCGGCGAGCAGCGCGTAGTAGACGTCCATCAGCTCACCATCGCAGCAGCACGAGTTCGGCGCTCACGCCGGGACCGAGGCCGATCAGCAGCCCGAACGATCCCGGCGCCGGCGAGTGTTCCGCCACTGTCAGCTCCAGGATGTGCAGCACGGACGCCGACGACAGGTTGCCGGCCTCCGCGAGCGACCGGCGGCTGGTCTCGAGCGCGCTATCGGGCAGCTTGAGCGCGCGGGCCGCCGCGTCGAGAACCTTCGGGCCGCCGGGGTGGCAGATCCACGTCCTGATGTCATCGGCGGTCAGGCCATGCCCGGCGAGGAAGCCGGTGACGCTCGCGCTCAGCTCCCGCTCCACCACGTCGGCTAGCTCCGCCGTCAGCACGATACGGAATCCGCTGTCTTCAAGCCGCCACCCGAGCGCGTCACCGCTGTCGGGGTAGACCTCGCTCAGCGTGGCGATGACACGGGGCAGCCTCGGTGCTCCGGCCGCCGCGCCCCGGCGCGCGCGGGCCCCGGTGGCGACTAGGGCCGCCGCGCCGTCGCCGAACAGGGCGCTCGCGATCAGGTCCGCGATGGTGACCGTGGCGCGTGGCGCGCATGCCGCCGGCCAGCTGAGCGAGCAGAGCTCGACCGCGAGCAGGGCGGCCGTGTGCCCGGGCCAGCCGAGCAGGTAGTCGTGCATCCGGGCCAGCCCGGCCGCGCCGGCCACGCACCCAAGCCCGAACACCGGCAGCCGCTTCACGTTGGTCCGCAGCCCCAGCCTGGGGATGAGCCTGGCGTCGAGCGAGGGCACGGCCACGCCCGTCACCGACGTGACGATGAGCAGGTCCAGGTCGGCCGGCGTGCGCCCGGCCTCCGCGAGCGCGGCGCGAAGCGCACGCTCCCCGAGCGCGGTCGCCTCGTCGATGTACCTGTCGTTGATCGTCGCGCCGGCGTCACCGAGAGTGCCGTACTCGGCGAGCGGCAAGACGGTGTGCCTGGTGTCGACCCCCGCGTTGGCATGCAGCCGCTCGAGCAGCGCCCGTTGCCCTCTGCCAGGCGCGGAGAGCGAGACGACGGCCCGGGTGAGCTCAGCCTGCGGGTATCGGTAGGCAGGGAACGCTGAGCTCACCGCGACGATCTCCGTCATCAGCCGAACGAGCCCACGAAGTGCGGCCCCGCCGTCAGCGCTTCACCGCCGGCGGCGAATATCAGGACGTCAACGCCCGCGATGGCGATCGCGGCGAAGAACGGCACCTTTCCGCCGCCGAGGGCGCCGGCCACCGCCAGCGCGCAGGCAGCGCACAGGCCAGCGACCGCCACCCATCGCCGACCAGGGCTCGCCGCCGCGAGCAGCAGCACGGAGGCGGCAAGCAGGAGCACGAGCGCGACGCCCCGGGTGGCGGTCGTGCCGAACCGCGCGGCGACCCGCTGCGGCATACCGCGCACCCCGCTGCGCGCGTCGTCGGCCAGGTCAGGCAGCACGTTCGCGAAATGCGCGCCGAGCCCGAGTAGCGCCGCCGCGACCGTGACCGCCAGCCGGGGCAGCGGATGCCCGGGCAGCGCGGATGTCGCGTAGGCGGGCAGCGGGCCGAACCCGAGCACGTACATGAGACCCGACCAGGCCGTCGCCTTCAGCCCGAGGTTGTACGCCCACGCGGCCGCGATCACCAGCGCGTCGATCGCGAGGGTAACGGGGCCGATGGCGGCCGAGACCGCGATCGTCGTCACGAGGGCACCCACCGCGGCGAGCCAGAGCGCGCGCACGCTGATCAAGCCTGCCGCCGCCGGCTTGTCGATCCTTCCCGCCGCGGCGTCCCTGTCGGCGTCGATGGCGTCGTTCGACCAGCCGACGGAGAGCTGCCCGGCGAGCATGGCCAGCGCCACGAGCGCCAGGCGCCCCGCCGCGAATCCCGGCGGCGCCGCCTCGGCCGTCAGCAGCGTGGCCATGGCCGTGACCGCGAGGCAGGGCAGCGGATGACAGGCGATGATCAGTGCCCGCGCGCGCATCATAGGCAAACCGCCGCCCGTATCGACTCCCGGCATTACCGGGCGAACTACCTCAAAGTGTGACGGCAAATGATCAAAGACAAAAGGCCCATCATTCGGAACGGTCCCGTGTTCCACCTAAACCCGTCAGGGAGGCGCACCTGGCGGGGTCCCGTGGAGCGGGGCGACGGGCCCGGCACTTGGCTCGGCGGCGAGCGGGGCGGTCGCCTGCGGGCCAGGCTCCTCCTGGTCCGGCGGGGGGAGCGGGCCGACGACGGCGTTGAGAACCTGGGAGTTCGGGATGGAGCGCGAGCCTTTGCTGGTGGACATCCGCACGTAGGTGATGCCGATCTCGGCGACGGTCCCGTCGATCTGGCCGCCGAGCGCGCCGGCCTGGAGCCGGACCTCGTCCCCGACCCGGAACGGGTGCGCGAGCAGCAAGACCATGCCAGCGAACACGTTGGACAGCGACTGCTGTGCCGCGATCCCGACGAAGACACTGGTCAGCGCCCCGCCAAGGAGGAGCTGGCCGATCGGTACGCCGAACAGGCCAAGCGTCACGATCAGCGTGGTGAGCTCGCCGACCAGGACGAGCGCGTACCTGATGACCGCGGCGTGCGAGGGACCGGTGACCGGATCGAGCACCGACCTGACCTTGCCCGACAGGCCAATGGTGGCCGCGCTCGCGAACACGCAGAACGCCACCGCGGTGAGCGCGGCGATGATCTGGCTAGGGACATGCTGCGCCGCGAAGAACTGATCTTGAAAGCGGGCGCGTGCCCACGCCGACGTGCCGGCCGCGGCGATCGCGAAGACGAGCGCGATGATCGACTTCCACGGCTTTGTCTTTCGTTTCACGTAGGCGACCTGCGCAGACAGGTCAAGCTGCGGCCCGTCCTCAAAATGCATGGCCCGATCCTACCGGCCAGGCGGTGAGCCCTGCCGGCGGGATCGGGCCAGCGGTGGTCAGGAGACGAGCGGCCTGCCGACGGGGAGGCGGATCTTGCCGCCAATGCCGTTGGAGACGCCCGCCGCCGAGGTATACCAGGCGACGAGAGCGGTCACCAGGCCGAGGTAGCCGCCGGCCTGGCTGATGCCGTCGTTGACGCCGGTGAAGTTCCCGACGGCAAGGACGATCTCGGTGAGCTCCAGGGTGAGGAAGACGCCGAAGACCGCCAGGTTCACTTGGGAACTCATCAGCAGCATGTAGGTGTTGAAGATGGCGAAAGCGACCAGGATCCAGGCGAGATCGTGGCCGGTGGTGGTCAGGGCTTTCGGCACTACCTGGATCCAGACGTACAGGCCGATCCAGAAGGCGCCATACGTGGAGAACGCGGTCGCGCCGAACACGTTCTTGTTCCTGAACTCCCACATACCGGCGAGCAACTGCGCGATGCCGCCGTAGGCGAACGCGTACCCGAGGAAGGCGGTGCCCTCCGAGTTGCCGTTCATCCAGTGCGCGTTGAAGGCGGAAAGAAGGAAGGTGGTAAGGGCGAACCCCGCCAGGCCGAGCGGGCCTGGGTCGGCGATGGGCGCGGCCGCGGCCGCTGGCTGTACTGCCGGTGTTACTTCGCGGTCTTCGCTGACGCTCATAACGTTGCCTCCGAGCTCAAAAAGCTCCCTGGCGAATTTTTTAGCCAGGTTGGAATAGATTCCACCCATAGCGTAACTCTGTGGTAACTCAGCCGCGATAGGCACCAAGGTCGAAAAAAATCTTCCTCTTTCTGGATCAGGCAGTCTTCCTTGATCAGGCAGGCGCGAGCGGCGCGCGGTTGCCTGCCAGGAAGGTGGACAGGCCCGCCCGGGTAGCGAGCACGATCATCCGCTCGCCCGCCACCAGGTGGTGATCGCGCCTGGGTGACCAGGCGAACCGAAGGGACCCGTGCTCCTGCAGGGCGATGACCCGGGCCAGCCCGCCGAGCTCAAGGTCGGCGAGCGGCCGGCCGGCGATGTCCGCGCCCGGCTCCACCCGTACGTCAGCCAGCAGCAGGACGTGCCTGCCGACCGCGATGGTGCGCAGCACCTTGTGCTCAAGCATCGCGACCGCGAACGCGGGCGCGGCCAGGTAAGAGACGGATCTGGAGACCGCGTTGCTGACCGTCCGCTGCACTCGCTGTGCGAGGTCGTCGTCGAAGAGGCGAAGGACGATGCGCAGGTTCTCGCCGCGCATCGCGCGTGCCTGCAGCGCGGTCTCCAGGTTCACGATGTCGCTGTTCGTCGCCGAGACGAGCGCGATGGCGTTCTCGAGACCTGCCCGGTGAAGTGCCCGCTCGCCGGCGCCGCCGATCACCACGGGCAGGCCGAGGTTGCGCGCGAACGCCACACCAGGCGCCGCCTGGTCGTGGTCGATGAGGGCGACATCGAAGCCGAGGTCGTGCAGCCCGCCGACGACCCGGATGCCGACCTCGCCGCCGCCGACGACGATCACGTGCCCGCCGCGCGGCCGGGGCGCGCCGCGCATCTTCCCGGTCAGCCGGGCGCC
>Ga0209881_1000106_pt1 | contig 23657 bp, 27 predicted proteins | sample PersoiDNA2013193_FD_185804 | JGI IMG/M metagenome (GOLD analysis project Ga0209881, IMG submission 185804) | Permafrost soil microbial communities from the Arctic, to analyse light accelerated degradation of dissolved organic matter (DOM) -... | ecosystem: Environmental > Terrestrial > Soil >... | reverse complement strand
GAAGGGGATGCTCCAGGCCACGTTGACGAATTCTTTGAGCTTGGCGACTGGCAGGGGAAAGGATCCCTTCACTGAGACCGGCTGGGAGATGAGTCGCTGGATCGTCACTGTCGTTTTCATGGTTCCTCCCGGGTACTGATCGTGATAGAAGCGTTGGTGCTCCTGCAGTTTCGCTGCTATAATAAATTTCAAGACTCGTCCCCTGTCGCGAATTATGATACGCGAAATGGGCAACCTGTAAATTGATAGGATGTCCCCGACAACATGCCGCTTATACTGGAAAACCTTGAAAAGATGTACGGCGATCGCCTCCTCTTCCGGTCTCAGCACTGTACCATTGGTGCTGGAGACAAGGTCGGCATCGTCGGCCCAAACGGAAGCGGCAAGACGACGCTCCTCCGTATCCTGACCGGCGCTGACGATGAGTATGCCGGAACAATCCAGATCACCAATGGGGACAGTTTCTGCTTCATCGATGCTGTTCCCGTGGACCCCGAGCGCACTGCCCGGCAGATCGTCGCTGAGCCTTTCGAGCACCTTCGCGCTCAGGATGCGAGGATCCGCGAACTGGAACGCCTTCTGTCCACTGCTGCCGAGACCGATGACTACCTCGCCGAACTCGCTCGACAGACGGAACAGTTCGAAGCGCAGGGGGGCTACGATTACATCGTCAACATGAACAAGGCGCTCTCCAGCCTCGGGTTCGCCACAGAAGATCTGGACCGCGTTGCGGGGACGATGAGCGCCGGAGAGATCTCTCGGCTTCGTTTGTCGCGGCTGGTCAGCGACACCCAGAACATCTGGTTGCTGGATGAGCCCACCAACTACCTGGACATTCCAGCCGTGCAGTGGCTCGAACGCCAGCTCAAGGGACTGCAGGCAACGCTCCTGGTAGCATCGCACGACGTCTGGTTTCTGGACCAGGTGTGCAACAAGCTCCTTGTCATTGAGAATGGGACACTGCGCCTGTTCAACGGAGGATATACCGACTATGTCCGGGTCAGGGATGCCGAAGCCGCCGACCGCGCCCAGCATGATGTGGAGCTCAAACGGGAGATCGAACGCATGCGGCAGTACGTCGAGAAGTACAGGTATGGGACGCGCGCAAGTCAGGCTGCCTCGCGCGAGAAAGCCATGGAGCGTCTGAAGCTGAAGGTCCAGGCTGAACCTGCCTCCACGCGCAAACGCGTCCACGTGCGGCTGCGCAACACAGGAGAGAGTGGAGAGATCGCGCTGCGCCTCGAGCACGTCAGCAAGTCATATGGCAAACATGCCATTCTCAGCAAGGCAAACGTCACGATCCTCTCTCGTCAGCATGTGGCCATCCTTGGCCGCAACGGGGCAGGCAAGTCGACACTGCTGGGCATAGCGATGGGGCAGATCGTCCCCGACGACGGCGACATCTATTGGGGACCAAGCGTGCGGTACTCCTTCTTCCCTCAGAACTACACGCTCTTCGAGAAAGAGACTGCCATGGATTGGATCATGGCGCGCCGCCCGCAGATGATCATCTCAGAGGTCAAGGCCCTGTTGGGCGCTTTTGGTTTCTCCGCCGACCAGATGGACCAGCAGACCGGGGCGATGAGTAGTGGAGAGAAGCAGCGTCTCCTGCTGGCACTGCTCTCTAAGGAAACAGCCAACATGATCATCCTTGACGAGCCGACGAACTTCCTGGACATCCAGACACGAGAATCTCTCGCTTCGACGCTCCGGGCGTTCGAGGGTACAGTCCTGTTCGTATCGCACGACCGGACATTCATCGACGCTGTTGCCGACCGTGTCGTCCTCATCGAGCGCAGCAAGGTGTCGGTGCTGGAGGGAAACTACTCGGCAAACCGGCAGGAGCTCTTCAACGAGCGCACCGGCCGCACCCCGCCGCCTGGTCGTACGAATGTCCAGGACAATACCAGGTCCACGCGGACGTCACATAACAGGCTCGTAGCGCTCGAAGCCCGCGTACGGCTTCTTGAGCGCCAGATTGGCGAGATCGAACAGGAACAGGCTGATCTCACCCGGAGACTGCAGGAAGAAGGGCCCACCATGCAGGGAACGGATATCGCGTCACTGTCGGTGCATATCCACGAGCTGCAGGTACGACGGGAGGAGCTGTTCGAGGAGCTGGCAGTGGCAGAAGAGCAGTTCTTACAGGCCTCGGCGTCGTGATTCGATTTCTTGGAGCAGCTCCTCGCGGGACGCAAATCCCCACCGCTCCAGCAGTTCCTCCGAGAGGTCATACACGAGAACCTTCTTCAGATAGTCCCGTTTCGTCGTCAGGAGCTTGCGTTCGAGGAGCGACACCAGAGCCTTGTCGCTCGTGACTCCGCGAAGCTGCAGAATCTCCTTGCGTGCCAGCGTCCCCTTGATAATGATGAGGGCGAGAACCTCCATGGCCTGTCTGGAGAGGCCGACCTTGGGTCTGGGCTGAGATGGCTCAGGTGTGAGCTTGTCCGGAACCGAGAAGCAGTACTTCTGGCCGTCCTGAACGAGACGGACGCCACGATTGGCATAATCAGCCTGAAGACTCTCCAGCAGACGCCGGGTCGCCTGGCAACTCTGTCCTGCCCGGCGCGCCAGATAGCGGACGCCCACGGGCCCCTCAGCTGCAAACAGGATGGCCTCGAGTCGCTGCTTCGCAGCCTGAAGCTCCAGCCCCGTAATGAATTCCTGACTTTCTATGCGCTCAGTCATTCGGTTTTCCCACGTACGCGACGGCAATACCCTCGAACCGGCTCTGCTGAGCGATGTGCAGGACTCCCATCTTGGTCAGGATGAGGATCGCGACAAAGCTCAAGACCACACGCTCTCGGGAGTCGGATGAGTCGAAGATATCCTCGAACAGCATAGTTCCCCTCTCCTGCAGCAGTTCGCGAAGCTCCCGCATGACCTGCTGGAGGCTCAGATAGACCGGTCGCTGGTCCTCGCTCTTGACGGGTTTGCGCGCTGCAACGCGTTCAACAATGCGGGCAAGTGCCTCGAGAAGAGCGTCCGACACCTCGTCACCCGTCTGCTCCTCCGCTGGAGGCAGCGTCGTCCTCACATTGGGTCTCTTGTACGGGGCTCTGCCGGCGTTGACTTCCTGAAGGACCTCGATGATGGGCCTCGCGTACAACCCCGCCTCGTCCAGCGCTCTGATGCCTTCCTGCAAGGATTTCTCCTGTGCGGCCGCGTGCCCGAACAGAACGAACTCGCTCTTCAGCTTGAGAAGATCGGCCAGCATGTAGACGAGCTCGGCATGCTCCTCGACCCCAGCGTCGCGCCGAATAGTCAGACTGCAGAAGTCCACTAGGCGCTCGACGACGACATCAGCGACGTCGGCCTGCCCGGCTCGCCCAAGGAGTCTCAGGTTGTTCACAGAATCCGTCAGCCCCGCCACATTCAGATCCCTATGGCCTCCCGGACCATCCGCACGGTCTCGGCAGCGACCACCGAGGCCTTCTCGCGGCCTTCGGCCAGAATGCGGTCGACCGACTGAGGATCGGCGGCAAAAGCGGCCCGGCGCTCCTGGAACCCGACCAGCCGCTCCGAGACCATCGCTGCGACGGAGCGTTTGTGGGCGACACAGCCAAGACAGCCCTGTTCACACTGAGTCTTAGCTTCTGGCGCGGTGTCTGGCTGAAGCAGCTTGTGATACTGGTAGATGACACAGCCGGCTTCTGGGTGACCAGGGTCATCTATGCGTACCTTCAAGGGGTCTGTGTAGGCCGTCATCATGCGCTTCGCCGTCACTTCCGGCGGGTCGGAGACCACGATGTCGTTGCCGAGAGACTTGCTCATCCTCCGTCCGTCGAGGCCCGGCAGTCTCTGAAACTCGTTCAGGATAGGCTGAGGCTCTGGGAAGAAATTGACGTGATACGTGTGGTTGAAGGTACGCACCAGTTCACGGGCGAATTCGAGGTGCGGGACCTGGTCCTTGCCAACGGGTACTGCTTCCGCCCGATACACCATGATGTCCGAGGCCATCAACACGGGATAACTCAACAGGCCAAGGTTCACGTTGTCCTTGAGATCCATGTCCCGAATCATCTCCTTGACGGTCGGGTTTCGTTCGACCCACGACACGGGGGTGATCATCGCAAGAAGCGTGAACAAATACGCATGTTCCGGCACATCGGACTGGCAGAAGATGGCCGACCTCTTCGGGTCAAGCCCCGCCCCCAGCCAGTCGAGAACCATCTCGCGTCGGAACTCACGGATCGAGCCACTCTCGTTCCACTTGGTGGTCAGCGCGTGCATGTCCGCCACCATGAAGTAGCAGTCATACTCGTCCTGCAGCTTCACGTAGTTCGCCAGCACGCCCAGGTAGTGACCAAGATGGAGCTTGCCGGTGGGACGCATGCCACTCAAAATACGTTTTTTCATTGGCACCTCACAGCCTCAGGAGAGTATACAGAATGAAGTTTAGAACCTTGGACATCACAACCGTGATGACGTTGAACCAGAGGAGGGCGAGCAGGATGACCGTCCCGTACAGGTCGACCGCGCGGTCGTACAGAAACCGTTCCGGTCTCTTGAAGAAGAGCGCGAAAAAAGCCTTGGAGCCATCGAGCGGAGGAATGGGAAGGAGATTGAACACGCCAAGGGCCACCGAAAACTCGACAAGGCTCTTCAGAACGATATACACGTAGGTGAACTGTGTGACCATCCCCGTCGAACTCTTCACGAGCAGCAGGACCAGGTACACGACGATGGCGGTGGCAAAGTTCGAGGCGGGCCCAGCCAGGGAGACAAGGACGGTATCACGGCGAGGGTGTTTGAACGCAGCGAAATCGATCATCACGGGGCGTGCCCATCCGACATGGAACAGCAGGAGAGCGATGGTCCCAAGCGGGTCCAGGTGGCGCAGAGGGTTCAGGCTGAGGCGCCCTGTCTCGACGGGGGTCGTGTCTCCAAGTTTCCATGCGGTCCAAGCATGGAAATACTCATGGATCGTAATGACAATCAGGATGACCGGCACCTGGACAATCCAGATGGGCATTTCGCTGCGGATGTAGCTCAAGAGTCCCTGCATATGTTCTGTCCTTTCTCCACGATGCACCGGTTTTGCCGGCTGGTGTCATAAAGTCATAGTAGTCGGGTTTCCGCCTTACGCAATCGCTTGGCAACCAGCGATTCTTCATTGCGGACGCCCACTTTCCTGCTACAATCAACGCATGATCAAGATGCGCGTTCGATACAGCAAAGAAGAAGAGGCTTGCTTGCTTTCACACCACGAGGTCCAGGCGGCCCTGGTGCGGTGGCTGCGGCGCAGCAACCTGCCTCTGGTCTACAGCGAAGGATTCAATCAGCGCGTTCGGATCGAAACCGGCATCCCCACGGGTGTCGGCATGGTCAGCCTTCAGGAATATGTGGACGTGCTCCTCGACGCTTATTCGCCCGTCGCCGATCGTGCGAATGCACTGGAGCGTACGGCGCCTCCTGGCCTCAGGTTCCTGGCTGCGGTCGACATCCCCCTCATTGCCCCGTCTCTCATGGGACAACCTATGATTCTCCGCTATGAATACACGTGGGCACACCGGGCGGAGATCGATACTGAGCAGATGAAGGCCCGCATGACTTCGTTCCTCGCCCTGCCGATGTTGATGGTCGAGCGCGAGAACAGCAAATCCCGTGCGCCGAAAGACATCCGCAAGTACGTTCTCACCGCACAGATCTCGACGCGAACCCCCTTGCGCGCTCACGTGGGCGTCTTCTTCGACCAGTCGGGAACAATCCGCATGAACGAGGTCATTAAGTACATCTTCGGCCTCAATGCCAAGGTCGCACCCATGCCGATTATCACGCGCCAGAGCGTGCTGCTCAATATGAGCAACGTTTTCGTCGACCCCATGGACATCGTGGCACAGGCTGTCCCACCTCATCGACCGAAGAGCAATCACCACGACTGAGATACAGCAACAACAAAAGCTCCCCGGTCACCCGAGGAGCTTTCCATTTCTCACGTGCCGTTCCAGCTAATCGCCGTAGTCGTCTTCCTCGCGTCCAGAACGCTTCCGCTCCTTGAAATCAAGGAGTCTCTTACGAATGCGCAGGGACTTGGGTGTGACCTCCAGCAACTCGTCTTCGTTGATGTAGTCGAGAAACTGGTCGAGAGCGAACTGGATCGGTGGGTCGATCTTGGTGGAGATCTCTGACGTGGAGGACCGCATATTGCTGAGGTGTTTCTCCTTCGTCGGATTCACCTTCAGGTCGTGATCGCGCATGGTCTCGCCGACGATCTGGCCGGCATACACCTTTTCCGCAGGCGCAACAAACAGCTTGCCGCGATCCTGGATGTGTGCGATAGCGTAGGCTGAAACGGACCCAGTATGGTCTGAGACCAGGACGCCGTTCCGGCGGCCGCCGATCTTGCCTGCCCACTCCAGGTATCCCAGGTACGTATGGGTCATGACGCCGTTGCCCTTGGTCGAACTGAGGAACTCGGACCGGAAGCCAAACAGGCCGCGAAGAGGAATCGTGTAGCTGAGACGGACATACGCTCCCTTGAGGTCGAGCATCTTCTCCATGGTCCCGCGCCGTTCACCCAGCATATTGATGACCGTTCCCTGGTACTCCTTGGGAACGTCGAGGACGAGGGTCTCGTACGGCTCGAGGACCTTGCCGCCTTTCTTCTCCGTGATAACTTGTGGCATCGAGACCTGAAACTCATAGCCTTCGCGGCGCATCTGTTCGATGAGGATCGCCAGCTGGAGCTCGCCTCGTCCCGCGACGGTGAACCGGTCGGGCAGGTCACCCCAGTCGACGGCGATGGAAACGTTGGTGCGCAGTTCCTTCTCGATACGCTCACGCAACTTGTTGGAGGTCACGAACTTGCCCTCCGTACCTCCAAATGGACTATCGTTGACCATGAACATCATCGAGACTGTCGGCGGCTCGATCCTCAGCATGTTCAGCTTCACCGGACGCTCAGGGTCGGTGACCGAGTCTCCGATCGTGATAGCAGGTATTCCTGCAAACGCGAAGATCTCGCCCGCCTCCACACTGGGAACTTCCTTGCGTTCCAACCCCTCGAAGATGAAGAGCTTGAGGATCTGGCCCAAGTATTCGTTGTCGCCGTCGGAGAACACCTTGACCTTGTCTCCGGTCTTCAGCTGTCCCCCAAACATGCGGCCGATGCCGAGACGGCCAATATAATCGTCATGGGTGATGTTCGTGATCAGGACCGACAGAGGACTCGCGGCGTCATACTCCGGAGCAGGGACCTTCTTAAGCATCAGCTGGAAGAGTGGTGTCAGGTCTTGCGGCGGATCGTTGAGGTCCATGGTCGCTTTGCCGTCGCGGCCCGAAGCATAGACGACCGTGAAATCCAGCTGCTCTTCGGTGGCGTCGAGTTCGACAAACAGGTCAAAGGTCTCGTTGATGACTTCCTGGATACGGGCATCCTGCCGATCGATCTTGTTGATAACTACGATCGGCCTGAGATTGAGCTCGAGAGCTTTCTTGAGCACGAACCGCGTCTGCGGCATAGGTCCCTCGGAGGCGTCGACCAGGAGCAGAACCCCGTCTACCATTCTCAGGACACGCTCCACTTCGCCACCAAAGTCCGAGTGGCCAGGCGTGTCGACGATGTTGATCTTGACACCCTTCCACACCAGCGACATGTTCTTGGAGATAATGGTGATGCCGCGCTCCCGCTCGAGGTCCCCGGAGTCGAGGATGCACTCCCCCATCTGGTCGATATTGCGGAACAGTTTGCACTGCCGCATCATGGCGTCGACCAGCGTCGTCTTTCCGTGGTCGACGTGTGCAATAATACCTATGTTACGGAGATCGTTTCTGCGCACTCAAACACTCCCTTCAAACAAACATGGTTGGAGGCCGGTATTGGCCTCAAACTATTATTATACCCTTGTTCTCAGGCGTTCAATGCCCCGAGTGCGATGGAGTAGAACTTGGAGTCTTCGGAATCCCCCCTGCTGCTCAGGATGCACGGCGCCGTGGTCCCGGTGACCATCGCTGCGGTCTCGGCTTTCGCAAACCGGACAATCGCCTTATAGAGGACGTTTCCACAGTCGATATCGGGAACAATGAGGATATCTGCATCACCACGAACCCGTCCCTTGAAATGTTTGATATCGCTGACTTCCGGAAACAGTGCCAGATCCATCGAAATAGGCCCCTCGGCCAGGACGTTGCCAAATTGCTTACGCACCGCCATGCCTGTCAGAATAGCTGCTTCCTGGCTGCTAGGGAACTTCAGCACGTTCTCGCTAGCCGACAGGAAGGCGATCCTGGGCATTTCAACGCGCAGGCTGTTCGCAACACGGATAGCGTATTCAGTGATGGCGACCTTCTGCAGGAGCGTCGGCAACGGTATCACGGCAGCATCCGACAGGACGAGCAGCCGAGGGTAGCCAGGAATATCAAATACGGCAACATGTGACAGAATGCCGCCCTCGGGCAGCAGTCCCGTCTCCTTGTCCAGAATTCCACGCATATAGCTGTCCGTGTGAGCCAGACCTTTCATCAGCATATGCGCGCTTCCATCGCGGACCAGCTTCACGGCTGCTTTGACCGATGGCATCTCACCCTCGACATCCATTACCTCAAAGAGTTTCGTATCGACGCCGCACTCGCCCGCAATCTCTGTGATTGTTCGTTTCGCGCCGACAACCACGGCGTCGACGATGCCTTCCTTGACGGCACGTTCCACAGCCTGAAGCGTATGAGCGTCTTCGCCATAAGCCACTGCCATGCGCTTGCGCGGCAGGCCTTTCACTGCGGCCGGAATGTCCAAAAGATGTGTCATTGGTCCCATACCAGTCCCCCTAGTAGTAGGCTACGATGCCCAGCGCCACGGACATGAGTTTGGTTCGTCCGTCGTCGGCCCTTGAGGGTACGAGGACTGGCTTCCGGGCGCCGATCGTCACGTGCGCAGACGTGAATCCTGCAAAATAGCTCATGGACTTCCCAAGCAGGTTGCCCGCCTCAATGTTGGGTACGATGAGAATGTCGGCATTGCCCACGACGGGACCGCTGAGACCCTTGATGGCTGCAGCACGCTCGGAGATGGCGTTATCCAGCGCAAGAGGTCCGTCCACGACGCATCCCTTGATCTGTCCGCGCTCCCACATCCGCACTATGATCGCTGCGTCCTCCGTACATGGCATCTTGTCGGTCACTGTCTCGACGGCAGCCAGCACTGCTACCTTGGGGTTCTCGTACCCCAGTTTGTGGTACACACCAACCGTATTCCTGATGGCCTCGACCTTCTCTTCGAGCGTCGGAGCGATCAGGATGCCGCCGTCGACGACGGCCAGCAACGAGTGGCGCACGCGAGTATCCTCATACAGCGAGCATTCGGACAGTACCTTGCTGGCCCGGATGCCGTTTTCCTTGTCCAGCACTGCGTGCAGCATCTGGGCCGTCTGCGCCCCACCCTTGAGGATGACGTCCGCCTTGTCGTCGCGCGCAAGCGCCACCGCGACAGCACACGCCTCGGCAGGCGAGCCGGCTTCCTCGATCTCGAATGCGCCGAGGTCGGCTCCGGCCTGTACCAGCAGCTCCCGGATCTTCTCGGGCACACCTACCAGGATGGGTGCCGCAATGCCCGCCTCATGCGCCAGCAGAGCTGCATGCAGCGAGGCTTCTTCGGGGAATGCGACCGCCAGCTTCTTCCGGCCGCGCTTCTTCGCCTCTTCCAGCAACTGGTCAAACGTCCTGATTTCCATGGAACCTCCTCTACTCGTACGTTTTTTCCGCCTCAAGCCCTTGCTTGAAGCGCAAGTATGCCTCGTTGAGAATCACCTCCATGAATGACTAGGGAAACAGTAACTCGCGGGCATTTGCCAGAGCGACCTCGGACGCCCGATCGCCTGACACCATCCGCGCCAGCTCACGGACACGCTCCTCGCCCGTGACGCGGCGCACTGCCACCGTGGTCGAATCCTCGCTCTGCTCCTTGGAGATGACGAGGTGCGTTCCTGCCCTGGCCGCGATGGTGGGCAGATGGGTAATGACGATGACCTGGCGACGCTTGCCGAGACTGTCCAGCTTTCCGGCAACTGCAATCCCCGTTGCGCCACCGATGCCGGCATCCACCTCGTCGAACACCATGGTGGGAATCTGGTCGGTCTCGGCGAACACCGTCTTGAGCGCGAGCATGACACGCGAAAGCTCTCCGCCGGATGCGATCTCTCTGAGAGGGCGCAGTCCCTCCCCCGGGTTGGGAGCAATAAGGAATTCGACCACGTCCAGACCCGTCTCAGATGCTCTGAACCGCTCATCCCCAACCGCGATACCCTGCTCATCAACGCTCTCTTCGATGGAACAGACGAACCGGGCATTGGACATGGCCAGCTCAGCAAGCTGTTCCTCGACCTTGCGCGCAAGAACGGGCCCACCTTGCTTGCGTTTCGCCGTCAGTGATGCGCCGATGCTCGAAAGTTCGTTCTCCAGCTGCGCTATGTGGCCACGCATGCCAGCCTCGTCGCCCGCGCGTTCGTGGCGTTCATACAGCTTGCCGTCGATCTCCATCTCAAATGCAAGCAGACCGTCGAGGTCCTTGTGATATTTCTCCTCGAGTCTGGCGATGGCGTCCAGCCGCTCGGTCACCTGCGCCAGTCGCGCGTCATCCAGCTCTAGTCTGCTGAGATAGTCACTCAGAGTGGACCCGGCTTCCTTGAGACTCGCCTGCACCCCGTCCAGCAGGGATGCCACCTCGTTCAGACGTGGGTCGATCGAGCACAGGGCCTCGATGGTGTGGTGCAGCTTGCCGACCTGCCGCACAATCCCTTCGCTGTCCCGGGATTCGTCTCCGACAAGGGCAGCCGACGCCTGGCCCAGTTGCTCCTGCAGCTCACGGACGTTCTCGAGAAGCCGCTGTTCTGCAATGAGCAGGCTGTCCTCCCCCGCCCTCAGCTGTGCACGTTCAAGCTCTTCCGACGCGAACTCCAGATAGGCGGTCTCATTATCCCATTCTGCCCGGCGCGTCTCCATCTGTTCCAGTTCACGGCGTGCGCCCCGCAACGCTGCGAGCCTCGTGCCAAAGAGTTCCCGCGCAGTCTGCGTGTCGTGCCCCAGAAAAGAGTCCAGAAGCTGGAGGTGATTCTCGCGTACCAGCAACGACTGTGGCTCGTGCTGCCCGTGGACATCCACAAGACTCTCGCCCAGCAATCTCAGCGTACTGATGGGTACGATGCGCCCGTTGATGCGATATTTGTGCCTTCCGGTGCGGTCCACCTCACGCGTCGCCACGACGGTCATATCGGCGTCCGTCACGAGGTCGCCCAGCATATCCCGCTGTGAACAGGCACGCGGAAGCGCGAACTCGGCGTCCAGTCGCAGACTGTCCGCCCCCACGCTGATGAAGTCACTGGTCAGTTTGCCCCCCAGGACTGCGCTGATCGCTCGCACGAGGATAGTCTTGCCCGCGCCGGTCTCGCCGGTGATGACATTCAACCCGTCATCGAAGGATACGTGAACATCATGCGCGATGGCCAGATTGTGGATGTCCAGTTCCAGCAGCATCGTTAGTGACCCCAGTGGAACTTGGCACCCAGGACCTTGTAGAAATTTTTCTCGCGCAACCGGATGATATCGACATCCTGTGAGTATCTCTTCACGCATATTGTGTCAAAGCTGTGGATATCGCCGACACGCTCTCCGTCACGTATGAAAGCCGCCTTGTCTCGCGACGGCTTCACCTTGAGGGTGATCTCACTGCCTGCCGATATGACCAGAGGCCTCGACGTGAAGTCGTGTGGCGCAAGAGCAGTGAGTACAAGTGCTTCGACGGTAGGATCCAGGATAGGGCCTCCAGCGGACAGGGAGTAACCTGTCGAACCGGTGGGTGTGCACACCAGGATACCGTCCGCTGTGATCTGTCCTGCGCGCACGCCACCGATAAAGACCTCGAACGTGAGGATCTTGCCCGTAAGGTCCCGAACCACCAGAATGTCGTTGATGGCTGTCGTAGTGATGATCTCCTGACCCTCCCGCACAACGCGGGCCTCGAGGACAAGACGATGCTCCACGGTGTACGTATGCGCGAGGACAGCGTCAAGCGACGCATAGACCTCGTTTTCTTCGACGTCCGTGAGAAAACCGAGAGAGCCCAGGTTGATACCGAGGACAGGCAGACCCAGCTGTATGCTGAGCTGTGCGGCGCGCAGGAAGGTCCCGTCACCACCCAGGCTCAGAATGAAGGAACCGTCCGCCGCTCCCGACGGGAGGGTGGACAGGTCATCCTTCGAGGTCACAGTAACGACCTCGACCCCCTTGCCAGTCAGGTAGGGCCGAATCTCACGCTCGACTTCACGCGCGTCCTTCGAGTCCGCGGGGTAGTAGATGATGCTCTTCATCACGCTGTACAGTGTATGACGGATGTGCGAGGCTTCAAGCAGCTACCGCCCATCTGTTCCGGCCAGCAGGGCGCGCGCCGCAAGCGCCAGCCCCTGTGCGTCGAGTTGATAGGTACTGAGGAGGTGTGCCCGCTTGTCCTGAGCAGGAAACGCGTCGGGAACACCACACCGTCCGATGCGCACAATGTTCATGCCGGAACGAACGAGCACTTCGACGACCGCGTCGTAGACGCCCGTGGAGCGCGTCGTCTCTTCAGCAAGAAGCACTGCCTGGCACGTGGCGGCCAGCCGTGTGAGGAGACGGGTGTCCAGCGGCTGGGCGAAACGGAGGTCCGCAACACACGCCTGGACTCCATCGCCTGCAAGGATTTTCCGGGCTTCCAGAGCCGAGCGAAGCACCGGCCCCAGCGAAACAATGGCGACATCACTCCCTTCCGCCACAAGAGCACCAGTCCCGGCAATCATGGGAGGGCGCTCACCAATCTGTTCACTGAGGTCGTAGGCGACATCCTTGGGATACCGGATAGCAAATGGCCCGGTGGCAGTAACTGACAGTTCCAGCATGCGCAGGAAGTCCCTGCGGTCGCCCGGGGAACACACGGTCACGCCGGGAACGCTCTTCAGAAAGCCGACGTCGAAGACACCCTGGTGGGTCGGCCCGTCGTCACTGACCAGTCCGGCCCGGTCGACCGCGAACCGCACAGGCAGACCGGCGATACCAATATCGTGGACAATTTGATCGTATGCGCGCTGGAGGAACGTCGAGTAGACCGCGATATACGGTTTGTACCCTCGGCTGGCCAGCGACGCCGCCATGCCGACAGCATGCTGCTCGGCGATGCCGACATCATAGCAGCGATCTGGAAAGTGCCTGGCGAACTCGGCAAGACCAGTACCGTCCATCATCGCAGCCGTGATGGCGACGATGCGCTGGTCTGTCTCCGCGAGCCGTATCAGCGTCTCCCCAAAGACGTCGGAGTAGGTCGGCATGGACTTCTCTTCTTTGCTCAGCCCATTCTCGACGAGGAACGGCGCGACGCCATGGAAATGAGCCGGCTGCCGTTCGGCCAGCTCGTATCCCTTGCCCTTGACGGTCGCGACCTGCAGGACGACAGGCTGCTGTATGTCCTTGACCATGTCGATCGCTTCGATGAGTTTGCCGATGTCATGTCCATCCACGACTCCGAAATACCGGAAACCCAGCTCCTCGAAGAAGATCGTGGGCAGGTACAGCCTTTTGAGCAGGGTTCTCAGCCAGCGAAGCCCACGTCCCACCAGCGGAGACTCGCGCACGCGCAGGTACCATGCACGCGTCCGCAGCCGGTTGAGTGCCCACGCCAGGCCTCCCACGGAGCGGGAGATGGACATGTCGTTGTGGTTGAGGATAACCAGGCACTGACCGTGCGCCCGTCCGAGGTTGTTGAGCGCTTCCAGGGCCATTCCGCCGGATAAGGCGCCATCACCGATGACCGCGACCACGCGCTGGTTCCCGCCGTCCAGATGCCGCGCCACAAGGAGGCCGGCTGCTATGGAAAGCGACGTCGAGGCGTGTCCGGCCAGGAATGTGTCATACGGGGATTCATTGGGATTCACGAACCCGCTGATCCCCCCACATTGTCGGAGCGTGCTGAACGACTTGTAGCGGCCGGTGAGAAGCTTGTGCGTATAGCACTGGTGTCCCACGTCCCAGACCAGCTGGTCTGTCGGCGTATCCAGCGTCATGTGGAGTGCAATGGTCAGCTCGACGGCTCCCAGATTCGACGCAAGGTGTCCACCGTTGATCGAGCACGTGTCGAGAATGACCTGCCTGCATTCGGCCGCCAGCGTCCGCAGCTGCGGGATGTCCAGTCCCCGGATGTCGGCAGGAGAGGAGACGTGCTCGAGAATCAACTCCGAGCCTTCTCCGCAAGAAGGTCGACAAGCCCCGTCAGGAAGTCTCCACCGCTGTCCAGCACCAGCGCGGACTCACGAGCGCTCGCCAGATACTGCAATGCCTTCTCCCTGGCGTCAGCGAGCCCCAGCGCGGTCACATAGGTCGCCTTCCGGTTCTTGACGTCCTGGCCGGCAGTCTTGCCGGTCTGCGCTTCGGTCGCACTGGCGTCCGCGATATCGTCCACGATCTGGTACGCCATGCCAAAGCTCTCGCCAAATGCGCGCAACCTGCCCATGTCAGTCTCGCTGGCACAGCCGAAAATGCCGCCAAGCAGCACCGAAGCCTGGATAAGTGCGGCAGTCTTGTTTTTGTGGATGTACTCAATCGTGCCCAACTCGACGTGTTCGTCACTGGAGGTGATGATGTCCATCGCCTGTCCGCCGACGAGACCCTCAGCACCCGCCAGAGTGGCCATCATCCGCACTGCATCAAGGCATCGCTCGGCGCCGAAGGCACCGACCATCTGCGCGGACGAAAGCTCCTCGAATGCCATGGTCAGCAGTGCATCGGAAGCCAGAAGCGCCATGTCCTCGCCGTGAACCTTGTGTGTCGTCGGCTTGCCGCGCCGCAGATCGCTGTTGTCCATCGAGGGCAGGTCGTCCTGAATGATGGAGTACGCGTGTACCATTTCGATAGCAGCGAGAACCGGCTTGATGCGCTCCCTGTCACGGGTGCAGGCCTCATAGACGGCAAGACACAGAGCAGGGCGGACACGCTTGCCCGGCGAAAGCAGCGCATACGACATCGCTGCATGCATGACAGATCCCTGAAGCGGAGCAAGGCAGTCGGCCAGCACTCCGTCGATGTAGTGCGCTTCCTCGTTGAGATGGTCCCTGATGTCCATGTCAGCTCCCTTCCATCTACGCGCAACGATCTGTGATCACGTAGTCGACGCGGTCCACAGATGAGTAACGGCTCCCTTGCCTGACCAGTTCCACCAAGCGCAAGAGCCGCTGTTCGTCGCCCGATGCGACAATGTGCACAGTACCGTCATCCATGTTGTCGGCTCTCGCATCGATCCCGAGCTGAACCGCCGTCTGCTCCACGAAGTATCGGAAACCGACTCCCTGCACGATGCCAGACACGTCCGCAACCAGATTTTTCATGGGCGTCCGCTCGGTCAGTCCCCCGCGCCTCCGACACCACGCAGGACGCCGTTCACAAAACTTCCGGATTCCGCGCCGCCGAACTCTTTGGCCAGTTCAACAGCCTCATTGGCTGCGATGGCCGTCTTGATCGGGGGCTTGCCATACTTCATCTCGAAAACGGCAATCGAAAGAATCACGCGGTCGACGACAGCGACCCTGTCGATCCCCCAGTTCTCCGTGTGTGTACCCACTTCGGTCAGAATGGCGTCCTGATGGGCCTGGACCCCCTGGATGAGCTTGAGCGCGTACGCCAGCACGAGCGGGGGCTCATGAGCGTACGTATCGAACGTCTGGTCATACGAGGCGTTGCCCTGCGCCAGACTGTACAGGACCTGCAGCGCTATCTCGCGCGAGCGCCGGCGGTTCTGAACTCCCCGAGTCGTCGCCATGCGTCAGGCTCGCACGTCGGCGATATGGACGTTGACCTCCTGGATGTGATACGGAGTGGAGGCTTCAACTTCCTTGGCGACAGCGCCCCGCACACTGCCGGCAAGCTTGCGAAGGTCCATTCCGAATCGTCCGACAAGAAACACCTCGAGCGTCAACTCAAGGCCGCTTCGCGTGATATTCACACCGTGAGGCTCGTGACCCCCGCGGTCCCAGCATGGAAAGTGCTCCTTGAGACCCTTCCACATCGACTCTACGCCCTCGACCGACAGGCAGGCGTGGACGATGAGAGACTCCAGTGCAGCGTCAGTGATAAGGACTTTGTCCATGAGTTTACTTGACCCTCTCGAGGTAGTCTCCGCTGCGGGTGTCGATACGAATCTTGTCCCCTTCATTGACGAACAGCGGAACCATGAGCGAGAACCCGGTCTCGATTTGCGCTGTTTTATTGGCGCCCGTGGCCGTATCGCCCTTGATGCCCGGCTCAGTGTGCGTGATGGCCGCCTCGATGAAGGTGGGCAACTCGACGCTGACCGGTTTCTCCAGGAAGTAGACAACATCGACCACAATGTTCTCAATGAGGTAGTTGACGGCATCGCCAAGGTCATTGGTGGTCAGGCCGATCTGCTCGTATGTCCCTGAGTCCATGAACGTGTAGACGCCGTCAGCATCATACAGGTACTGCATCTTCTTGTGCTCGAGATATGCACTCTTGACCTTCTCATCAGGGCGGAAGGTTTGCTCAACGACGTTGCCGGACATAAGGTTCTTCATCTTGAGACGGACAAACGGAGAGCCCTTGCCGGGCTTGATGTGCGTGAACTGAATGACGGCAAACGCCTGACCGTCTATCTCAAACGTAACGCCTGTGCGCAATTCATTGGCAGAAATCAAGGTCTAACCTCCTGATACTGGGCTGTCAATCGCGGTTATTGTACACGCCAACCGGCGTTGCGTCAAGCATTCACGCCCTCCGCGCCGCCACACTCTGGAGCACTCAGGGGAGAACCAGTTCCTTGGGCAGCTCAGTCAATGACTCGAACCCAGTCGCCGTCACGATGACCGAATCCTCGATGCGCATGCCATAGCGCCCAGGAAGGTAAACCCCCGGTTCACAGGTGACGACCTGTCCTGGCTCGAGCACCGTGTCGGTCCCCTGGGAAAGGCGAGGCGCCTCATGAATCTCGAGTCCCACTCCATGTCCCAGGCCATGCATAAAGTACTGCGCCAGCCCGCTCTCACCAAGCTTGCCTCTTACGGCTGTGTCGACCGAACGGGAACTGACGCCCGCCTTGATGCAGTCAAGACCCAGCTGCTGTGCTGCACGCAGTTTTGCATAGACGTCCAGCACATCCGCAGGCTGTTCGCCGAGGGCAACGGTCCTGGTACAATCGCTCATGTAACCCTCGTAGTTGACACCGAAGTCGATAACGATGACTTCGCCACTCTGGATGACCTTGCCGGAAGCGATCCCATGCGGCAGTGCCCCACGAGCGCCCGACCCCACGATGGTTGAAAAACTGGTGCCTTGGGCGCCCGCCTTGCGCATTTCGTATTCCAGCAGAGCCGCCACGTCGTTCTCGGTCATGCCGGCCGTCAACTGGTGGACCATCGCGTTGAACGCCTTGTCCGCAACACGCCCCGCAGCACGCATCATGTCCAGCTCGCAGCCGTCCTTGACAATGCGCATGCCTTCGACCACGCTCTCGGTCGGGACCATGGTCACCGATGGGAACGCGGCGCGCATCTGCTCCGCCTGCACGAAGGAAACATGTTCCTTCTCGAACCCGAGCCAATGAGCGTGGCTTGCGACAAGCAGGTTCGCAACCGACCTGCTGAAGTGCCCACTATACTCGATGACGTTCAGCCAAGGGCACTCTTCCTGCGCCTGCGTCGTGAACCGGCCATCGACAACAAGGTGCATGCCGTCATGGAGTACGACGAGGTACCCCTCTTCGCCCGTGAAACCAGTAAGATAGCGCATGCTGGGTGCCGCGAGCGTGAAGAAGGCGTCCACGTTCGCGCCGGCCATGTGCCCTTGCAGCTGTCGAATCCTGTTGCCATAATACTGATTTTCCACGGTTCATCTCCTTGTATCGGTGCTATTCGAATGGATTAGTCTTGCCTGTCTCGCCCGGGATCGGCTGCGGCGTCACGGTCAGGAACGTCTGCCGCGCCTTGAGCTGCGTGTTGACCAGGTTCAGGCTCTTGTGCTGAGCTATCTGGAACACTTGAGGCGCGGAAGGCGTGACAGTCGTCTGCCCCATACGCGGCAGGAAATAGAAATTCCATACGGAGAAGCTGGCCAGCAGGATCACGATGAATATCCAGGTCCCTGGCGAAATCTCGATTCTGGGCCGCTTCCGTGGACGCGGCGCAACCTTCTTGCCCGCCGGAACCGTCTGAACGTTGGTCTTCACTACTGCCTTTTGTGCCATCACACGCCTCCTATTCCACCACGTTCGGCTCAGGAGCCGGCGCTACAGGAGCCGGCGCACCGACGATCGTCGCGTCAGGGCTCAGGACCATCCACGCAGTCATGGAACAGGTATACGGGTCGCCCTGACCGGGCAGTCCGAGGGCGCCGTGCGAGACGGTCAGGTTCGAGGAGACCATGACATACTTGAACTTCGTGCGGAACGTGTCCTGGAACCGCCGCATGGTCGAGTAATCCCTGGCGGTGAAGTTCAGAGTGACGCCCACGGTCTTGGCGAGCTTCACCTCCGCCGGCTGAGCGGCGGCACCGCCCTGACCCATGGAGGCGTCCGAAATCTGGACGCTGGTATACGTGATGCCGCTGGCCTTGCCGACCGCCTGAAGGTCGAGCAGAAAGCGCGTGTGCTCATGCTGGTCGAACACCACGGGCGTGATCTGTGCAAGCTGGTCGATCCACGCCACGTAGGACGCATTTTGAGTCACGAACGCAGCGTGCAGCCCCTGGACCTCCTTGAGCGTGGAGAGCTTTACGTCAGCCTGCGTGGTTTGATCGCGCAGATCGCGAAGCTGGACGAGCTGAGGGCTGAGCACGTAGCGGTAGGAGAAGAAGCAGATGACGCCGAGTAGAAGGATCACAACGACAAGTCTGACTGGAATGTTCCTACCCATTCTTGCCTCCTCCCACCCATGTCAACGTCAGATTCATGGTCGCCTTGACCTGCGGTCCCTGGACTGCTGCGTCCGTCGCATAGGGCACCTGGTAGCCATCGATGTGCACATCCTTGAACTTCTTGTCAGCGCTGAGCGCGTTGAAGAAACGCACCAGATCGACGAACTGACTGCTGGTAGCCGCAATCACCAGGGTACCCGGCAGGACCGTCATGTCCATCTGAGTCAGCGTGCACGCCTTGGGAAGGTCCTTCGCAAGGTCATCCAGGACCTGGTTCGTATTGACCTGCAACTGCACGGCCGTGACGACGTTGGTCTCCATCGCCAGTGAGCGCTGGGCGAGTGCCCTGTTGAGGTCGAGCAGCTTCTGCTCGCTGTCGAGAGAGGCAATCTGCGTGTTGAGATCAGCCAGATGGTTTGCCTCCTGCGCGACGATCCATCTGGCATAGCCATATGATGCGGCGAGCACCACCAGGACGGCAACCACGACGAAGATAAGCGTCCTGTCCTCATGGGTGAGTTGCGCCTGTCTCCGCCTCCGTGCGTGTGGAACAAGGTTGATAGTAATCATCAGAGTCCCTCCGAACCAGGGCGATATGTCAGCAGGCTTTCACCAGCTTCGACAGGCTTGGCCTTCTTCCGGCCAGAGCGCTTCCTGGCAGCTGCCGCCTCGAACTCGCGGAGCGAAAGACCGGTAGCCACACTGAACATGGGAGCCATCTCACTGAGATAGGATTCCGCAAACATGCTCGGGTCGTACTTGGCAACATCGAGCAGCAGACGGTTTATCTCGACTGTGAACCCAGTCGACACTTCGATATAGTCGGCGACGCCCTTGAGGTTGGCCGTACCACCCGACAGGATCAGGTGCAGCGGGCGGTCACTTTCGAACCGTGTCGTATAGTAGTTGAGAGACCGACGGATCTCGAGGACCAACTCGTCAATGATGGGCAGGGCTGCGGACGTGGCGCGTTCTGCCTCGGTGCCGGCTTCGAGATTGGCCTCCGGGTTCACGTTGACGGATTCCTGCTTCAACTCTTCTGCACGTTCCATGGTGATGCCCAGAGCTGATGCGATCGCCTGCGAGATCCGCGCGCCTCCGAATGGGATCATGCGCGTGAGCCGGATCATGGACTGATCCGCAACATTGATGGACGTGATGATCGACCCGATGTTGACCATGACGATGGTCTTTGCATCCAGATCGGGTCGCTTGTAGGAAACATAGTCCACCAGGCGCAACTCGGCAAAGGGTTCCACCTCGATGAACACCGACTCCAGATGCGTCTTGCGGATGACGCCCACGAGGGCGTTGACGATCTCCAGTGGAGCGACGGCCACCAGACAGTTCGCCTTGATGCCACCGTCGCCCGTCTGAGACCGGGACAGCACCTGGTAGTCGAACACCGCGTCCTCGATGGGATAGGAGATGTGCTTCTCCATCTCCCACTTAACGATACCGTCCAGCGGCTGGCGGGGGATATCATCCACAGTGATCTGCCTGACCGTCACCAACTGGCCTGAGACCGAAGCCGACACGCGCTTGCCCACAAAGGAATGCAGCGAGAGCAGGGAGCCGAGCGCTTCGCTGATGATATCGCCCTTGACTATCTTCCCATTTTCGATGGACCCCTCGGGGGTTGGAGCAACACCGAAGTTGACAAGCCTCAGTACATTCTTGTCTCGCTTGAACTGAGCCACCTTGATCGTACTCGTCCCAATATCTACTCCAATGATCGGTGTTGCCTTATTTTCTAGCCCAAACACAAGGTGCCTCCTTATGCGCTCGACCGTCGGACTTCTACCTGTGGAACAGGGTTGCCAGGTACCAGGTGATCAGGTCATTTCCCGCAACAGCTGCGACATATGCACCCACGGCCATAGCGGGTCCGAAGGGCATCGAGTCTTTTCCTTTCTTCTTGAAGAATACCATGAGAACGATCCCTACAGACGCCCCGATGATGAACGCAAGCATCAGAAAAACGACGGACAGCCGCCATCTCAGGAACGCGCCGAGCATGAGACCCAGAGTCGCATCACCCCAGCCCATACCACCTCTCGAGAACAGGATAATCAGCGCAAACAGGCCCGCACCGATTGCCGCTCCCCCTGCAGCCCCAACCAGACCATGCCATCCTGCAAGGACGCCAAAGACTAGACCGATGGCGGTCCCCGGCAGCACGACCGCGTCGGGCACGAGACCCGTCTCGAAGTCGATGATCCCCACCGCCAGCGCAAGGACTGTCATGATCGCAAACTTCAAGGCATCGATACTCCACCCCAGGCCCCAGCCCAGGCCAACAAACAACAGGCCCGTGCACACTTCAGTCCAGAGGTACCGGACCCCGATCCGCGCATGACAGTACCGGCAACGGCCGTGCAGAAACACATAGCTCCAGACCGGCACAAGGTCAGCAACACTTAGCTGATGACCACAGGCCGGACAGACAGACCGCCCTTTGACCCACTGTTCATCGCGCGGTATGCGATAGGTGAGGACGCCGACGAAACTCCCCATGAATGTGCCGGCTATGAAGCAGACGGCAAGATATATCACCTCGGGAACAACGCCCAACAAGCCTGTCACGAGCGATCCATCCTCTCAACGCTCCTTCATACGCTCAGAATGGCACCGTACGATCTCTGAACGCTGCATGTGCCCACTAACCGTGGCTTAGTATAGCACAGCCAGCCGTTACTTGTACATAGTTTGGACAACGAGATGCAAAATGCAAGACCTGCCCGCGCCCGCTAGTATGTTACACTTCGGGACGGTTCCGTTTCCTCTGAGATTGTTACACCTCAACACATGGATTCCCGCCTTCGCGGAAAAGGACAACCCCCAGATATGGGAAAAGCCCCCGTGAAGAGGGGGCACAGGATGGATTCCCGTTCAGAATTTCATAATAAGGATATTTCGTCAAAGGTACCGTCAGCAAAATCCAAAAATATGAGACGGTTACGAACCGGAGTCCCGATCCCCGTAATTATTTTTATCGCTTCCTGTACTTCCCATGCGGCAATTACCGCCGCAGTTGCCGCGGGATTGCCTGTATACGTTTCAATCCCGCATCCGTTTTCATCGGCGGATAAACCCCAAATATCGTTAAGCCCTTTATCTCCCGGAAAGATGGTCATCAGTTCACCGCTGAAACCGGCTATAGCTCCGTGAACAAAGGGAATTCCCAATTCATCACAGGCACGGGCTACAATCCGGCGGGTTTTCAAATTGTCCAACCCGTCAAGCACTACGCTTGCATCCATTATTATCTCTTTGATGTTCTTGGAATTCATGGTTTTATTAACAGCGGAAATCACAACGGCGGAATTGATTTTCTTAACCCGGACAGCCGCAACGTTAACTTTGGGTTTTCGCAGATCACTCTCCGTGGCCAGTATCTGTCTGTTAAGATTATTTTCTGCAAATTTGTCATTGTCAATGATAACTAAATGACCAATACCCTGCCTGGCGAGTAACTCTATGATCGTTCCCCCCAAACCACCCGCTCCACAGACGGCAACCGTGGAGCGAAGCAGTTTTAACTGCCCTTCAATACCTATTGTGCCTATGTTGCGCAAATAGCGGACAGGAACTACATTATTCTCGAGACAGAAAATCTCGACTTCCCGACGGGTAACCTTTTCTTTGGAGGAAATAAGCCGAACACTTTGCAAGTCTATAACCCGCATTTTTTTCTTGTCGGGCGTCACTAAGCTTTTGGAAAGCTTACGAATCATTATATCAAGAGGTTGATCCTTGGCCAGATTCGACATCGTCTTCTCAACCACCGGCTACTCTAGGCAACAGATCGAGCTTGTCGCCATCTTTAAGGTCTATTCTATTCAACAACTTTATGTTTGTGCCGTTGAGCAGGACATTACTGTTATCCCAAATGGACTGCCTTTTTCCGGCTCCAATGGACTTAATCCTCTTCTCGAATACAGGGCCAAAATTAGTCTCCACATACGCTCTGACATCGTCAATACTATCTACATTGACGGTTATGGTTCGTGCACCTAAGAAAATCCTCCACGACCCGATGAAGTTGATATTAATTGCAGGCAACTGCGTTACCCATCAATAATGCCTCCAAGAGAGCTCTTGCTATTTCCACTGAGTTCTCTACTGCAATTATTCCGCCCCGATAGATCCGGCGATTTCCGGCATACCGAGACTCTCCAGGCGTTTTTTCGAAGGTTTGCCGGTAGTTTTGTCCCAGTCTCTAATAGCATAATACTCAGGCAACATCTTCCCCATGTTGGGTACATGGCCTTCCTGCCCGCCATCGGGAATCGGCCTCATGGCCAGTTCCGGCAATACATCGTCTTTGGCGGTAACGCCCAGCTTGCAGGACAATGCGCGCTGCAACTGGAAAGTGCGTTCCCCGGCCTTCAATAATTCATCCACGGTCGTATTCCAGCCGGTGGCAGCATTAATCATGCCGATCATCAAGTTAAACGGTATTTGGGCGAAGTGACAAAAGCCGAGGTTATCGGTCAGCGCCCGGAAGTTCTGCCCTTTTTCTACGCCTGCGGCCTTATCATCGGCAAAGCGGTCGGTGATTTCCAGCTCCAGATCGGGATGGCTTGTTCCACCGTCCACCTGATAGGCATCATTCTTGTTATGATCAGCTCCGCGCGCGGCAGTGGCGTAAACCAGGCCCATGGAATGATACGCCCGGGGATCGTGCATGGGAAATTCCAGTCCTTTGCACTGGACGGCTTCCCCCGCCGGACGGCCGTATTTTTGGGCCATGCGTGTGGTTCCACCTGCCAGTACGGCGC
>Ga0209881_1000105_pt1 | contig 23742 bp, 25 predicted proteins | sample PersoiDNA2013193_FD_185804 | JGI IMG/M metagenome (GOLD analysis project Ga0209881, IMG submission 185804) | Permafrost soil microbial communities from the Arctic, to analyse light accelerated degradation of dissolved organic matter (DOM) -... | ecosystem: Environmental > Terrestrial > Soil >... | reverse complement strand
ACGCCTTCCCCGCCAGCGCCTCCGCGGGATCCAGCTCCCGGCCGGCCAGCGACGCCGCGCCGGAGTCCTCACGGCGCACCTCGACCCGCCGGTCCCGCTTGCGCTCGTCCTTACGCGCCTGCACGCCCTCGGGATCCAGGCGGGCCTCAAGCCGGGCCGCCTTCTGCGCCAGGTCCGCGACCCGCAGCTCCGCCGCCGCCGCGGCCAGCACCTCATCGGCGACCGCGGCCAGCTCATCGGGCAGGTGCAAGGTGGCGCTGCTGATCACCCGGGCCCGGTCCCGGTCGATCAGCCCGGCCTCCATCCCCGCACGGGTGCCCGGCAGCCGGCCGGCGATGTTCTGTGCCATGTCGATGAGGATGGCGGCGCTGCAGGCGGTCGCGTTCATCTCGAAGCCGAGCTCCTCGGCCGCGTACTCACCATCGCGGGACCGGACCCGGTCACCGCGCGCCCTCGACGCCTCCAGCTGGGCATCACGGCGGCGGGAGAACTCCGCCACCGCCATCAGCTCCAGGTACCCCGCATGCGCGGCCAGCCGCCGCGCCGCCGACGCCACCCCGAGCAGCTGACCCTCATCCAGCCGGCCCAGGTTCGCGACAGCCTCGCCCGCCAGCCCGGCCAGCCACGGGCCGGGCCGCAGCCCGTCCGCCGCGCCGTCCTGGGAGAACCCATCCCAGGACGGCGCCTGACCCGGACCGCCGCAGGAGGACTGAGACACGAGACACCGCCATCCCCTCGGGAGAAGGGTCTTCTACATGCCCCCAACATTAGCATATGTGTTCGCTGATTACTAGCCTCTTTCGGAGGACTCAATGATTTAATGTTCGAATAAAATGCACTGCGCCGCGGTCAGCCCAGAGCCCAAGGGGGCGTGGTTCGCGGCCAAGTCGGCCACGTGGTCCTGCCCGAGCACCGGGTCGTTGTCGTGGACCCCGAAGGCGATGTGACCGCGGGGACCGAGCATTGCCAGCACGGCATCGGGGTCATAATGAGGGGCCTCCAGCCAGGCGAGGTCGCTTTCAGCGACCAGGAGATCGTTGATCCAGACGGCCTACATCCAGGCCTTGCTTCGCGCCGCCCCCCTCTCTGCCGCCTTCGCCAGCCATCGCTGCAGCGACCGTCGCAGCGCCTGGCTGGCCAGGATCGGCGGGGAAGAGGCCGCGGGGAAGCCGGTGATGAAGGTGCCCTGCCCGCGCCGGGAACGGCGTCGGGGCCTGGCATAACGGGATAAATAGGGTGCCGAATGGTCGCGGACCCCCGTCTTCGCCGCTTGCCTCGTCTACGGCGAGGCGGAACTAACCCCGGCGGCGCTACGACGCACCTCGTGACATCTGCGAGCTGCTGAGGGCTGCTTGCCGGATGATGTCGGCACTCGCGTCCAGCGTTCTATCTCACAGAAACTGTGTTACTGTGAAACTGTGAAGAACCTTACAGTCTCTATTCCCGACCACGTGTACCGCAACGCGCGGGTCGCCGCCGCCCAGCGCGACACCTCGCTGAGCGCGCTGGTCGTCGACTATCTCGAACGCCTGTCCGGGCGGATGGACGAATTCGCACGGCTGGAGACGCTGCAACACGAGGTGCAGGCGGAGATCGGCCAGTTCCGCGCAGCCGACCGGCTTGGCCGTGACGAGGTCCACGACCGTGCAATTCGTTGACACCAACATCCTGCTCTACGCGATCTCGCGCGACCCCGCAGAGCAGGACAAGGCCAAGCGCGCCAACGACATCCTGGCCGGCCGTGAGCTGGCCCTGTCAGTCCAGGTGCTGCAGGAGTTTTACGTGCAGGCAACCCGCGCCAGCCGGCCGGACCCCATCACGCACCAGCAGGCCGTCCAGCTCATCCAGTCATTCCGGCGCTTCCCCGTCCAGGACATCACCAGCGGGATCCTGATGGCAGCCCTGGACACCCGCCAGCGATTCCAGCTCTCCTACTGGGATTCCGCGATCATCGAGGCGTCCCGCGCGATGGGGTGCGCTGAAGTCCTGTCCGAAGACCTGGGCGACGGACAAGACTACGCCGGAATCCGGGTGACCAACCCGTTCCGCCAGGCCGAGTGAACGTGACCCGTTCCGGTTGTCCAGGATCTGCCGCCACCGGTGCTCGTACGCCGACAGCGTCGGCCGCGAGGTCCCGGCACGGCGCGCCAGCTCCTCCTGGGTCAGGCCGGCACTGACCCGGACCTGCTCAAGCAGTTCGAAGCCGCATTCCTGAACCCTGTTGCATGGTTACGCAACCACGGCATAGCAAAGTAGGCGTGGTTACATAATCATGCCGACGGCGGGAGACCTGATCTGTTCGCAGCAAACCGACAACGAGGGACTGGGACCATGACGATGGCCGGGGAGTCGGCGCCGCGACGGACGCGGCCTTCGATGGCGGACGTGGCCCGCGCCGCGGGTGTCGCCCCGGTGACGGTCTCGCGCGTGTCCAACGGCCAGGGCAACGTCGACCCGGTGACCCGGCAGCGGGTCGTGGAGTCGATGCGGGCGCTGGGCTACCGGCCCAACAGCGCGGCCCGCGCGCTCAAGAGCGGCCGGTTCAACACCATCGGCGTCATTATGTTCACGCTCGAGACGTTCGGGAACATGCGCACCCTCGGTGGCATCGCCCAGGAAGCCGCGCATGCGAACTGCGGCGTGACCCTCATCCCAGTTTCCGACCGCACCCTGGGCAGGGTCTCCGGGGCCTACGACCGGCTCAGCGAGGCGGCCGTCGACGGGGTCGTCATTATCTTCGAGGCGCTCCTGCTTGGCGAGGCGGAGTTCGCCCTCCCGCCCGGGGTCCCGGTGGTGGTCGTCGACTCGAACACCGGATCGGGCTACACCGTGGTCGACACCGACCAGGCCCAGGGCGCCCGCCAGGCCACCGGGCACCTCCTGTCACTCGGCCACAAGCAGGTCTGGCATATCGCCGGGCCCGTCGCGTCGTTCTCGGCGACCCGCCGGGTCGAGGCGTGGCAGAGCACACTGCGCGCCGCTGGCATCACCCCGCCGACACCGCTGTACGGCGACTGGACGACCGAATCCGGATACCGGCACGGCCTGACCCTGGGCCGGCAGAAGAACGTCACCGCCATCTTCGCCGCGAACGACCAGATGGCGCTCGGTGCCATGCGTGCCCTGCACGAACTCGGCCGGGGGATCCCCGCGGACATCAGCGTGGCCGGCTTCGACGACATGGAGGAAGCACATTCGTACTGGCCGCCCCTGACCACCGTCCGCCAGGACTTCACTGCCGTCGGCCGGCTCAGCGTCCAGAAGCTCCTGCGCAAGATCGCCAGGACCGAGCGGGATACCAACGACAAGACCACAGTTCCGACCGAGCTGATCATCCGGGCCAGCACCGGGGCGCCGCCGAACTGATCGCCACACGGCGTCACCGCGAGCACGGTAACGCCGAATGCCGCCGGGCCCTCTCCACGGAATCTCCGAATACTTGCGGCGCGAACCGAGGCATTGACAGGCCGTTGGCAATCACCAATTATTGCGTCATGGTTGCGCAACCATTACGCAGTGGTTTCAGACCGACGCCGACGACGGCGTCCGGAATGAAGGAGCAACATGCCAGTCAGAGCAGCCATTCGCCGAAGAACGGCACACATCCTCGCGGTACTCGCCGTGGCCGCCGGCTCCGTGCTCGCCGTCAGCCACGCGACGCCAGCAGCGGCTGCAACGAACCAGTTCAAGGGGGTGAACTGGGCGGACACCCGGGACAACTACAACACCGGATGGGTCATCCCGGACGGGCTGGCCGCCTCCGACAGCTACTCGCAGGTGTACTCCATCGCCAACAACTACATCAGGGCTTTCCAGTCCAACCTCGGCGCGAACACGGTGCGCCTGCCCATCAATCCCCCAAGCGTCAACCAGTCCTGGTGGGGCGCCTACAAGGGCGCGATCGACGCGGCCCTCGCCAACGGCATGAAAGTGATCATCTGCGCGTGGACCGAGAGCACAAGCGTCGGAACCGTCACCAACATGACAGCCTGGGACGACATGTGGACCACCGTCGTCCACGCGTACGGCGGCAACAGCAACGTCTACTTCGAGCCGCTGAATGAGCCGTTCGGGTACTCCGCGAGCCAGTGGATCTCGGTCGCATCGGGCTGGCTGTCCGAGTTCTCCAGCGTGCCGCGGGGCCGGGTCATTATCTCCGGCACGGGATGGGACGACAACGTGACCGCCGTCGGCGCCTCGTCCGCGCTCAGCGGCACCCTGCTGGCTCTGCACATCTACAGCACGTGGGTCAACCACACGACCGAGTCGGCGTGGGTATCGGAACTGAGTAACCGGATCGGCAGTTACATGAGCCGTACCGTCATCGATGAGTTCGGCGGCGACATGACGACGAGCATCAACTACCTGGCCAACCACAACAACGGCCTGGAACAGTCGTACTTCGCCGCCATAACCGACACCGCCCGTTCGAACAGCATGGGGACCGTCGTCTGGGCTGGCCTCAAGACCGGTGACAGCTACTCGATGGAGTACCACAACGGCAGCGGCCTGGGCAACAACAACTCCTCCGCTGTCACCCAGGTCCGCTGGGGCTGGGGCTACTGAGCCCGTGAAGCAGGCGCCTGGCCCGTGCCGGATCGCCGACCTGCCCGTGGTCGCGATCCGGCAGCTCGAGTCCCAGCTGCCCGCCGCCGAGGTCACCCTGACCGCGGATATCCTCCAGCACGGTCGACGGAGTTGCCACCGCACCGGTGACGGTCCCCGGCTACAGCGGACTGGAGAATTACCTCTATTTCGGACCACTAATGCCCGGCAGTCACAAGATCATCGTCGACTAGGGCAGCCCGTACGTCCCTGCATGTCATCGGCCGATGGCAGTCGCCCCCGTCCGTTCGGAAAATTCTTTAAATCTTTCTTCTGAACGGGCCGGGGGTGACTCTTCAGGCAGGTCATGCCATAGCTAAACCCGTGGCCGCGGATACCCGCAGGTCACGCAGTCAGCATTTGGGCGAGGGGGACGCGGATTTGACCGGAGCTCGCCGCCGGCGAGCTCGGTCGCCGGCGAGCTCGGTCGCCGGCGAGCTCGGTCGCCGGCGAGCTCGGTCGCCGGCGATCCGGCTGCTCGTAGAGCGGCGCGTAGCTGCCGCAGCGGTCCGCCCGAATCCACGACCGGGTCGCTGGGGGTAGGTCGACTTCAGTTGGTGGTGAAGTAGTGGCCGTCGTCGAGGTCGGCGATGAGCCCGGGGTGGGACGGCTCCCAGCCGAGGAGCTGCCTGGTGTCCGCGTTGGGCATCGTGATGTCCATCGTGATGAACGGGAAGCCCTTGAAGTGGTCCGCGGCCTCCCCGGCCGGGACGCTTACGGCCGGGATGCCCAGCCGACGGCCGATGACCTCGGCGATCTCGCGGACCGGGATGCCCTCCTCGGCAGCGGCGTACAGCTGCGCTCCGGCCGGGGCCTTCTCCAGCGCCAGCCGGTAGAGCGAGGCGACGTCCAGGGTGTGGGCGGCGGGCCAGCGGTTGGCGCCCTCGCCGACGTAGCCGGACACGCCCGTGTTCCGGGCGATGTTGATCAGCATCGGGATAAAGCCCTGCTTGTCCTGCGAGCTGTGGGTCACCGGCGGGATCGCGACGAGGATGGTGCGCACGCCCCGTTCGGTGAACCCGGCGATCACGCGCGCCACGGCGGAGCGGGGATTGGCATTGATCGTCGCGTCGCGCTGCGCGTCGCCGGTGCGCGTCAGGCCGATCCCGATGAAGGTCTTGCCGGTGCCGGCCAGCGCGTCGCCGAAGGCCTGAACCACGGCCAGGTCGGTGGCCACCGCGCCGGCGAAGTTCCCGGCGAACATGGTCTCGTGGTCGAACGCGAGGTGGATGACCGCGTCCGCGCCGGCCGCGGCCTCGCGCAGCGCGCCGGTGTCGCCGAGGTCGCCGCGGCGCACGTCGGCGCCCATGGCCTCCACCGCGGCGGCTGAGGTGCCGGACCGGGCCAGGCCGGTGACCTCGTGTCCGGCCTGGATCAGTTCGGGGACGACGCCCGAGCCGATGTGGCCGCTGGCGCCGGTGACGAAAACACGCATGAGCAGCTCTCCCGGGAATCAGGTGCCCCGCACGGGCAGGGCAAGGTGACGTGACTTGGTAACGTCACTCTACCACGATGAAGTTACCAAGTCACATCGTCTATCCTGTCCTTGTGGGCCGATGGGAACCGAACACGCGGGAACGGCTGGTGCGCGCCGCACTCGGCCTGTTCACCGAGCAGGGCTATGACGCCACCACCGTCAGCGAGATCGCCGAGCGAGCCGGCGGACTGACCAAGATGACCTTCTTCCGGCACTTCCCCGACAAGCGGGAGGTGCTGTTCGCGGGCCAGGACATGCACAGCCGGATCCTGGCCGACGCGATCGCCGCGGCGCCCGGCCCTGCCACGCCGGTCCAGGCCGTCGCCGCGGCCCTCGGCGCCCTCGCCGCCACCTTCACCGACGACCGCCGCGAGTTCGCTGCCCGCCTGCTCGCCGTCATCGCCGCCAACAGCGAGCTGCGGGAACGCGCGGCGTTCAAGCACATCGGCCTCACCGAAGCCATGGCAGAAGCCCTCGAGAAGCGCGGCGTACCGGACCTGACCGCGAGCCTCGCCGCCGAACTCGGCATTCGCGCCTTCGACCGCGCCTTCGGCCAGTGGGCCGATCCGGCTGGCCACCAGGCGCTCACCGAACTCACACGCCAGGCACTCGGCGAACTCCGGGCCGCGACAGCCACGCTCGGCTAGAGCCTGCCGCTTGCGTCACGCGGGGGGCCGCGGAGCCACATGCGGATGGCAGAAGGATCCCGCATCTCCTAGCGGTTACTTGCGCCTACGGACGAGGGATGATCGGACTCGCCGGTAACGCCGAGTCCCGACTGCTTAGCCTTCGGCGCCCGCGCCCCGCACGCGCTGCCTCCGTACCGTTCCAGCATCTGGGGGGACGACCAGCCGTAATGCCGTTTTGTCCGTGGATTTTTGCGAGCTTATCGCCCGCTATCCCGGACTTGCGGAAATTCTACGGGGACGCCTTCGGCCGGGATTCGGTCATTCCGGCGGAGTCCGGGGCGTTAAGCACCGGTCCTGACGAGCGCCAGCGGCCTCTGAGCTGAAGGCCCGAGACAAGCGCCACCGCAACGCAGCCCGGCGGCCCTCGCGGCACATATCGCCCTAATCCCTACTCTCAGCCGCAAGACGGCCTGCCGTCGAGCAAAAGATCTTGGAGAGTTTTTTTATGATGGAGGATAAGCGTGCGCCCAGCACGCTTTTCTTCCAAGATCTTTTGCTAGCCGCTGGCTTTTGGGGGAAATATCAATGTTTGCGCAGCTCGGCCGGCCGCAGGGAGTCGGCAGCCACCGGCCTTCCCGGGCCTTGACACGGCCGCCCCGCAGGCGAGCGACGGCATTCCCGTGCCGCCAGCGTCGGCCCGAGCCGTCATCGTGAGCATCCCAACGTGACAGGCATCAAGCTGGTCACTGGCGTCACCGCCGTTGCGGCGAGTGGTTCCGGGCTCTGTGTCAACATGAAAGGTGCGCTCTGGACTGGGACGATGGGAGTGTCTTGAGCTTCTGGCAGGCTTTGTCGCGTACCATGTCCGGCCGGGCGGCGAGTGCGGCGTGAACGCGCACCGGCTCGATCAGCCGGAGGCTTTGGACCGGCCCCGGAACCTTGGTAGCTCTGATTCCTGGAACGATGCAGGGTCATGGCGGCACAGCGGAAGCACCGCAGCCACGGCCGAACGCCGCTGTCGCCGCGACAGCGGGGGCGCGTGCCTGGATCTTCGTGACGAAAGTGAACGAAGAACTCGGGACCAGTGAGGTCGACGCTGTCGAATGGACCGGCACGTCCTGGTCCGCCGTGCATGTCTTCGCCGGCTCGCGTTCATCGACATCGACTCGACGCAGCACCGGGTCTACGGCTACCAGAAGGAAGGAGCCGCGTTCGGGCACGCGAAGGTCCAGGTGAAATCCCTGCTGCTCAAGGGCCTGAACCCGCTGATCTCGGTGATCCCGCGTGGCGCTACCACGCCGTGTTCACCGACTCGCCGTTCGAAACGGTTATCATGAGCTTTCGCGTCTTCCACCGGTGTGACCTGCGACGTCCCGTCGTGGACGGTGTCGCCGACGGGACACTCGCGGCCTGATCCTGATGGTTTCAGCCTCCTTGATCGTTACCTGATCGGGTCCGTGCTGACCGCTGATCACCGAGTGCGCGGGCGAGTTGCCTACGGAGGCTGTCATTCTCGTCGGCCGATCTGCTTGTTGCGGTCGAGGGCGGCGGTGAGCCTGGCGCGCAGCGACGCGTCGGTGGCCCACTGGCCGCTGATGTCAGGCTGGGTATAGAGCCACGACCGTGAGACCCCCCGCCGCCGACGCGACGCCGGCGAACGTCACGGGAGCGCCGGCCCGGTCGAGCTCACGCAGGGCCTGGATAGCTTTTGCCCGGGTCAGCTCATGACGCCGGGCGGCGGCACATCGTCGTCTCCCAGGACCGTCCACGATCGGGTCCCCGAACCGGGAACCGCGCTTTGGGGGCGGACGCGTTTCCGCGGAAACGCGTGAGGGAGCGGTGGACCCCGGAGAGCCGCGTACAACCTGTATCAAAACGTCACCTCGGTGATCCCGGTGTGCGCCGCGGGCGCGCCCTGATCGCGGCAATCTGCCAGGCGTCAGTCGTGCCGCCGGGATCGTCACCGCCCGTCGAGCGTCGCGTGAGGGATGGAGGAGACGTGCGCGCATGGCGACGAGGCGCCCGGGTGGTACTGGTTCCCGCTGCTGGTGTTCGGCGGACTGGCCGCGCTTTCCCTGCCGCTGTCCAGGCTGGGCTCGCCGCCGGTATGGGCGATGCTGGCGGCCATCTTGACTCCGGCGGGTTCCGGCCGTAGCGTGTTGAGCGATTGATTAAAACGTTCGCTTAAAACGTTCGCTCAACACGAGCCAGGGAATGCCTCAGGGAGCGGGAGCCAGTGGACCGAGGGCACCGGGGCACCGCGGACACGCGCGCCGCGCTCATCGCCGGGGCCATCGCCACGTTGCGCGAGTCGGGCTTCGCCGCCGCGAGCGCACGGCGGATCGCCAGGCGGGCAGGCTGCAACCAGGCGCTGATCTACTACCACTTCGGCTCGGTCCCCGACCTGCTGATGGCCGCGCTCGAGGACATCAGCACGCGGCGGATGGCCGCCTACAGCGAACTGCTCTCGCACACCGAGACGCTGACCGAACTCATCGACGCCGCCAGGGAGATCGTCACGACGGACCTGGATGAAGGCCACCTCACCGTCCTAGTCGAGATGATGAGCGGTGCGCGGTCCGTGCCTGGCCTTGGTGAGCGCATCGCGGCGTGCGTGGCACCCTGGCGAGAGTTCGCGAAGACGGCGATGCGGGGTGTGCTCGCGGCTTCCCCTGTCGGGCCGCTGGTGCCCGCCGAGCAGGCGGCGCACGCCGTGGTGGCCGGCATCCTCGGTCTTGAACTGCTCGCCAGCCTGGACGGCGACCGGGCCACGCCGCTCGCCCTGCTGGACACCGCCCGCACGCTCGGCGACGTGGTTGACCGACTCGGTCCGCTCGCCGCCCCGCTCGGCAGGTCCGCGCCGAGACCATCCCCGGACCAGAAGGCAAGCGAGGAATGATGTCACCAGACCCGCAGACCGACGTCGTCACCGGCGCGTTCAGCTACTCGGGCGCCGCGATCGCCCGCGAACTTCTAGCGGCCGGCCACCAGGTGCGGACGCTGACCGGCCACCCCGGCCACGCTCCGGCCGGCAGCCCCATCGAGGCGCTCCCCCTGGACTTCGCCGACGCCGATGCCCTGCGACGCGGCATGGAAGGCGCGCACACCCTGTACAACACCTACTGGGTGCGATTCCCGCACGGCGACGTCACCCACGCAACGGGAGTCAGCAACAGCCGCATCCTGTTCGAGGCGGCGGCGCGGGCCGGGGTCAAGCGCATCGTGCATGTCTCGATCACCCATGCCGACCCCGCCTCTCCCTACCCGTACTTCCGGGGCAAGGCCGAGGTCGAGCGCCATCTCAAGGCGACCGGCGTCCCCTATGCGATCGCCCGGCCCGCGATCTTGTTCGGCGGTGACGGCGTCCTGCTCAACAACATCGCCTGGCTGCTGCGCCGCCTGCCGGTGTTCGCGGTCGGCGGCCGCGGTGACTACCGGGTACGCCCCATCCACGTCGACGACCTGGCCCGCCTCTGCGCGGGCCTTGGCGCCCGCGATGACAGCGTCACGCTCGACGCGGTAGGTCCCGACTCGCTCGCCTTCCTGGACATGGTCACCGCGATCCGCACCGCGACCGGCAGCCACGCGGTCGTCGTGCCCGCGCCCGGCTGGCTGATCCCCCCGCTGTCGGGGATCCTCGGTGCCGCCCTGCGCGATGTGCTGCTGACCCGCGAGGAGTACCAGGCCATGGCGGCGGGCCTGGCCGACTCCGACGCGCCGTCGACCGGGCAGACCAGCCTCACCGACTGGATCGCCGCGCACGGCGATGCCCTCGGCCGCGGCTACGCCAGCGAACTCAGCCGCCACTACCGCTAGCTGCCGCGGACCGGACGGAAGGACGCCGTACATCCCCTGCCAAAACGTCACCTCGGTAACCCCCGCGCGCGCCGCGGCCGGCGTCATGGCCGCGGTAACCTACCCGGGCGTCAGTCGCGTCCGCTGGATCGGCAGCGCCGCCGGGCGTCATGCTAGGGATGGAGGCGTTTGTGGTCGATCGGCCTGGTGAGGACCCTCCGAGGGAGGTATCACCTTCCGCTGCCGCCGGGGCGCGGAAGGCGACGTGGCAGCCCGGGCGGCACGGGGTCCCGCTGCTGCTGTTCGGCGGGCTCGCCGCGCTCTCATTGCCGCTGGCCACTCGCACCGCGCCGCAGATACCCACGGGGATAACGGAAATCAGCCTCCGCTATCCAACGGTGACAGAGGCGATGGACTTCGGCGGCGGTTCCGTTACGGGTTCGCCCCTCGTCCCGCTTGGCTGGTACTGGGTTGCCGCGCTGGTGGCCGGCCTGCTGCTCACCGCGGCCTGGTACCGCTGGCTGGACCGCCGCGCGCGCAGCAGGACCCCGCTTGGCGGGTACCTGGCGACCGGGCTCGCGCTTGCGGTGGTGACCGCGGCGCTGCCGCTGCTCGCGTGGGGGCAGCCGGTCCAGCTCGAGGACCTGGGCATGCAGGCCTGGACCTGGCTTGAAACGTTCTGGGAGCTGGGAACGTTCGCGCTGCTGTCCGTGGCCGTGGGCCTGGGGATGCTCGCCTGGATCGGGCGCAGCCGCACGCTTGCGGTTGTCACCGCCGTCTACACCGCCTCCGTCTGCCTCGCCGGCTGGAAAGAGCTGCGGCAGCCGGCCCTCGTACCCGCCTTCGCCCCTTCAGGGGACCGAGCCGTCCTGCTTCCCGCGGCCGTTCTGCTGCTGGCAGGCCTAGTGCAGCTCCGCAGAAGTCCCTTACTGGCTCCTGCCCGGTCTGACCGTCACTTCTGATAGTCGGCGAGGTACTCGATCCCCTGACCAGGAAGCTCCTGCGCCGCGGCGACTTCACCTTCCGTGAGCACCTCGAAGCCCAGATCACCGAGTTCACCATCCGGCACGGCGTAACCGCGAACCGGTAAGGAACTGCTGAGGGGCTGCACCAGGTCACGCTGATACCAGGTGCCTTGCTTACCGCCGAGGCCGGCCGGGTCTGCCGGGCCGGCCGGGATGAACCCAGCCCTGGCCAGCACCTTCTGTGACGCGGCGTTCTCGCGGGAGGCGGCCGCCTTGAGCGTGCGCAGCCCGTATTGCGCCGCCGCCAGACCGCACAGCTCCCGGACCGTCGCGGTCGCCACGCCGCGGCCTGCGACGTGCTGCGCGACCCGGTAGCCGAGATTGGCGGTGCCGTCCTTGAGGTCGTACAGGTTGAACCGGCCAAGGACCGAGCCGTCCACGGCGACGAGTACGTAGAAGGCGCCGATGCCGGCCTCCTGCTCGGCCAGCAACGCACTGTGCCGCTCGGTGAACCGATCGTAGAACTCATCACCGCGGTCGGAGACCGAGGCGGCGAAGTAGACGCGGTTGGCCAGCTCGAAGGCGAGGACCGCCGGGGCATGGTCGGCTCGCAGGCGCTGCAACTCTGGCACAGCACGACTTTACCCAGATGACGCGCAGAGGTCGCCTGAGTTTCCGCCGGGTCAGGTCGGCCCTGGTGCAGCCCCGCACAAATCCCTTACCGGTTCCTCGTCAGACTGCCGCATGGCTGCAACTCGGTGTAACCACGGACCACAGGTGCCGGCCCGATGCCGCTCAGCCAAGGGATGCCCACGGCGCGCTTCTTGCTGTTATCCCGATTGCGGGCGGTCATGGCGGATGAGGCGGAGTTACGGGTCCGTTCGGGATGACCGTGATTGATCTTCTGGCCTTTCCTGGCCGCGAAGATCCGGTACCGGAGCGCAGACCGGAAGGATGACCGCCGAGGGGCGCTCGGGGTCGTGGTACACCGATTGGTCGGCGGGGAGCAGGCGGGTCGCGGTGGCGCGGGGCTCGCCGGTGCCCGGGTTTCCGGCACCGATCAGCGATCCCCGGCCGTAAGGACTGCGGCGCGGCGCCCGCCGGGTTCACCGGCCGATCACCTCGGCGCCGAAGGCGGCAAGCGTGTCAGGCGCGCCGAAGTCGCAGAACCATGCGTAGACCCGGTCGACGCCGCGCTCGGCGAGCCGGCCGAAGTGGTCCGCCAGTTCGGGCCCGGTGCCCACCACGGGGTTCATGGCGCCGAACCGGCGGTTCGCCGTCTCGGTCACCGCGGCGGGGTCGTCTCCCTTGCCGACGTACGCCACCATCTGCTGGACGGAGACGCGCGCGTCGCCGACCCGCTGCCTTGTGTCATCGAGCTTGTCAAGCCGGTGAACAGGGACGTTCCACCAGTCGGCGAACTCGCGGACCAGGTCAAGCGTCCGCGGCCCGGTTCCGCCGATCACGATGGGGATCTTCACGAGCGGTCCTGGCGCCTGCGCGGCACCGCTGAGGTGGTGGAACTCCCCGTCGTAGTCAACGCTCTCCCCGGTCCACAGCGCACGAAGCACCTCGAGCGTCTCGCGCAGCCGCCGCACCCGCGCGGGCGGCTCCGCCGGCCCCACGCCGAACCGGGAGAAGTCCTCGTTCCACGAGCCCCAGCCGAGGCCAAGTTCGAACCGGCCGCCCGACGCGTGATCGAGCGACACCGCTTCCCTCGCGAGGACCGCGGGATGCCTGAAGGCGTCGCAGAGCACGAGCGAGCCGACCACGAGCCGCTCGGTGCGCGCGGCGAGCCAGGTGTTGGTGACCGTCGCCTCGTACATCGCGTGGCCGGCCGCGCCGGGCGGCGCGAGGTGGTCCATGCCCGCGATGCCGCGGAATCCCGCCGCCTCCGCCGCCTGGGCCGAGGCGACGAGCCGCTCGAACGACAGCCGCAGTTGCGGCAGGAACAGGTGGAATTCCATCAGGAGGCGAGCGCGGCGGTCTGCTCCGCGCACAGCTCCGCCAGTGCCTGCGGCGCGCTCCGGCTCAGCCCTGGGAAGTTCAGGAAACCGTGCGGCATGCCGACGTACTCGGTGAGCCGCACGGGCACGCCCGCGGCACGGAGGGCGGCGGCGTAGCGGAGGCCGTCTGGGCGGAGCGGGTCGTGCTCGGCCACCTGGATCAGCGCCGGGGGCAGCTTGCCGTGGTCCTCGGCGAGCAGCGGCGACGCGAGCGGGCTACCGGGATCGCCGTCCGGTCCGAAGTACATCTTGTTGTAGGCGGCCATCTCCGCCGGGGAGAGGAACGGCATCGCGGGCCCCGCCGACTGACCGCGCGCCTTCATGTCGGTGACCGGGTAAATCAGCGCCTGGTGACTGATCGCCGGTCCGCCACGGTCGCGGGCGAGCAGTGATATCACCGCGGCGAGGTTGCCCCCGGCGCTCTCCCCCATCACGCCGAGCGGCCCGGTAGCCCCGAGTTCGGCGGCGCTCGCCGCCGCCCACGTCAGGCCCGCGTAACTGTCCTCGACCGCGGCGGGAAACCGGTGCACGGGCGCGAGCCGGTAATCCACCGCCACGACGACGGCGCCGACCGTCTGAGCGACCTGGCTGCAGAGCCAGTCCCCCAGCCGCAGTCCCCCGCCGAACACGAACCCGCCGCCGTGAAAGTAGACGACAAGCGGCCGGGGGCCTGAAGGGGTGGCGGCCTGGCTGTACACACGGACCGGGATGTCACCGTCGGGCCCTGGAATAGTCCTGTCGCTTGTTACCGTCCCCGGGACGAGCTTCCCGAGGACCCAGCCGGTTACCCCGTTGTCCGGGATGCGCCGGTTCTGCAGGGCGATCACCTCGGCCTCGCTGAGCGTCGCGACCGACGCCTGGCGGCGCGTCACCCAGCCCCACGCCTGTAGCCGCAGATCCATCCGTGCCATCCGAGCTCCCTTCCGGCCATCCCGCATGCTCAGGCACAGCATCGCGCACCCAGGAGACCGTGACTTACATATATAGAGAATGTTATTCTCACGAGCAGTATCATAAAGGTCTGCCCGCCGCATTGGCGGGCGAATCAGCTGACGCGTGTTCCCGGCTGGAGGTCGCCCGTGGAGTTCGAGTTCGACGAGGATCAGCGGCTGCTGCAACAAGCGGTCCGCGAGACCCTGGCCAAAACCGCGGGACTGCCCGAGGAGGAGCTGTGGGCTACCTACCTCGCGCTCGGCTGGCTTGAGGCCCCGCCGGTCGAGCTGGCGATCGTGCTCGAGGAGCTGGGTTACGTCGCCGATCCCACCCCGTTCCTCGCCACGGCCACCTGGTTCGCGCCGCTCGCCGGGCGGCTGCCGTCGGGCTCGGGCACCGCGGTGTTCGACGGCGCGGGGCGGTTCGTCCTGGACGCCGACCGTGCGGATGAGATCGCCCTGCTGACCGCCGACGGGGTCGTGGTGGTCAGCGGCGCCGACGTGACCGCCGAGCGGGTCGCCACGTTCGACACCAGGCTGCATGTGGCGCACGTGACAGCGGGCGGCGTGGACGCGACCCCCCTGGCGGCAGGCGTCCCTGACCTGGCTCTCATGGGCCTGGCGGCCACCACCGTGGGTGCCTGCCGCCGCATCCTTGACCTGGTGGTGGCGCACGTGAAGCAGCGCGAGCAGTTCGGCGTCCCGATCGGCTCCTTCCAGGCGGTCAAGCACAAGGCCGCCGACATGTACGTCGCGATCGCGCGGGCGCGCGTCCTCGCCTACTTCTCGGCACTCACGATCGCCGAGGACGACCCGCGCCGGGCCCGCGCCGCGCTGATGGCCAAGGCCGCCGCCGGGGAGTGCCAGCAGGTGGTCCAGCGCAACGGCGCCCAGCTCTTCGGCGCCATGGGCTTCACCTGGGAGAGCGAGCTGCACACCTACCTCAAGCGGGCGATGGCGGGGAACCTGCTGCTCGGTCCCGCGTCCGTGCACCGCAAGTCGCTCTTGAACATGGAGGTCGCCGCGTTATGAGGCTCGGCACTGACCCGGAGGTCGAGAAGTTCCGCGCGGAGTTCGCCGCGTTCGTCGACGAGCACCAGCCCACGGCGGAAGAGGCGCGCGAGCGATCGCAGTCAAGCTCGGACGTGCCCGAGTGGGCGCGCACGTGGCAGCGGACGCTGTTCGACGCGGGCTGGCTGCTGCCCGGCAACCCCCCCGAGTACGGCGGCCGCAACGCCACGCTCGAGCAGGTGCTCGCGCACCAGGAGGAGCTGTCGAGACGGCGGATCTATCACAGCTTCAACCCGCAGGGCATCGGCATCATCGCCGCGTCGATCCTGACGTTCGGCACCGACGAGCAGAAGAAGAAGTGGGCCGTGCCCATCCTGCGCGCCGAGATGACCGCGTCGCTTGGCATGAGCGAGCCGGGCGCCGGGTCCGATCTCGCGGGCCTGCGCACCCGGGCGACCCTCGACGGCGACCATTTCGTGGTCAACGGGCAGAAGGTGTGGACCTCGGGCGCGCACGACGCGGACGTGCTCCTGACGTTCGTCCGCACCGACCCCGACGCGCCCAAGCACAAGGGCATCAGCGTGCTGCTGATCCGCACGGACACCGAGGGCGTGGCCCGCAGGCCATTCCCCTCCATGACCGGCCTTGACGACATCGACTTCAACGAGGTCTTCTTCACGGACGTCCGGGTGCCGAAGGAGAACCTGATCGGCGAGCTGAACAAGGGCTGGGCCGTCGCGCACGGCTCCCTCGGCCACGAGCGGACGATGCTGTGGATCAGCTACGCCGAACGGCTTGACGACCTGATCAGGGACGCGCCGAGCGACGCCGACTGGTTCGCGACGCTCCAGATGGACGTCCAGGCGCTGCGGCTGCTCGGATACGAGCAGCTCAGCGGGGGGCAGAACCCGGCGGAGATCTCGGTGCTCAAGCTGTTCGGCTCCGAAGCGGTACAGCAGGCCCACTGGCATGCGCTCGACGAGCAGGGCCAGGCGGGCCTCGTCCACCCGGCGCGGACCGCCCCAGGGAACCACATGAACAACGACGTGTTCGGTGCGAGCTGGTGGGAGCGGTACGCGCGGAGCTTCACCGGGACCATCGCCGGCGGCACCTCCGAGGTCCACCGCAACATCATCGCCGAGCGCATCCTCGGCCTACCGAGGTGAGTGAGATGAACGAGCAGATCCTTTATGAGGTGACCGACAAGGTCGCCGTCATCACGCTGAACCGCCCGCAGGTCGCCAACGCCCAGACGATGGAGATGCTCGACGACCTCGACGCCGCGTGGACGCGGGCCGTGGCCGACGACGAGGTGCGGGTGATCGTGCTGCGGGGCAACGGCAAGCACTTCTCATCCGGGCATGACCTGAAGAGCGGCATGGCCGCTCCGGAGAAGATCACCCTGGAGTGGATCTACAATCTCGAGGCGCGCAAGTACCTGGAGTACTCGCTGCGCTGGCGCAACGCGCCCAAGCCGTCGATCGCCGCCGTGCAGGGCAAGTGCATCGCCGGCGGCCTGCTGCTCTGCTGGCCGTGCGACCTGATCATCGCCGCGGAGAACGCGGAGTTCTCCGACCCGGTCGTTTTCATGGGGATCGGCGGCGTCGAATACCACGGGCACACGTGGGAACTCGGCCCGCGCAAGGCCAAGGAGATCCTGTTCACCGGCCGCGCCGTGACCGCGCGCGAGGCGGAGCAGACCGGAATGGTCAACCGGGTCGTGCCGCTTGACCGGCTGGCCGATGAGACGATGGATCTCGCCAGGCACATCTCCCGGATGGATCCGTTCGCGCTCAGGCAGGCCAAGCGCGCCGTCAACCAGACCCTCGACGTGCAGGGCTTCTACGCGGCGATCCAGTCGGTATTCGACATTCACCAGACCGGCCACGGGAACGCGCTGAGCGTGGGCGGCTACCCGATCATCACCCGGCTTGCCGAGATGAAGGAGCACATCAAATCGCAATGAACGCCACTTCAGAACTCCCGCGGGTCGGCTTCATCGGCCTGGGCAGCCAGGGCGGCCCGATGGCGCGGCGGATCGTCGAGGCGGGCTACCAGGTGACGCTCTGGGCGCGCCGGCCAGGCACGCTCGAGCCGTTCGCGGACACCGCCGCGAAGGCCGCGGGGTCCCCTGCCGACCTGGCGGCGGCCAGCGATCTCGTCTGCGTCTGCGTGCGCGCCGACGCCGATGTCGAGGAGGTCATCGCCGGTCAGGGCGGCGTGCTCGACGGTCTCGCGGAAGGCGGCGTGATCGCCGTGCACAGCACCGTCCACCCCGACACCTGCCGCCGCCTCGCCGCGCTTGCCGCCGAGCGGAAGGTACGCCTGATCGACGCGACGGTCAGCGGCGGCGGTCCTGCCGCGGCCGCGGGCCGCCTGCTCGTGATGGCCGGCGGCGACGTCGAGACCGTGGAGTTCTGCCGCCCGGTCTTCGCCACCTACGCGGATCCGATCGTGCACCTCGGACCGGTCGGCGCTGGCCAGGTCGCCAAGCTGCTCAACAATGTGCTGTTCACGGCCCACCTCGGGACCGCCGCGAGCCTGCTCACCCTCGGGCAGTCGCTCGGCGTGGATCCGATCCGCCTCGCCGACGTGATCTCGCATGGCAGCGGGAACAGTTTCGCGCTCGAACGCGTCGCGTCAGCGGGCGGCACGCTCGAGCGCATCGGCGGGCACGCGGGGACACTGCTGCGCAAGGACGTCGCGCTGGCCGCCGACCTCGCCTCGGCGGCAGGCGCGGCCGCCGGCACGGTCCTGGCCGCCGCCGACGACGCGCTCGCGCTCATGAACGTCAGCCGCTGACGCCGGCCATGGACAGCGTTGTCATCGTGGGAGGCGGCGCGGCCAGCGTGGCCGCGGCGGAGACCCTGCGCCAGAGCGGCTACGCCGGCCCGCTCACCATGCTCTGCGGCGAGCCAGAGCTGCCCTATGACCGCCCGCCGCTGTCCAAGCAGGTGCTCACCGGGGCATGGGACACCGAGCGCACCCGGTTGCGTGAGGCCAGCCACTACGCCGACCTCGGCGTCCGCCTGGTGCACGGCCAGGCGGACGCGCTCGACACGATCGGCAGGACCGTGCGCCTGGCCGACGGCTACACCCTCCCCTTCGACGGCCTGATCATCGCGACCGGCGTGCGGCCGCGCCGCCTCCCGGCGGGACATGAACTCGACGGGGTCCACGTGCTGCGCGGTCACCCGGACGTGACGGCGCTGCGCGCGGCCTTCGCGGCCGGCCGGCGGGTCGTCATCGTCGGCGCCGGCTTCCTCGGCATGGAGGTGGCGGCCGCCGCGCGCGGTCTCGGACTCGACGTCACCGTCGTGGACCCGCTTGCGCAGCCGATGATCCGCCAGGTCGGGCCGCTGATCGGCGCGGCGGTCGCCAGGCTGCATCGCGAGCACGGCGTTGACGTGCGCACCGACACCGGCGTCAGCGCGCTGCTCGGCGATGACGGCATGGTGACCGGAGCCGCGCTGACCGATGGCAGCACGGTCGAGGCGGACTGCGTTCTCGTCGCCATCGGTGCCGTGCCCGCGACCGAGTGGCTCGCCACGTCCGGTCTGGCGCTCGGCGACGGCGTGGAGTGCGACGAGTACTGCCGTGCCGCCCCCGGCATCTACGCGGCGGGCGACGTCGCCTCCTGGGTCAATCCGCGCTATCAGCGGCGCATGCGCGTGGAGCACCGGATGAACGCCACCGAGCAGGGTGCCGCCGCGGCGCTGAACCTGCTCAAGGGGGACGTGGCGCCATTCGCGCCGCTGCCTTATTTCTGGACCGATCAGTACAATGTCAAGATCCAGGTGCACGGCCGCCTGCCGGACGGCTGCGAGGCCGCCATCGAGGAGGGCAGCGTCGACGACGGCAAGTTCGTCGCGCTTTACCGGGCGGAGGGCCTGCTCACCGCCGTGCTCGGCTGGAACGCGCCGGCGCGCGTCCCCGCCTACCGCAAGCTGCTGATTGAGTAGCAAAGGATTCCGGATCTGACATGCCACGTCATCACATCATGCAAGAGCTCGGCATCACCGTCAGCCGGTCCGACCGCGAACTGCACGGTGCCGTGACTGTCACCCCGTACCTGTGCGTGCCCGGCACGCCGCACCTGCGTACCTCGATCCTGGCCTCCTTCGCCGACATGATCGAGGGCCTGCTCGCCGCGCAGTTCATGGCGCCCAGGGTGCCGGTCACGCTCGAACTCGACGTGCACCTGTACCGTCCGGCGCCGGCGACAGGAAAGGTGACGGCGGTCGGCAGGACGGTCAAGGCCGGCCGGTCGGTGTTCGTGGCCGAGGTCGAGTTCTTCGACGGCCGCGAAGAACCGTTCGCCTTCAGTGCCGGATCTTTCATGGCGGCACCGGACGCGAGGCTCACCCTCCCCGCACTGACCAGCGTCGATATGTCGCCGTTGGACGCTACGCTCACGATGCCGCTGGCGGACCGGGCGGGGTGCAAGCGGCAGCAGCCGGGCGTAGCGGTGCTCCCCCGGTCAGAAGACGGCCTGAACGCCTCAGACACCGTGAACGGCGGGCTCATCGCGCTTGCCGCCGAAGAGGCCGCGCTATCGCTGCTGCCAGGCGAGACGCTAAGCTCGCTGCAGCTTCGCTACCTGCAGCCGGTACGCGTGGGACCGGCGGTCGCCACCGCCACCGTCCGCGCCGGGATCGGCCGGGTGGAACTACGCGATTCGGGTCGCGACGACCGGCTCGCGGTTATCGCGACCACCAGAACCTTCTGCGGGTAGATCGTCACGGTACGAGCCGCTTACCCGATAGGAGAGACCGATAGCTGTCCGATTCCAGCTTGTCATCGACTGCGCCGACCCTGACCTGCTTGCCCGCTTCTGGGCTGCTGCCCTTGGCTATGTGCTTGAGCCGCCCCCCGCTGGCTTCGGCACCTGGGACGACTCGCGGTAGGGATGAAAGACCCGGAGGGCAACGAGTTCGACATCAACTGACGGCCACAGACTGCTCGCACTCGCGAGAATCTGTATCTACTATGATGCTTGTTTCATTGACACATATGAGAATAATGTTCTCCTATGGCTACAGCAAGAGTGAACGCTCTCTCTGTCTCGTACGAGGTAATCGGCGACGCCGGCGCCCGGCCGTGGGTCATTACCCCGGGCGGCCGCTTCAGCAAGGACTCGCCTGGCGTGCGGGAACTGGCGGCCGCGCTCGCCGCGCGCGGCAACCGGGTACTGATCTGGGATCGGCCGAACTGCGGCGCGTCGGACGTCTGCTTCACCGGCCCGTCGGAATCGGCGATGCAGGCGGACGTGCTGGCCGGCCTGCTGCGGCAGCTCGGCATGACGCAAGCCATCATCGCCGGCGGCTCGGGCGGCGCCCGGGTATCGCTGCTCACCGCCGCCCGGCACCGCGACACCGCCGCCGGCCTGGCCACCTGGTGGATCAGCGGCGGCATCTTCGGGCTGATGGTCCTGGGCGTCCACTACTGCAGCGGGTCCCTCAAGACGGCGTGGAACGGCACCATGGCCGACGTCGCCGCCCTGCCGGAATGGGCCGAGGTCACCGAGCGCAACCCCGCCAACCGCCAGCTGTTCCTGCGCCAGGACCGCGCGGAGTTCGTCACGACGATGGAACGCTGGATGGCCGCGTACTGCCCATGCGGTGACGAGCTGGTCCCCGGCTTGCCCGACGCGGACGCACGCGCGCTCGACCTCCCCGCGCTGGTGTTCCGCAGCGGCGCGAGCGACTACAACCACACCAGGGCCACCTCGGAGAACCTCGCGAAGCTGCTGCCGAACGCCCGGCTCGTCGAGCCGCCGTGGGGCGACACCGAATGGAACGACCGCTCCGCCGCCCGCCCGGGCGGCGGCGGCGAGGGCCTGTTCCTCGGCTGGCCCTCCCTGGGCCCGGTCCTGCAGGACTGGGCGGACGAGGTACTCAGTTAAAGCCCAGTCCCCGCGGCTGGCCGCGGGCTCATGGCCAAGGCGGGCGCCGACGGGCGCGGACCATCGACACCGGCCACGATCTAAAGATCACCGAGCCCCACGCCGCCGTCGACGGGCACGTCGATCTCGCTGACGAAGCTGGCCTGGTCGGATAGCAGGAACGCCACTACGGCCGCGACCTCCTCGGCCGCGTCGTGATTCTGCAACGGAGCGTTCCATGCGCCGGCATGGCTGGCTGCCGTATCCATGCTGGGAATCGGCGTGGCGATCGACGTCTACGAAGTGCTGTAGGTAACAGCGGTCCAAGAACACATACCCGGTGACAAGCTCTCACGAGTGACCTCCCGGGACGCCCTGGGCGCCTTCGCGCTCGGGCCGGCCGGCCTCGTCCTCGCCGGCCCCCTGTCAGCCATCCTCGGTACCCAGCGCACTCTCATCAGCGCCGGCAGCCTGGTAGCCATCGCAACCCTCGGCGCACTGCTCACCCCGTCAGTGCGCAGGCTGCCGGCGAGACCGCAACCCGCAGACAGCAGCGAAGCCGTACTCGCGACTACCTGACCCGGACGACCGCTGTACTCCGTCCTTCTCATAGCTGCGAATTCCGAGGGAGCGGGAGCGGGGTCCAAGCCATCCTCAAGTTCGCCGGGGCGCTATGTACCGACTGATGATAGATCGGCAACCGATATCAATCGATGTGCGGGCCTCGACACGACCGAGCGCGATGACCAGGAGCACCCTTGGAACGTACACTGGCGGTAGGTACATCGCGGCTTGCGTGAGGAGAGCGATGACGGTTCAGATCGAACTGCCGAGCGACGGCGTGATCACCCGGGAGACTTTCGGTGACCTGCCCATCCCGACGCGTGGCTGGGCGTGGGAACTGCGTTCCGGCCGATTGGAGCTGACCTACATGCCGGTGACGTTCTGGCATTGGCAGGTGGTCTTGATGCTGCTTGAGTACTGGCGCCGCCGGGGGCACCAGGTCGCCGGCGAGCAGTATGTCGCAGACTCGGGGTTCGTGCGCGGCGGGACCGGGCGCAACAACTACGTGGCTGACGGAGTGGTCTTCATCTCCGGGCACCGGCCGTCGCCGCGGGAGTCAACGCACGATGCCGCCGTCCTGCACGCGGTCATCGAGGCGGTCTCCAGCAACAGCGAAGAGCAGGACGCGACACACAAGCTAAGGGTGTACGCCAAGCTGGGGATCCAGCACTACTGGATCGTCCGCGGCGATATCAACGCCGAGGAAATCGACGGTGCCGTGACCCAGTACGAACTGGTCAACGGCGAGTACGAAGTCGTCGGCCAGCGCCTGGTGACCCAGATCGCAGCTCTCTAGCGCAGGCATGAGAAGACACCATCGGGGCTCTTCGAGGCAGGAATCTGACCGCCGAAAGTGGCTTGCGCGGAGCTCCACCTAGTCAGTGAACGTGCTTGTGGCCCTTACCTTCGCCGACATGTTGCGGTATCTGTTCACCACAGCCGCGCCCAGACCGGCGCCGATCCCGACCCCGAGAAGCGGTGCCTGGCCCTTACCCGACTGCGAGGACTCTGCCGGCGGGCGAGAACCTGATGATCCAGTGCGTAGCCTGGCGTCTATCCGCTTGTCGATCTCCGCGCCGATCCGATCGACCAAGCTTTCTGCGACCGCATTTGCGGCAGCTGCGCTCATGGACGCTTCAGGAACCTCAGATAGAACGCCGCGAACACCAAGACGATTCCGACGTTCGATATCAGCCGCTCCCAGAGGCGGCCCCTGAAGACCAGGATGTCCACGCCGACTATGGCGACTACCATCGCGCCCACGTAAAGCGCGACGGCCGCCTTGCTTCCCATCATTTCCTCCCGCTATGCGTGACGGAGCGGAGAAAGAGCCCGCCGGCTCAGCGTCGCTTGCCGGCCGGCTGGAGGGCCGGGAAGAAGCCCTTGACGGTGCCCTCGCTGATCAGGGTCACCGCGCGGTCGCGGTCGAAGTTCTTGCCATGGTGGTCCTCGAGAGCCATGATCAGCGCCATGCCCATCACCGCGCGAGCCGAGATGTCCGGCGACTCGAACGGGAAGCCGTACCGGTCCTCGACCTCGCGCCACGCCTCGGCCAGGCGGTCCATCGCCACCGCGAAGTTCTCCCGGTAGAACCGCTTGGCTACCTGCGGGTCGCCGAAGAGCACCAGGCCGAGCAGCGGAAGTATCCCTTCCAGGGTCGAGGTGAGCTGCCGGTACAGGCCGGTCATCGTCTCGAGCTGACGCTGGGGGGTCAGCGGCTGATCCCGGTCAACCGTGGCGGACGCGGCGACGAGATCGTCCACGGCCTTCTTGAGCGGCTCGACGACGGCCTCGAAGAAGAGCTGGTCCTTGCTCTCGAAGTGCCGGTAGATCACGCCCTCGCTGATCCCGCTGCGGGCGGCGATCAGCTTGAT
>Ga0209881_1000102_pt1 | contig 24081 bp, 20 predicted proteins | sample PersoiDNA2013193_FD_185804 | JGI IMG/M metagenome (GOLD analysis project Ga0209881, IMG submission 185804) | Permafrost soil microbial communities from the Arctic, to analyse light accelerated degradation of dissolved organic matter (DOM) -... | ecosystem: Environmental > Terrestrial > Soil >... | reverse complement strand
ACCATATGTATGTCCTGCCCTCCGACGAGGACGGCGACGGTCTGCTGGATCACATCTTCGTGTACCTGCGCGACGGCATGCAGCCCGACACGCTGAATGCCCTGACGGCTGTTCGCCGTCTGTACCGCAGAGATCAGGACTTGACAGTTGTGTATCTGGGCAGTGGTGCTCCACAGGATGTCGATATCCCCACGCTGGGGTCCTCGACGGTCTGGGAGTCGGCCACGCCATTCCTGCCCATGCGTCACACCAAACTCCGTGGCACGGCAGAGGCCCGCCGGGTTGTGGACACCGAGCTTGAACAGTTGTTGACCGAACTTGGTCACCAGGGACTTCCCGCCCCCGTGGGTGCAGAAGTGTTGGAGGCAGCCCTGATCCATGGGCGCAGGACACCATGGTACGACTTCCGTGCAGTGCGCCAGGACCGCCCACCTGTCGGTCACGCCTGTGGTTTCCGTATCACCTTCGCCAGTCCGGTCACCGGCCCCATTCTCGTCGGGGGAGAAGCCCATTTCGGCATGGGGAGGTTTGTCGCAGTCACAGGTCATCGATGACGCAGCTGATGCGCGGGCGTGGTAGGTTCCCACTGTTGAAAGACCGGGGCTCAATTGAAGGTACATCCACAACCTGGGCACGGGGGCCGGAAGGGTACTACCCCAGCCGAAAGGCTGTGGCCCGATTGAAGTGCTCAGCATAGCAAGCTAGGCATGGATTTCTTCTACGGATTCCGCGGTTGAAAGACCGCGGCCCAATTGAAGCTCCCTCTGGCACGGCGACAAGATGGTGGGTATTCAGGTTTCCGCGGTTGAAAGACCGCGGCCCAATTGAAGCCATTGGCCGTCCTCAAATCGAACACCGGTATAGTTGACGTTTCCGCGGTTGAAAGACCGCGGCCCAATTGAAGCAAGCACGCTCTTGCCTGCATCTACACAATCTAGGGAAGTTTCCGCGGTTGAAAGACCGCGGCCCAATTGAAGCATTGATGGGCGCACGCCAAAAAACAGGTGCTTTGCGGTTTCCGTGGTTGAAAGACCGCGGCCCAATTGAAGCGCCCAGCATCGCAAGCTTGGAATTGATTTCCTCATGACGTTCCCGCGGTTGAAAGACCGCGGCCCAATTGAAGCACCGACCTGTACCTCATAGGAGCTGATTACGGTGTCCAGTTTCCGCGGTTGAAAGACCGCGGCCCAATTGAAGCAGCGCGTCCATCAATTCAATATGCAGCTCATCGCGAGGTTTCCGCGGTTGAAAGACCGCGGCCCAATTGAAGCGAGCAGGACTATCACGACAATCCCGCCCATACCGATGTTTCCGCGGTTGAAAGACCGCGGCCCAATTGAAGCATTCGTCATGGCCACGACGCCATCAGTTGTGATCTAGTTTCCGCGGTTGAAAGACCGCGGCCCAATTGAAGCCAACCTACGGGACCTCCGTGGCAGGCCAGCGAGCCAGTTTCCGCGGTTGAAAGATCGCGGCCCAATTGAAGCGGGTATGATACGGTGTTTTGCAATTTTGGCTTCAAGTTTCCGCGGTTGAAAGACCGCGGCCCAATTGAAGCCCTGACTGGGCAAGAGACTGGCGTGAAGTTGCGACTGTTTCCGCGGTTGAAAGACCGCGGCCCAATTGAAGCGAGGGGGCGGACTTTCTGGTTGGAGCACACAATCATGTTTCCGCGGTTGAAAGACCGCGGCCCAATTGAAGCGAAGCTGCTTTACTTTCACAGCAGAACGACTATAGGTTTCCGCGGTTGAAAGACCGCGGCCCAATTGAAGCGTTGCAGCGGCCATGTTGGCGACCTGGGGTAGCACCGTTTCCGCGGTTGAAAGACCGTGGCCCACTATTGATGGCTCTGGACTGTTTCGAAGCAGCAACCATGGAGAATCGTGGAACCGCATCAGTAACGGTCTCAAACAAGACAAATCATCCTACCCGTCACTAATGATTAACAGAGTTTGCTTCAACCCAAAGAATAGCAGCGAAATCTTTGCCGCAACGGACACTGGGGTATATCGCATTACTGACGCCTGCAAGACATGGAAGTACCTTGCGACAGGAATTACGGCCGGATATTCTGTTCTTGCCCTTGCACTAGATCCAGCTAATCCGCATGTTCTATATGCAGGAGCGGACGACGGATTGTACAAGATAGCATTTTAGAGAACCTGCTGCGCCACTACCAGTATCCCGCTGATCGTCAGGAGATGATGACAACGACCGTACTTGAACAAGCACAGATCTTGTGCTCAGAGTGGGCTGGAGGGTGGCCAATGCCAGCCCATTGTAGCGTATGATTGAACGGGAGGGGCAAGATGCACTCATTCGAACGACCGACGCCTCGTGTTGTGTGTCCCCATTGCGAAAAGGAAGGGATCATTGACGGTTCCGACTTCTGCACATTCAGTGTGCTGCCCGCCTACGAGTCTACGATGACTTTCACGTGCAACCAGTGTGGAAAGCCAATCGTCGTTTCAAGAGATCAGGTAGCCGTCTCACGTGATTCACTGTTTCAAATCGTTGGAATGCTTGGCACAGGTCGCGGAATGATTCAACTCAATGACAATGGTCCATGCTTCAGAGTTATCTTGAAACATCCAGATGGCAGCAAGACCGTTGAGAATAGCGGCACTTTGACCGCCCAGGTTCCAGACCCGGCAACAAGGAGACTGCGACCCTTTGCAATGAAGATTGGGGAGAAACCGGAATTCTTTCTCTCTCCGGGCATCTACCGAGACTATCTTCTGCCAGAGCCTGCAGACAAGGTATTCGCTCTCTTGCTGAAAGCGATTGTTCCCTCAGGAGTTCAAGACGGGCTTCAACTCTGGCTACGCAGAGTACAGGACGGCAGCGGACACTACTCCTCTGTTCGAATCGCAGCCGCAACAAACACGCCAAATCTCTTGCCTGATAATCGAGTCAACGTCATTTGTCACTTGTTTGAGGTGGCCGACGCATCCAAATGTGCGACGTGGCTGATGCAAATGTGTGAGGCTGTTGATCAGACCAACGAGGGAGACTTCGGGGCGGCGATACTGGACTATGCAAGGGCGTGCGAGATTTTCGTTGGCGACTATCTGCGGCAGACACTGAGACAGGCAGACAGCTTCGATGAGCCTCTTATGCAACGGATAGAGCACGCTCAGATCAACGAACGAGTTACAGACATTCTTCCCTTGCTCTACACTAACAAGGCAGCCTATAGATACGCTGAACAAGCTTGGCGGAAGAACGTCAAGAAGATAAGAGATGACAGGGTTGCACACGTTCCGCACAATATCACGAACAAGGAATGCCAAGAAGCGCACGATTCCGCCTACTGGTTCATAAGAGCTCTTCAGAGCCAATGCAAATTCGAAGCAGGCAAGACATGGGACTACTGGGCAAGACCGACCAAAGAAAGCAGGCCAGAGAACCCAGGAAAGCCAAGATGCCACTCTGCCTGAACGAAGAACGCCGGAGTCCAAGAAGATATCTGCGTTGTTGTCTCTGTGACCTTCATCTTCGGGCACCCAGAAGTTGGACCTCACTCTCGGCAATTGAACCCCGATTGCCAGAAAGTGCTAGCATTCCGTCGCACACTCGATGGAATCAGCGTCTGCCCCGATAACGGCTGGTTCGCTGCTGCGATGTGTGCACGTTGCTCCGCGTGAGGCCTCCTATTTGGCATCTCCCGATGACCAGAATTCGTTGACACTGCTACACTGGTGCTAGAAGAAGGCGACGGCGGAGCCTCGATAACTGACGCCGAAGGGGGCGTGTTCCATGCAAAGAATCTCTGAGGGGCAAGTTGAGACTGGCGCATCAGAAGGGATGTCCATGGATCGGTCCGTCGTTGCGCTTGCACACCGGATAGAACTCAATAAGTCAGATTGGCGCACGGCATACATCAATGTGCTCGTTGAGTCAGCCATTAGCAGTGCTTGTTCAGTCTCTGGCGCCATCCATGAGAACATACCAGACATCATCGAGTCTGTAAGGCGCAGTTCCGGCGTGCTACTACTCAAGGCCGAGGTCAAGGATGCAATAGCGCGTTTGGAAAAGGTCGGCAAGGTGTCAAACTCCGATGGGGGTCTCCTGAGAATAGCTCCTAATGAAGCCTCTCGACTTGCCAAGGTCGGTAGCGAATGGACGTCCTTGGAGAATCGGGTCCGTGATAAGTGGTTGTCTGACCTGTATCAGAGATACCCGGAACAAGTACAAGGAGAGCTAGAAGTCCTCTGGACTCCGTTGAGACAAGAATTCCTTAGCCGGATCCTTGCTCGTAACGGAGCAGATGCATACCGCTTGCTTAGCGGCGACCATGCAAAATCTGGCGCTATCGCAACGGACGGGTTCTCCTATGGTGACATTCTCAACAAGACAGTTGCAGGCCTTCCTGAGAAATACCAAGCTCTTGCGAGAACCGAGTTCCCTGCATTTGTAAGAGCTGGTGGGGATCGCGGGGAGTATCTCACAGGACTGGTCTCGAACGCCTTCAATACTCTCTCACTGGCACTTCCAAGAGCAGTGCTTGAAGAAGTGTACGGACAACGGAAACGCGAGCTGACTCTACTGCTCGACACGAATTTCATCTTCTCTGCATTCGGTCTGCACTCCAATCCATTCAACGAGGCCGCTCAAGACATCCTACAGACAATCGAGCGCATCAAAGACGACTCGAATGGAAAGCTCATCATTGATATGAGGTGCGACCCCAGCACCGTAGAAGAGTTTCGCGGAGGACTGAAAGCCAGAGCTCAAGACCTGGGTGGCCGAGCGTTTGACGTGAAGACTGCAACGGTACTGGCCGACAACGATGCCCTTCCTGGGCTTGTAAGGTCATATTGTCAGAGAATCGTTGAGAGTGGCGTTTCCATTGCGATGGACGACTTTGTGCGACCGTATCTTGAGTCAACAGAGAGACTTCTTGAACGGAGAGGTATTCAAGTCACGGAATACAAACTGCCAGAATCCGGGCCCGCGTACGAAGAAATCAAGAATGACGAAGAAGAGTGGTATCAAATCGTCAAGGAAAAGGACAGGTTTCATCGGTTCGGTCCTATCAAACATGACGTTTCTTTGTGGCACCGCACGCGGAGACTGCAACCTGACACGCTAGTAGCTGGGCAAACCGACTTCTTCGCGAGAAGAGCGTATCTGTTGACGTGCGATTGGCACATGATCAGCTTCAACCAGCGAAAGGGGTACCAGCGCAAAACGGAAGAACTGGTATCCATCCTCCCTTCGACTTTTCTCCAAGCGCTGACCCTCTTCATACCAAGGACTGAGGATTTCTCATCGGCACTACTGCAATCTCTACGTATGCCTATTGGCAACGGGGACGCCCGCGCAACAGAAGATGCTATGAGGAGAATCCTGAGAGTCATTGTCTCCTACGAACCGTTGGGCGAAGTTGCCGTAGCAGCACTCAGTGACCGGGCTCTTGCCGATGCCATACAGAATGTTGAAAATCCGGACGAAATCAAAGCCCTTGTCGATAGTGCCGTGGCTCGAGATCTTGCACGCACACGCGAGGAATTGAGCCTGGCACAGGAGCAGATTGCGGCTCTGTCCTCATCTCCGCCCACCGTCGAACACACTGCCGACATCGACAGTAGTGAGATGCGGCAGATGCACAAGGTGATCGACGACTTGACGACAGCGAATAGGGATCAGGGCAAGAGAATCGACGACTTGACAGCCGCAAACGCCGAAGAGAAGAAGAGAACTGATGAATTGGCAATGGCACTTGCTGCAGCCGAGCGTGCGAAAGCAGCCGAAGTAGACCGAAAGAAGGACAAACAGGCGACTATCTGGGCGTTTGTCTGGGCCATATTCGTATCCGCGCTGGTTGCGGCAGCTTGCTACCTTCTACTCAGAGCATATGTTGTGCTTCCTTGGGCTACTGAGCTCCTCAGGATCACGACTACAATGGTAGTCACGCTGCTATCGCTCTACCTTCTGCTTAGGAGATATGTGAGCGAGAAGGCCGCAAAGACTCTGGATACTATCTGGAAGATCATCGGAGCTGTCGGAACAATCTACACGTTTCTTAGCTGGATATTCGGTCCAAAGTGACCTGCTCCGGATGAATAGTCTCTCCAAGAAGGGATAGGATTCAGTCTTCGCTGTGATGGCTCACTCATATAAGATGCTGTTCGAGATGAAGGAGGAACTCACGAGAAGAACGCATCTACTAGACGTCCTGGTAACCATCTTCCTGGTAGCAGGACTGCCCGTTTGTCGGGAATCCATGAAGAGTCTATCATAGACTCACACTACCTCGGAGGCGCATGTGGATTTGACACCAGAGGAACGCAGAAGGATCTACGAAGAGGAGAGGCAGAAGGAATCGCACAGAGCAGTCACAATCCAGCGGACGAGCAAGAACATTAAGGTGTGGTTCATCGTCGGCTGGGCCCTTGTCATCCTCGGCCTCGCACTGTTCGGCAAGAACTCCGCCGACAGCAAGACATTTGGTGGCGGCGTGATCGGCATCGGCATCATGGTCCTCATCGGCGCAAGACTGGCACGGTGGTGGAACCACGGATAGGAAGCAATCAAAGAGAACAATAGGTATTCCTGCAAGAGCAACATATCTGGTGGCTCGCAACCTGGTTCTGCGTCCCCAGCAACATGATCTGCGTCTGTCCGACATGTCATCGCGTACTTCACTACGAGAGTACAAGGAGTCTAGCTGAAAGACGTGCTCTATCGACGGTACGAAAGGATTGAGGCGCATCGCTCTGCCCCAAACACAGCGATGCCCTGCTAAGAGAAGCGATTGCGAAAGCAGTCACGTCTCCTAGCCACTGCGTCGTAGCAGAAGCAGCAACATTGGGGGTGCCTGTGAGTAGCAAACCGAAAGGTCTGAAGTCATCTGAGGAGTCGCCCCTGGACGTTTCGGGCTCCAGGAAACCGGCTGTTGGCGAAACGAAGGAACCCGTCGGTGAAGTGCACGTCCCCCCGCCGACGCAGGGTCACAAGAAGGCTCTGCAAAGGGTTGAGGATCTATGGGAAAACGAGGAGTTTCGGGCGGACTTGGCGGCCATACAAGCCATGCCGGACTCAGACTGGCGCAAGCGAAGCAAACGGCTGTTCAAGCTTGCCGAACAATACGGCCTCGACCTGTTCACCGGGTCACCCTTAATGCAGCTCCTTATGAACGAGAAGGTCTGGCCTCAAGACTCCAATTTGGACGTCTGTCGAATAGCCGATGAGGTCGATGAAATCCTGAACGACCCGGAGCACGACAACTTCCGGACGCAGCCAAGACCGAACTCAGACTACAAACTCTCTATGATGCTCTTCCCGATACACCTCTGCATCAGTCCGATGGCGTCGAAGCGCGACGTGCTCGACTTCGTGGCGAAGAGGTGGGTGAGATCCGGGATCTCCTGGACATCTACTACGAGGGGGAACCCACTGTCCGGAAAAGGCGGAAGGCTGCAAGAGACCGGTTCATCTGGGAACACCGGGACGTCCCTTCGAGCGAACTGGCCACGATGGTCCGCGAGAAATTCCCCGAAGAATCGCTCATCGAGTATTTCGACATCAATGCCATCAAGCAATACCTGAGGAAACGCCACTCTAGACTGTAGTGTAGTACAGTTCCTTTTCTATCATTGCTCGATTGCCTCGGTACACTGGCAATCGATGAATATCAGAGTGGGGCAACGCGCAGTCAAATACGACGGGAACACGCTTCAGGCCGCTACCTATATGGGCGGGAAGCTTGGTGCGTGGTGTCGCTCCTTCTTGCCAGAAGCATCCAAGAGTCTCCCGGCCATGCCACGCAGTACGTTCTGGCGCACACTACTCTCTCTGACAAGCTTCGTCATGGCAGGCCTTGTCAACATCACCGGCCAGGATTCTCCCCGAGTCCAGGCACGGACCGGGCAGAGCCGTCCGACAATAGCTCCTGGACACAGCACATACTTGAGCACCTTGCCGCCTGTTGCTCAGCGGAACCCCCCTCATGGTTGACAACGCGGTTCTTCGTGAAAGAATACAGGCTGAATTGGACAGGCTTGGGCTGACTGGGGATGTGGCTGAGCGAGTCGTCCGGGAGGTCAATTTCCTGGCATGCCTGCTCATCGAAGCTGCAAGAGAAGGGAGACTCCATGATTGAGGAATCCAGATCGCAACAGGCCGTCATCTACGTACGGGTCTCATCCAAGGAACAGATAAGTGGTTACAGCCTCTCGGACCAGGAGCGCCTCTCCCGCGATTGCTGCAAATCCAACACGCTAGGCGTGTGTAGGGTCTTTGCGGAACTAGGCGAGAGCGCGAAGACCACGAAACGAACTCAACTGATGGCAATGCTGGCGTTCATCAAGGCCAACCACAAGCAGCTGGCGGCAGTAGTCGTCTACAGTCTTGACCGTCTGAGCCGCGATACGCGCGACTTCTTGGATCTCAAAGCCACCATTACCGGTTACGGACTCAAGCTGAGATACGCTTCGCAGAACTTCGAGGACACTCCTGAGGGAACGTGCCACGAGACCGAAGTGGCTGCCCGGGCCCAGTGTGACAATGAGGTACGCGGCCAACGTTGCAGGATTGGCATGGTGAGCGCCGTCCAGGCCGGGCGGACCTGCTGGGTGGCCCCGCTCGGATACCGCAACAGCAGGGACAAGTCGGGTCCGTGCCTCCTCATAGACGACCCCAAGGCTGCGTCCCTCATTAAGGAATCATTCGAGCTCGTGGACGCCGGCTTCTCTACGCCGAAGGCTCTCCACCAGATGACACTTGAGGGACTGCAAACCAGGAAGGGAAAACCCATGCGCCACAAGAGCTTCTTCGAGATGCTGAGCAACCGTACCTATGCGGGGTATGTCCATGGGTGTGGAATGGTCGTGCGCGGCCACTTCGAGTCTATCGTTGACGAAGCTCTCTTCGCTCGTGTCCAACTGCGGTTGCACCGGCAGCCGGAAGTCACGACTACCCGGTACCAGCGAGTGAACCCCGATTTCCCCCTGCGAGGTACTGTCCGGTGTCCCATATGCGGCCACCTGCTCACTGCCAGTAGCTCCACCGGCCACGGGGGAACGTACGGTTACTACTCCTGCACCCAGTGCAAGCATTCTGGTGTGCGGAGTGTCGTCCTTGAGAATCTCTTCTCCAAGCAGTTGCACCGACTGGACTTCAAGCCAGAACTCGTGACATGCCTGCGCATCGCCTTAGAAGCCAATTTGGACCAACAGAAGAAGTGGGGCCAACAGAGCAGTCAGGACTTGGCCAGGAAGCTGACTGAACTCGCGGACCTCAGGAAAGGGGCCTTGGAGAAATGCATAAAGGGCATCATCTCCGACAGCCTTGCCAAGGAATACGTCGATGACATAGAGGAGCAGATGGCGGACGTGCGCGAACAAATGGAGTCTGTTCGCGATTCGGTTCTCGTGACAGACGACGTCCTCAGGATAGGCCTGTCAGTGTTGGGACACATGGGTTCGTTCTGGAAGTCGTGCGACGTGACAGCGAAGCAGGAATTCCAAAGGTTCCTATTCCCCACAGGAATGACAATCGGGCAGGATGGATTTGGAACCAGCCAGACCGCACTCTGTATCAGACGTAGGGAGGTGAGTGCTCTCGTGAAAGGCAATGTGGTGGAGCCGAGGGGATTCGAACCCCTGACCTCATCCGTGCGAGGGATGCGCTCTCCCAGCTGAGCCACGGCCCCATCGACACTAATTATACGAAATTCGTGACGAGAGTCAAAGCGCCATCGCGAGGATGGAGCCTTGGAAGCATGTTTCGGGTTGACATTGGCAACCTTGGAACTACAATCTGTTAGGTATTAGACAACTTGTTCCTGAGGAGCAGTCATGTCCAGACCTGTTGGTCTTATCGTCGGCACGGGCGTCGACAGTGTTCAGCTTCTTGCTGATGCGAGCTTCTCCAGCATCAAAACCCCGTTTGGTGATGTATGCTATGTGCGGGGCGCTATGGGCGATGCGGATGTCTGCATCCTCAAGCGTCACGGGGAAGGTCACGTCGTACCGCCCCACCTCATCAACTACCGTGCCAACATCATGGCACTGTATATGCTGGGCGTCGAGAAGGTCGTCACGACGAGTGCCGTAGGGTCGCTCAAAAAGTCAATTGCGCCAGGATCGTATGCGCTCATGGACGGTTTTCTGGACTTCACCAAAGTCCGCGTGCAGACGTTCTTTGAGGTTGGCAAGGTCGTTCACACGGACATGACCCACCCCTACAGTACGGCCGTAACGGACGTGCTGGCGACGGAGATGTCCGCCCTGGGGCTTTCGCTTCACACGGGCGAAGTGTACGTAGCGGCGGAAGGTCCACGCTTCGAATCCCCGCAGGAAGTCCGCATGTATGCGGCCATGGGCGGATCGGTGGTTGGGATGACGGGCTTACCCGAGGTGACGCTTGCCCGGGAGGCAGGTCTTGAGTACCAGACAATCGCCATCATCACGAACTACGCGGCCGGCATAGGCACCTCAGTCCTCGCGCACAAGGACGTTCTCGACGCCATGGCTGCAGCGTCCACATCTCTTGTTGAGGTCCTGCGCCGATCTCTTCCCCGCATCGAGCAACTCCCGGCAGCTCGGGGTGACGATGAGTATCCGCTCGACTTCCTGTTGAATTCATGAGAGTAGAGCTGCTGGCTCATACTCCGGACGCGGATATGCTGTGTGCCTACGCAGCTCACCTCTGCTACAGCACCGCACCATTCGACGCCGATCGAAGCGCTGGCATTCTGCGCAAGGTGTGTGGCAATGGACATTTGTCCGTTCTCGAGCATGCCAGCTTTACATTTCTTGTCGAGGGGCTGTCGCGTGCAGCTTCTCATCAGTTGGTCAGGCACCGACTTGCCTCGTACTCGCAGCAAAGTCTGCGGTTCACGAAGGCTCAACCGGTTTTCGTCTCTCCCCCCGGCCATGATTTCAGACACTTCTATGAGCAGACTTACGTGGAATACGAACGTCTGCTCGCAGACGGTGTGCACGAGGAAGACGCGCGCTATGTCCTTCCACAGGGTGTTGCGTCACGTCTGGTGGTTACGATGAATGCCAGGGAGTTGAGACACTTCTTTGAGCTGCGTTGCTGTCTGAGGGCACAGTTCGAGATTCGGGCTCTGGCGTGGCTTATGCTGGCAAAGGCCAAAGCCGTGGCGCCCCTCCTGTTTGAGAATGCCGGCCCCGTATGTCTACAGGGAATGGAGTGCCCGGAACGCTCGTTTGCGTGTCACCTGAAAATGAAGGGACAGAAAGGAGAATCGGTATGACAGGAACAATGCTGGCGCTTGTGAAGGAACGTCCAGAACGGGGGGCAACACTGACGAAGGTGAACATCCCCTCGATCGCAGAGGACGAGGTGCTGGTCAAGATCGACTATGCGTCGATCTGTGGCACAGATGTCCATATCTATGCATGGAACGAGTGGGCACAGAACCGGATCAAGACTCCGCATATCATGGGCCACGAATTCGCCGGGCACGTCGTGGAGACAGGCAGGTCCGTGCGGGGATTCAAGGAAGGCGACTTCGTCAGTTCCGAGACACATATTTACTGCGGGCACTGCTATCAGTGCCATACAGGCCACAGTGAGGTCTGCCAGAACCTCCAGATCCTGGGAGTGGACCGCGCCGGCGCATTTGCAGAGTACATCGCCGTTCCAGAGCGCGTGCTCTGGAAGAACGACCAGTCGATTCCAGCCGCGTGGGCTTCCATACAGGAGCCGATGGGGAACGCATTGGATACTGTCAATGCCGAGTCGGTAGCGGGGAAGACCGTCCTCGTCACAGGGGCGGGTCCGATCGGAGTGCTCGCCGTGGGGATTGCCAAGGCTTTCGGTGCTACGCAGCTTTTTGTGAGTGATCTTTCAGATTATCGGCTCGATCTCGCCAAGAGCATGGGTGCGGATTTCGTTCTCAATCCCAGCCGCGACGACATCGAGGCCGTGGTCAAGGAGCAGACGCACGGCATTGGCGTCGACGTCGTGCTGGAGATGTCCGGCAGCGAGAAAGCCATGCACCAGGGCCTGAAGGCGCTGACACCAGGCGGACACATGTCGATGCTCGGTCTTCCTGAGCACCCGGTGACCATTGATCTGACCAATGAAGTCATCTTCAAGGAAATCCGCATCTATGGCATCACTGGACGCAAGATCTTCTCGACGTGGCAGACTGTATCTCGACTGCTTGCTTCGCGCATTGTGGACCCGAGCCCTGCCATTACACATCAACTGAAGTTTGAGGACTGGCAGACAGGTATGGACGCCATGGTCGCCGGGACCTGTGGCAAAGTCGTTCTCCAGATTGCGGGGAGGTAGTGGCATGAATGAGAAGTTCCAGGGGATGATGCAGGCCGAGCTTGACCGGCTCGAAAAGGAAGGGCTCAGTCTTCGCATACGAACGCTCGACTCCGAACAGGGTCCAGCATGTACCATCGATGGCAAGTACGTCGTGAACCTTGCTGCCAACAACTACCTGGGCATCATTGCTCGCAAGGATGTCAAGGAAGCCGCCAAGAAGGCTATTGACGAGTTCGGCGTGGGGTCTGGCGCCGTCAAGACGATCATTGGCAATACGCGCCTGATTGTTGACGGCGAGAAGAAGCTGGCGAAGTTCAAAGAGGTCGAGGACGTTCTGATGTACCAGGGAGGCCTGACCGCGAATTCTGGTACCATTCCGGCGCTTGTCCACGAAGGGGATCTTATCTTCAGCGACGAGCTGAATCACGCCAGCATCATCGACGGTTGCCGTCTCAGCAAGGCGAAGATCGTGCCCTTCAAGCACTGCGACGTTGCCAGTCTAGAAGAGAAGATCAAGGAATACGAGAGCGAGCCGGGCACAAAGATGGTCATCACGGATGGCGTCTTCAGCATGGACGGCGACATTGCTCCGTTGCCCGATATCGTCGAAGTAGCCAAGAGACATGGCGCAGTCACCATGGTCGATGATGCGCACGGCGAGGGAGTCCTGGGAGATCACGGGCGTGGTATTGTCAATCATTTCCATCTCGAGGGAGAAGTTGATGTCGAGGTCGGAACCATGTCGAAGGCGTTCGGTGTGGTGGGTGGATACGTCGCGGGCACGCACACGCTTGTCGAGTATCTCAAGAACAAGTCCCGCACAATTTTGTTCAGCTCAACCATTACGCCAGCCGATGCCGGTGCAATCTTGAAGGTTATCGACATCTTGACTGAGAGCGATGACCTGGTGCACAAGCTGTGGGAGAACGCAGCGTACTTCAAGGCCAAAATGAAGGCTTATGGGTTTGACACCTGGCGAAGCGAGACCCCGATCACTCCCATCATCATTGGCGATGGCCAGCTTGCCAAGAATCTCTCTGCCAAGCTGTTCGAGAAGGGAGTCTTTGCGCAGTCACTTGGCTTTCCGACGGTTCCAAAGGGCCTGGCGCGCATCCGCTGCATGCTGTGTTCGACGCACACGAAGGAACAACTCGATTTTGCAGCCGATATGTTCCATGAGTCGGCTCTCGAACTGAGTATTCTGAAGAGCTAGGCGTGTGATGTCCTATCCTACTGTCCAGGCCCTGATCCTAGCCGGAGGACTCGGCACCCGCATGAAGAGTGCGGTGCCCAAGGTTCTCCATGATGTCCTTGGCCATCCCATGTTGTGGTACGTTGTTGATGCGCTGAAGGACATCGATGTGCAACCAATTGTCGTCACACCGGCAGCCAATGAGGCGTTTCGCGCGGCGTTCGGAGACCGCCTGACCTATGCGGTTCAGCCTGAACAGCATGGCAGCGGTCACGCCGTCCAGTGTGGCATGGACCACGTTTCTGCGGAGTACGTCCTCGTATGCAACGGGGATGATCCCTTTCCGTCCGCAGAGGACTACCGCGAGTTCCTTGACGAGAGTCTCGCTGAACACGCAGAGGCGGCAGTCCTTGCGGCGTATCTTGAAGACGCCGGCCAACTGGGACGCGTCGTGCGGACCGTGGACGGTGCGTTTGTTGGCATTGTCGAGGCACGAGACGCGGGGCCGGAACAACTTGGCATTCATGAAATCAACTCGGGCATTTACCTGTTCCGTTCGGCGGAGCTTCGCAGGTGGCTGGCACGGATGAAGCCGAACAATGCTCAGGGTGAGTACTACATCACGGATTGTCTCTCAATGGCTGTGCAGGACGGCAGTCATGTGCATTGCCCTGTGGCTCGCGGTGCATGGGAGATGTCTGGGGTGAACGACCGGGCAGAGCTCGCGCTGGCCGCGGGCCTTCTTCAGCGGCGGAAGTTGGACCATCTGTACGAGGAGGGCGTCACCATCGACATGCCGGCAACAGTCCGCGTCGATTGGGACGTCGTTGTCGGACGCGATTCAGAGATCCGGCAAGGTTCCTGTCTTAAGGGAAGCACCAAGGTAGGCAACTCCAGTGTCATTGGACCCAACACGATTCTCATCGACGCGCAGGTGGGCGATGAGACAACGGTTCTGGCATCGTTCGTGGAGGGCTCCACGATAGGCAGCAACTGTGCAGTTGGTCCCTTTTCCTACATCCGGCCGGGGACTCTGACGGCCGAACGATCAAAGGTTGGCGCTTTCTGCGAACTCAAGGCGTCATCCTTGGGAGCGGGGAGCAAGGTTCCACATCTTTCGTACATCGGCGACGCTGCCATTGCCGAGAACGTCAATGTCGGAGCTGGTACGATCACCTGCAACTACGACGGATTCACGCATGTCAAGCGCCACACGGTCATCGAGAAAGACGTCTTCATCGGCGCCAACAACAATCTGGTCGCCCCAGTGACGATTCATGAGGGAGCGTACACTGCGACCGGGTCGACGATCACCCATGATGTGCCCCCGGACGCTCTTGCCATCGCACGAGCGGTCCAAGTCGACAAAGAGGGATGGGTCAGGAGGAAAAAGCATGGACAGTGAGTATAACCCTATCAAGATCTTCTCTGGCAATGCAAACAAACCGTTGGCTGAGAAGGTCGCGTCCTATCTTGGTATTCCTCTCGGCCAAGCTGAGGTCGGTCGCTTTCCTGACGGAGAGATCAAGCTCCGTATCAGCGAGAACGTGCGGGGGCTGAACGTCTACGTCATCCAACCCACCAATGCACCTGCAGAGAATCTGTTGGAACTGTTGATCCTGCTTGACGCTCTGAAACGCGCTTCAGCCGCGAGCATAACGGCGATCATTCCGTTTTTCGGGTATGCGCGCCAAGATCGGAAAGTTCGCTCGCGAGAACCCATCAGTGCCAAACTGGTTGCAAATCTCGTGACAGTTGCGGGTGCAGACCGCGTGGTCGCAATCGATCTCCATGCTGCCCAGATTCAGGGCTTCTTCGACATTCCTGCCGACAACCTGACGGCCATGGTCCAGTTTGCGCAGTATATCAAGCGCAAGGAGCTGGAAGACCTTGTGGTTCTGTCTCCCGATGTGGGAGGCATGGCGCGGGCCAGTACGTTTGCCCAGACCATTCATGCTTCGCAGGCCCTGTTTGTGAAGAGGCGTCTTTCGCCGGACGCGGTCGAGATTCAGTCACTCATCGGTGATGTACGAGGCAAGAACGTGATTATTGCCGACGATGCAATCCATACGGGCAATACAATGTTGAGCGCGTGCAACCGCGCCTTGACCGAGGGCGCCAAGAGTGTCATTGCCTGCGCGACTCATGCGGTTTTTGCGGGGGACTCCCTTGAACTGTTTGCCCGGTCGAACTTCAGCGAAGTGATTGTGACAGATACGATGTTCGTCCCTGAACGCGAATATCCCTCGATGTTCACGGTGTTGTCGGTGTCGGAGCTCATTGCCAAGGCTATCTACAGCATCCATAACCACTCATCGGTCTCTGCTCTGTTCCAGCTGTAACAGTCTGAAGGCTGTCTACTTGATTCAGAGCTGATTTGGCATACAATGTCAAAGATATGCCGGTATCTTATGAGTAAGGAGTTGGTATGCAAAGAGTAGCGATAGACGCCGTTGCCCGTGAAAGCGGCAAGCATGGCAAGTTAGGCGCCCTGCGCAGGCAGGGCTTCATCCCAGCAGTGGTTTACGGTCACGGAATGGCACCCATGTCCGTGGCTGTTCCTGTGCGAGCATTCGAACGCGTCCGTCGTACGACTGGGGAGTCTGCCATCGTCGAACTTCAGTTTGAAGGTAACAAGGCGATAACCACTGTTGTGCACGGGTACCAGATGAACCCGATCCGGGACACCTATATTCATGTCGACTTCCTGTCCATTTCCCTTGACGAGCCACTGACGAGCAGGATCCCGATTCGCCCCATCGGAACAGCTATCGGCCTCAAGGAAGGTGGTGTACTCGAGCACTCACTGTACGAGCTCGACGTCCAGGCTCTTCCTCTTGACATTCCCGAATATCTGGAGGTTGACGTTTCCGACCTTGGACTGAAGCATTCCATCCATGTAGCCGATCTGAAGCTTGGTGACAAGGTGAAAGTGCTTACAAACGAAATGGCAACGGTCTTCTCGGTCGTTGCGCCAGCTGTTGAAGAAGCCCCACCTGTTGCTGAGGAGGGTGTTGCGGTCGAGGGAACTGCTCCTGCCACGGGAACTACTCCTGCCACGGGAACTGCTCCTGCCACGGGAACTGCTCCTGCCACGGGAACTGCTCCTGCCACTGTTCCTGCTGAGGGCGCTGCGAAGAAAACGTCGAAGAAGTAACACGATACAACCGTTGTCCGCTCTGCATCAATCGCTCCATATGCGCTGGCCCTCGGGGGCCAGCGTTTTTGCTGTCCGCGTCTTCAATAAGAGCTTGTCGTGAGATTACTGTTCATCGGCGATGTCTTCGGCCGCCCGGGGCGTACGATTGTACGGCGATTGCTTCCACAGCTCAAGGCAAAGCTGCAGCCCACTGTCGTCGTGGCCAACGCGGAGAACGCGACGCATGGGACTGGCATGACCCGGGCCGCGTTTGAAGAACTGAGTGCTGCAGGCGTCGACATATTCACGGGGGGCAATCACACACTTGGCAAACCGGAAATTCTTGACCTGATGCAGGAACACGCGACCGTGTTGTGCCCCGGCAATATCAGTCCAGTCATCAGGCGTCACGGGTTCGTTATCTGGCAGACGCCGGATGGTCCCATAGCCGTCGTCAACGTGATGGGGCAGTATTGCATGAACGGCGTCGACAACCCCTTCCGATACATGGAAGAGGTCCTGCGCGACCCAGAGATTGGTGCCGTGCGTGTGAAGGTCGTCGATTTTCATGCGGAGGCTACGGCGGAGAAGGCTGTGATGTTGCGCTTGCTGGATGGCCGCATGTCGGCAGTCCTCGGAACACACACGCATGTTCCTACCGCGGACGCGCGCGTCACGGCTGCTGGAACGGCATTCATCACCGATGTCGGCATGACGGGGGTCCGATCCTCAATCATCGGGCTAGACTCAGAAGTCATGATGCGTCGTTTTGAGACAGGCATCATGTACGCACCACGCGTTGCGGAGGGCGATGCGACGTTGATGGCCGTCGTGGTCGACATCGATGCGTCCACGGGGTGCAGCACATCGATAACACTCCTGCAGAGGGATCACTGACATGGCCGGGTTCCTTATCAAGACCTTTGGTTGCCAGTTCAACGAGTTGTACAGCGCTACGATCGCTGACGCGCTGAGACGTGGAGGGCATCAGCCTTCTGATAGTCTTGGCGAAGCATCAATTGTCATCATCAATACGTGCGCAGTCCGCGAGAAGGCAGAGGAGAAGGCCTTCAGCTTCCTCGGCGAAGCCGCAAAGCTCGTTGGCGCGAGTCGTATCGTGTTCATGGGTTGCACAGCCACGCTCGACAGACAACGAGCGGTTCGCATTGCAGGTCGTGGTTTGAACGTCGTGGAAGGCACCGCGGGCATGGAGCAAGTGCTTTCCCTCGTAGGGAGTATTGTGCCGCTCGGCGAAGTGGACTGCACGGCTCCTCGCTCGCTGTTCCCCACGGCAGACATCGAACTCATTCGTGGATGTGAGAGCTACTGCACATACTGCATCGTTCCGAGGTCTCGAGGTCCCGAGGTCGTTGTCGACGCCGACGAAGTCCTGCATCGAGCCGAACGGGCCATTGGGAGTGGTTTCTCTGAGCTGCTCTTCCTGGGTCAGAACATCAACAGCTATCGGTCGAGCCTTGGAGGGCTGGTTGAGACCATGTCTGCGGTCGATGAACTTGGCGGCAACTTCTGGTTCTGGTTCCTGAGCTCTCATCCAGCAAACTTCACGCCGGAGGAAGTGAGACGGGTCATGGGGCTGCGGCATATCGAACATCGTATGCACCTTCCGCTGCAGTCAGGAAGTGACCGCATTCTCGAGCAGATGAACAGGCGGTACTCAATTGCAAATTATGCCAAGCTAGCAGAGCCCATCCGCGAGAACGCCGACTGGACACTGACAACAGACATTATTGTAGGCTTTCCCGGGGAAACGGATGATGATTTTGCTGCTACGGTCGACGCGGTCCGTGGGTTCCGGTTCGATGGAGTCTTCCTTGCCAAATACTCCGACAGGCCGGGTACGTCAGCGTCCAGAATGCAGGATAAGGTCCCGCCTGCGCTCATCGGCGAACGGCACTCCACCCTGCTCAGCATCGTCCAGGGTCTCAGCGAGCAGAGCAACCAGGTGCTGGCGGGCAGATGCGTCGACGTGCTCGTCCTGGCAGCACATGCAGGCGGAGATGTTTTCGGAAGGTCGATCGATGGCAGGAATGTCTGGTTCTCGTGTTCTGAACCAGCGCCAGGAGTTGGTACATTTGTCAGTGTGACTATTGACCATGGCTCGAGAGAAGGATTGTATGGCATCTGAGTCTGCTAGTCCCCCATTGATTGCAGGCATCGTCGGCGCCACCGGAACGGGCAAGACTGCTCTTGCCCTGGGTATCGCCTATCGTTTCGGAGGGTCGATTATCTCTGCCGACTCGATGCAGATCTACGAGGGGATGGATGTCGGCACGGCGAAACTCAGTCTGTCAGAGCGTCTAGGTGTTCCCCATGCTCTCATCGACGTCGTTCCCCCCAACGAGCACTTCTCCGTCGCGCAATATCAGCTCCTGGCACTCGAAGCTGTGAATGTGGCGATTCGCTTGCAGCGTCTGCCGATCCTGGTGGGAGGGACTGGTCTGTACGTGAGGGCCGTACTCGATGGATACGAATTCCTGCCGGAGAAGCCCGATGCGAGTCTGCGGAGTCAGCTGCGAACGCTGTCCGAGGGCGAGCTGCGCGCACGTCTGAGAGACATCGACCCTGTGGCGGAACGCGAGATTGCCTCGAACGATCTCAGGCGCTTGGAGCGGGCCTTGGAGATGAGTGTTGAGTCAGGAGACCTGCCAAGCGTCCTGAAGCGCAGGCAGCACCCGGTCCCATGGCGAGTCCTCCGGATTGGTCTGCGTGCAGAGCGGGCCGAACTCTACAGACGGCTTGATCAGCGCGTTGATACCATGGTCTCTGCAGGAATGGAAGAGGAGGTACGGCGTCTGCTGGCCGATGGCTTGAACTCTGATGACACAGCGATGCAGGGTATAGGCTATAAAGAGCTGAGCGGCTGGATACGTGGAGAGATAGGGCGCGACGAGGCGATCGAGCTCTGGAAGAGGCGCACACGCAATTATGCCAAGCGACAGGAGACGTGGTTCAGAAGAGAAAAGGACGTTCACTGGATCGACGTGTCCGGTCGGACACCTCATTCGGTTCTGGCGCAGGCGACGGCTCTCGTCGAATCCGCTGCAGGGGGACGCAGCAGATGATTACGGAATGCCAACTCATGGAATGTGCGCAGCAGCTCGAGCGTGAGTACGCGACCGAAATTGCAGATATTCGTGCAGTTCAACGCCGCAACTTCATGCGTATCCTTGACGCATTCCACACTGTTGGCTTGTCGACATCGGACCTTCGCCCCATGTCGGGTTATGGCATCGGGGACAACTTGCGGGACAAGACCGAACACGTCTTTGCCCTCCTGTACGGCGCACAAGCTGCACTGGTACGCCCGCAGATCATATCTGGCACCCATGCTCTGGCTATCGCGCTGTTTGGGGTGCTTCGTCCCGGGGATTTGCTGTGTTGCGTGACGGGGTCTCCCTATGACACGATGGAGGAGATCATTGGAATCCGCCCATCTGATGGTTCGCTTGCAGAGTTTGGTGTCAGCTATGCCCAGTGTGATATCACGATATCACCCGCAGAACTCTGGGAAGAGCAGCTCGAGAGATGTTTCTCGACCCAGTTGCCGAAAGTTGTCCTGATTCAGCGGAGTCGGGGATATAAGCGCATCCGGGCGCTTCGCGAGGGTGAGATCGCACGGATGATCTCCTCCGTGAAACGCCTCTCGCCCGAGAGTTTGGTCCTTGTCGACAACTGCTATGGCGACCTTCTTGAAGATCGTGAACCCACAATGGACGGCGCGGATCTGCTGGCCTCGTCGTTCATGAAGAATATCGGAGCGGGGATTGCACCGACGGGCGGCTACGTGGTGGGGACTTCCAGGGCCGTGGCCCTGGCCGCGACCAGGTACTCAAGTCCCGGAGTGGGTGCTGAGATTGGGCCGAATCTTGGATTTGCTGAAACGTTCCTGCGGAGTCTGCTCTTTGCTCCGATGGTAATTGAGCAGGTCCTGACGGGAAACGTTCTTGCGAGCGCGCTTCTGCAGGAAAACGGCTTCGTCGTGGATCCGGGCCCTCACGAGATCCGCGGGGACATTGTGCTGCGCATCGAGTGTGGGTCAAGGGAACGGTTCGCAGCGTTTGCGCGTGCCGTGCAGGAGTGTTCTGCATTGGACGCCGATGCCGTACCCGAGCCGAGCCCCATGCAGGGATATGAGACGGAAGTCCTGATGGCAGGGGGAACCTTTGTGCAGGGATCCACGATTGAACTGAGTTTCGACGGCCCCCTTCGCGAGCCGTACGTCGGGTATTTGCAGGGAGGTCTGAATGCATGGCAGGTGGTGCAGGCGACCGCGCGGGGAATCGTGTATAGTATGAATGTGCGCAAGTAGTGTCGCCACAGGCCATTCGTGATAGAATATTCAAACGACGAAATGCCGAAAGAAATGATGGGAGGTCGTTATGACAGGTTTAACGAGAGTTGATCCGGAAGTAGCTGACGCATTGAACAAGGAACTGCACCGTCAGCAGAACAACATTGAGCTCATCGCATCTGAGAATTTTGTGTCCGAAGAAGTCCTGGCAGCACAGGGTTCAGTCCTGACAAACAAGTACGCCGAGGGATACCCGGGCAAACGCTACTATGGCGGTTGTGAGTATGTTGATGTCATCGAGACGCTAGCTATTGAGCGTGCCAAGGCGCTCTTCGGTGCGGAGGGGGCAAACGTTCAGCCCCACTCGGGAACGCAGGCCAACCTTGAGGTCTACTTCTCCGTTCTACAGCCAGGAGACACGATCCTGAGCATGTCTCTTGCCGACGGTGGGCATCTGAGTCACGGGAGCCCCGTGTCGCTCACGGGCAAACTGTTTCACATCGTCTCATATGGCGTTCGGAAGGACACCGAGACAATTGACTATGACCAGGTAGCCGAGCTTGCCCGAACAGAGCATCCCAAGCTAATCGTCGCAGGTGCCAGTGCATATCCGCGCACTATCGACTTCCCCCGCTTCCGTGAGATCGCCGATTCGGTGGGGGCTTTGCTCATGGTAGACATGGCCCACATAGCTGGACTGGTCGCGGCAGGAGTCCATCCTTCACCGGTGCCGTATGCGGATTTTGTCACGATGACCACACATAAGACACTTCGCGGTCCCCGAGGTGGCATCATCCTCTATAAGGAGAAGTATGCGAAGCAGCTCAACAGCGCTGTGTTTCCTGGCAGTCAGGGCGGCCCTCTTGAGCATGTCATCGCAGCGAAGGCGGTCGCTCTGAGACAAGCTGCGTCTCCCGAGTTCGTCGCCTATCAGAAGGAGGTTCTCGCTAACGCAAGAGCCTTGGCACAGGCGCTGACGGAGCGTGGTTATCGTATCGTTTCGGGCGGCACCGACACTCACCTCATGCTTGTCGATCTGACCTCCAAGGGAGTTACAGGCAAGGAAGTCCAGGCGCTGGTCGAGACCGTAGGCATCACTGTCAACAAGAATGCCATCCCCTTCGATCCGTTGCCGCCGAATAAGGCAAGTGGCATACGGCTTGGGACTCCAGCTGTGACCACTCGCGGCATGCGTGAACCGGAGATGGTTGAGATCGCCGCCCTTATCGACGAGACGATCATGGGGCGTGATGACGAGGAGAAACTGGCTCAGATTCGAGCTCGCGTGACGGCGCTTACGAACCGTTTTCCACTATACGCAGGCAAGATATACTAGGAGAACTGATGGACCATCGTAACCTTCAGGTGCTGGATCATCCATTGATTCGGCACAAACTGACCCTTCTTCGCAACAGGAACACGACGCACAAGGATTTCCGTCAACTGGCGCAGGAACTTGCCGGGCTCATGACGTACGAGGTGTGCAGGAACATGCGAACCAAGACGTGCCCCATAGAGACCCCGTTGGAGCCCTATAATGGGCAGGAACTGGAGAACGAAGTCACTATAGTGCCCGTGCTTCGAGCAGGGCTCGTCATGGCTCAGGGGATGCTGGACATGATCCCTCACGCCAAGGTGGGGCACATCGGTCTGTTCAGAGACGAGAACACTCTGCAACCGGTTCAGTACTACTGCAAGCTTCCCGAAAGCACTTCTGAGTCAGACGTGCTTATTGTGGACCCGATGCTTGCAACTGGAGGCAGTGCTTCCAAGGCTATTTCGCTCGTCAAGGAACGCCATCCTCGCAGCATCTGCTTCTGTTGTCTCATTGCGGCGCCGGAGGGCATCGAGGTTCTGCAGCGCGAGCACCCTGACGTAAAAATTGTCACTCTGGAAATCGACCGTTGTTTGAACGAGAATGGTTATATTCTTCCCGGTCTTGGCGATGCCGGGGACAGGATATACGGGACGAAGTAGCCCATGCATTTTGTCATTACGCAGGCACAGCTCTGGTCGTTTCTCCTGGCTCTGGCGCTGAGCCTTGTGCTGACGCCGGTCTTCATGAAACTTGGGCTGCGCCTTGGCATCACCGACAAGCCGGCTGCACGTGCTGAGGCGAACATCGACGGTCAACGGCACAGAGTGAATCCGAAGGTGACTCCCCGCACTGGTGGCATTGCCATCGTGGTCGCATTCATCATGTCTGTGCTCTTCTTCGATTCGCTCACAATGCAGTTGAAGGGAATCCTTGTCGGTGGTGGTATCGTGTTTATTGGCATGCTCCTGGACGATATGTTCGATATCCCCGCGTTGCTGAAGCTGCTGATACAATCAGTGGCAGCAATCGTCGTCATCGCGTTTGGAGTCCGTGTCACCGCATTCACCAACTTCCTGCATGGAGGGTTCTTCCAGCTTGGGATCGGCGGCATTATCCTTACCTATTTTTGGATCGTGGGAATCACCAATGCGTTGAACCTGATCGATGGATTAGACGGTCTTGCGGGCGGGGTGGCTGCACTGATTCTCCTGGCAATGTTCTTCTTTGCAGCGCTCAAGGGCATGGCAGTCATGGGAGCCATTCTTGTTGCGCTGCTTGGTGCCGTGCTGGGATTCCTTGTCTTCAACTACAATCCGGCCAAGGTGTTTCTTGGGGATGCAGGGTCCGAGTTTCTTGGGTTCATGATCGCGAGTCTTTCCGTCTACGGAGCTCTCAAACTGCCGACAACAGTCATGTTCATCGTTTCGATCTTCGCGCTCGGCATTCCCATCGCGGAAACAGTCTCGAGCATTTTCCGCCGGGCGGCCAGGCACCAGTCTCCCATGAAGGGAGACAATGGGCATTTCCACTATCTGCTGCTGTTCCGGGGGTGGAGCCAACGGCGCATTACGACGCTGTACTATCTGGTGACGTTTGTGCTATGCTCGATCGGGCTGGCCATCGCTCTTCTGGGAGTCCACTGACATGGGACGCAACATTCTGTCCATCTTTGGCACGCGTCCTGAGGCGATCAAGATGGCGCCCATTGTCAAGGCGCTGGAGGCCGATCCCAGGTTCGACAGTCATGTGCTCCTGACCGGCCAGCACATGCAGATGCTGGACGACGTCGTACAGATGTTCGAGATACTGGTGTGGCGAGATCTTAACGTCATGAAGCAGCGCCAGACGCTTCCGTACCTGAC
>Ga0209881_1000101_pt1 | contig 24112 bp, 20 predicted proteins | sample PersoiDNA2013193_FD_185804 | JGI IMG/M metagenome (GOLD analysis project Ga0209881, IMG submission 185804) | Permafrost soil microbial communities from the Arctic, to analyse light accelerated degradation of dissolved organic matter (DOM) -... | ecosystem: Environmental > Terrestrial > Soil >... | reverse complement strand
GCGTGTCGACCAGCAGGGGCTCTTCCGCCGTCGCTACTCCACGGCCGCGGTGGCCTCGACGGGGACGGCCACGAGCTCGGCCCGCGTCTTGCGGCCGAGCCACCAGAACAGCACCCCGACCGCGATGAAGAAGAGCACCGGGATGAGCTCCGTGAGCAGGTACTTGTATCGCTCGGAGTACGCCCAGTTGATGGGGGTGAAGCCGCTGCCGAACCAGTGGTCACCGACACCGGGGGCGATGAGCTGCACGGTGGCGATCGCTACCAGGACCATCAAGACGACGGTCAAAACCCGATAAAGCGGCATGCGGAACGGACGCGGGGTTCCCGGGTGAGTGATCCGCAGCTTCCACAGCGCGGGGTAGATGAGCAGGTAGCTGATCAGCGTCGTCGAAATGGTCACGCCAAGCACCGCGCCGAAGTATTTCGAGGCGTTGCCGCTGGTGAGTAGGTTGCCAAGGACGACGACGACGGACGCTACGACGCCGCTGAAGATGTTGACCCGCACCGGGGTACCGTACTTGGCGCTGATCACGCCGAGGAACCGCGGACCCGCGCCGTCGTAGCAGGACACCGCCAGGGCCCGGTCCGAGCCCATGATCCAGGTGACGCCGGAGGTCAGCAGGCAGACGATGAACAGGATCGCGCACCCGTCGCCGAGGGCGAGGCCGAAACCGGAAAGCGACGCCGTGCCGTCGGCGTTGACGTGTCCGCCGTAGACGGTGAAGACGTCGCGCATGGCGCTGGTGAAGCCCGTGAAGTTGGTGATGGCCGACGTCGGCAAGACGACCAGGATGCCGAGGACGGGCAGCGCGTAGAGCAGGATGCTGCCGATTGTCGACCTGGCGATGGCGAACGGCACGTCGCGCTGCGGGTTCACCATCTCTTCGCCCGCGCTGCTTGGCAGCTCGAACCCGACGTAGTTGAAGAGCAGGACGCCGACCAGCAGCACGAAGCCGCTGAACGACGGCTTGTAGTTGCCCGCGCCGAGCCCGTGCGCGCCATGCTTGACGGCGTAGATGATCACGGAGATGACCCAGTAGAGCAGGTTGTTGACCGCCCCGGCCAGGTAACCGAAGGCCAGCCGTGTCCAATTGGACCCGCTAGCACCGCGCCTGGGACTCCTTGATGACGCGCTCGGCCTCGGCGCGGTCCATCCAGCCGCGGGTGTCGCTTGACTTGCCCGGCTCAAGCTCCTTGTAGATGTCGAAGAAGTGACCGATCTCGTTGAGCATGTGGGCGGGCACGTCGGCCAGGTCCCGCACCGGGGCCTTGCGCGGATCGTGCGAGCAGACGGTCAGCACCTTGGCGTCCGGGCCATGCTCGTCATGCATCCAGAAGACCGCGACCGGCCGGACCGTCACCAGGCAGCCGGGGAAGGTCGGCTCGTCCAGCCAAACGAGCGCGTCAAGGGGGTCGCCATCCTCCGCGCAGGTGCCCTCGACGAAACCGTAGTCGAGGGGGTAGACGGTCGACGTGAACAGCATCCGGTCCAGATGGATGCGCCCGGTGGCCTTGTCAACTTCATACTTGTTCCGCGATCCCTGGGGGGTCTCGACGATCACGTCAATGTCCATGGTCATTTTCCTTAGAGGATGCTGTGCTCCCGGGTCCGCAGCAGGCATACCCCTGCAACACACAGCTCATGCCATAGACATATCCCGTTAACCGGAAAACCGCTAGAGCCATCCGGCACAGAATCGGTCGATCGCCGCCCTACCGGCGGGGGAAATCCCGGATGACCGTCTCAGGCCGGATCTTGCGCGTCCGGCTCGCCCCGCGACCCGGCGTGCTCGCGCACCACTCCCCCGCCTGGCGCGCGCGGTCGGCCATGTCAGAACCGGCCCGGTCATCCGGCGTGAACAGGTCGGCCAGGATCCCGGCCTCACGCCCGAACAGCAGCCTCACGATAGGCCCCATTATCGCCACCTCCTTGACTCACTATCACGATATAACGCGAGATGCCGTCTGGCTAGTCACCGTAGAAAACGCCGCCGGAGCGAGCCGCTATCATCGTCGACGAGCAGGATGCGCCCCTGCTGTCCGCTTGTATCGCTGGCCTCCATGAGGCCCCCCGTTAGCCGCTTTCACTCTACTAACACTATGTAGCAGATGCTATACAAGCAGCTATCTATAAGGGTAGTGGTGATGGTCCCATGATCGTTTGCCTGGAAGAGCCGATCCGGTTCGTTCCTCCGCAGCTGGTTTTTGATCTTCTTCAGAAGGCCTTGACCAGGGTGCCGACGGTCACGTGCGGGAAACTAAGGCCGCGGAAGTTGAGCAGCGCGGTCTGCGAGTACTGGAGTTGCAGGTACTCCCTGCCCTGCGGGCCGCGCACGGCCTCGATCGCGAACACTGAGTCCAGCGTGAGCGTGTTCGCGTTGCTCTCGATGAACGGGATGCTGTCGATGCCGCCCGCCGACTCCGTCGACGTGACGAGCTTGGTGATGTGCGTCAGCGTGAGCCCCGCCAGTGCCTGCCGCTGGAGGGAGTCGGGGTCGTCGATCGCCGCCTGCGTGATCCCTGCGGGGAGCGGCGCGGTGCGGAACGGGGAGTTCCTGGCCAGGTCATACTCGGGGTAGGGGTTCGGTGTCCCAGGCGGCGGCGGCTGCGAGCCGATCGGGAACGGCACGGTGTTGGAGGGCGGGATCGTCGGCGGCCCTTCGGGGACCTCCTCCCGGGCGAACCCGATGGTGCAGACGGCGTTGCCGTGCGGGATGGACGCGAGCCTGGCGATGCTCGGGCCGGCCGCGGGCTGCTTCGTCGGCGGGATGGTGAGCCACATGCCCGGCTCGATGTGCAGTGCCTCACCGGTATTACCGTCGGTGACCCGGTGCAGGTACGTCACGCCGTAGATGGCGATGTCATCCTGCAGGCTCCCCCGGTTGAACACCGGTGACCCGATGGCGGTGAACTCGATGGTCTCCCGCAGCAGGTTCAGCTCGAGGAAGAACCCGTTCGGGTTGCCGCCGGTGAAGTCGGGCCGCGCGATCATGCTGAACCCGGTGCCCTCCCAGAAGCCGGGCAGGTCCTTCAGCGGTCCCAGGTTCTCCGCGGACGCCCGCTGGGACGGAACCGCCCGGTAGGCGGTGACCCTGTCCCTGGCCGGGCCGACGGCGATGTCCGGCGGGGCGGCCGGGGCCGGTATCCCTGGACGGGTGGTGAGCTGGCTGTCGGTCATCGCGTTGTCTCTCCCCGGATCTCGGTGAACGTGCTGAGCTCCTTCTCAAGCGCCTCGATCGCCTCGCCCGCCACCGTGTAGGCGTCTGGTGCGCCGGGATGAGGCTCGTCCTCGCCGGGGATCCAGAACTTCCGCCTGGTCAGGTGCAGCGGCGTCAGGAAGGCCTGGATGGCGTTGAAGATCTCGATAAGCAGCGGCCCCGAGTACCTGGGCAGCACGGCGGGCAGGAACACGCTCCACGGAATCCAGCTGTCCCGCACCGCCCCCCGGTCGGGCGCGGATACCTGCACATAGTTGAGGCGGCCGGAGTTGGCGATCCGGCAGACCTCGTCCCTGAACGACTCGGGGCCGCTGCTGCCGAGCACGACGTGGGCGATGTCGACGACGGCGCCCACCTGACGGCTCGGCACCCCCTCAAGGAACTCGAGCACGTCGCCGAGCAGGTTGGGGGCCGGGGTCTCCCAGTGGTCGACCGGCTCGACCGCCACCTTGACGTTCCTCGTCGCCGCGTACTCGCCGACCTCGTCCAGGATGGGCTGTGCGTTGCGGTAGCCGGGCCGCGCCCAGTCCTGGAGCGCGTCGCTCCAGATCGGGTCGCCCGCCTCCGTGGTCGGGTAGACGTTGTAGGGAAAGACGATCGGGCCCGCCATGATCGACCCGCCGAGGGCGGCGGTGATGTCCACCCGCGACTTGAGGTACTCGAGCGCCTGGGCGCGGACGCCCGGGTCGTCCGACGCGGGGTCGAACATGGGCGTGGCGGCCACGTTGGTCGTGAAGCCCAGGTCATCGAGCCCGGCGTGGTCGAGGGCCCGCTTCAGCTCCCGGTAGCCCTCCACCTCGCCCCGGTGGTCGAGCGTGTCGTTGGGGAAGACGGGCATGTCGAACCCCTTGTAACCGAGGTTCTTCAGCTCCCGCATGTGCCGGACGAGGACCTTCGTGTACTGCGGGTCGCCCGGCTGCAGGTTGGTGGTGAACATGAAGAAGCTGAGGTAAACGTCCCGCGCGGCGCTCATCGCGTCACCACCCGAGGACTTCGCGCAGGTACGTCCTGGCCTTGATCGCGTACTCGAGCGGGTTGGCCTTGGCCGGGTCCTGCTCGGCCTCGACGACGAGCCACCCCTCGTACTCGGCCTCGCCGAGGGCCTCAAGAACGGGCACGAAGCTGAGCGAGCCGTCCCCCGGCACGGTGAACACGCCGTCCTCGACGGCCTGCTGGAACGACAGGCCCTCCTCCCGCACCCGGCTGACCACCTCGGGACGGATGTCCTTGAGGTGGACGTGGCCGATGCGGCCGGAGTAGGCCTGGGCGGCCGCGATCGGGTCGTCGCCGGCGAAGGCCAGGTGGCCCGTGTCGAGCAGCAGGTGCACCAGGCTCGGGTCGGTGGACGCCATCAGGCGGTCCACGTCCGCCCTCGTCATCACGCCCGTGCCCATGTGGTGGTGGTAGTTGAGCCGCATGCCGCAGTCGACCGCGATCTTGCCGAGGTGGTTGAGGCCGCGGGCGAGCTGATCCCACTCCTGGTCATCGAAGATGGGCCTGTTGGCGAACAGGGCGACCGGCAGGATGTGCGACGTCCGGCCGAACTCGGCGACCACCAGGTCGGTGCCGCCCATCGCCTTGATGAACGCGAGCTGGTCCTCGAACGCGTTGATCGTCTGCTGTTCCATGCCGCTGATCGTGAAGTAGGTGGAGACCCAGGGCTCGCAGACCCGCAGGTTCCGCAGGTCGAGGGCGGCCTTCAGCTCGGCGGGGTCCTTCGGGTACTTGTGGCCGACGCTGCACCCCGCAAAGCCCGCCAGGGCCATCTCGCTCACGCACTGCCCGAACGGGACGCCGATGTCGATCGACGGAAAGTCATCGTTCCACCACAGCGTCGGCGTCACGCCGAGCCGCACCCGTTCAGGTGTCAGGTTCTGGATCACTGCGCTGTCTCCTTGGCTTGCTGTGCTTGTGGTCCTCGCGGCCGTGGCACGTCCGCGTGCGCTTCTGCCTGCGTGTCCGCGAGCACGGCCGCGGACGGCCGCGCGGGCTCGTCGCCCGGGATGGGCGGGATGATCGGCGCGTGCGCCCACGACCCGTACCCGGGTGCCTTGGCGCCCGGCGGGTTGGCGCCGATCGTGCGCCAGAGCAGCCCCTCCGGATAGGCGCCGGATGAGGCGGTGAACGTGCCGTCGTTCTCCAGCGCGCCGAAGCTCTCCGTCCACTCGGGCGGCAGCGCGTACCAGACCCCCGCGTACCAGAGCTTGATGATGTTCCTGGCGATGGGGCCGAGCTTCTCGCTGCTGAAGATGTCCGCCTCGAGCGTCCTTGGCCGGTGCGCTGTCCTGGCGTAGGCGCCGAGCAGCTCCTCCAGGGTCTCCTCCCCCACCACGCGGAGGACCGTCGACAGGTAGGACTCCGCCTGGCCCGTGCCCTGGAGGTCGAACACGCTGAACGCGGTCACCTCCGACGAGAAGGCGAGGAACCGCCCCGACATGCCTGCCGCGCTCATGCCGTGCTCCCCGCGGCGCTCCCGGCGACGCCGGGCATTTCGAATGTCGGGGCGGCGTGCACGCCGTCCCGGCCTGGAATCGGATTGCGGATCAGCCGGCGGATGTCGTCACGGAGGCGGAACATCTGCGGCACCGCCTCGAGCAGCAGCTCAGGCTGACCGGTGAAGGCCTTGGTGAGGAACCGCAGGAAGCCGGCATACGTCTCGTTGAACTCGTGCGCCACCCTGCGCAGCTCGGAGCCCGTCGGGTAGTCGTCGAGGCCGGCGTTCTTCAGCACCGGGTAGACATTGCCCCAGTCGACCCACAGGGCCGGGCCGGTTGGCCGGCCAGGCTGGTCGCCCTTCTGGTAGTAGCGCCCGGCCTTCAGCTGCTCGAACCGGTAGTAGTGGGCCAGTTCGTTCCCGGCGTCGTAGATGCCGCCGCCAAGGCCCTCGCCCTGCCCGGCGATGAAGTCAACCGCCCTGAGCGCGGACTCGAGTCCGGTCACCACGATCGGCTCCCCGCCGCCCGAATAGAAGAACTCGGGCGTGACCTGACGGCGGCGATCCCCGGTGAACAGCTCCCTGCCCTCCCGCGCGTACTCGTCGCTGAGGTATCGCAGGCCGCGGGAGATTTCCGCGTAGAACTCGCCGATGCTGTAGTACTGCATGCCTGGCGCGGTGGGGCTGGCGGCGAGCAGGTGGCGAGCGGACGCGCCGCGCGGGACCAGCCTGAGCTCCGCTCTCGGTGCCTGCGCCGGCCGCTCGATCATCAGGAAGGTGTCGACGGCAGCCGCGGAGAAGGACTGGATGTCCACCGCGAAGTCATCCTCGCCGTCCGGCAGGCACGCGGGGTAATCGGGCACGAAATCCGGTGCGGTGAGGTCGGGCGTCCCGCCGACGGCGTTCATCACGTTCGCCGCGAGCGACAAGTGCAGCATCTCTTCCACCACGACGACGCGCAGGATGCGCCAGGCGGGCGAGTTGCTCTCGTTGCGCAGCGAGTACAGCGCCGTCAGGTAGGGCGGGATGGTGGCGTGCTCAAGCTGCAGCGCCGCGTACAGGTACGCGTGCAGCTGCTCGATGGTGGTGATCTTGGCGTCTGTCACTGTGCGCTCCCCGACGTGCTCCCAGACAAGGCGACCGGTGCCCGCTCGGCCCTGAGCTGTTCGATCATGTGCTCCGCGCTCTTGAAGCAGAGCGCGGCGATGGTCAGCGTGACGTTCGCGGTACCGATCGTCGGCATGGCGCCGCCGCCGACCAGGTACAGGTTCTGGTGATCCCAGGCGCGGAGCGCGGTGTCCACCACCGAGTTGGCCGGGCTCGTCCCCATGATGTGCGTCCCGCCCAGGTGATTGCCGCCCCTGATGGCGTAGCCCTGGCCCTCATAGGTGACATAGCCGGGGTCGGCGGGATCGTAGGCGGTGTAGTCCTCGGCGCCGAGCCGCTCGAAGATCCGCTGCGCCAGCCGCCGCCCGTAGGCGGCCCCCCGCATCGTGTAGTCGGGGACGCTGTAGGAGATGACCGGCCGCATGTTGCCGAGCTGGTCACGGTGCACGGGATCGACGGTGACCCGGTTGCTCTGGCTGGGCGGCACCTCGATCATGAAGGCGAGCAGGAGCTGGCGGGAGACCTGGTCAACCAGGGCGCGGCGCAGCTCGGGCCCGAACTTGTGCTGCGCGTCCACGATGTGCAGCAGGTCAGAGAACGGCGAGCCCGTCGCCCAGCCCCAGCCGTCGTTGTGGATGTCGATGCCGAACCCCGCGTGCCTGCCGCGGAACGATCCGCCGCGCAGGTCGACGATCCCGCCGGTGCTGTTGGTACCGCGCCCGGTGCCCGCGATGTCGGGCAGTAGCGCCCAGTTCAGCAGGTACGCGTGGTCCATCAGGTTCCGGCCCATCAGGCCGCTTGAGGACTTCAGGCCCGAGGCCAGCATCAGCCTGGCGTTCTCGATCGCGCTCGCGCCAAGCACGAAGATGCGCCCGCGCGCCGTCCCCGTGACGTACTCGGGCGAGGACGGATCGCGGTAGGAGCGGAACTCGATGTGGGTGACGCGGCCGTTCACCGGATCGGTGTGCACCCTGTAGGCCACCGCCTGGGCCAGCAGCTCGACACCGTTGCCCAGGGCCTTCGCCAGGGTCTTGCCCGCGTGATACTTGGCCTGGACCGGGCAGAGCGGTACGCAGTTGTTGTTGCCCTGGCAGCGGCCGCCCTCTTCCACCTGGTGGGTGCTGACCGCGCCGACCGGGATGTACCCTCGGCCGCCGTCGTAGTCGGGGTTCGGTATGCCGTTGCGGCCCTGCGGGAAGGGCCGGACCTTGAGCGCGACGCGCTCGCCGCCGGCTTCGACCTCGGTCCCGTCGACCCCGGCGGCCACCATCTTGTCCAGGTAGGACAGCGGAAGGCCGCGCATCGGGAACACGTAGCCAGGCGGGTACGTCACGCCAAGGTAGGCCTGGTCCGCGACGTCGGCGGACACTCCGATCTCGCGCTCGGCCGCCTGGTAGTACGGCTCGATATCGCCATAGCCGATCGGCCAGTCGAGACCCTGGCCGTGCCGGCTGGCCATCTCGAAGTCCTCGGGAAGCATGCGCATGACCTTGGCTTCCCAGTGCATCGTGGTGCCGCCGAGAACCCGGGTGTAGGTGCTATCGGTGGCATACGGGCCGTTCTGCACCAGGTAGCCCGACGAGTCCGGCCGCCCCGGCGTTATCTTCCGCACCTGCGACGGCCTGGGCATCGGCGCGTTCGCGTTCGGCGGGTACGGCGACTGATTGTCCTTGGAGACGGCCGAGTAGAAGCGCGTCAGGTAATCCTCGTATCCCTCGAGGGTCAGGTCCTCGCCGAGGCCCGCCTCAAGCAGGAGGACCCGCTGGCCGGCCCGGCTGAGCTGGTTGGCGACGATCGCGCCCGCGATGCCGCCGCCGACGATGACGGCGTCGTAGATGGTGCCCGACACGGTCTGCGGGTCGGTTCGCGCCGCGGCGCCCTGTGGAAAGAGCAATGAAGTTCCCTTCTGCTTAGCTGGACTCGCGAGCCCACTCGAACGTCGGGCCCGCGTGCCGCCCGCCGCCGCAGGGCAGCGGGTTCGCGAGCAGGACCGCTGCCCGGTCGCGGAGGCTGAACATGGCGGGTACCGCCGCCAGCAGCGCCTCGGGAAAGCCGTTGAACGCGGCCTCGAGCTGGCGCAGCAGCCCGGACCAGGTCCTGTTGGCCGCGTCCGACGCCGCGCGCAGTTCCGGATCTGCGTAGTCGTCGCCGCGCGGGTTGGCGATCATCGGGTAGACGGCGGCCCATTCGACGTCGATTTCCGGGCCGCTCGGCGTGCCCGCGTCGTCGGACGGCAGGTAGCTCCGGCCGTACTTGAGCTGCTCGAAACGGAAGTAGTGGCCGAGGTCGCCGTCCTTGTCGTACATCGACGCCTGGTCGCCCTCGCCCTGGTCGGCGATCTCGGTGAGTGCCGCCCGCGCGGACGCGAGGTCCGTGACGGGAACCGGGGTACCGCCGCCCGCGTAGTAGTAGTCGCGGGTGATCTGCCTGGCCGGGTCGCCGCAGAACAGCGCCTGCTCCCCGAGCATCGCGGCCGCCTTCTCAAGACCTTCGATGATCTCGGCGTAGAAGGCGCCGATCGTGGTCGGACCCTGGGCCAGGGTGGTGGCGCGGGCGCGCTGCACGTCCGGCCGCCGTCCGGCGAGCAGCGGGTGATCGTGACCAGGCGCCCGATGGCTGTGCTGCGGGTTCTCGACCTTGAGGAACGCCTCGACGGCCTCGGGACAGAACGGCAGCAGGTCGAGCACTACCCCGTCGGGTAGCTCGTGCGGGTACCTGGGCACGTGTTCGGTGCCGGTGACCCGTGGCTCTCCCCCGATGGCGTTGAGCACATTGGCCGCGAGCACCATGTGCAGCATCTCCTCGACGACCACGGACCTGATGATCAGGCGCGCCGTGCCGTTCGATTCGGGCCGCAGCGAGTAAAGCGCGCACAGGTAGGGCGGGATCGTGGACAGCTCAAGCTCGACCGCGGCCTGGAGCAGATCCCCCAATCGCTTTTCGGTCACCGGGTCAGCTCCTTGACCATCCGCTCGGCCGTCCGCAGGCTGAGCGCGGCCATCGTCAGCGTGGGATTCGACGTGCCCATCGTCGGGAACGAGCCTGAGCCGACTATGAACAGGTTGGCGTGGGCCCAGGACCGCTGGTCGGCGTCGACCACGGAATCCGCGGCGGAGGTCCCCATCGCATGCGTGCCGGCGAAGTGGCCCATGCCGTGGTAGTGGAACGACCGCCCGTCATAGTCGGCCGACGGGAACCAGTTGGAGCTGGCCGGATCGGTGGCGTCCTCGATGCCCGCCCGGCTGAACATCTGCTGGTAGACCCCGGTGGCGGCCGCCATACCGGCGAGCGTGTAATCGTCAATGTGGTAGTTGATCACTGGCCGGGGGTTGCCGAGCGGATCGGTGTACCGCGGGTCGATGGTGACGCGGTTACCGGGCGACCAGAGCTGCTCCACGGCCACCGAGAACCGGACGTGCCGTGGCAGGGTCGCCTCCAGGTGACCGCGCAGGCTCGCGCCGAACAGTCCCTGGCCGAGCACCGCCTTGGACACGGCCGAATCGGGTGCCCCTGTCGTCGCCCGCCAGCCATCGTTGCCGATGTCGAAGCGGAAGGCGGCGTGGTCCGCGCGGAATGAACCGCCGCGCAGGTCGTCGATCCCGGCGGTGGACAGCGGGCCGCGGTAGGCGCCGACCGGGGTGGGCGACAGCCCCCAGGCGTACAGCGCGGGGTGGTCCATCAGGCCCTGCCCGACGGGGCTGTTCGCGCCGCCAAGCCCGGACACCAGCAGCAGCTTGGCGTTCTCGACCGCGTGCGCGGCGAGCACGTAACCGCGCGCCCGCGCGACATGACGGGTGTGCCTTGTCGATCCAGGTTCCTGGTAGCGCTGGTACTCAACGCCGGTCACCATGCCGCTGACCGGATCGACGAGGACCCGCGACGCGACGGCCTGCGCGATGACACGAAGGTTGTCGCGGTCGGCCTGCGCCAGCGTCTTCTGCGCGTTGTACTTGGCCTGGATCGGGCAGATCGGGGTGCACGCGGTGTTGCCCGCGCACCGCTGGCCGAGGTCACGGGCCAGCCCCTGCCCGTCCCCGCGCTCGTCGACGGCGCCGGCCGGCTGGTAGTCACCGCGCGGAACGGAGTTCCGCGCGGCCGGATAGTTCCTGACCTTCAGGGCGAGCCGCTGCCCGCCGAGGGTGACCTCCATGCCGTCGACCGCCTCGGCGAGCACCTGGTCGGAGTAGCTCGGCGGAATCCGGCACATCGGGTAGTCGTAGCCGTCGGCGAACTCAATCCCGAGATGTTCCTGCTCTGCGACGTCGGCCGACACGCCGATCTCCCACTCGGCCTGCCGGTAATACGGCTCGAGCTCTGCGTAGCCGATCGGCCAGTCCCTGCCGACGCCATAGCGTGAACGCAGCTCGAAGTCCTCGGGCAGCATCCGCAGGCAGACGCCGAGCCAGTGCAGGGTCGACCCGCCGAGCAGCCGGGTGTAGCTGCTCCCGTACCTGTTCGGGCCCTGCTGGACGAAGTAGCCGTCGCCCGACCGCACGTCGGCCGTGTCCGGCTGCGGCGCGTTGGCCGCCGGCGGCCATGGCGACTCGGGGCCCTTGCTCAGCGCCGTGAAGAAGTGGTCCAGGTGCTCGGTGTAGCCGTCGAACGTCCACGCCGTCGCCGGGCCCGCCTCGAGCACGAGGACCTGGAGCCCGGCGCGGGTAAGGCGCTTGGCGATCAGCGCGCCGGCCACCCCGGCTCCCACGATGACGACATCGCAGGCCTGGTCGGCAGCTGTGCGGTCGGCGGTCATCCGCGGGCCCCCTCTGGTGCCGCGGACCACGCGCCGTAGCCCTGCTGGCGCGCCCCGGCGGGGTGACCTCCCGCGGCGGCCCACTGGAGGGCACCCTGGTAGGCCTCCGCCGACACGACGCGGCTCGTGTCAGGCGCCGGTCCGCCGTACGCCGCGCGCCATGCCTGCGACAGGGCGGTCCAGGTCCCGCAGTACCACAGCAGGATGACGTTGCGCGCGACCGGGCCGAGTTTGGGTCATCGAGGATGACCGCGCCCGCGGGCACCCGCCCGCACGCGCCGAGCAGCTCGTCTACCACACCGGACGGCAGCACGGCATCAAGGGTCTGCAGGTACAAGGCGGTCAGGCCCGTCCCTGTCAGCTCGACGCGCCCGTACCCGGTGAGGAACGCCGACAGCTCGACGAAGCGATCCGCGCGCTCATCACGGACACCCACGGCATCGAGGACCGGGGCGGCGGAACGGCCGCCCCGGTGCTGCCCGTCAAGCTGCCCGCGCGTCGGCTCAGCCCTGGACATGGCGGGCGCTCTTCGCCCGGACCGCCGAGAGGTACGCCGCGTAGCTCCAGGTGAGGTTGCGGACGCTCTTCTCGTAACCGGACGTGCCGTCGAACTGCTCACTGAGCTCAAGGTTGTCGCTGTGGTAAACGATGGCCTGGAGCATCGCGTCGCCCGCCGCTTCGAGTGCGTCGGCGGCGTCAGACGGCGCCGTGCCCGCGTTGATCCCGACCTGTGCGAAGAAGCCGCTTGACAGATCGTCGTACGGGGTCGCCCCCCCGGGAGATGACAGCGTGATCTCGGCGGCAAGCCGGTAGTAGAGCTCGGCGAAGTTGGCCGTGCACAGGGCCCACGGGTGGCCGCCGATCACGTGATCGGCCATGTCACCGTCGTAGGTGTCGCCCGGGTAGCGGCCCATCAGGGGCCCGATGGCGAGGTTGTCGTGGTCGGCGACGTTGATGGGGTAGGCGGTTGGCGACGTGCTGTCGGCCCACTGATCGCGCAGCAGCGCCGCGGTGGCGAGCAGCCTGGTGTCCGTTACCGGGATGGCGCCGTAGATGCTGGCCATCACGATGTCGATGTTGGGGTCGTACCCGGGGCCCGCGGGATCGGATGGCGAGCCGCCGCCCGGTGCCTCAGCGATCAGGCTGAGGTAACGGGTCCCGTCCCAGTGCCCCCGCAGGGCCGACTCGAGCCAGGCGATCGCGTCGCCCGTGCCGGACGGCACGGCGATCCCGACGGTATTGACCGAGATCGCGCGCAGGCACTTGAGCTGCGCCGCACGGGCGAAGAACGAGTAGCCGGAATGCTCTTCCCACAGGTTGGTGGTCTGCTCCCGGAACGCACCGAGCAGGAAGCTCAGGTTCGTGCCGATGACCTCGGTCGCGAGGACCTGGGTGGCCGTGTCGAGTTGCTCCCACGCCGCCAGGATGGCCAGCGTCTGGAGGGCAGGGCCGTCGCTCTGCTCGGTCCAGGGCCGCGACTGCCCCTCGATGGTGTAGCACGCGTGCGCGAGCGTGGGCGTCGCGTTGTCCTGGCAGGTCCTGGCGAACGTCACGTAGTCGATCAGCGGCCGGACGCTGCCCCCCGGCCTGACCGGCACGTCGGCGGCGGCGATCTCCATCGCAGCGACGGCCGCGTCACGTGTCCAGTTGAACACGTAGTCCTGGTCCACGCCCGGCGCGTTGGCGGGGTAGGAAGGGGCCGCGATGATGCAGCCCGGCCTGGCGAACTGGGTTGGATCGACGGGATCGGTGAACCTGAAGCCGTCGCTTGAGACGTTGCGCAGCATGAGATTGAACATGTGCTGTGCGACTGTCCGGAAATCGAGCTGATCGGCGGCGAGCTGCACGCCATTCGCCGCCAGCTCCGCGTTCGGCGACGCCGGTTTAGCGCGCCCATACCTGAAGGCCGGAGCGAGAATTGTTTCGGTCATAAGCAAGGGCCCCCAAAGATGAGTTTCTGCGCTAATGGAACGGCACGTCTACCTAGGTAGATCGTCCTAACTAGGTTTCCCCGAAACCGTATACCCGGCGCGATGAGCATCGCAAACACGTGGCAACGTGAATAACAAGCGGCGCCGCCTGGATACTTTTGACGGGAAATATCCCGACGATTCAGACAGCTTTCGATTGCATTAGCTCTTGTCGCGCTTCCACGCGAGCTCGTTGATGACAGTCGTCCCGCCGGCGAGGCTCATCGGCGGCGTCCGCAGAACTAGCTGGTCAAACTCGGTCGTAAAGGGACGGACCTGCTTCACGCCGGACCAATTCGGAAAAAGGCTGCCATCGATATTATGCACGACTTCCTGCCCCTGTACCTCATAGGTACCGAAGTAGGCGAGATACGAGGAATACGCCGCCGCGCGCGCCGCCGCGTCTCCACCCAACGGATCGTCACTCGCCAGGGCCGGCCGATTCGACGCGGCTATCTGCACGGTCATACGGCCATTTTCCGTATACACAAGCAGGCCGCGCGCATCCGCGCCAAGCGGATAACTAACCGATCCGTCACCCGCTATTCTTCGCCACGCGGCCAGGCTCCACGTTCCATTCAGGTCAGTCATGCTGCGGAGCTTTGCATCATCGCGGCATGACGTCAAGGAAGACGCACAATGCAAGGAAACTCGCGGCGGCGTTGTCGCAAGCCGGCGCCCTTGGGCTGCCCGCGCCTGGGGGCCGTGCCAGAATGGCCGATGTGGAATATCCGCGGGCACCGGTGCCTTCCTTCCTGTTCGACCCGGGCGGCTACGGGCGCGAGGAGCTTGAACGCGCCGGCGCCTGCCGGGTGTACGCGGACCCGGCCGAGATGCTCTCCCTGCTCGACGAGATCGGCGTCCGTTTCGGGGAGACCGCAGCCGAATAGGTCGATCCTCTGGCGCGGGCACCCCCGCACGGCGGGTGCCCGGCTAGCGCGCTCGCAGGCGGATCAGGCACGCGGCCGGCGTGTCCGGCAGGGCGACGGTGAGCTCGCCGCGACTCGGGTCGAAGCGAACCGGGGGCTGGCCGTCGCGCGGGTAGAGCACCTCCGGCGCCGCGGTGGCGGACAGGCGGGGCAGCGGAATGGCGAGCTGCCCCGGGTCGCCGCGCCTTGTGTCCTCCGGGGCCGCGGCCGCGCCGCGGTGCCAGACGAGCAGGTAGCTCACCGCCGGGGTGCGCATGCCGAGCGCCAGCCAGGAGTCGGTCCAGCCGGGCAGGCCGAGCGGCCAGAACGGCACCGCGTCCGGCAGGTCGGCACGGATCCGCTTGTACACCGACACGGCATCGGCCACGAGGCGCCGCTGCGGGCCGGTCATCTGGTCGATATGACCGGACAGGTGAACGCGCCCGAGCAGCGCACCGCACAACGTGAAGACGATCTCCCTGTCGCTGAAGCCGGGCTGGGGATAGGCCCACGTCGCGGCCTGCTCGGGTGTGACGGCTGCCGCGGCTGCCGCGCTGATCGGCGGGTAGCGCAGAAAGTCCTGCTGGTCGCTCGTGGACTGAAGCTGCGTCCTGGCGAGCATCCCGTAGTCCATCCGCAGGCCGCCCGAGGCGCAGTTCTCGATGATCAGCCCCGGGTGCCTGTCGAGCACCGCGTCAAGCCAGTCCAGGTGCGCGCGGTTATGCGCGAGCAGCCCCGCGCCCGCGCTCAGGTTCCCCGCGTCCGTTCCCGGGCCGCCGTTGATGTTGTAGTCGAACTTCAGGTAGCCGGCCCCCAGGTCGCCGACCACGAAGTCGATCGTCTCGTCCAGGTGCTTGACCGCGGCCGGATGGCGCAGGTCCAGGTGATGGCGGCCGTTCTCCACCACGCGCTGACCGTGCCTGGTGAAGAATGCCCCGTCGGGAAGGCGGGCGGCGACCGGGCTGCGCACGCCGACCACCTCTGGCTCCAGCCATAGCCCGGGAATCATGCCCGCCGCGCCGATCGCGTCGAAGACCTCGGCGAGGCCGCCAGGGAACCTGGCCGCCGAGGGTCTCCATGCTCCGACGGTGTCCCACCAGCCCTCCCCTTGATCGGCGTACCAGCCCGCGTCGATGACGAAATACTCGGCTCCGGCCGCGGCCGCCGCCGTGACAAGCGGCAGCAGCCGCTGCGTCGTCGGCTCGCCCATCAGCGTGTTCATGTAGTCGTTGAAGACCACGCCGAGGCGCCGGTGATCCGCGTGCGGGCGCCTGATTGCCCGCCGGTACCTGGTGAGCTGGCCGAGAGCGTCGTCGAGGCCGTCGCCCACCGCCATCGCGGCCGGCACGGTGGTGAACGTCTCTCCTGGTCCCAGCGTCGCGTGCCAATGGTGTTCCGCGTCGGTCGGGCCGAGAACGGCGACGTAGGCCCCGCTTCGCGCGGCGCCAAGGGGGCCGTGCCCGACCGTGCCCGCCGCCGCGGGCCCTGTCGGGCGGCGCGTGCACTCCCCCGCCTGCCAGTGCCATGCGCCGTTGTGCTCGACCTGCCAGACCCAGGCGCGGCCGGAACGGCGGCTCACGACCGCGCCCATCGGCAGGTACGTGCCGGAGGACCAGGTGCCCAGGCTGGTCACGCCGAACCTGCCGCGCGGGTCGGCGCCGTGCGCGTGCCGGTTAAGGTCGGGGAGGGCGCCGCGGAGAGCGCGGCGCTGCCAGCGGCCCTCCGCGAGCCAGTCATTCTCGCACCAGAGGACATCGAGGTCGCCCAGGTCGTCGCCGGACAGGCCGGCGCACAGCAGCGAGGTCACGGACTCGACCGTGACCGGGGCCGTGCCCTCATTCGTGAGCCGCGCCCAGCAGCGCAGCGCCCCGCACCCGGCCAGGATCCGGTAGAACACCTCGGCCCGCAGGCCGGTCAGCGGGTCGGCCAGGTCGACCTTGAGCAGGCGCCAGCCAGGTCCGTCCTGGCTCTCCGCATGACGAACGTAGCGGAGGCGCTCGCCGACGGCCGACTCACAGTAGCGTCGTCCTGACCAGGCTCGCCCCGCGCCGGAGAGAACGATATCCACCAACGGCAACGCCGCGTTCGTTCCATACGACGATGGCTCTTCCCCGCCCGCGGCCGTCAGCCTGGTCAGCCGGGCGGCACCAACCGCATCAACCTCGATTTCCAGTTCCATAGAGTCATCTGACCAGCCAAAATACGCACGCTGAGAGCTACCCGCGGCCAACTGCGTCCTCCTGTCGGGTCGCGGAGCCGGATATTTCATCACCGTTAAATCGTGTTCGCCGACGCCCTTGACATGCCAATTGTGAGCGCTCACAATCCTGCCATGGATGTGAGCGCTCACACAAGGGCGAACCCGCCGGATGGCGGCACGGGTGACGGCACGCCGGACGCGGGCGGCGTTGCCCAGTCCCTCAATATCTACGACGTCGCCGCCGCGGCCGGCGTTTCCTACCAGACCATCTCCCGCGTGATCAACGGGTCGCCGAATGTGCGGCGTTCCACGCGCGAGCACGTGCTCGCGACCATCACCCGGCTCGGCTATCGCCCTAACCGCGTGGCCAGGGCGCTGGCCGGCGGCCCGGTCCAGGCGGTGACCGTGCTGACGTCGAACACGACCCTGTACGGCCAGCGATCCGTCATCCAGGGCATCGAAGAGGCCGCCCGTGCCGCGGACTTCGCGATGGGCGTCCGTGTCATCGAATCCGGGCAGCCGGCCGCCGTGCGCGACGCCGTCAACCGGTCGATCGAGCGCGGCGGAGCGCTCATCGTGGTGGCCTTCGACCGGGCGGGGACGCACGCGCTGACAGCAGTCCCGGCGGGCGTGCCGATGGTGGGCATCGTCGAGACGCCGACAGGCGATGACGGCGAGGGCAAGCCGTGGGTCTGGATCGACGACCGCCGGGCCGCGACCGAGGCGACCGAATACCTGCTCGGCCTCGGTCACCGGACCGTGCACTACGTCTCGATTCCGCCGACGTCGGAGGCGACGCCGACGCGCCTGGCCGGCTGGCGGTCGGCGCTCGAAAGCGCCCGCGTGCCGGTACCCGAGCCGATTCCGGCGGGCTGGCATCCGCGATCGGGCTACGCGGCGGGACGGATGCTCGCCGCCGATCCAGCGGTGACCGCGGTGCTCTGCGGGAACGACGACCTCGCGCTCGCCGTGACCAGGGCCATGCTCGAGGCCGGGCGCGATGTCCCGGCCGACGTCAGCGTCGTCGGCTTCGACGACATTCCGCAGGCGGAGTTCCTGACCCCCGCCCTGACCACGGTCAGGCTTAACTTCAGCGAACTCGGCCGGGCGGCGTTCGCCCTGCTCCGGGAGCAGGTGGGCACCGCTCCCGCGGACCGGCCCCGGCCAGGGCCTGAACTGATCGTGCGGGAAAGCTCGGGACCGCCGCGCGGAGGCCCCGATGCGACTGGCTGACCGTCGCGGTGCCAGGCAGTTCGCGGTCGCGGTGCCGTTCCTGTTGCCAAGCCTTGTCGGCGTCGCGGCGTTCCTGCTTGTCCCGCTCGTCATCGTGGCCGTGCTCAGTCTCTTCCAGTGGAACTTCCTCAACCCGCCGCACTGGGCGGGCCTGTCCAACTACGTGACCATGACCAGGGATGACCATGTCTTCCACGCCCTTGAGGTCACGGCCTACTACGTCCTGTGGAACATCCCGATCCAGACGCTGATGGCGCTCGGGCTCGCGATCTTGCTGAACAGGAAGCTGCCGGCGCTCGGCTTCTTCCGCGCCCTGTACGTGCTGCCCTACATGTCGACACCGGTCGCGATGGCCGTGGTCTGGAGCTGGATATTCAACGGGCAGTCCGGCCTGATCAACCACCTGCTGCTGCTCGTCGGCGTGCACGGGCCGAACTGGCTCGGCAGCACGAGCACGGCGCTGCCCGCCGTCGCCATGGTGAGCAACTGGCAGTACGCCGGATACAACATGCTGTTCTTCCTCGCCGGGATGCAGACGATCCCGCCCGCCCTGTACGAGGCGGCGAGCATCGACGGCGCCGGACCGGTGCGGCGGTTCTTCAAGATCACGCTGCCGCTGCTCAACCCGACCCTGCTCTTCGTGCTCGTCACCGACGTCATCGGGTCGTTCCAGATCTTCGACTCCGTCTACGTGATGACGCAGGGCGGCCCTGGCTCCGCCACCGACGTCATCAACTACCAGATCTACTCGACCGCGTTTCAGAGCTTCAACGTCGGCTCCGCGTCCGCGATGTCCCTGCTGCTCTTCGGCGTGATCGGCGTGATCACCTTCGCCCAGTTCCGCTTCTTCCGCAGCCGCACGACCTACGAGGTGTCCTGACCGATGGCCGCACTGGCGCGAACCGTCAAGTACGTGGTGTTCTACCTGTGCCTCACGCTGATCGCGGTCGTCTTCGTGGCACCGTACGTGCTGGCGCTCTTCGGCGCGCTCAAGCCTGCCTCGGCCGTGCTCGGCAGCTCGCCGTGGACGCTGCCGCACTCGCTCTATACCGGCAACTTCCGCACGATCTTGTTCACCGACGACTTCGTCCGTTACCTGGGCAACACCGCCCTGGTCACCATCGCGCTGACGGCCGGGCAGGTCTGCTTCGGCGTGCTCGCCGCCTACGCGTTCGCGCGGCTGCAGTTCCCCGGCCGCGACGGCCTGTTCTCCGTCTACCTGGCGACCCTGATGGTGCCCAACGTCGTCACCCTCGTGCCGCTGTACACGATCATGCGGGAACTCCACCTGACCAACACCTACTGGGCCATCTTCCTGCCGTACGTGCTCGGAACCCCGTACACGATCTTCCTGATGCGGCAGTACTTCATGTCGCTGCCCGCGGATGTCTTCGCCGCCGCGCGGGTGGACGGCGCCTCCGAATGGCGGATCCTCACCAGGCTGGTCATCCCGATGGGACGGCCGATCATCGTCACCGCCGCGCTGATCGCGTTCGTGTTCGGCTGGAACAACTTCCTGTGGCCCCTCATCGTGACCGACTCGAACTCCCAGCAGGTCCTCACGGTCAGCATCGCGGCGCTGCAGTCCGCCTTCAGCGAGCAGTGGAACCTCGTGCTCGCGGCATCGCTCGTCGCGCTTGTGCCGCTCCTGATCATTTTCGCGATGTTTCAAAAACAGATAGTGCGTTCGATTCAGCTCTCTGGCGTCAATCGATAGGAGAATCAATGATGATGTGCAAGAGAAGACCGTTCCGTGGCTCACCGCAGCGGATGGCCGTCGCGGCGGGCTGCGCCGCCCTCCTCGTGGCCGCGGCGGCATGCTCCTCAGGCGGGGCTTCCGGCGGGTCAGGCGGGTCAGGGACGGTCAACCTCACCTATGCCATGTGGCAGACCCCCGAGCAGGCCGGGTACCAGAAGTCGATCGACGTTTTCGAGAAGGCGCACCCGAACATCCACGTCACGATCGAGTCGATCGCCTACAACAACTACCAGCCGAAGCTGACCACCGAATTCAGCTCGGGCGGCGGCCCCGACGTGTACTGGGTGAACACCCCGATGATCGCGTCCTGGCTGAAGGACGGCGTGATGGAGAACCTCACGTCGAAGGTCAAGGCGGCGGGCACCAGCCTGAGCCAGTACCTTCCGACGCTGGTCAACCTGCACACCTTCGGCGGCCAGCTGTACGGGCTGCCGAAGGACTGGGACACGATCGCCTACTTCTACAACGCCGACTATTTCGCCAAGCACCACATCACGATCCCGTCCGGCCTGACCTGGAACCCGGTCAATGGCGGGACATGGCTCACCTTCCTCAAGAGCCTGACCTACGACACCAGCGGCCACAACGCGTCGTCGCCGAACTTTAACGCGAACTCGGTCGCGACCTACGGCACCGATTCCCCCAACGAGATGCAGTGGGGATTCGAGCCCTATCTGGCCGAAAACGGCGTGAAGCTCATCAACGCGCCCTACGCCAAGACCGTCTCCTTCGACACCCCCGCGGGTAAGCAGACATTCCAGTTCCTCACCGACCTGATGTACAAGTACCACGTCGCTGCCCCGGGCGCTGCCCTCGGCACGGACGCCGCGGCGAACAACACCGAGGACCAGACGCTGTTCGCCCAGGGCAAGGCGGCGATGATCGAGGGCGGCAGCTGGGAGATCGCCGGCATCAAGCAGGCGGTCAAGTTCAAGCTCGGCGTGCTCGCCGCTCCGTGCGGGCCTGACGGCTGCTGGACCGTGCTGAACGGCCTGATCGACTCAGTCAACGCCCACTCGCCGAATCAGCAGGCCGCCTGGGAACTCGAGCAGTGGCTGGGGTCACCGCAGTCCGAGAAGGTCCTCGGCTCCAGCGGCTACATCTGGCCGGGCATCGGCTCGCTTGACCCGACGTTCGCGTCCTACTGGAAGAGCCAGGGCTTCGACGTCACCGCCTTCGAGGCCGAATCGAAGTGGAACGTCGTGTACTGGCCGGTCACCCCCGGCATGGGCCAGGCGCAGACCGACATCGCCAACCAGCTCGCGCCCGCGTACCTGACGGGCAAGAACGTGGCCCAGGCCGTGAGCGCGGCCGCCGCGCAGGCCAACGACGACCTGGCGTCCGCGGGCTGACCCTCGCAGGCGTAGGAACCAGAAGGGAAATCGAAGTCGATGATAACGAGAACGAGACTAGGCCGCCTCGTGCTGGTGGCCGGATTGGCGCTCGCGGTCGCACTGCTCGGACTGCGGGCCGCCCCGAGCGCGTCGGCAGCGGAATCGCTGAGCGTGAACCTGGCCGCCACGACGGGGACCGCGACCGGCGTTGGCGAGGGGTTCCTTTACGGGGTGAGCCAGGACGGGACGCAGCCAACTGACCAGTTCCTGCAGCCGCTCGGCCTCACCGCGATTCGCGCGGGCGGCCACGCCACGCCCCTCGGGGGCTGGATCGGGGACGGATACACCTACGGCTCACGGACCAAGGCCGACGTCGCCGAGGTGATCGCGCAGGCCAAGCGCTTCACCCAGGGGTCATACCGCGGGCAGTACCAGGTGATCCTCGCCGACCTGTACGGCGCGGACGGCAGCCAGCCTTCCGGCACGACGTTCCCGTGCGCGAGCGGGAACTGCGCCAACTGGGTCAGTTTCCTCGACTCCGTGGTCGGCGCGATCCAGGCCTCAGGTGTCACGGTCACCTACGACATATGGAACGAGCCCGATGAGTCCATTTTCTGGGCTCCCGGCATGGACACCACCCAGTACTTCAACATGTGGGACACCGGCGTCACCACGATCAGGCAGCTCGCCGCGAGCGCGCTCACCGTCGGGCCGTCGCTCGCCGCCGACCCGGCGCAGAACCCGACCGAGTGGCAAACCTGGCTCGCCCACATCAAGGCCGCCGGGACCGTGCCAAGCGAGATCAGCAACCATCTCGAGGGCGACGGAGACGACCCGGTCGCCGTGGCGCAGTCCATCAATAGCGACCTGACGTCCAACGGGATCCCCGCCGTCCCGCTATCGGCCAACGAGTTCCTGCCATCGGACCAGCAGACCGCCGGCCAGTCCGCCTGGTACCTGGCCCGTTTCGCCCAGTCCAAGTACGTCAACGCGATGCGCGGCAACTGGGCGTGCTGCCTGACACCCGACCTGGGCGGTGTCATCGTCTCGAACGGCAGCGGCGGCTACTCCTACACCGGCCAGTGGTGGACCTTCCGCACCTATGCCGATCTCACCGGCTCCCTGGTCTCCACCTCAGGTGAGGTAGGAACCACGGCGATCTCGGCAGCCGAGGACAGCTCGAAGCGGCGGGCTGTCGCCGTCATCGGTGACGAGAACGGTTACACCGGGGCCGCGTCGGTGACCTTCAGCGGGCTGTCGTCGGTGTCCTGGCTGGCGAACGGCGGCAATGTCAACGTCACCGTGTACCGGATTCCCGACCAGTCACCGCTCAACTCGCCTCAGGTGGTCACGAACGAGATCGTGAGCACGTCAGCGGGGTCCATCACGGTCCCCCTCACCTTCCAGTCCTCGCACGACGCGTTCGCGGTCTACCTCACCCCCGGTTTCGCCGCCGGGTTCAGCAGCCCCCTGGTCAACAAGGGCGGCGGCCTGTGCATGGACGAGAATGACTGGACCACGGTCTCCCTCGCCCAGTCACAGCAATGGACCTGCAACGGCGGCACCAACCAGCAGTACAGCTTCGTGCCGACCTCGGCGGGCAGCAGCACCTACTTCATCAAGCCCATGACGCCCGACTACTGCCTGGACGTCAACGGCGCCTCGGCGGCGAGCGGCGCGGCCATCGACCAGTATCCATGCAACTACAACAGCAATGAACAGTTCACGCTCCGCGTCGTCAGCGGCAGCGTGTACCAGGTCGTCGCGGTGAACTCCGGCTTGTGCATCGCACCGACCGGTGACTCCACGGCCATGGGCGCCGCCCTCGTCCAGGTGTCCTGCACCACGGCGAGCACCAGGACGTGGACAATCACAACGTGACGTCCAAGACCCGGCGTAGCTGAGGCGAGTAGCCGAGGCGACGGGCGTGGGTTCTCCTTCAAGACCGCCAGGTCACCGAGGGAAGACCCACGCCCTTGACCGAACCGCAATTCGTGGCCTGCTGTCAGGTTCGCACGAGCGATACCTCACCCGGGGTCGCTCCGCACGCGCTCTTGCCCGGGGTCACGTCGACGAATTCGACCGACGATTCAGGGCCATTCGCCGCGACGGTGATTTGCCGAGCGACCCAGCCCATAGCCGCCGCGGTAAGGGACCGTAACACTGATTTAATTAGCCAGATCCCTGTATGGCAAAGACGTAATTAAAATTTCAGCTTGCCAACGCCGCCCCGCTTCAGGGAATGACCGTCAAGCCCCCAAGGGGACGTCCGGGGCACCATCATCTTGTACCCGGGCCCCGGCCGGCCCGGTCACGCTGGCGGCCCAGCGGGCCTCGACGTTGCCCAGGTGCCAGTAGGCGAGTGCCGCGGCCCAGACGGCGATGAACAGCCCGGCGATGCAGAAGCCGGCGATGTTGACGTCGAAGTTGGCTACCAGGTCCCAGAAGCCGCCGTGCAGGTGAACCTCGGTGGTCAAGATGCCGAGGATCTCGATGGTGCCGATGATGAACGCCGCGCCGATCGACAGTCCCGTGATGACCAGGTTGTAGTAGACCTTGCGGACCGGCCTGGCGAACGCCCAGCCGTAGGCGAAGTTCATGAAGGTCCCGTCGAGGGTGTCGAAGAGCATCATGCCGCCGGAGAACAGCAGCGGCAGCGCGAGGACGGCGAAGTAGGGCAGGCCCTGGATCGCGGCGTAGGCGGTCGCCGCGAGCAGGACGACCTCGGTGGCCGTGTCGAAGCCGATGCCGAACACGAGGCCGACGAGATACAGCTGCCAGGTGTGGTTAATGGACTTCATGAACCGGCCGAAGAACCGGTACATCAGCCCGCGTGCCTGGAGTTGGGCTTCCAGTTCCTGCTCGTCGAAGGTACCGCCGCGCATCTGGCGGAAGACCTTGAAGATGCCGACGAGCACGATGAGGTTCAGCGCGGCGATCAGGTACAGGAAGCCGGCGGACAGCAGGGTACCGATCATCCCGCCCGCCGTCTCGTAGGCGGAGTCCGGGTTGACCATCGCGCCGAAGACGGCCCGGGCGGCGATGGTGATGCCCACGCCGACGGCCACGACGACGGTGGAGTGGCCGAAGGAGAAGAAGAACCCGGTGCCAAGGGGGCGCTTGCCGTCGGCCATCAGCTTGCGCGTCGTGTTGTCGATGCACGAGATGTGGTCGGCGTCGAAGGCATGCCGCAAGCC
>Ga0209881_1000100_pt1 | contig 24216 bp, 17 predicted proteins | sample PersoiDNA2013193_FD_185804 | JGI IMG/M metagenome (GOLD analysis project Ga0209881, IMG submission 185804) | Permafrost soil microbial communities from the Arctic, to analyse light accelerated degradation of dissolved organic matter (DOM) -... | ecosystem: Environmental > Terrestrial > Soil >... | reverse complement strand
ACCGGCGCCGCGGGCGGCGAGTTCGGCGTGGACCAGGGCACCGAGCTGCGGGTCGACGGTGGGCAGCACCTCGGGCAGTTGCTCGATCTGGGTGACGGTCAGGCCCCTGGTGGTCAGCGCGTCGGCCATCTCCAGGCCGATGTAGCCGGCGCCGACGATGACCGCGCTGACCGGGGCGGTGCCCTCCAGGGTGGCCATGAGGGCGAAGGTGTCGCCCATCGAGTGCAGCAGGTGCACGCCGTCACCCGGCCCGAGCAGGTCGAGCCCGGCGATCGGCGGCCGGGCCGGGACGGCGCCGGTGCCGATAACTAGGTGGTCGTAGGCGATCACGTCCTCGGCCCCGTCCGGGCCGGTGACGAGCAGCTTGTGACCTGACGTGTCGATGCTGCGGGCGGTGGTGTCGAGCCGCAGCGCCATCCCGGCCGCCTCCAGGTCGGCGATCGTGCGGTGAGCGAGGTTGCGCCAGTGCGGCACCTCGCCCGAGACGTAGTACGGGATGCCGCAGATGGAGAAGTTCGGGTAGGCGTCGGCCACCACCACGGTGACCTCCGCGCCCGGGCTGATCTCGCGGGCGCGGAGCGCGGCGCTGATGCCGGCGTCACTCCCGCCGATGGCGACCATGTGCATGACTACCTCCCGTTGACTGGCTGCCTGTTAGTCCCGCCCGGCACGCGCCGGGCGCTCCCCGTCGCTGGCGGCCCGGGCGGGTCCGGGTGCCTCGCCCTCCGCGGCCTCGTGCGGGACGACGACCCCGGCGGCCTCGGCGGGGGTGAGCGCGGGGTACAAGATCCTGATGATGGCCACGCCGGCGATGCCGCCGCCGACCTCGGCGGCGATGAACAACGGAGCCGAGGACGGTGCGATGCCGGCGAAGGTGTTGGAGAACATCCGGCCGACGGCGATGGCGGGGTTGGCGAAGCTGGTGGAGGCGGTGAACCAGTACGCGGCACCGATGTAGGCGCCGACCGCCGCCGGAGCGGTAGCCAGCCGGCCGGACCGGGCGAGGGCGAAGATCACCAGGACCAGGCCCGCGGTGGCGATCACCTCCGACAGCGCGTGCGCACCCGTTGCCCGGTGCTTGACCGAGATGGAGACTGCGGCCTGCGCGAACATCAGGTTGGCGGCGACCGCCCCGGTCACGCACCCGGCGACCTGCGCGGGCAGGTAGGCGGCGGCGTCCCGCCAGGACAGGCCGCCGAGCGCCGCGTCCGCGAGCGACACGACCGGGTTGAAATGCGCGCCGGACACCGGCCCGAACATCAAGATGATCGCGAACAGCCCTGCGGCGGTGGCGGCCGAGTTCTCCAGCAGCTCAAGGCCGGTGTCGGACGGTGACAGCCGCTGCGCGGCGATCCCGGACCCGATCACGACGGCGGCGAGGAACGCGCTGCCGAGGAACTCGGCAGCCAGGCGCCGCCACAGGGCAGCGGGTCCGGTTAGCGGTGCTGTGCTCACGCCGCCATCTTGACGGATAAAGATTGGTCAGTCAATATTGACTCAATGAATAGTGAGATAAGTCAGGACCTGGCGCGGCGCGCCGCCGTGCACGCCGCACTGTCCGACCCGGCGCGGCTGGCGATCACCGACGCGCTCGCCGAGGGCGACGCGTCCCCCTCGGAGCTGGCGGCGATGCTGGCGATGCCGTCGAACCTGCTTGCCCATCACCTGCGGGTGCTCGAGGAGGCCGGGATCACCGCCCGGCGGCGCTCGGAGGGCGACCGGCGCCGCACCTACCTGCGGCTGGTTCCCGGGTCGCTGGACGCCCTCGCGTCCCCCGCGGCGCGCCGGGCGCGGCGGGTGGTGTTCGTGTGCACCGCCAACTCGGCCCGCTCGCACCTGGCCGCCGCGCTGTGGCGCCAGGCCAGCAGCGTCCCGGCGGCCTCGGCCGGCATCCGCCCCGCCGCCGCGATCGACCCCGGCGCGATCGACGCCGCCAGCCGCCGCCAGCTGCCGCTGCCCCGGCTGCGGCCCCGCCACATCAGCGACGTCTGCCGCGACGGGGACCTGATCGTTACGGTCTGCGACCTGGCGCACGAGGAACTCGGCGGCCTGGCCGCCGTGCACTGGTCGGTCGCGGACCCGGTGCCCGCCGGCGACCAGGAAAGCTTCGACGGGGCGCTGGCCGAGCTAGCCAGCCGCATCGAGCTCCTCGCGCCCCGGCTGGCCGCCTCCTGATCCGGTGCCCCGTCCGTCACCCCCAGCCGGGGCTGGGGGCGCGCGGCAAGCCGCCCCAGGCTTGCGGCGGCCTCGGCGAGGATGGCGAACACGGCCTGGTAGCTGCCAGTCGCGGCGGCGAGCGCCGCGCTGATACTGGCCACAGCGCGCCCGCCGCGGTCAGCGGGGCGTTGAGCACGCCGTTGGCGCGGCCCTCGATTCCCGGCAGTCACAGCCGCCTGGCGACCTGCCCGGTGCCGTCGGGCCCGAGCCCGCGCTCCCAGCCCGCCGGGGATGCTACGGCGGCCCTCGTGCGCAGGCTCCGTCCGCGAACTGCCGTAAACAGGCGGTACCTTCCGGCCTCAGCGCTGAGCAGCCAGAGGGCTGTCGGCAACGATGAGCATGAGATGGCCGACTAGTCTGGTACTTGGGCCGGCGGCAACCGGATAGTGAACACGGTCCTCCTGGCTGGAACGCTGGTCGCGGTGACCGTGCCGTCGTGGGCCTCGATGAACTGGCGGGTGGGCGTGCGCCGCATCTGCACGTGCAGGTCGGTAACGTGAAAGCGCCCGGTGGCGTGCTCGTCTGTCTTGTAGCCGCTGTCGCCGCGCACGCGCTGGTCGCCGACCGAGCAGAACGCCTTGTCGCCCTGGCCGGTCAGGATTATCACGCCACGGACTCGTCCTCGCGCGCCTCGTTGAGCGCGTGGGAGATCTCGATGAGCGTCTGCGGGCGGAAGGCGTTGCGCACCTCGGGGCGGCAGATCGAGATCTCAGGCGATTCCATCGCCTGAGGTCTCGTAGCGGATGTCGGTGTAGTCGCCGGACTGGTGCCAGGTGATGTCGTCTGTTTCGTTCACGCAGGCCATTGTGCACCAGGCGATCAATTGGACAAAGACCCCGATCCCTTCGAGCCTGTAGTGAAACCGCAGGCAAAGGCGTATTCTTTACGCGTCATAGAAAAGCTCGGGGGGCCGCGTCTATGAAGGACGGTCCGTGATGGGGTGGCCGTGAGGGGTGGCACTGAGCCCGATTCCCTCGGACTCACGACATATGCGGACAAATTCAGGTGCTAATTAACGATTGGCAGACCGACGCTGCTTTTTGCCTTCGCTGAAAGTGGGGGGCTACGTCATGCAAACCGAAATGCTTACCTGGAGCCACGAGCAGGGCTGGTCCGGCCCGGCGCAATCCCGCCGGTGAAGGCAGCCGACGGCCTGCATCCGCTGCTGCGACGGCACCTGGCCCAGCTCGGCCTGAGCGCGGACCGCGCCCCGGGAAACAGCCCGGACGACGCGTCCGGCCCGCGGCAATGGCGTGAGCTGCTCAGCCGCATCAGCATCGCCTGCATCAACGCGGATAACGACCGTTACACCCTCAAACGGTCCATCGACATGTCCGGCCGCGAGATGGCCGAACTGCACGAGAAGCTGCACACCCGGGCGGCGTTCACCCGCGCGATCATCGAAAGCGCCGGCGACGCGATCATCACGACCGACGAGAATGGCACCATCACGTCCTTCAACCCGGCGGCCGGGCGGCTGCTCGGCTGGACCGCCGGGGAAGCATGCGGGCAGAGCGCCAGCATCCTGCTGCAAGACGGTGAGCGGCAGCGGCTTGAGGCCATGGTCATGGAGCGGCTGGGCGGCGGCGTGGATGGAACGATGTCGCTTGAGCTAGGCGCGCGGCACCGGGACGGCACGAGACTGCACCTGCTGACGTCCGTCAGCGTCTCGGTTACCGACACCAGCATGATCGTCACCATGATCACCCGGGATATCTCGGCGCAGAAGACGTTCGAGGAGCGGCTGCGTCACCAGGCCGGCCATGACGCCCTGACCGGGCTGCCGAACCGGGCCAGGTTCCATGAGCTGCTTGACGTCGAGCTGGCCCGCGCCCGCGGGGCCGGCCGTGACATCGCGCTGCTGTTCTGCGACCTGGACCGGTTCAAGCTGATCAACGACAGCCTCGGGCACGAGGTCGGAGACGCCGTCCTTGTGAGCGCGGCCGCCCGGTTCAAGACCGCGGTCCGCCACGGTGATCTAGTCGCCCGGCTGTCCGGTGACGAGTTCGTCGTCCTGTGCCCGGGCGTCATGGGCACCACCGAGGCCCGGCTGATCGCCGAGTCGATCGTCGCCGCGTTCTCCGTCCCGTTCCATCTCGGCGGCCACGACGTGGTGGCGTCCGTATCCGTCGGCGTCGTCACCAGCGACACGTCGGTCCCCGGCGAGGAACTGCTCCGCAAGAGCGACCTCGCTATGTACAGCGCGAAACGCGGCGGCCGTTCCCGGGTCCACGTGTACGAGGCCGGCATGGTCTCCACCGTCACCGCCCGGATGGAGATTGAGAGCGGCCTGCGTGCCGCGCTGCGCGACGGCGGCCTCCTGCTGCACTACCAGCCGATCGTGTCCACAGGCGACGGGGCCGTCCGCAAGGCCGAAGCGCTGGTCCGCTGGGACCGCCCGGGGCACGGCGTGGTCCTCCCTGCGACCTTCCTCCCGGTAGCCGACGAGGCCGGCCTGGCGCCCGCCGTCGACCGGTGGGTCCTTGAGACGGCATGCGGCGAGGCGGCCGGCTGGCCGCACGACGTGATCGTGTCGGTCAACTTGTCCGATCGGCTGCTGTCACAGCCGGGCGTCGTCGACCTGGTCACCGGCGTGCTTGAACGCAGTGGGCTAGAGGCGCAGCGGCTCGGGATCGAGGTGACTGAACGGCTGCTCGGGGCCGATATGCCCCAGGCCGTAGGCGCGCTGCGCCAGCTGCAGTCCCTCGGCGTCGGCGTGTACCTGGACGACTTCGGCACGGAGTACTCCTCGCTTGCCCGGCTTCGGCAGCTCGACTTCGACGTGCTGAAGATCGACCGGTCGTTCGTCGTGGACCTCTCCGACCCGTCGTCGCGGATTATCGTCGCGTCCGTCATCAGGATGGCCCGCGCCCTCGGACTTGAGACGGTCGCCGAGGGCGTGGATACGCAGGAACAGTACGACACGCTGGTCGAGCTAGGCTGCGATGCGATCCAGGGTTTCCTGCTATCCGAGCCGCTGCCGGCCGATGCCCTGCGCAGCCACCTCGACCGCCAGGGATCCGCGCCCCGCCGCGCACTGACCCCATCAGGCAGCCGACGGCCCGGCGGAGCCGTGTAGGATCTCACGCCGCGTGGCATGTTGATCTTGACTGACCTGCGAATTCCCGCTTGCCTCACGACGACTGCACCAAGATCAGTCTCAGATTCGTGGCATTTCCCCGGTCGGCTCGCCGCTGTGCTGCACGTCGCGGATCATACGGATACCCCGCATCCCGTGCTCAACCTGGGCTGTCCCGTCGGGAACGAAGTCGTGCTTGCGGTAGAACGCCTGCGCACGAGGGTTTGGGTCGGCGACCCGAAGTACTGCCGGCTCCGCGGGGTCGATGACGGCCTCCAGCAACATGCACCCGCGCCATCTGTGCGACGTCCTGAACCCTGGCCGGGCGAACAGTCAACAGGAACCCGCCGCCAAATCGTAGATCACGACCAGATGTTCACGACGACGACGACGATGTCGTATACGACATCCGTACGACATTCTTCGTGAGATTACGTCACGTGATGGAGGCTGTCGGGTGACTTCCCTGGTGATCCTGTCAAGTAGATTCCGTTGAGTAACGGATGCGGGATTTGATGCTGATTATGCGTATTTCATATGTTTTATGGTGCTTTGCGTGAGATAATGTGCTCATAGGACGGAAGTTCAGGTCAGGGGCGGCCCCGGACCAGTGCATGCTGATGCCGGCGGACCCGCGGGAGCGGCTGCCGGCCGGGCACCTGGCGTGGAAGGTCATCGAGCTGGCCGGGGAGATGGACCTGTCCGGGTTCGGCGCCGCCTACCGGGGCGACGGGCAGGGCGGAAGGCCGTATGACCCGGCGATGATGGCGACGCTGCTGCTGTACTGCTACTGCCGGGGACGGCGGTCCTCGCGGGAGATCGAGATGGCCACGTTCGATGACGTGGGCGCGCGGGTGATCTGCGGGGGCCTGCACCCCGATCATTCCACGGTCGCGGAGTTCGTCCGCCGGCACCTGGAGGCGGCCTGCGCGCTGCTGCAGGACCGCGACGCCAGGCGCGCCCGGCAGGCCCTTGACAAGACCCGCGCGGACTACGACGCCGCCGTGCCGGCCGCCGCCGCGCCGGCCGGCGACCCGGACGCGAAAATCAACGCCGCCGACCCCTCCAGCCGCGTCACGCCGCTGAAGAAAGGCGGCTTCGACCAGCTGCACAACGTCCAGGCCCTCGCCACCGCGAAAACCCAGGTCATCCTCGCCATCACCCGCCATCCCAGCCCCGTCGGCGTCCAGGCCCTCGCGCCCCTCCTGGACAAAGCCCGCGAGACCCTCCTCAAAGCCGGGATCACCGGCCAGATCCTGACGGCCCTCTTCGACGCCGGCTACGCCAGCGACGCCAACTTCACCCTGGACATCCCGGAGCAGCTCTGCATCGCCGTCGCCCGCGAAGCCCGCCAGACCGGGCGCTCCGCGGACGGCCGCGCCCCCAAGACCATGCTCCCCAGCTGGGAAGACATGACCGCCCGCCTCGGCACCCCCGAGGGAAGGCAACTCTACCGGCAGCGCTCTGCCACCATCAACGCCACCCCGCCCGCCATGCCCGGCGACACCCGCCCTATCACCTACCAGATCACCGCGCCCCGCATTTAACTGCGACCATCCGATCACCGCCGGAGATCTGAGGCTTGCCTTAAGACAATCCGCATCGGTGGGAGCAATCCGCATCGGTGTGCTGGCATGGCTATGTCAATCTCAGGAGAGCGGGTAACGCTCGGGGTGGGCGCGGGACTGGGCCCGGACGTTATAGGTCACGACCGTGAAAGTCGTCATCCAACGCACTGTAACGCCCGGCGCTGGCGAGCCCGGTACGAGCCTGGTCAGCGCGGGGTGGCCAGCGCCGCGAACTCGCCGTTGTGGTGTATGAGCGGGCCTCCGTCCGCGGCATGCCTGGACGCGATCACCCGCCCGATGACAAGCGCGTGGTCCCCGACCGGAAAGTAGCTCGTCAGCGCGAGCAGCAGCCAGGCGAGAGCATCATCGAGCACAGGCAGGCCGAGCGCGTCACGATGCCAGCGCGTTCCGGGACCGAACTTCGCCGCGTCCGTCCGGCCGAAAAGGCTCGCGAGGTCCGCCTGGCTGTCGGCGAGCAGGTGGACCATGATGTGCCGCGCTGTCTCGACGGTTCTCCAGGACGAGGACCGCAAGCCGACAGTGAACGACACGACGGGCGGCTCCAGCGAGACCGACGCGAGCGAGGTGGCGCAGAACCCGACGGGATTCTCCGTACCAGCCGTGATGACGGCGACCCCCTTGGCGTGGTGGCGCATCGCCGCCCGGAACGGGTCTGGCCCGGTAGCGAACGGGGCACCGTCCGGCCCTCCCTCTGCGCCGGCCCGCGGTCCTGACCATCGCACGCCGCCGTCGCGGCACGAGGACGCCTGAAGATCTAGCGCCTTCATGACACATGCTCCGGTAGCTTGGCGCAGGCGACCAGGTCTCCGGTCAGCAGCCCCCCGGCGCTGAGCCTGATCTCCTCGGCATGCGGCGAGCTGCCGCCAGGGCGGTATGCCCTCAGGTGGGCGCTCCAGTCAGCGAGCGCGCCGTCAATGTCACCCAGCGCATGCCGGCTGACACCGCGGCGGTAGAGCAGGTCGGAGTCGCCGTCGTCGAGGGCGGCGACGGCGATGTCGAGATCGGCGACCGCGCGGCGGTGCTCATCGAGATCTTGCAGCGCGATCGCGCGGTTCATCCGCAGCCACGGGTCGTCGGCGAGCCCGATCGCGCGGTCGAGATCGGCGACCGCGTCCGCTGGCCGGCCGGCTGAGTAACAAAGCACGGCCCGGTTGGCCCATGCCGCCACGAAGGCCGGGTCCTCGGTGAGCGCGGCCGTGTAGCTCGCATAGGCGGCATCGATGTCGCCTGAGTCGGCAAGCACCGACCCTCGGGCGGACAGCAGGTTCGCGTTGCCTGGGTCACGCTCAAGCCCTGCGTCGATGTCGGCACGTGCCCGCTCGGTCTCGCCGCGTTCCAGGAGCAGGTCCACGCGGTTGACGCGGGAATCGACATGGTCGGGATCTAGCACGATCGCGTAATCGAGGTCGCGCAGCGCGCCATCCTCATCCCCTAGCTCCCGCAGCAAGTCTGCCCGGTTGTAGTGCGCCTCGTGGAATGGCGGGTTCAGCCTGATCGCCGCGGCGTAGTCCGCCAGTGCCTCGTCGTGCTCGCCCGCGGCGCGGCGTACCCCGGCGCGCTCGAAATAGTAGTCGCCGTACTCAGGGTCGCGGCTGATCACCACGTCATAGTCGTGCAGCGAGGCGGCATGGTCGCCGAGCGCGTTGAGTATCTGTGCCCGGTTGTACAGCAGCACCGAGCGGTGCAGCAGCTGCTCGCCGGGCCCGAGATCGGCGTCAGTCATCGCGATCGCCTCATTCACCAGCGCAAGCGAGCACTCGGGGTCGCCTCTGTGCAGTTCGACCAGGGCCCGCGCGTTGCGCATGAACGCGCCGACGAACACCCGCTTGCGCGGATCTGGATGACGGTCGGCGAACGCGATCGCCGTGTTGACCCACTCAAGCGCCCGGAACTCGTCGTGGTCACCCGGCGGGAGGTGGCGGGTGTACAGCATCGCCATCATGTAGCAGCAGTTCATATGGACATCGGGATCGGCGGTAATCCCGCGCAGCTCATCGAAGTAGGCGAATCCGCGGGAACCCCTGGCCAGGTAGGAGAGGCAGGCGCCAGCCTTGTGGGTGAAGTTCCAGTAGCGCTCAGGCTTCTCCGCTCCCGCCACTAGCTCACGCCCGCGCTCCGCCAGCTCAAGCGCCGCCTCGTAGCAGCCGAGATCGAAGCAGTCCTCGCAGGCCGCGGTGAGCGCCGCGCCGCCGGCGCCCACCGGATCGATCCCGTGCTCCAGGTGATAAGGGATGGCCCCGAGCCGCAGGCTTGGCTCGCCGAGGACGGCGAGCGCCTCCGCGCGGGCGGTGTGCCTGCTTGCCCGCTCGCCGGCCGGCAGGCCTTCGTATGCCTCGCAGACCGCCGGGTCCTTGCTCGTGCCGTCGGAGTCGATGAAGAGCTGCGCGAGATCGACGCCTGCCGGCGGGTCCTGCTGAGGCTGGGGCTGCCTCGTGGCCTGGCGAGCATAACGTGCCAGCGCCTGCCCGAGCGCATCGTCCGCGCTGCCCGCCTCCACTATCACGCTCAGCAGGCTCGGATCACAGCGGCGCAGCAGCACGCTCACGAACTCACGGTCGCTTGGGTCAGCGTCATCGAGGTCCGCGAACGCGATGGCCACTCCTCCGGGATGCAGCAGGCGTGCCCAGTCCATCAGCAGCTCGGCGGCGCCATGAGACAGGCGCAGCGTGCGGCCGGCCGGGTAAAACCTGGTGCGTTCCGCTGGGTTGGCGAGGTTGGTGAGCGTCTGCGGCGGCGCGGGTACGATCGGAGCGAGCTCGGGCGCCATCGTGACGATCTCCATCGCCCGTGCCGCTACACGCTCGCTGTCGATGGCCAGCAGTTCCGGCACCACAATGCGCAGCAACGCGCCCGCTCCCGTGTACGGCCCGCGCAGCCGCCGGTGGCACCGCACCTCAAGGCTGGAATCGGGCGCGACCGGCAGGGCGGCTCCTGCCGGGGCATCGAGCCTGGCATCTGGCGAGGCTTGCTGCGCGATGCAGGCGGGCGGCAACGCCCAGCAGTGCGCAGGGGTGGATGAGGTCATGTCGGTGCTCCCCTTTGTCAGTGATTACTCGGCTGAGGCCTGTCGGGTGCGAGGGCGCCGGTCCCGCACGGTGACGTAGAGGACGAGGCCCCATTCAAGCGAGGACAGAACAATGAAGGTCAGCGCGTCGAAGATGCCGCTTATCGGGATCCGCGATCCGCTGAAGCGATCGATGATCAGCGAGACGAAGTGCACGGTGCTCGGGATCCCCGCCCACAAGAGGCTCCCGAGCGAGAAGCCGTAGCCGATGATGACCAGGGGCGCGTACCAGCGCGCGATCGCCCGATCGCGATCCGCCCAGTCGGCGTCGCCCTGCGGTGGCCCGCGGCGCAGCAGCCGTCGTATGCGCGTCTTGATGTAGAACCTGGTGGCACTGTGCAGATCCGGGCACCGCAGGGCATGAGAGATGACGAAATAGAGATCGGTCTCCAGGTAGAACATGAACTGCCAGATCACCCGAAGCACACAGGTGAACGCGATAGCCAGGCACACTCCCGCACACCACGCGGGGAGGCCCTGACTGTGCAGAACGGCCGCGATGAGGGTTAGCGCCGACACCAAGACGACATCGGCCATCATGCCGGCGAGGAACGGCAAATAGCGCTTTCGTTTCGGCACGCTGAACAATGAGTCAAGGCGGGTCTCTGCGACCAGGTAATAGAGCCGCCGGCTGATGGCGAGGGTCGACGGCAGGCCAAGCCTGCGGCCGGCGAGCGCGTGGAATGACTCGTGCAGCAGTACCGCGGGGACCAGTGCCGCGGTTAGCGTGATCGGGATTAGCGACAGGTACTGCGTGAAGAAAATATGGTGGTAGGTGGGCCGCAGGTAGGGAGCCAGCACCATCGCGACGACGGCGGCCACCGTCAGCGCCGCGTAGCAGGCCAGGGCGGGCCAGGAGAACGTCCACCGCCCGAGGCGCTGCCAGCGAACCGGCGCTTCGGTCGGCTCATCTTCTCCGTCGGCGCGCAGGAACTTAAGGTCATCGAGCGCCGCGAGGAAGTCATCGACATCCAGGGACGTGCCGCACGTTTGCTCGTACCAGGCGGCGACACCGGACACTGGCGTTCCGGCGTCGAGCAATCGCAGGGCTTCAGCGCCCTCCTCAGGGAAGAGCGCATACGAGCCGACGTCGGGTCGGCCGACCATCACGCCGTCACCCTCGGTGACCATGGTAAGCCTGTGCAGGCGGATGGTGCCGTTGGTTGGCGCCGTGACGGTCATTCTGCGTGCCTTTCTGCTTCTATGCGGCTCTGTACGGCTGAGCAGGACCGGTGCTGGGCTCCGGCACTCGCCGGAGCCCAGCACGACCAGGTGCTATGCGCGGACGGAGCAGCAGTAGTAGCAGGCGCTCGTCAGACGAATCGTTCCGGCCTTGCGGATCGACATCTTTGCCATGGGTTTCCCTCCTCCCGACTCTCGGTGATTTTCATTCACTCGGTGTTACGATTTGAAATCATTGAGTGGCGAGGTGGCGTATCGATGGAGCCGTGGTTGCGCCACGATGGAGCGGCATGATCCCAGGCCCGGGGAGCGATGGGTAATGTGAGTGCCCAGACCAGCGAGCGTGGCGGTGCCACGCGGTTCCGGATTCTGGGGCCGCTGGAATTCCGGTCAGGCGAGGCCTGGACCGGGATCGGCGCGCCGAAGTGGCGGGCGCTGTTCGCCGCGCTGCTGCTGAGCGACGGCCGGGTCGTCTCCACGGAACGCCTGATAGACGAGCTGTGGGGTGACGAGCCGCCCGCGAAACCCGCGAACATGGTCGCCACCTACGTGCATCGGCTGCGGGGACTGATCGGCGACCCGGACGGCCGGGTCCTCGTGACGCGGGCGCCTGGTTATCAGGTCGTGGTGGGCCCCGACGAGCTGGATACGGCGCGTTTCGCCAGGCTGGTCGAGGGAGGTCGCAAGGCGCTCGCCGACGGGGAGGCGGCCCGTGCCGTCGAGGTGCTCACCGAGGCCCTCGATCTGTTCCGTGGACCACCGCTCGCCGATGTGCCGCCTACCGACCTGGTGATCATCGAGGCAGGCCGCCTGGAGGAGTCGCGTGTCGCTGCGCTCGGGCTGCGGATCGAGGCCGAGATCGAGAGCGGCGGCGCCGCGGGCGCGGTCGGCAAGCTGCTGCGCCTGACCGCCGCTCACCCGCTCCGAGAGGAACTCTGGGCGCTGCTGATCCGCGCGCTGCGCACGGCGGGCCGTCAGGCCGAAGCGCTTGAGGCTTACGAACGGGCCAGGCAGGTGATCGTCGACGAGCTTGGCGTGGATCCCGGCCCCGCCCTGCGGCAGCTCTACCAGGAGATCCTGGAGGCCGACGCCCGTCCCGCGCCACGGACGGTCAGGCTCGCCGGGCCCGCGGCCTCGCCCGAGCCAGGCCAGGAACCGCAGATCGTGATGGCAGCACCGCCAGTTCCCGTGGTGCCGTCACAGTTGCCTGCTGACATTCCCGACTTCACCGGCCGCGCCGAGCAGGTCGAGTACCTGTGCGACCTGTTCTCTGACGTCCCGGACGGCGACGCCGGGACCGGGGCGGTGGTGGTATCGCTGGTCGCCGGGGCGGGCGGCCTCGGCAAGACCACTCTCGCCGTGCACGTCGCACACCGGCTGCGCACCCGGTTTCCCGACGGGCAGCTGTACGTGAACCTGCGGGGCGCGAGCGACCAGCCGGCCGCTCCTTCTGATGTGCTCGCGAGGTTCCTTCGCGAGCTCGCCGTCGATGGTGCTCAGGTCCCCATCAGCGAGGACGAGCGGGCCGCGCTCTACAGGAGCCGGCTCGCCGGGCGGCGGATACTCGTCGTGCTCGACGACGCGCGCGACGCCGCCCAGGCGCGCCCGCTCGTGCCGGGCAGCGTGTCCTGCGGTGTGCTCATCACCAGCCGCAACCTGCTGCCCGATCTGACCGGCGGGCGGCTCGTCGATCTCGATGTGCTCGATGACGGCGAGGCCCGCGCCCTGCTCGCCAAGATCGTCGGTGCGGACCGGCTGCGCGCCGAGCCGGACGCCACGAATCAGGTGCTTGCCGCCTGCGCGGGCCTTCCGCTGGCGATCAGGATTGCCGGAGTCCGCCTCGCCACTCGGACCGGCTGGACGATCCAGGCGCTCGCCAGAAGGCTGGCCGATGAACGTCGCCGTATCGACGAATTCGCTGTCGGCGACCTGGCCCTGCGGGCATGCTTCCAGGTCAGCTTCGATAGCCTTCCCGCCGCTGGTCCCGGGCGGCCGGATCCGGCGCGGGCGTTCAGAATGCTCGGCCTGTGGCACGGGCCGTCCATCAGCCTGCCCGCCGCCTCGGCGCTCCTCGCGGAGCCAGAGGACCGCGTGGTCGATTCGCTCGAGATGCTCGTGGACGCGCATCTTCTCCAGTCCCTGACTGCCGAGAAGTACCGCCTTCACGATCTGCTCCGGGTCTACGCGGCTGAGAAGGCAGAGGCCGAGGAGACGCAGCAGGACCGCGATGAGGCGGTGCTTCGGGTCCTGACCTGGTACCTCCACACGGCCGATGCCGCCGGGCGGGTGATCTCACCGCAGCACGCCCGTGTCCCGCTCGGTGATGGTCATCTCGTGCGGCCTCCCCTGGCTTTCGCATCGCTCGAGCAGGCACTCGACTGGTGCGAGAGCGCGCGCGCCGACCTGGTAGCGGCGGGTAGCCAGGCCGCCTCGAGCAGGCTATTCGAGATCGCATGGAAACTCCCCGCCGCGGCGATGAGCTTCTTCTACCGGCGCAGCCACTGGGCGGACTGGGTGACCACCCACGAGAACGGCCTGGACAGCGCACGGAAACTTGGTGACCGGCTGGCCGAGGCGTGGATGCTGAACAACCTCGGCATGGTCTTCGGGCTGCAACGCAAGGAACAGGCGGTCGGCTGCTTCGAGGAGTCGCTCGCCATCTACCGCGAGATCGGCGATCAGCCTGGCCAGGCGCGGGCCGCGAACAATGTCGCACAGGCATGCCTCCGCTTGTGCCGCTTCTCGGAGGCGCTCGAGGCTGCCCGGCGGTCACTTGTCGTCCAGCAGCAGGTCGAGGATCGCTACGGCGAGGGCATCGCGCTCGGAAACCTCGGTGACGCCTGCCGGGAGCTAGGGCGCTTTGACGAGGCCACCAACCACCTTGAGCAGGCCCTGGTCATATTCCGTGAACTTGGCGATCAGCATTCAGAAGCCGATTCGCTCAGCGACCTCGGTGACGTCTACCTCACCATGGGCCGGCTCGACGACGCCCTGAGCTGCCTTCGCGCGTCACTAGCCATCTGGCGGGCTCATGGCGAGCGGCACGGTCAGGCGGCGACCCTCAGCCGGCTCGGCCTGGCCCAGAAGCGTGCCGGGCGTCCGGAGGAGGCACGCGAGTTGCTCTCCGAGGCTCATCTCATACTGACGGAGCTCGGGGACCTCAGGCAGGCAGCCGAGATCGAGGCGGGGCTCGCGGAGCTGACCGAAGCGGCGCCCTGACCGCCAGCACCGCACAATGCTAACCTTCTGTAGTTGATCAGAACATTCTTGTATCTGCAGTTGATCAGAACGTTCTTATAGTCGATCACCATCGGCCGGGGAACCGGGAACTTGAGGAACGGAAAGCCATCATGGGGGATTCCGCACCAGACCACCAGCCACTTGACACCCAGAGAACCGCCGAGGACGCCGGGGACGAAGCTAACGCCGAGCCAGAGCCCGACCCGTTGGAGGAGCCCGCCGCGCCATCTCCGGTCGGCCTCGCGAATGAGAAGGGGCCGCAGAGCAAGTTTCACGGCTAAGAAGCGCATTCCGAACGCGCAGGCAATCGATCCGTCAGGGTTCAGTCCGAACTGACGGACTCGCTCTCAGCGAGCAGTTCTGCCATCTGACGGGTGGCATGCCGGTCGCCGACGTCGGCCCGGGCGCGCAGCTCGCGCAAGTCGCCGGCGTCGATGCGGGCGTGATCGAGCCACTCGTCATTGCTTCTAGTCCTTTCAGGGTCGAGACGCCGAGCACGAAGGCGTCGATCGCCGCGGCCCGGTTGCGGGCAGTCGCGTCGTCCAGGCCGCTGTCGCGCAGGTAGCGGTGCAGCGGCTCCAGTGAGCTCCTGTCGAGGAAGGCCGCCAGCGCCTCCGCCGCCTCTGGCCGCTCTCCGGAGGCGCGTTGCAGCACGAGCAGCGGGTCCTCGCCGGGCATACCGAACCAGCGCTGGACGATGCTCGCGGCGAGGCGCGAACCCAGCGAGGACCGGTCGCCGTCGAAGGAATGCTCGACCGGGATCTCCACTCTGGTTGCCGCCAGGAAAAGGCCGTCCTTGCCGCCGAAGTAGCGCGTGATCAGGTTGGGTGAGACGCCCGCGGCGTCGGCCACGCCTTTGACGGTGATCCCCGCGTACCCGTGCCGGGCGAACGCGGCGTGTCACGACTCCGTGGAGCGATGACGGGACACGTGGCGTCACCGGCGCCTCCCTCGACGAGCTGCTCGATCGCTGGGCGAACGGGTACGACTGGGGCGCGCACGAGCGCCGGATCGGCGCGCTTCCCTGGGTGACAGTGGCGGCGGGCGGTACCGAGCTGCACGTGATCCACCAGCGGTCCGAGGATCCCAGCGCCCCGGTGGTCGTGCTGCTGCACGGCTGGCCCGACTCGGTGCTGCGCTTCGAGCGCGTCCTTCCCCTGTTCACGGACATGCACGTGGTGGTACCCGCGCTGCCGGGCTTCCCGTTCGCGGTCCCGCTCACCACACCCGGTATGTCGGTCAACCGGATCGCCGGGATCGTCGCGGACGCTCTCGATGAGCTCGGTTACTCGAGGTACACGGTGCCCGGTGGCGACGTGGGTGGCACCGTCGCGGAGATTCTCGCGGCCGAACACCCGGACCGGGTGGCTGCCCTGCACCTCACGGACATTTCCCCGCGGCATGCGCTCACGGCGGATCCGGCGAAGCTCGCGCCCGACGGGGCAGCCTACCTCGGCCGGGCGGCGCAGTGGTTCCGGACCGAGGGCGGGTACATCGCGGCGCAGTCGACGCGGCCGAACACGCTCGCCGTCGCCCTCGGCGACTCACCTGCCGGCCTCGCGGCGTGGATCGTCGAGAAGCTCCAGGCCTGGTCCGGCGAGTCGGCCTTCACTCCGGACGAGCTTCTCACCTGGGTCACCGCCTACCGGGTCACCGGCACGATCGGCACCTCGTTCGCCACCTACACCGAACCGGCCGCCATCCCCGACCGGATCGAGACGCCGACCGTGCTCTCCGTGTTCCCGCGCAACATCAAGCCGGCGCCGCGCAGCTACGCCGAGGCGTTCCTGAACGTTTGCGATTATGTGGAACACCGTGCCGGCGGCCACTTCGCAGCCTGGGAACAGCCCCACGCCCACGCCGACGACGTACGCCGCGCGGCGTACGCAGCCGGTGCCGGGTTAGCCCGCGGCGCGGATGCGCGCGGCGGGCCGCAGCGAATAGCGTGCCGGCTAGCCGACGGCTGGCCGGACGACAGGGAAGCGGCCGGGCCTGCCGGGCCTGGCCGCGCCGGGGGTGTGCGCGTGATGATCAGGGTGCTGGTCGCCGATGACCGTCGGCTGCACGCATTCGTCGAAGACCGACTCGTTGTAGGTGTTCGGGTGCGGGTGGCCCGAAGCGGGATCCCGCCGGCGGTACTCCGGCTCGGTCAGCAGGCCGAACTGGTGACGACGGTGCTCGCGCGCAGGTCCGCGTTCGCGGTAAGCAAGGAAAGGAGAGTACCTGCTCCTCTCCACTTTCAACATATAGCGCACCAGGGGGCTTGCCGCAAGACCCCGGTCGTGCCGCATAATCGCAGGCCGGGCTCGGAATTTATGGAATGGGTGATCCGAAGGTGCGTGTGCTGTTGCCGGCGTATGACTCGCGCGGGGGCGGAAGGAACGAGATGAGGGCGTACCAAACGCGAGGTTCGGCAGAGTCTGCCATGCCGCAGGCTCTGTCGGCCATCGCAGTGCGGCGGAGCACGGCCACCCTGGAGGTGTCGCGATGAACGACCGCTACGTGCTGGGTCTCGAAGAGATCGACAAGACGCAGGTCGCGCTCGCTGGCGGCAAGGGCGCGCACCTGGGGGAGCTGTCGCGGATCGAAGGCATTCGCGTGCCGGCTGGCTTTTGCGTGACGACGGATGCCTTCCGGCGGATCATGGCGGAAGCGCCGTCGATCGACGATCGGCTCGATCAGTTGTCGCGCTTGAACCCGGACGACCGGGAGGCGATCCGCACGCTCAGCGCGCAGATTCGTCGGACCATCGAAGGGATTGCCATCCCGGGCGATCTCGCGGCGGCGATTACCCGCGCGCTCGCCCGGCTCGGCGGCCAAGCCGCCTGCGCCGTCCGATCCAGCGCGACGGCGGAGGACCTGCCGACGGCCTCCTCTGCCGGCCAGCAGGACACGTACCTGAACGTCGTGGGGCCGACGGCGATCCTCAAGCACGTCAGCCGGTGCTGGGCGTCGCTGTTCACCGAGCGGGCCGTGACCTACCGCCAGCGGAACGGCATCGGCCACCGTACGGTCCGCATGGCCGTGGTCGTGCAGCAGATGGTCTTCCCGCATGCGGCCGGCATCCTGTTCACGGCCGACCCCGTCACGGGCAACCGGAAGGTCGCCACCGTGGACGCCAGCTTCGGCCTCGGCGAGGCCCCGGTCTCCGGCCTGGTGAACCCGGACGTCTTCAAGGTGCGATACGGCGAAGTCGTCGCCAGGGCGATCGCCGCCAAACAGCGTGCCGTTCACGCCCTGCCGACTGGCGGTACGCAGGAAGTGGCGATCGACTCGCAGCGGCAGGAGCAGCCGGCGCTGACGGATGCGCAGGTCGTGCGGCTCGTGCAGCTCGGACGGCGGATCGAAGCGCACTTCGGCCGCCCGCAGGACATCGAATGGTGCCTGGTCGATGATGGCTTCCAGATCGTTCAGAGCCGGCCGATCACGACGCTGTTCCCCATCCCCGAGACCGGCGACCGGGAGAATCACGTCTACGTCTCCGTTGGTCATGGGCAGATGATGACCGACCCCATGAAGCCCCTGGGGCTCTCCGTGTGGCAGCTGACGGCCATGGCGCCGATGCACGAGGCCGGCGGGAGGCTGTTCGTCGACGTCACCCGGCGCCTGGCCTCGCCCGCGAGCCGCGCCGGCCTCCTGGACGTCATGGGGAGAGGCGATCCGCTGATCAGGGACGCTCTGGAGACCGTCCTCGACCGCGACGATTTCGTCCCGTCGCTCCCGGACGCGGGTCCCGGCGGGCCGCCGGCCCGCGGTGCGTCCGCCCCGATCGAGACCGATCGGGCCATCGTCACCGAGTTGATCGAGCGCAGCCAGGTGTCCATCGCCGCCCTGGAGCGCGACATCCGGACGAAGACCGGACCGGCGCTGTTCGACTTCCTGCTGGAGGCCTTCGAGGAGCACAAGCGAGTCCTCAGCGATCCGCTGAACCTTCAGGCGATCATGGCGGGGATGGAGGCCACGTGGTGGCTCAACGACAAGCTGCAGGAGTGGCTGGGCGAGAAGAACGCGGCTGACACGCTAACGCTGTCCGCCCCCGGCAACGTCACGTCGCAGATGGGACTGGCGCTGCTCGACGTCGCGGACGTGATCCGCCCGCAGTCGGAGGTGGTGGCGTTCCTGCAGGGCGTCGAGGGCGAGGGCTTCCTGGACGAGCTGGCGAAGCTCGCGGGCGGGACCGAAGCGCGCGACGCCATAGAGGCCTACCTCGACCGGTACGGCATGCGCTGCGTCGGCGAGATCGACATCACGAGGCCACGTTGGCGCGAGCGCCCCACCACGCTCGTGCCCGTGATCCTCGACAACGTCAGGAACTTCGAGCCGGGCGCCGCCAAGCGGCGCTTCGAGCAAGGGCGGCAGAAGGCGCAGAAGAAGGAACAGGACGTGCTGTCACGCTTGCGGGCCCCGCCGGACGGGGACCAGAAAGCCGACGAGGCCAAGCGGATGATCGACCGGGTCAGAACCTTCATCGGGTACCGGGAGTACCCGAAGTACGGCATCGTCAGCCGCTGCTTCGTCTACAAGCAGGCCCTGCTGGAGGAGGCCGAGCGCCTTGTGCAGGCCAGCGTGCTTCCTGAGAAGGAGGACATCTTCTACCTCACGTTCCAGGAACTCCACGACGTCGTGCGCTCGAACCAGGTGGATGACCAGCTCATCCAGCAGCGCAAGGACGCGTTCCGGTCGTACCACGCGCTCACACCGCCCCGGGTGCTCACATCGGATGGTGAGGCCGTCACCGGGGCGTACCGGCGCGACGACGTGCCGGCCGGCGCCCTGATCGGCCTACCGGTTTCCGCCGGGACCATCGAGGGAAGAGCCCGCGTCATCCTTGACATGGCGGAGGCCGATCTCGAAGCGGGCGACATCCTGGTCACGACCTTCACGGACCCCAGCTGGTCGCCGCTGTTCGTCGGAATCGCGGGCCTGGTGACGGAGGTGGGCGGCCTGATGACCCATGGCGCAGTGATCGCCCGGGAATACGGCTTGCCGGCCGTCGTAGGCGTGGAGCAGGCCACCCGGCTGATCCGGGACGGGCAGCGGATCCGCGTGCACGGAACCGACGGGTACATCGAGATCCTGCATTAGGCGACCGTATGCCGCGTTCAGCCGAGTTGCTGTATGCGCTGCAGGGCCAGCTCGAATGCCTCAAGGTTTCCGTGTCGCCAGACGATGGCACTGACCGCCACCGATGAGCGGGTCGCCGCCGCGGTTGCGCGGCTGAGGGATCTGCGGTGCGGCTGAGGTCGATTCCCAGACATGACAGCGCCCCCGGAGCGTGTGCTCGCGAGGGCGTGCCGTGGCCGGTGCGCAGGCCGCCTCACGGCGAAAGGCGCATCATGGCTCCAGCCGGACGGTATTCCATGAAGGCAGTGTTTAGAGCCCGGGGGACACTAACGCACCGACTGGATGTTGAACGCGAGGCCGGCCAGCGCTATTCCAGGCAGGAGTGCCGATGACGGTGGCTGGCGACTCATCGGGGGTAATCAGGCTCAACCTGAACGCTAGGGCTTGCGGGCGACGCCCGCGTTGATGCCGACTTCCCGCGCTCCCGGCCGGGGGGCGCCGTCCGGATCAGGGCGCCATTCGGGCAGCAGGACCACCCCGGGCGGCACGAGCTCAAGCCCGCCGAAGACCAGGCGCCCGAAATCGTCGGAGTGACGCGGCGCGATGCGCACCCCGCTGGCCTGGATGATGCGGATCACGACATCCGCCTCCTCCTGGGTCCCGTACTCGGTGCTGCCGTGCGAGGCGACCACGTAGCTGCCCGACGGCAGCGCGTCCACCAGCGTCTCGATGATCCGCCTCGGCTCATCCTCCGGCAGCAGGAAGTGGACCACGGCCGCGAGGATCAGCGCGATCGGGCGGGTGAAGTCCAGCGTCTCCCTGGTGGCCGGGTCCCCGAGAATCTCCTCCGGTTCCCGCAGGTCCGCGTGCAGGTAGGCACATTCGCCTTCCGGGGAGCTAGTGAGCAGCGCCCGCGCATGCGCGAGCACGAGCGGGTCGTTGTCCGCGTAGACCACGTGGGCCGCGGGATTGATGGCCTGCGCGGCCTCGTGCACATTATTGGCGGTCGGCAGCCCGGAGCCGATGTCGAGGAACTGGTCGATCCCGGCTTCCCCGGCCAGGTACCGGACCGCGCGGCCGATGAACTTGCGGTTCTCCCGTGCGGACACGCGCATCCCGGGCCACGCGGCGACGACCTGGTCGGCCGCCAGCCGGTCGGCGGCGAAGTTGTCCTTGCCTCCGAGGAAGTAGTCCCACGTCCTGGCCGGGTGCGGCCTGGTGATGTCGATCTCGGGCGGGACCAGGTCCTTATCTGGCAGGTGCGGGAATGGCACAAACCAGAGCGTACTACGCGACCGCGGGCGCCTGACTGCGGATCGTCACGATTTCGATCGTCGCCAAGCAATGACCTCGGCTGGCGTTGCCCGACGGCCAGGAGGAATGGAGCGTGGATCGAGGAAGCCGCGACCGTTCGATATCGTCGGTTTGCTGTTGATCTTGTTCTTAGCGGCGGTCCAGGGCCTGGTCCAGGTTGACGGCGGCGCTGATGAGCGCCAGGTGCGTGAAGGCCTGCGGGAAATTGCCAAGCGCCTCGCCCGAGTGGCCTATCTGCTCGGCGAACAGGCCCAGGTGGTTGCTGTAGGTGAGCATCTTCTCGAAGACCCCCCTGGCTTCGTGGGTACGGCCGGCCCGGGTGAGGGCCTCGACGTACCAGAAGGAGCAGAGGCTGAAGGTGCCCTCGCCGTCGGCGATGCCGTCGTGGCCGGTGATGGCGTAGCGGTTGACCAGGCTGTCGGAGACCAGCTCGCCGCTGATCTTGTCCAGGGTGGCGAGGAAGCGCGGATCGGTCGGGCCGGTGAACTTCACCAGCGGCATGACAAGCACGGAAGCATCGAGCAGCTGGCTGCCCGGGTACATGACGTAGGTCTTCAGGTCGGGATCCCAGCACTGCTCCTGGACGAAGCGGTGCGCCTGGGCGGCCAGTTCGCGCCAGCGCTCGACCGGGGCGGGCAGCCCGCGGTCGTGGGCCAGGCGCCCGGCCCGGTCGTAGGCCACCCAGGTCATCAGGGCGGAGTAGGTGAACCGCTGCCGCGGGCCGCGGATCTCCCAGATGCCCTCGTCTGGCTCCGCCCAGTGCCTGCTCAGCCAGTCAAGGCGCTTGGACAGCCCGGTCCACAGGTCGTAGGAGATCGGCACCTCCTTGTTGTAGAGGTACACCGAGTCCATGATCTCGCCGTAGACGTCAATCTGCAGCTGGTCGGCCGCGCGGTTGCCGATCCGGACCGGCCGCGCGCCGTTGTAGCCCTCCAGGTGGTCGAGCGTCTCCTCGGGGATGCGATCGCTGCCGTCGATGGTGTACATGATCATCACGTCGCGCTCTTCCGTGGCGGTCTCGCAGCGCTTCTGCAGCCAGTCCATGAAGCTCGCGGCCTCCTCGAGGAACCCGAGCCGCATGAGGCTGTAGACGGTGAACGAGGCGTCCCGCAGCCAGGCGTAGCGGTAGTCCCAGTTCCTGGTGCCGCCGGGCTCCTCAGGGAGCGAGGTGGTCGGCGCCGCGATCAGCGCGCCCGTCGGGTGGTAGACGAGGAGCTTGAGCGCGAGGGCGGAGCGCTGCACCATCTCCCGCCAGCGGCCGGTGTACCTGGACTGGCCGAGCCAGTTCCGCCAGAATTCCTGCGTTCTGGTGAACAGCTCGCGGGTCTCGCCCTCGGCGATCGGGTGGACGTCGCCGTTCCACTCCAGGTGGAAGTCGGCGCACTCGCCCTCTTCCAGGGTGAACGTGGCGGCGACCCCGCAGTCCTCGGCCTTGAGCCTGACGTTCGTCCGCAGTACGGCGCGGCCGAGCGGCGAGGTGAAGACCGCGCCGACGCCCTGGATGATCTCGACCTCATGGCCCAGCCTGCCGTAGTCGAATGCCGGATGGCAGGCGACCTCGAACCTGGCCCTGCCCCGGACCGCACGGGCCTGCCTGACGAGCAGGTCGCGTGCCCTGCCGGTCTGACTGGTTTCCGGGACCATGAAGTCGATGACCTCACCCACCGCGTCCTTGCCCTGGAACCTGGTGAGCAGGATGTTGGTGTCGGGGAGGTAGCGCTGCTTCGGCTTGGCGTAGCTGGTCCTGGCGGTCAGCGAGAAGTAGCCGCCCTTGTGCTTGTCGAGCAGGGCGGCGAACAGGCTCGGGGCGTCGAAACGCGCCGGGCAGAACCAGTCGATCGTGCCGTCGGTGCCGATGAGGGCCACCGTGCGCAGGTCGCCCACGATGCCGTGCTCCTCGATCGGGAGGTACCCGTGCGGTGAGCCGGTTTGGCTGGTTCCGTTCTCGGTGCCGAAGTGCTCCATGCCCTAGATGTTTCCTGTGTGACAGGAGTTCATCCTTCAAATCTCTGGGGTGATTCCGCGGAGCGTCCTGTCACACCCGTAGCCGTCGGCCGGGCGGACACGGCTCGACACTTTGCCATCTTGACGACTTGATTGTTAACGCTCACACTCATCAGAAGTTGGCTCCGCCATCATCGTTGCCCAGGAAAAAGGAATGGGTGTGATCGTTAACAACTGACTGGCAGGTGCATGTCCGCATGCCCGCGCTAGCGGCGAGAGCTGACCATCGGCGGTTGTGCAGTGATGAAAGGAAAGGGCAGATTCAACGATGACTGTCAGACAACGAGTCAGGTATGCGAGAAGGGTGCTGCTCCCTTTGGCTGCCGCGGTAACGCTGGCCGTGGGCATCCTGCTTGGCGGCGGCGCCTCGGCGCCGTCGAGCGCGGCGACCTCGGGGCCGTGCGACATCTACGCCGCGGCCAGTACGCCCTGCGTGGCGGCGCACAGCACCACCCGGGCACTCTACGCCGCCTACGACGGGCCGCTCTACCAGGTCAAGCGCGCCTCGGACAGCACGACCACCACTGTCTACCCGCTCGCCACGGGCGGATACGCGAACGCGGCGACGCAGGATTCCTTCTGCGCGAACACGTACTGCACGATCACCGGGATCTACGACCAGTCCGGCAACGGCAATAACCTCACCGACGCGCCCGCTGGCGGGGCGGCCAGCGGACCGGACATCCTCGCCAACGCGGCCGCCGCGCCGACCACGGCCGGCGGCCACAAGGTGTACGGGGTCTTCATTTCCCCCGGTATGGGCTACCGCGATGACAGCACCAAGAACATCGCGACCGGCAACGCGTCCGAGGGCGAGTACGCGGTCCTCGACGGCACGCACTACGACAACGGCTGCTGCTTCGACTACGGCAACGCCGAGACGAACAACGACGATGACGGCAGCGGCACCATGGAGGCCATCAACTTCGGCAACGAGACGACCTGGGGCTACGGCTCGGGCAGCGGCCCGTGGATCATGGCCGACCTGGAGAACGGCCTGTTCTCCGGCGCGAGCGCCGGCCTGAACTCCGCCGACCCGACCACCAACTACCGGTTCACCACCGCGATGATCGAGGGCGGCGCCAACCAGTGGGCCATCCTCGGCGGAAACGCCGACTCGGGCTCGCTGTCCACCGACTACAGCGGGGTACGGCCCTCGGGCTATAACCCGATGAAGAAGCAGGGCGCGATCATCCTCGGCATCGGCGGCGACAACAGCGACTCCTCCGCCGGCACCTTCTACGAGGGCGTGATGACGTCCGGCTACCCGACGGCCGCCACCGAGGCCGCCGTGCAGTCCAACATCACCTCCGTCGGCTACGCGAACTACACGCTGCCGAGCAACCCGTTCACCACCGGCACGGCGATCTCGCTCCAGGCCACCACTCCGTGCTGCACCGCGGACTACCTCACAGGCAACACCAGCGGTAACGACGTAGGGGTCACGGCCGTGACCCCTACGT
>Ga0209881_1000098_pt1 | contig 24350 bp, 19 predicted proteins | sample PersoiDNA2013193_FD_185804 | JGI IMG/M metagenome (GOLD analysis project Ga0209881, IMG submission 185804) | Permafrost soil microbial communities from the Arctic, to analyse light accelerated degradation of dissolved organic matter (DOM) -... | ecosystem: Environmental > Terrestrial > Soil >... | reverse complement strand
GTCCGTACGCCGCCGACACCGCGGCCGGCCCGCCGTTCCTGCTGGCGGACCTGGCGGGCGTCCCCTGGATTCTCGACCCGCCCGACAGCGGCCCCGGCCAGTGGGCGCGCAACGCCTGCCGGGAGGCGGGGTTCGAGCCGGACGTCCGGTACTCCGGCTCTGACCTGCTGTTCGAGATCTTCCTGGCGGAACGGGGGCACGCCGCCGCGGTGATACCCGGGCTCCTGCTGTCCGCCGTGCCCCGTCCCGACGCCCGCATTCAGCCCATCCCCGGCCGCCCGCACCGCCGGCTAACCACCGGCGTCCGCGCGGGCGCCGCCGAACAGCCGGCCATCCGCGCCTTCCGCGAGGCCCTCCGCCAGGCCATCCGCGAAGCCAGTCGGCACGGCGTAAGCGGCGGACCTTGATCCCGCGCGGTGCCATCGGCGGCCGGGCCGCGTGTCCGGCCTGGGAATGGCGATAGCGATAATCCTGCTCGTCGCCGCCTGCGGGCCGGCTCATCCGGCGGTTCGACGGGTGACTGTGACTCCGTGACCACCTGCTGGCCGGTCCGGCTAGCCGCTCGTGTCTGGCCCGCGCCGGCCAGTAAGATCCGGAGATGCCCACAACGCAGGAGCCGGAACGCGGCAAGTCCAAGCGTTTTTACCGCATGCGCGAGAACCTGGTCGATGTCGCTGCCGGGCTGTTCGCGAAGAACGGCTATGCGAGCACCGGAGTCGCGGAGATCGGTGACGCCACCGGGCTGGCCCGCGGCGCGCTCTATTACTACATGGGCTCGAAGGAAGAGCTGCTCGCGGTCATCCATGACCGCGTGATGGATCCGCTGCTCACCGAGGCGGAGGTGATCGTCGGGCTCGAGGTGAGCTTTCCCGCTCGTCTTCGCCTGCTGTCGGAGTCATTGCTGCGGCAGATCATCAACCGGCATGATCACGTCTGGGTCTTCCTGCACGAGTACCGCCAGTTGCAGGGCGAGGACCGTGACCGGTTCCGTGAGAAGCGGAACCGTTTCGAGGAGTATGTTCGCGGCGTGCTCGCCGAGGGGCAGCGCGAGGGACATGTCCGCGTGAAGGATCTGGGCCTCACGACACTTGCATTTCTCAACCTGCACAACTACACCTATCAGTGGGTGGCCGGACACGAAGCCCTGGGGGTGGTGGAGCTCTCGCGCTTCTACTGCGAGATCTTCCTGAACGGCATCGCCACCGCCCCCGTCGACCAGGCGGCGGCCGAGCCGGAGCTTGAGCGCGGTCGTGCCGCCCTGCGCGACGCGGTGGAGACCGCCACGCGGGCTGCTAACGCGCGTGCCGCGAGACCATTATTTGTACTAAACGGTCTAAAAATCTGAGGATCAGCGGCCGTGGAAGGTGGCCTTGCGCGGCCCGTCCCGCACGAAGCTGCGCAGGCCGTGCTGTCCGTCCTCGCTCGCGAAGCAGGTGGTGATCAGGTCGGCCTCGAGTGCGAGCCCGGCCTCGACGGGCAGTTCGGCGGCGGCGTCGACCGCCTGCTTGGCGTAGCGGAGGGCCAGCGGCCCGCGGGCGTAGGCGAGACCCTGGGTGATCGCGGCGTCGAGCACGTCGGCATCGTCGACTACCCGGTCCGCCAGGCCGATCGCGAGCGCCTCGTCGGCGCGCACCAGCCGTCCCGTGAGGATCAGCTCCTTGGCCCGCGCGGTTCCGACAAGCCGCGGTAGCCGCTGCGTTCCGCCGGATCCCGGCATGATCCCCAGCGTTATCTCGGGCAGGCCGAAGACGGCGCCACGGCCGGCGAATCGAAAGTCGGCGGCGAGGGCGAGCTCGCAGCCGCCGCCGAGCGCGTAGCCGTTGACCGCCGCGATGGTGACCTGCGGCGCGGTCGCCAGGGCCTGGAAGGCCCCTTGGAGCACCCGGTTCCGCGTGTCGAACTCCCCGGCGGTCAGGCCGAGCAGCGATTTCACGTCGGCGCCGGCCGCGAAGTGCGCGGCGCCGCCGGTGATGACGACCGCCCGGTAGGCCGTGCTGGCGTGCAGCGACGCCGACGCGGCGGCGAAGAGATCCCACATCGCCTGGTCGAACGCGTTGAGCGGAGGTCGCTCGATCCGCAAGATGGCGAGGCGCTCGTCCGCGGGGTGCGGCTCGAGCCTAACGTGCTGGTTCATCTAGTCCCTCCTGCTCGTGCATTGCGGTGCTCGTCGTGGTGTTCTTATTATGTACTGACTAGTCGGAGAAAATCTTCGAGGGTTAGAGGGACATGGACTTCACACTCACTGAGATTGAACGCGAGCTGCTTGACCTAGGCCGCACCTACGCGGAGCGGGAGATCGCCGCAGTCGCGCCGACCGCCTGGCACGAAGAGCGCTGTCCTACCGAGGTGCTTCGAGGCCTGGGCGAACTAGGACTGCTCGGCACGCTCGTGCCGGAGAAGTGGGGCGGGATCGGCGCGTCGACGGCGGGCTTCGTGGCACTGCTCGAGGCCCTCGCCACCGTCGACCCCTCGGTCGCGGCGGCCTGGCAGGCGCACTCCACGATCGGCAGCCTCCCGCTGCTGCTCTTCGGCTCGGACGAACAGCGCGAGCGCTGGCTGCGCCCGCTTGCCGAGGGCACCGCGCTCGCCGCGTTCGGGCTGACGGAACCCGAGGCTGGCTCGGATGTGCGCTCTCTCAAGACGCGGGCCAAGCGGGTGTCCGACGGCTGGATGCTGAACGGGCAGAAGGCCTTCATCTCGAACGCCGGCACCGACATGAGCTTCGGGGTGACGGTTCTCGCCAAAATCGGGGACGACGATGGCGGCAGGCCAAGCTTCGGCAGCTTCATCGTCGAGCGCGGGGCGCAGGGGTACACCTTCGGGCCGAAACTGCGCGGGATCGGGTGGAAGGGCCTGGATACCCGGGATCTGTACTTCGACAATGTCTGGGTCCCCGACAGCCAGGTCGTGGGGGAGCCCGGCGGTGGCCTTGGGCAGTTCCTCGCCGCGCTCGAGGTGGGCCGGATCTCGGTCGCCGCGCTTTCCGTTGGCACCGCGCAGGGGGCGCTGCGGCTGGCTACCGCTTACGCGCAGCAGCGCGAGCAGTTCGGGGCGAAGATCTCCAGCTTCCAGGCGATCCAGTTCAAGCTCGCGGACATGGCGACGGAGATCGAGGCCGCCAGGTGGCTGACCTACTACGCGGCCTCGCTGCGGGACGCTGGCCAGCCCTTCAGGAAGGCGGCGGCCATGGCCAAGCTGAAGGCGAGCAGCGTCGCCACGTTCGTGGTCGGCGAGGCGGTGCAGATCTTCGGCGGCGCCGGCTACATGCTGGAGAGCCCGATCGCCCGCTTCTACTGCGACGCGAAGGTGCTCGAGATCGGCGAGGGCACCAACGAGATGCAGCGCCTGGTGATCGCCAGAGAACTCGGCTGCTAGCGACCATGGATGACGTGAAGCCGGTCCGTCAGGGACAGGTCGACCTAACCGGACGGCGGGTGGTCATCACCGGTGCGGGACGCGGCCTTGGCCGCATCCTCGCCACGGCCTTCCACGCGGCGGGTGCGCAGCTGGGCCTGGTCGCGCGCTCCGCGCCCGCTCTCGAGCGCGTGGCCAGCTCCCTCGGCGGCGCTCCCCTGGTATGCGCGGGCGACGTGCGCGACGCGGACTTCAACGAGGCCGTCGCCGACCGCATGCTTGACCGGTTCGGCGGCGTGGACGTGTGGATCTGCAACGCCGGCGTGTCGGCCGAGGTCGCGGCCACCAGGGACATGTCTCCCGACGCCTGGCGGGAGATCATCGACGTCAACTTGACAGGGACGTTCCTTGGCGCCCGCGCGGGGGCGGCGAGGATGGGCGCGGGCGGCCGCATCATCGTGACCGGATCCGTGCTCGGCGACCGGCCGCATGGCCTGCTCGCCGCGTACTCGGCCTCGAAGGGCGGCGCCCATGCCCTGGTCCGGTCGATGGCACAGGAACTCGGGCCGCGCGCGATCACGGTGAACGCCGTCGCGCTCGGCTGGTTCGACACCGGTCTCGGCGCCTACTGGCACCGCGACGAGAGCCGCGGCAAGGACATCGTGACGCATACCGCGCTTGGCCGCTGGGGAACCCCCGACGACCTGCCCGGCGTCTACCTGTTCCTCGCGTCAGAAGCGTCGGCCTACGTAACGGGCACGACGATTACCGTCGACGGAGGGTACTCACTGCTATGACCGAGACTGTGCATACCGAGACTGTGCATACCGAGACTGGGAATACCGAGACCGTGCATACCGAGACTGGGAATACCGAGACCATGAAGGCCGCCGTCTGGCATGCGGCCGGGGATGTGCGTGTCGAGGACGTTCCCCTTCCTCGTGATCTGCGGCCTGACGAGGTGATCGTCAAGGTAGACCTGGCCTGCATCTGCGCGTCCGACCTCGCCGAGTACCGCGACGGCCCGCACGTGATCCCCGTTGAGCGCCCGCACCGGCTCACCGGCAAGCAAGCTCCCGTCACGCTCGGCCACGAGTTCGTCGGACGGGTCACCGCCACGGGAGCGGCGGTCGGGCACCTGTCGATCGGGGACCGGGTCTGCGGCGACGCCTGCCTGCGCTGCGGCACCTGTTTCTGGTGCCAGCGGGGCGAGTACAACATCTGCGAGTACGGAGGATCCATCGGGCTGCACTCCGACGGGGCGTTCGCCGAATACCTCAAGGTGCCTGACTACACCCTCTACCGGGTGCCGGACGCGGTAGACGACCAGGCGGCGGCCATCGTCGAGCCGCTAGCGGTGGGCTTCCACGCGCTGGAACGCGGCCGCTTCACCGCCGGCGAGACCGTCGTCGTGGTCGGCTTCGGCATGGTCGGGGCCGCGGTGACGCTGATCGCGGCGGCCATCGGTGCCGCGCGCGTCGTGGTGGTCGAGTCATCCCCGGCTCGTGCCGAGGCGGCCCGCAAGGCAGGCGCGACCGACGTGCTCGCGCCCGGCAGGGAACTCCGCAACCAGATACGGGCACTCACGTCGGGCCGGGGCGCCGACATCGTCTGCGACTGCACCGGCCTCGCGGCCGTGCTGCCGTCGTCGGTCGAGCTGTCCCGCCGCGGCGGCCGGGTCGTGATCTGCGGGATCGCCCATGAGCCTTCGGCGGTTCGCGCGGACCGGATCGTCTACTTCGAGCGGGAAGTGATCGGCTCTCTTGGCTACCGGCGGGCGCACGAGGCGGTGCTGCGGCTGCTCGAGACGGGCCGGCTCGACGTCGGCTGGCTGTTCGCGAAGCCCATCGGGCTGGAGCAGGTCGTCTCGCAGGGACTCGATGTGATGGGCAGTGACAGCGGCACCGGCTGTCTTCGGATACCCGTAGTGATCACAGGAGCGTAACCATGTTCAACCTGGCTCGGTCCCTCGACAGGAACGCAGACCTCTCTCCTGACACCGACGCGCTGATCTTCCGCGGCGCCCGGCTGACCCATGCCGGGCTGCTCGAGCGGGTCAGCGCGCTCGCCGCCGCGTTCGCGGAGGCCGGCGTCGGCCGGGGGGACGTGGTAGCGCTCTTTCTCGGCAATCGCCCCGAGTTCCTCGAGTCCGCGCTGGCCATCAACCGCATCGGCGCGGCCTTCCTGCCGCTCAACGTGCGGCTCGCCGAGCCCGAGCTCGAGTACATCGTCGGCCACGCCGGCGCGGTCGCCATCGTGACCGAGTCGGCCTACGCCGCCCCGGTCGCCGCGATCGCCGGGCGCATGTCGCCGGCCTTGAAGGTCGTGGTGGTCAGCGAGGAACACGCGCCGGTGGGCATGCACTACGAGTCGTTCCTCGACTCCCGCCGCGGCGCCGTCCTCCCCGCCGTCGAGGTCGGCGAGTCGGACCTGCACCGCCTCATGTACAGCTCGGGCACGACATCGCGCCCGAAGGGCGTGCCGATCACGTACGGGAACTTCTACTGGAAGACGATCGCGCACGTGGCGGAGTTCGGCATCAGCGCCGCGGACCGGACGATCATGGCCGGGCCGATGTATCACGTCGGCGCGTTCGACCTGCCGGGCATCGGCACCTGGTGGGTGGGCGGCAGCCTGGTGATTATCCCGCGGTTCGACGTGGCCGAACTGCTGGAAACGATAGAGCGCGAGCGGCCGACCAACGTCTGGCTGGCGCCGGCCATGGTCAACGCGATCCTGCAGGCGCCCGAGCTCGGCCGCTTCGACACCTCAAGCATCAGGTTCATCATCGGCGGCGGCGAGAAGATGCCGGTGACGCTCATCGAGCGGCTGCTCGCCGCCTTCCCCAACGGGCGGTTCGCCGACGCCTACGGGCTGACCGAGACCGTGGCGGGCGACACGTTCCTCGACCAGGCGCACACGCTCTCCAAGATCGGCTCGGTCGGCAAGCCCGTGCTGAATCTCGATATCAAGATAGCGGACCCCGATGACCCGGATGCCGAGACCGGCCCGGGGACCCGGAACGAGTCGGGCGAGATCCTGCTGCGGGGCCCGAAGGTGGTGTCGGGCTACTGGAAGGATCCGGCGGCCACGGCGGCCGCGTTCACGCCCGACGGGTGGCTCCGCACCGGGGACATCGGGCATCTCGACAAGGACGGCTACCTCTATATCGATGACCGCAAGAAGGACATGATCGTGTCGGGCGGGGAGAACGTGGCGACCTCCGAGGTCGAGCGGGTTCTTTACGAACACGACGCGGTCCTTGAGGCGGCCGTCGTCGGCATGCCCGACCCGAGGTGGGGGGAGGTGCCGCGCGCCTTCATCGTGCTCAAGCCGGGCCACGACCTCAAGGCCGAGGTGCTGATCGCGCACTGCCGGGCGCGGCTGGCCGGCTTCAAGACCCCCAAGGAGATCGTGTTCCTCGATGTCCTGCCGCGTAATCCCTCCGGCAAGGTACTCAAGCGCGACCTGAGGAAGCGGCCGAGGGGCGCCGCCGCCATGACCTCGGGACCTGCCTCGGATGCCTCGGAGGGTGAACAAGAGCGGCAAACCGCCGAGCTGCCGGTCAACGACCTCATCGAGGCCTACGGCCGGATGACCCTGATCCGCGTGTTCGAAGAGCGGGTGTCGGTCCTCTACCGCGACGGCGAGGTCCCCGGGTTCGTCCACCTGTCGATCGGCCAGGAGGCCTCCGCGGTCGGCGCCTGCTGGCCGCTCGGCACCGCCGACGTGATCACCTCCAACCACCGCGGTCACGGTCACTGCCTGGCCAAGGGCCTCGCCCCCGAGCCCATGATGGCCGAGCTCCTCGCCCGGGCGACCGGAACGAACAAGGGCCTCGGCGGGTCGATGCACATCGCCGACCCCAGCCTCGGGATCTTCGGCGCCAACGGGATCGTGGCCGCGGGCGTGCCGATCGCCGCCGGTGCCGGGGTGGCCGCCAAGCTCAGGAAGACCAATCACGTGGTCGTCTCGTTCTTCGGCGACGGAGCGGTCGCGCAGGGCGCCTTCCACGAGGCGGCCAACCTGGCGTCGCTGTGGAAGCTGCCGATCGTCTTCTTCTGCGAGAACAACGGCTACGCCGAGTTCTCGCCGCTGGCCGATCAGCACCCGATCCCGCTGAGCACGCGCGCCGCCGGATACGGGATGGAGTACGTGGCACTTGACGGCAACGACGTCGAGGCCGTCGCCACCGCGATGGCCGACATCGTCGCGCGGGTCCGCGACGGCGCGGGACCGGTCTTCGTGGAGGCGACGACCTACCGGTGGCACGGGCACTACGAGGGAGATCCGGAACGCTACCGTTCCAAGGACGAGCTGGCGGAATGGCGGGCGGACCGGGATCCCGTCGCGGTCGCGCGGGCCCGCCTGGTCGAGCGCGGTGTCCCGGCCGCCACCCTGGACGCGATCGACGCCGAGATCCGCGGGCGCATCGAGGCTGCCGTCACCGCGGCCAGGCAGGCGCCGCTGCCGGCTCCGGCCATCATTACCTCTTCCCTGTACGCCCCGCGGCCCAGCTACCCCGACGCGCCGGTCGCCAAGGACGCCGAGATCTTCAAGACGATGGATGCCGTCCGGCTCGCGCTCGAGTACGAGCTTGAACATGACCCCGAGGTGTTCCTCGCCGGTGTCGACGTGGGCAAGGGCGGCAACGTGTTCGCCCTCACCAGGGGCCTGTACGACCGGTGGCCCGACCGCCTGCTCGACACGCCGATCTCCGAGACCGCGGTGATGGGTCTGGCGGTGGGTGCCGCCATGGCGGGCATGCGGCCGGTCGTGGAGCTGATGTACCTCGACTTCCTTGGCGTCTGCTTCGACCAGATCCTCAATCAGGCGGCCAAGCTGCGCTTCATGACCGGCGGCAACGCGTCGATGGGGCTGACCATCAGGACGCAGTTCGGCGGCGGCCGTTCCTCAGGCAGCCAGCATTCGCAGAGCCTTGAGGCGCTCCTCGCGCACGTCCCCGGGCTGACCGTCGTCATGCCGTCAACCCCGGCAGACACCTACGGCCTGCTGCGCGCCGCCATCAGGGACCCGAACCCGGTCGTGTTCATCGAGAACAGGCAGCTGTACGGGGCCAAGGGACCCAAGCCCCCGGCCGATTACTTTCTGCCACTCGGCAAGGCGAAGATCGTCCGGCCGGGAGCGGACGTGACCGTGGTGAGCGTCTCGCGGATGGTCCACGAGGCCGTGGCCGCCGCCGAGGCCCTCGCGACGCGAGGGATCTCCGCCGAGGTCATCGACCTGCGGACGGTCGCTCCGCTTGACAAGGAGACGATCCTGGAGTCGCTGTCTCGCACCGGGCGGCTGGTGGTGGCCCATGAGGCGGTCACCGACTTCGGCATCGGCGCCGAGATCGCCGCGGTCGCCGCGTCGGAAGGATTCTGGAAACTGGACGCGCCGGTGCGGCGGGTGGCCCCGCCCCCGACCCCGGTGCCCTACGCCCCGAATCTGGAGAAGCAGTGGCTGCCGGACAGGAAGGACATCGAGCGCGCGATCGAGGAAGTCGCCCGCGCCTAAATGAGGAGAGACCGGCTGGTGATAGAGAGAGGAATGTGAATGACGGGGAGCGGATAGCCGCGCAGTGGCTGGACCGGCAGACGAGTCGCTGGCAGGACTGGCCCGTGCGGGAGCTGGCCGAGCGCAAGCAGCGCCGGGGCACGACGGTCAGCGTGGTGATCCCGGCGCGGAACGAGGAGCGCACGGTTGCCAGCGTGGTGACGGGCATCGCGCGCCTGATGGCGGAGACCGGGCTCGTCGACGAGCTCGTCGTGATGGACTCCGACTCCACCGACGAGACGTCGCGCGTGGCGGCGGAGGCCGGCGCCACGGTGTACCGGGCACGAGAGGTGGCGCCGGAGCTCGGCACCTTTCCCGGCAAGGGCGAGGCGCTGTGGAAGTCGCTCCTGGTGACCGAAGGCGATCTGCTGGTCTTCGTGGACGCCGACCTGACCCACTGGGGCCCGCACTTCGTGACCGGCCTGCTCGGGCCCCTGCTCGCCGACGAGCGCGTGGCCCTGGTGAAGGGCTTCTACGAGCGCCTGTACGACGACGGCGATGGCTCCGTGACCGCGGACGGCGGCCGGGTGACCGAGCTCGTGGCCCGCCCGCTGCTCAGCCTGTGGTGGCCGGAGCTGACCGGCGTCGTGCAGCCCCTGGCGGGCGAATGGGCAGCCCGCCGCGAGCTGATGCGGTCGCTGCCCATCCCTGTCGGCTACGGCATCGAGCTCGCCGTGCTCCTCGATACCGCGCGGGAGCACGGCCTCGAGGCGATCGCCCAGGTCGACCTGGGCAGGCGCGGGCACAAGCACCAGGCCAGCCACGACCTCGCGCTGATGGCGGCGGAACTGATGTGCGTCGCCGAGCGCCGGCGCCTCCCCGGGACACCTCGGCCCGCAGAACCCGTTCCTTCGCAGGTTCGGCTCCGGCAGTTCGTCCGCGATGGCGGGGAAATGCGGCAGCGCTCGCGACCGGTCCCGGTGGAGGAGCGGCCGCCGGCCGGGTCCCTGCGCACGTGACGGAGATGCCGCGTGCTCGCCGTGGAACCCGGCCGGTCGGCCATCCGGACTTACGTCGTGACCTTCATCTTGATCGTGACGAGGTTGGCGCTGCTGCAGTCGAAGGTCCCGGCCTTGGCCGGGTACGCCCGCTGCCACTGGCCGTTGACGACCTGGGCTATCACGTCGCAGGCCCCGGGCAGGTGAGCGCCCACGTTGGTTGGGCCGATGATGCCCTGCGCGGTGAACGCGTGCTCGTCCTTGAGCGCGGCGAAGAGCGTCGCGCGGTCCAGTGTCCCCCCGTTGGCGACCGCCTTGGTGACCGCATCCTGGAACAGCAGCGCCATGATGTAGGCGTCGATGGCGTTGTTGTTGATGTTCGCGACGCCGCCGACCTGCTTGACCAGTGCGGCCAGGGCCGGGTTAGCCGTGTAGTCAGAGTAGAAGGGCAGGTTATTCAGCTGCGCGTACGTCCCGTTCGCGATCGAGCCGCCCTGCTGAATGAAGCTATTGTCGTAGCATCCTGAGTCGCATCCCCAGACCTTGATGCTGCTGACGCCCTGCAGCTTCGCCTCGCGCTCCAGCAAGATGGTGTTCTGCGGAGTCGCGTCGGCGTCGATGAATGACGAGCCCGCTGCCTTCATCGCCGCGATGACCGGCGTGAGCGCGCTCTGCGGGGCCGCGCCGCTCTCCGCGTAGAATTTCTGGCCGTCCAATCCGATGCCGAGGTTGCTGTCCGCCTGGAATTGCGGGATGAAGGTGATCTTGAACGACGGCACGTCGCTGTCGTAGACGAAGATCCCGTGCAGGCCCTTGTACCGCGACGTGAAGTACCTGGCGTCACCGACGTTGACCGTGTAGGTCTGCGTGCTGTCCTTAGCGGTCGCGCAGTACGCGGCAAGGCCCCCGATCTGGTACGTGTCGGGATCGCAGCCGAGCGGCAGGAAGGCGACGGCGGCGAGGTTGGGTAGGCCGACGGGCTTGCCCGCGGCGTTCTTGCACCCGTCGATGTCGGAGAGGTCCTCGAGCGCGTTGGCGGAGGTGCCGACCAGGGCGAAGTCGTTCTGGCAGGCGTTGATGACGCAGTTGGCGGTCGCGTTCGGGTCGAGCTTGCCGTCGCAGAAGTCGACGACGACCTGGCGCCCGGCCAGCCCGCCGCTGGCGTTGACGCCGGCCGCCCAGGCCTTGACCGCGTTCACCGACTTCTGGAACAGCCCGGGAGCGACCGTCGTGTTGACGTCGGCGATCAGGCCGACCTTGATGGTGGTGGCGGTGATCCCGATGTCGCTTGCCGGGGCGGCCGAGCCGGACGGCGCGGCCGAGACCGACCCTGACGCGGCTGAGCTAGCGGGGGTGGCGCCGGATGCTGACCCGGTCGACGAACTGCTTGCGCTGCAGCCCGCCGCCAGCAGGATGGCCGCAAGCGCGGCGATCACCCCGAGCAGGCGAGCGCGCGCCGGGAACGGGCGTCCGGCGCGTCTGTCCGGGCCACCAGGCCTGTCACTGTTAGCTGTCATTCTTGTGCCCTCCACGACGTCATTGCTTGTTGTATACACCGGTCAGTACAAAATTGAACCGGGACATGCGGTAGCCATCCCCGGATGCGCACGAGCTGGCTGACCGCGATCTGCTCGAGACCGTGACTCTTGCTTGATGCAGACCTTCGCATGCAGGCAAATTACCTGAGCCTGTATAGAAAGAATTAAATTAGTGAACTACTATACCTATGTGATACCACAGCTCGTGCCCAGCGATCAAGGCCCCGAACCGGCCATGCGGCGACACCAACGGGCCGGCGCTACGACGGAGGAGATCGGTTGAGCAGGGTGGCAGTTGTGACCGGCGGCGCGTCGGGTATCGGTCTGGCGATCGTCCGCCGTCTCGCGGCCGGTGGCGCCAGCGTGGCGCTGCTCGACCTGAACGCGGGCGCGGCGGACCGGGCCGCCGCCGAACTGCGCGGCGAGGGATCGCGCGTCATCGGCCTCGGCGCCGACGTCAGAGACCGGGCCGGGGTGGAGAAGGCGCTTGACGCGGCGCGTGGTGAGCTCGGGCCGATCGAGATCATGGTGACCAGTGCCGGGCTGTCGCTGAACGCGTCGTTCCTCGAGATCACCGTCGAGGACTGGGACCGCGTGATGGCGGTCAACCTGACGGGAACGTTCCACTGCCTTCAGCTGGCGGTACCGGACATGATCGCCGGCGGGTGGGGGCGGATCGTCACGATCTCGTCGTCGAGCGCGCAGTCGGGATCGCGGACCCAGGCGCACTACTCGGCAGCGAAGGGCGGCGTGGTGGTGCTGACCAAGACGCTGGCGCTGGAACTCGGCCAGTACGGGATCACCGTCAACACGATCCCGCCCCGTGCCGTCATCACCCCCATGTTCATGGCCGCGCCCTTCGCGCAGGGGCCGGGCGGGGAAGAGGCCATCAGGCAGCTGGCCGCGCGGAGCCCGGTCCGCCGGCTGGGCGTGCCGGAAGACGTCGCCGCCGCGACCGCCTTTCTGTGCTCCGATGACGCCGGCTACATCACCGGCCAGGTCATCGGCGTGAACGGCGGCAACTACACCTGAGCGGCATCCGTTCCGCTGAGCGGGACAATTTCACGACCGGTCAGTCCAGAGTCTTGATCGGCGGTCGGTGCCGTGCTAGAAAAAGCAGACAACCAGCATTCTTGGCCGCGCCCCCGGCTGCGGCCCAAGGTAAGGCTTAAATTACCTGCTCATCAACATGTGTAAGTTTTATGTTCGATCCCTGGCGGTAAACGTTTGCATCCGGCAAGGGCATACCAGAGATCCCGGTGTGCATCACCGGCGGGGCCAATCGGTCTTTTATCTATTACTGACCGGACGGTACATCTTACTTGGCCTTGAATGTGCGGGTGTCGCCGGGTCCAAAGCTCACAGGCAACGAAGTCGTGGAGGGCACAGGAGTGAGACCTAACAGCGAAGGGCCGGGCCGTGGCGGCGCCGGACGACGGATACAGAGACGCACGCGTTTCGCCGGGCTGATCGCGGCGCTGGTCGCCGCGGTCCTGCTGGCAGCGGGATGCAGTTCCGCAAGCAGCAGCAGTAGTTCGTCGGCCGCGGCCACGTCGCCGACGGCAGTGGCGCCGGCGACGAGCACGCAGTCGGCTTCGGCCGCCGGGTCGGCGGCCCCGGCCAGTGACATCGGGATCACCGCCACCACCATCAAGGTCGGCATCATCGCCGACGTCAACAACCCGCTCGTCCCCGGGCTGTTCCAGAAGGCGGTGAACGCGGTCAAGGCCTGGGCGGGCGGCGTCAACGCCAGCGGCGGGCTGGCCGGGCGCCAGGTCGTCATCGACTTCTGCGACGGCAAGCTCGACCCGAACGCGACCGCCAACTGCGTCATCAAGGCCTGCCAGAACGACTTCGCCCTGGTCGGGACCTCCGCCAACGCGCTCGAGGACCTCTCCGACATCGACGGGTGCAAGAACGCCGCGGGCAAGCCCGTCGGCCTACCCAACCTTCCCGCCTTCGCCTTTCCCCCGCTTGTCTGCGATCGGGACACGTACCTCGTCTCCGGCCTCGGCCCGTACTGCGCGACCGCGAAGGACAACCCGCAGACCTACACGGTGCCGGTCGGCGACACCAGGTACTTCACGTCGCATAACCAGAACCTGCACGGCATCTGGCTCTACGACAGCGACGATCCGACGTTCAAGATCACCCAGACGCCGCTGTTCCAGGCGGAGAGCAACCTCGGCATCAAGAAGGACGGCCAGGGCTTCTACGCGCTGAGCGGCGCGGCGCCGCAGAGCGCGCTGACCCCGTTCATCCAGCAGATCAAGGCGTCGAGTTCGACATTTGTCTATGAAGACGTGACCACGGCCAGCATGGTGCTGGTGCGCCGGGAGGCCCAGCTCCAGGGGGTCAACTCGGTCAAGGTCTGGCTGTGCAACTCGGGCTGCTACGACCCGAAGTTCTACCAGCAGGGCGGCGCGACCGTGAACGGCACCTACGCGTCGCTCGTTGACCTGCCGTACCTGAGCGACTACCAGGCCAACCCCACCCTGGCCAAGCTGGTCACCGAGCTCGGCGGCCTGAACAACCTGGACAACAACGCGCTCAACTCCTTCATCACGGCCCTGCTGTTCCAGGACGCGGTCACCAAGGCGGTGGCCAACGGCGGAACGCTGAACCGCCAGACGCTGTTCACCGCGCTCAACAACGAGCACTCGTTCAACGCCGACGGCCTCATCGGCCCGACCGACGTCGGCAAGCGCACTGCCTCCGCCTGCTCGGTGCTCGTGCAGCTGCGGAACGGGGTGTGGCAGCGGGTGAACCCGGTCAAGCCAGGCACCTTCGACTGCAGCAGCGCCAACCTCGCCACGCTCAAGATGAACACCGGCGCGTAGCAAGGCCGGTGTCCCGCGGGCGGCGTAAGCCGGTCGGCGTGGTGGAGATGACCCATGACCTGGGCGTCTCCACCACGCCGATGTCCCGCGCGGAGTAGCACATCGATCAGGAGGACAGCATGTCGGAAAGCGCGGCCAATGGGGCCGACGCGGGACAAGGCAAGTTCCGCATCACCAAGATGTACCACCCCAGCCACCACGCCCCCGACCTCGGCGAGGTTGAGGACTGGTTCGAGCGGGTGTTCGGTGCCAAGAGCCGGAATATCCGCGAGCAGTTCGGGCCCAACCCGCCGAGCAACTACCCGACCAATTACTCGACGTTCACCCCGATCGCGGACGTGCTCTTCGACACGATCGCCCCGACGCTGTACGTGCTGAACGGCGTCCAGCAGTACGCGTCAGTCGACAAGCCGCACCTGAAGACGATCGGGTGGTTCGCCGAGGGGGCGGAGGAGGTCTACCGCTCGCTGCGGCGCGCGGGCATCGGCATGGTGGACCAGCACGGCAAGACCGCCGAAGGCGACGACGCGCCGCGGTCAGCTGGCTCGGGGGCGATGCCGATCTTCTTCACCACGCCGGAGGCCGCGGGCCTGCGCCACGAGTTTCTGCCCGAGTTCCCGTTCCCGCTCGACCACCGCATCGCCAAGGACTGGAAGCTGCCCACGCCCGCACCCGACGACCCGGTGGGCATCGAGCGGTCCGCCTACCACACGCTGCTCACCGACGATCCGAAACGGGCGCTGCACACCCTGATAGACGCGCTCGGCGGCACCGTCATCCACTCCGGCCGCGACGAGGTCATAGGCGCCGACGCCAGCTACGTGTTTCTCGGCGACTCGATCCTCCAGATCGCGGTGCCCGACCAGGGCACGGCCGCCTGCGCCGACTGGACGACGACCGCCCCCAACGACACCTACCACTCGATCACCTGGAAGGTCGTCGACCTGGACCGCACCGCCGGGCACCTGAAGTCCCAGGGCGTGGGTATCCGCTCCAGGACCGCCGACACTCTGGTGACCGACCCGGGGACCAGCATCGGCATCCCCTGGGGATTCACCACCCGCCTGGTGCCTGGCGACCCCCGCGGCTGAGAACGACGCGGAACCGACCGACGCCGGCGAGACAAGCAGCACGAGAGAAGGCGAGACCATGACCGCGTCCCGCGTAGCCGAGCGGGTCACCGAGTCCTTCGTCGACGGGGCCTCGGTGAGATCGGCGGAGACGTACCCGAACATCGACCCGTCGACCGGCGCCACGCTCGGCTACGTGGCGCGGGCGGGGGACAAGGAGATCGACCAGGCCGTGACGGCGGCCCGCCGTGCCAGCCGCGGGTGGCGGGCCACCACACCAGAACAGCGGTCCGAGCTGCTGTCCCGGCTGGCCGACCTGATTGACGGCGAGGCCGAGACGCTCGCCCGGCTGGAGAGCGAGGACAGCGGGAAGCCGCTGTCGCAGGCGCGCAACGACGCCAGGCTGTGCGCGCGCTACTTCCGCTTCTACAGCCACGTCATTGAGTCGTACTACGGCCTGAGCATCCCGCTCAGGCCGGACCTGCACGTATACACCCGCCGTGAGCCGCTCGGCGTCACCGGCAACATCATCGCCTGGAACTACCCGATGCAGCTGTTCGGCCGGGGGGTGGCGCCGGCCATCGCCACCGGGAACTGCGCGGTGCTCAAGCCGGCCGACGAAACGCCGCGCACCGCGGTTCGCCTCGCCCGGCTGGCGGCCGAGGCGGGCCTGCCGCCCGGCGTGGTCAACGTGGTCACCGGGCTCGGGCCGGAGGCCGGTGCCGCCCTCGCCGCCCACCCGGGCGTCGACCACCTGAGCTTCGTGGGCTCCACCGAGGTCGGCAGCCTGATCGCCGGCGCGGCCGCCAAGCGCGTGACGCCGGTGACGCTGGAGCTCGGCGGTAAGTCGGCGCACCTCGTGTTCGGCGACGCGGACGTCGAGCGGGCGGCCACGGTGGCGGCGAATGCGATCCTGCAGAACGCCGGGCAGACCTGTTCGGCCGGGTCCCGGCTGCTCGTGGACGAACGGGTGCACGACGAGCTGCTGCAGCGCATCGCGGACCGCTTCGCGACGGTGTCCATCGGGCCGGGCATCAACGACCCCGACCTCGGCCCGCTCGTGTCCCGCAAGCAGCAGGATCGGGTGCGCGGCTACGTCGAGTCAGCCGAGGGCGCCGACATCGTCTATGGCGGTACCGTCGCCGAGCCCGACGGGATCACCGGCGGCGCGTACTTCACCCCCACGCTGATCGACGGCGTGGACCCGCAGGCACGGATCGCCCGCGAAGAGATCTTCGGCCCCGTGCTCGTCGTCACGCCGTTCGGGACCGAGGACGAGGCGGTCGCGCTGGCCAACGGTACGGACTACGCCCTCATCGGCGCGGTGTGGACGAGGGACCTGGCGCGGGCTCACCGCGTCGCCGCGCGGGTGGACGGGGGACAGATCTTCGTGAACACCTACGGCGCAGGCGGCGGCGTGGAGCTGCCCTTCGGCGGCTTCCGCAAGTCGGGATACGGGCGTGAGAAGGGCGTCGAGGCGCTCGATGCCTACACCGCCACCAAGACGATCGTCGTGCAGCTCTAAGTGGCGCGGCCAATCGAGCAGGGGAAGGCCAATGGGTTCTGACCAGGACGCGGACGTCGACATCCTCATCGTGGGCGCCGGGGTGACCGGCATTTACCAGCTGTACCTGGCCCGCGAGGCGGGTTATTCGGTGCGGCTAGTGGAAGCGGGCTCCGGCGTGGGCGGCACCTGGTACTGGAATCGCTACCCAGGGGCACGCTACGACTCCGAGAGCTACACCTACGGGTACCTGTTCTCCGATGAGCTCTTCGCTGAATGGGACTGGACCGAGCACTTCGCGGGCCAGCCGGAAAACGAGCGCTACTTCAATTACGTGGTGGACAAGTTCGACCTGCGCCGCCATATACGGTTCAACACCCGGGTCACCTCCGCCGAGTGGGACGACTCCTCGGCGACCTGGCTGGTCAGGGCGGACGGGTACGGCGCCAGGGCCCGCTTCCTTGTCGCCGCGACCGGCGTGCTTTCCGTGCCGTTCCATCCCGACATCCCGGGGCGGGACAGCTTCCGCGGCGAGGCTTACCACACCGGCCTGTGGCCGAAGGCCCCGGTGAACTTCGCGGGCAAGCGGGTCGCCGTGATCGGCACCGGGTCGAGCGGCGTGCAGATCATCCCGACGATCGCCGGCGAGGTCGCCTCGCTGACGGTGTACCAGCGCACGCCGAACTGGGCCACCCCGCTCAACAACCGGCCGATCGCCCCGGAAGAGCAGGCCGCGCTCAAGGCGGGCTTCCCGGCGATGCGCGAGGCCCTCGCCAAGTCGCCATCCGGCTTCCTGCATGTTCCCTCGGGCAAGAACACCTTCGACGACTCGCCCGCCGGCCGGCAGGCGTTCTACGAGCAGGTCTGGCGGGTCGCCGGTTTCGGGAAGATCATCTCCAATTACGGCGACATGATGCTCGACCCCGCCGCCAACGCCGAATGGTCGCGGTTTGTCGCGGACAAGGTCCGCGCCGTCGTCACGGACCAGGCGACGGCGGACAAGCTGATCCCGGCCGACCATGGCTACGGCGGGAGGCGCCCCCCGTACGTGATCGAGTACTACGAGGCCTACAACCGGCCCAGCGTGTCGCTGGTGGACCTCACCAAGACGCCGATCACGGCGGTCACGGAAACCGGCATCGAGACCGCGGAGGGCCTGCGGGAATTCGACATCATCGTCTGGGCCACCGGATTCGATTTCGGCACCGGCGCGCTCAACAGGCTCGGGGTCCGCGGCAGGGATGGCCTGCCGCTCGAGGAGTACTGGGCAGACGGCCCGCTTACTTACCTCGGCATCATGGCCCACCGCTTCCCGAACTTCTTCTTCCCTGGCGGACCACATGGCGCGGCGGGCAACAATCCGCGGTACTCGGGCGACCAGTCGGACTTCGCGGCCGGCCTGCTCGACTACGCGCGCGAGCACGGGTACCGGGTGATCGACGTGCCCAAGGAGCTGGAAGACGAGTGGACCACGACCGTCAACGCGGAGGCGGTGACCCGGTCCACGTTCAACGAGAAGAGCTACTTCTACGGTGCCAACGTGCCCGGCAAGGCACGCCGGTTCCTGCTCAACCCGCTCGGGCGGCCCAAGCTGCTTGAGCTGATGGAAGCCGCCGTGAAGAACAGCTACGCCGGGTTTTTTCCCGGCACGGAAGGGGAGTGACCGGTGACCGAGTACGAATTCGATGGCCCGGTCGCGGTCGTCACCGGCGCGGGACGCGGCATCCCTTGCCCACGAGAGCTGCCCGGTGAGCGTCTCGGCGCACTACATGTCCCACCAGTTCTGAAGGGAAAGAACATGACCGACAGCACCATCTGGCCGCACCACGAACTCGGCAAGGAACTCAGCAACTGGGGCCGCTGGGGCGACGACGACCAGATCGGCACGCTCAACTTCATTACCCCGGAGAAGCTGGTCACCTCGGCCACGATGGTGCGCACCGGCAAGACCATCGACTGCGGGATCCCGTTCGACAAGAACGGCCCGTTCCCGCCCGGCGGCTGGCGCAACAACCCGCAGCACGTGATGACCCTGCTCCCGTCGGACTCGTTCTACGCCAAGGACGGGCAGATCGCGGCGGATGACCTGATCATCATGGGCCTGCAGGCCTCCACCCAGTGGGACGGCCTGGCGCACGTCGGCTACGACGGGTTCTTCTACAACGGCGTACCTGCCGCCGCGGTGAACAACTTCACCGGCGCCTCCAAGAACGATATCGCCAAGGTGGCCACCAAGCTCGTCTCCCGCGGGGTGCTGCTCGACATCGCCGGGCTGAAGGGAGTGGAGGTGCTGCCCGACTCCTACGAGATCACCGAGGCGGACGTGCTCGCGGCTCAGGAGCGGCAGGGGGTGCGGGTCGAGTCGGGTGACATCCTGTGCGTGCGCACCGGCTGGACCAAGTGGTTCAGGGAGGGCGACCGGCAGCGCTATGTGGGCAACACGCCCGGCCCCGGCCAGGATATCTGCCGGTGGATCCACGACAGCGAGATCGCCGCGCTCGCCCTCGACCAGTCCAACGGGGAGGCCTGGCCGAGCCCGATCCCCGGCGCCACCATCCCGTTCCACCAGGTGGCGATCCGCGACATCGGCCTCACCCTAGGCGAGATGTTCGACTTCGAGGCGCTGAAGGCCGACTGCGAGGCCGACGGCGTCTGGGAGTTCCTCTTCGTCAGCCCGGGCCTCCAGGTCACCGGCGGCGTCGGCTCGCCGCTCAGCCCGGTCGCGATCAAGTAGGCGGCCGATGACCACCTACGCGGAGGTGTTCGCGGGCGTCTACGCCACCGTCGCCGCGCACGCGCAGCACCAGGACGCGGGCAATGCCGACGCCATCATGGCGCTCTACACGCCGGACGCGGTCCTCGAGGTCCCCGGGATGGGCGTCTACCAGGGCGCGGACGCGATCCGGGCCGCCTGGGACGAGTGGAAACCCAAGGGACTGCAGCGCCACATGCCGGTCAACATCGTGATCACCGACTGGAATGACGAGGAGGCCCGCGCGACCACCGACGTGGTGTTCCTCGCCCACGGTGACAACGGCTGGTCGGTCCAGATCGTCGCCCGCTATCACGATGTCTTCCGCCTGGTGGACGGCAAGTGGCCGCTCAGCCGCCGGGCGGATGAGTTCGTCGGCTACCAGCCGCCGAGCTGAACCGCGGCCGTTGACGCACCAGGGGATACGTCGTAATGTCTGGAACTAGAGTGTCATATATGACACTCTAGTTCCATAAATCCTCTGAGCGGGGAAACCGAGCATCTGGAGACCCACCATGGCCGAAGAATTCATCGTTTCCGGCGACAGTCACGTCGTCGAGCCAGTCGACCTGTACAAGACGCGTCTGCCCAAGAACATGCGCGACCAGGCGCTATGGGAAGAAGACACGATTCTCGACGAGCCGCTAGTACCAGGCGGCCACACGGAGTTCCGCACCGTGCACACGCCCGGGTACGAGGGATGGACCGTGTCCCGCTACCGCCAGTTCCCCGGCCCGACGCCGGACGGGCTGCCGGATAGCATCCTGCGTGACCTGGACCGCGACGGCGTCGACGCGACGATGCTGTTCCCCAACCTGTCGTTCTTCGCCCTGTACACCGACGTCCACGAGCGCTCGATCGCGCACGCCCGCGTCTACAACGACTGGCTGGCCGAGACCTACCTCCCCTATTCCAACCGGCTCCGGCCTGCCGCGGCCATCCCGACCACCAACGTGGCCGACGGGGTCAAAGAGATCGAACGCGCCGTCCGGCTCGGCCTGACGGCGCTCATCTTGCCCGAGATCCCGCAGCCGCTGCCGTACTGGGCACCGGAGTACGAGCCGCTGTGGGCTGCCGCCGAGGCGAACGGCCTGCCGGTCTTCTTCCACGTGGCCTCCGGCGGCGTCGACTCCAAGGCCGGCACCTCGGCCACCGGCAGCCAGGTCAAGGGCATCCTGACCGCGATGACCATGGGAAAGCAGGAACTCGACGGCGCGCTGCTGGCCGGGCGCACCATGGGCGGCGGCAACACCGCCGCCGCCAGTCCGATGCGGATCATCGCCGACCTGGTCAGCTCGGGCGCGTGCGAGCGGCATCCCAGCCTGATGTTCAACGTGATCGAGTTCAACGCGGGCTGGCTGGCGAACTACATGGGCTCGATGGACAAGGCCTGGCGCACAGGAACCGGGCAGGACCCGCACTGGTGGCTCGGCTTCTGGGACGACGGAGTAGACCCGCATGACCAGAAGCTGATGGGTCAGATGTTCAAAATCAACAACCGGTGGCCGCTGCCGCTCAAGCCGAGCGAGTACGTCAAGCGCAACATCCGGGTGCAGTTCGCCGACGACCAGGTCGCCGTGCTGTCCCGGCACATCACCGGTGCCGACACCATCTACTGGGGCAGCGACTACCCGCACGCTGAGGGCACCTTCCTCGGCAGCCAGGCGGTCATCGAGGAGCAGTTCGCGGGCGTCTCCGGCGAGGACCGGGCCAAGATACTCGGCGGCAACATCGCCAAGATCGTCGGCTTCGACGACTCGAAGAAGCTGGCCCCGGTGAACCCTACTGGCCGCTGAGAGCGCCGAAGCCCTCCCTGAGCAGGTCTACCAGGTCGACCGCGCCGTCGGCGGCGGCCCAGTACGAGACGGCCAGGCCCATGCACTCAAGCGCGGCGGCGACCTTGACCGCAAGGCCGATCGGCACCGGCTCGCAGACACCGTGCCGTTCGGCCAGCGCGCGAGTCAGCGGCGTGCGCCAGTCCTGACGCTCGAGCTGGGCACCGGAGAGCGCCTGCGTGAACATGGCGAGTCGGCTGAAGGCCTGCGCTCCGGTCGGGTTCCGCACGTAGATCGGCACCACGAAGGCCTCGATCGCGCTGCGCAGCGCCGACCAGTCGTCCTCGTCGCGGGGCCGCGCCCGCAACGTGTCTGCCATCCGCGCGACGTGCGCTTCAAGTGCGACCAGAATCGCCTGGTCCTTGGTGCCGAAGTAACGCAGGAACGTGCTGCGGGACACCCCGCCGGCGGTGGCCATGTCGTCGAGAGTGACGTTCCCGTATCCCTTCTCGACGACAAGCTCATAGGCGGCCAGGCTCAGCTCGGCCTGGACGGCCGCGCGGGCGATCGCCCGTGACCCGGGACGCACCGCCGGGGCTTCGGATGACGACATGCCCCAATCCTAAGGTTGACGACGGATGCCACCGGCCGAGGTGGCGTCGTGATCCGGGAACGCGCGCGCCGCCTTGAGCCGAGGCAGCCCCGGCAGCTGCTTAACGGCTGGAACCATGCGTTCGGCGGCGGCAAGATCGCCGGCACGACCCGGTGGTTCGCCTCGATCGGCCGGGCAAGCCGGCCGAGGCGGCGCTAGGTCGCCGTGAGCACCGCGGCGTAGCGATCGAGGATGGCGAGGATATCGCCGTCGACGGCCTGGAGATCGAGCACTACCTGGTCAACTCCCAGCGCCTGGAAACGCTCGAAGCTCCGACGCAGGGTGTCGTACCTTCACGCTGCACTCTCGCCCTTATGTATGGACCGGTCAGAACGAATGTAGTCGACGATGATCCGCCATCGCCCCCAGCCCCAGGCGGACGCGGCCACAGAGGCCGCTTTAGCCTGGACGTGTACCCGCTATCAACTGACCCGTCGGAACACACTACGCTGTGTATAAGTGGCTGACGGCCGTGACAACGGCGGCCCCGGCCACCGGCGGATCATTGGCGCCCCGCCTGTAGAGCGAGCAAGGTCGGCTGTGGGCCGGAGAACCCCGGGCCAGGCCGACGACGGACTCTCCGAGCGGACGGGCTGGGTTATGCCGCAAACGAAGCTGACAGACAAGAACGGAAAGAGCGCCAAGTGGCAGCGGCGCCGCAGTGAGATCGTGGACGCGTCGGCGAAGGTATTCGCCGACCGCGGCTATCACGCCACAAGCACGACCGAGCTGTGCGAGGCGAATGGCATCGGCAAGGGCGCCCTCTACTACTACATCGGCTCCAAAGAGGAGCTGCTCGCGGCTATCCACGACCGGGTGATGGACGAGGTCATGCTGGGCGCGGCCCGGGCTGACCTGGCGGGCGGGGCGCCGCCGGAGCGGCTGGCGATGCTGGGCGAGGAACTGCTCGACGTAATCTTCCGCTTCCCTGACCACGTCTGGGTGTTCCTGCACGATTTCCCCGCGCTGACCGGTAAGAACGCCGAGATGTTCCGGCAGCGGCGGCGTGCCTACGAGCGGCGGGTAGAGGCGGTATTCCGCCATGGCATCGAATCCGGCGAGTTCCGGCCGCTCGACACCCGGCTCGCGGTCAGCGCCTGGCTCGGCATGCACAACTACACCTACCTCGGGCTGCGGGCAGGCGAGCAGTTCTCGGTGCGGGACGCGGCCAGGTCGTTCGCCGACATCTTCGTCTCCGGCATTGCCACCCGCGGGCTGATCCTGCAGGCAGACCAGCTGCTGGGGTCCGGCGTCCGTTACCCGGTCACAGCTTGAACCGGCGCACCTTGCCCACGCTGGTCCTGGGCAGAGCCTCGATCAGGTGCCAGTCGCGCGGGCGGGCGGCCGCCGCCAGGTTGCGCTCCGACCATGCCGCGAGGTCGCTGACGGCGGGTGGATGCGCCAGGTCACGCGGGACGACGTAGGCGACAGGCACCATGTCGCGGACCGGATCGGGTCGTCCGAGAACGGCGCATTCAAGGACTCCGGGAGCCTGGGCGAGGGTGGCCTCGACCTCGGTCAGGCTCACGTTCTCGCCGGACACCTTGATCACGTCGTCGCGCCGGCCCACGAACCTGAGTGCCCCGTTATCGGCACTGCTATCGGCACTGCGGGCGACCATATCTCCCGTGTGGAACCAGGTAGTGCCGTCGCGCCTGACCAGCGACCGGCCCGTCGCGGCCGGATCGTCTAGATACTCGAGAAAGATGTCCTCACCGGGGACACCGGCGAGAATGAGCTCGGCCGGTTCCCCTGGCGGCGCGTCCGCCCCGGTCTCGGGATTCCTGAGCAGGACCTGGCGGCCCGCGATCGGGGGGCCGATCGTGTCGTTGCGGTACGGGTCACAGACGTCGGCGCAGACGATCGCGACGGTCTCGGTCATGCCGTAGAGCTGCCGCGGGCGGCAGCCGGCCAGCGCCGCGAACTCGTCGTAGTGCTGCGCGCCGAGGTTCTGCGCGAACCAGACGTGCTCGAGCCGCCCGGCCGGCGCGTCGGCCGGGCGGCGCGCCAGGATCATCCGGATCGGCGCGGCGAACAGGCTGGCGTGCGTGGCGGACAGGTCACGGGCCTGCCGCAGCCACTGGGAGGCGGAAAACGTCGAGGTCAGGGCGACGCTGGCGCCGACCGCGATCGCGGGCGCGATGCAGTAGTACTGCGCGTTGGCGTGGAACAACGGCAAGGTGACCAGCCAGCGGTGCTCCGGCCGCAGCCCCACGATGGCGGACATCGTGTCGGCGACCTGCGCGTAGTTGTGCTGCGTGAGGACGACGCCTTTCGGCTCGGAGGTCGTTCCCGAGGTGAACATGACCGCCAGCCGGTCCGTCGGCGCGACGACGGGACCGGCTGGCGGTCATGTTCACCTCGGGAA
>Ga0209881_1000094_pt1 | contig 24859 bp, 20 predicted proteins | sample PersoiDNA2013193_FD_185804 | JGI IMG/M metagenome (GOLD analysis project Ga0209881, IMG submission 185804) | Permafrost soil microbial communities from the Arctic, to analyse light accelerated degradation of dissolved organic matter (DOM) -... | ecosystem: Environmental > Terrestrial > Soil >... | reverse complement strand
GGGGAGAATGGGGGTGTGCTTGATGAGGAAGCGGTGCGGACCGAGCCCGACGTCCCGGAGATCCGGACGCTGGCGAGCAGCATCGTCTACACCGACGACTGGGTCACGCTCCGCAAGGACGAAATCGAGCGCGCCGACGGATTCCGCGGCACGTACGCCTTCCTCGACAAGCGCGACTTCGCGCTCGTCATCCCGGCGGAGAACGGCGGCTTCCACCTGGTGGAGGAGTACCGCTATCCGCTTGGCCGCCGTGGCTGGTCCTTCCCGCAGGGCGGGTTCCCGCGCGACGAGTCAGGCACGGCTGACGAGCTAGCGCGGATGGAGCTCGCCCAGGAGACCGGCCTGCGGGCGGCGGGGATGATCCATCTCGGGGCGTTTGCCGCCGGCCACGGCATGACGAACCAGTACTGCCAGTCCTTCCTGGCCACCGAGCTCACGCCTGGGCCGTCTGACCTTGAGCCCGAGGAGCTCGGGCTCGAGCACGAGTGGCTGCCGAGGGACCGGTTCGAGGAGATGATCTCCGACGGCCTGATCGTCGACGACTCGACGCTCGCCGCCTACACGCTCCTGCTGCTCGCCGAGCGCCGCGGAGAGGTCAGCCTCAGCTAAGGGACCAGCCTCAGCTAACGAGGGCAGCGAAAAGGTCGCCGTGGATTTCGACTCGGGCGAGAACGTCGGTGGCGGTGAACACGAGGTCAGCGGGCTGGCGGCAGGCGGCTACCTCGTCCCAGGTGACCGGGGTCGAGACCGTGGGATGTTCGCGGGCGCGCAGCGAGTACGGGGCGATGGTGGTCTTGGACCCGTTGTTCTGCGACCAGTCGATGAGAACCTTGCCTGGCCGTGCCGATTTCGTCATCCGCGACACGACCAGCCGGGGCAGCTCTCGCTCGAGCCGCTGTGCGAACGCCAGCGCCATGTCGCTGGCCTGCTCGGCTGTCAGGCCGCTGACCGGCGCGTAGAGCTGGAGTCCCTTGCCGCCCGACGTCTTGGGCAGCGGCCGCAGCCCCTCCGCCTCGAGCACCGGGCGGAGCGCCTCGGCGACCCGGCAGCACTCGACGATCGTGGCGGGCGTCCCCGGGTCCAGGTCGAAGACGAGCAGATCAGGATCGTGCCCCTCGTCCGGCTCAGCTTCTGCCTGGTCACCGCCTGAAGCGGGAAAGTGCCACATCGGGACGTGCAACTCGATGGCGGCCAGGTTGACCGCCCAGATCAGCGCGGGCAGGCCGTCGATGACCAGATAGCGAACCGCTGTGCCGGGGGAACGGGCCCGCGAGCTGTGCGAGACGACCTCTTGCGTGCGCAGCCAGTCGGGGCGGTGCTCGGGCGCGTGCTTGGCGAAGAACGACAGGTCGTCCGCCACGCCGTGCGGATAGCGGCGCAGCGTCATCGGGCGGCGCGCGATGTGCGGCAGCAGCACCGGGGAGATCCGCTGGTAGTAGTCGAGCACCTCCGCCTTGGTGAAGCCTTCCTCCGGGTAGAGCACCTTGGTCAGGTTGGTCAGCGTTAGTTCCCTGCCGTCCACGACTACCGCGATCTTGTCCTCTGCGGGCATTGTGCCTCCCGGACTGATGCTATGTCTGCCTGACCACGTCCGCGGGGTCCTTGTCGTCGCGGAGCCCCTGGTAGGACGGGGCGCGCATGCGGCCCGCCCTGGTCCACCTGTCAAACGTCACCTCGACCACTAGCCGTGGCTCTACCCAGACAGCGGGCCGGAGATGCTCAGCGGGCACAGGTCCGTCAAACGGGCTGTCCGGCCGGCGCAGCGACTCAAGCAGCCGGGTGAGCCGCCTGAGCGTCGCGTCAGAGAACCCGGTACCGACGTGCCCACAGTAGACAAGCCCGCCGTCGGAGTACACCCCCACGAGCAGCGAGCCGATCAGGCCGGCCCTGTTGCCCTTGCCCGGCTTCCAGCCCGCTACCACGACCTCCTGGCCGAGCACGTTCTTGACCTTGCGCCAGGAGCCCGGCCTCGCGCCTGGCTCATACGGCGAGTCGAGCCGCTTGGCGACCACGCCCTCGAGCCCGTTGGCGACAGAGGCGGCACGGACGGCGTCGAGATCCTGGCCAGGGAAATGGGGCGGGCAGAGCAGGCCGGGTCCGTTCGAGCCGATGGCAGTGAGGATTTTCCTTCGCTCGGAGTACGGCGTGGCGATCAGCGGGCACCCGTCCAGTTGCAGCACGTCGAAGGCCAGGTACGCGACCGGGGTGAGCCGCGAAAGGCGCAGCGCGGCCTCGGGCGAGGAGACGTGCATCCGGGGCTGGAGCGCCTCGAAGTCCGGGCGGCCGTCGGCGAACGCGACGATCTCGCCGTCGAGCAGTAGCTGCTCGCTGCCGGGCCCGCTGCCCGGCGCGCCGGCGAGCCCGGTTAGTTCCGGGTAGGTGGCGGTGATGTCCTTGCCTGTCCTTGAGACAAGGCGGAGCCGGCCGCCCTCGATGAACGCGAGGGCGCGGACTCCGTCCCACTTCATCTCCACCGCCCACTCCGCGAGCCGGCCGCGGGGCGGCTCGCCGGGCGCGGCGAGCATGGGCGCGAGCGACGCGGGCAGCGGGAACCAGTCGGCGTGGATCATCCACCCCTCTGGTACCCAGATCTGCCCGCGTCCTACCCCCCGCTACCTGGTACGACGGTTAGAAGAGACGCCTAGCTACCAGCGGTGGCGGGTCGCGTAGGAGTGGTTCCTGATCATTTCCATGTCCTCGGGCCGCTCGAACTTCGACTGGACCGCGACCCGGCCGGGGCCGATGAGCCTGATCAGGATGTTCCGGTAGTCATGCCTGTTGTTCCAGAAGGCGAAGCCCTGGTTCCTCGGGTACTCCAGGTGCAGGTGCACCCGGACGGACGTGTCCCGGTAGACAAGCGAGGTCGGCTGGATGAGTAGCGACTCGCCCTGCTTCAGGTCACGGATGAACACGTTGCCCTGCGCATGCAGCAGGAGCAAGCCCGGGCGATCGGCGGCGGTGAAGACGTCGCCGAACTGCCCCATCGGGTAGTGCGTCTCCTGCTCGTCGTCGTCGCCAGTCACGTACCAGATGTCGTTGCTGTTCCAGTCGTAGCGGATGTTCCCCGTCGCGGTCAGGAAGCGGTGCTCCTTGACCCACATGGACTGCCCGTGCTGCAGCGGCAGCGCGATGACCTCGCCCGCGTGGTTGTCGGACAGCGCGATGTGGCCAGGACCGTGCGCCTCGACCATGATCAGCGGCATGCCGGCCATCAGCCGCTTCCAGCCGCCGCGCATGGACATGTTCTGCATCCGCGTCGCCGGGTCGGCCCAGAGCAGCACATGGTGCGAGAAATACACCATCTCCTGCTGCGCCAGGTTGAACTCGGCGATCGGCACCACGGTGCCCGCGATCTGGCAGTGCGACTGGCCGAACTGGATGCGCGCCATGTCCTTGATCGGCGGCTGCTGCACCCAGCCAGAGTCGCTTACGTGGTCCCTGATGTCGACCGGCGCGCCGCACAGCGGACAGGTCGGCTGGCTCGGGTCGCTTGGCTGCCGGCAGAACCGGCAGACGTAGGTGTTCATCAGCGCGCCCCCGCTATTCCCCGGCGCCGTGATGCACGTACATGGACTGGATGCCGACCCGGCCAGGTCCTGTCATCTCGGCCAGGTACATGCTGTGTCCGAAGAGGCCGGTCTTGAGCGGAATCTGCTTGGCCTGCATGGTCACCGTGGAGTCCTTGTAGAGGAAGCCGCCGGGCTCGACCAGGATCTTCTCGCCAGGGCGGAGGGTCCGCTCAAGGACGTTGCCGTTGCCATGCAGCATCAGCAGCCCCGGGTACTGGGCGGTGATGAACCGGTCCATGAACATGCCGCTACCGCCGTGCAGCACGTTGGACAGGCCCTTGATCCGGACGAACGAGTACTGGATGGAGTGCGAGGCGAGCAGGAAGGCGTGCTCGCGGACGTCAAACTCCATGCCCGGGTGCAGCGGCAGGACCACGAGCTCGCCTGGCGCGTCACGGGAGAACGCGATCCGGCCTGGGCCGTTCGCGACCGTCACGATGTGCGGCATGCCCCCGATCGTGCGCTTCATCCCGCCGGCCGTCTTGAGGGAGGAGAGCGGTACCGACTCGTCCTTCCACAGCAGGAGATGGTGCTCGAAGAAGACGGCGTCCTGTGGCGAGAGAGTGATCTCCGCGACCGGGACGAGCTCCCCCTCTACCTGGCAGCTGCTTGAAGAGAAGCGGAACTCGGTCATGTCCTTGAGCCGGGGCGCCTCGCGCCACCCCGAGTCGCTGACCTTGTCCCTGACGTCGAGCGGCGCACCGCATGTCATGCAACTAGTGGCCCCCGGCTGGTTCTGCGCGCGGCACCACCCACACTGAATAGCTTCCACGCCTCGAAAACATAGCAGGTTCGACACTGCTTTGGCTGCTAGGAGGCGTTTACTGGTTCTTAGCCGGTATCGTTTCTGGCATGGCACTGTTCTCGCGAGAATTTATCGCGGTCCCTGATGATCGTAAGGGCCAAATCGTATTCAAGTGGCCCGATGTCACGATCCGTCGCTTCACGCACGCGATCGTCAACGCAGACGAAGTAGCGCTGTTCGTCAACACCGGCCAGGTCATGCAGACCATGGGACCGGGCCGGCACTCGATCGACGCCGACGAGTTGCCGGGGCTTGGCGCGCTCGTTGACTTCGCTACCGGGGGCAACGCCTACCGGGCGGAGCTCTACTTCGTCGGCACCCGCGAGTACACGGGCTTCAAGTTCGGCGGGCGGGTCGATGACGTCCAGGACCCGCGTACCGGACTTGTCGTGACGCTGCGCGTCTTCGGCGACTACGCGATGCGCGTGATCGACCCGGCGCGGCTGATCACCAACCTGACCGCCACCGTCGACGTGACCGACAACGAGCTGATCGCAGGCTGGGTCAGCGACCAGTTGCTCAAGGTGCTGCGCACCAACGTGACCACCCAGGTCACCGCCAACGGGTGGCCGATCCTTGGCCTGTCCGTGCACTCACCGGAGATCGAGCAGGCCGCGATCACGGCGGCCAACGGACAGCTCGAGGCCTACGGCATCGGGCTGACCCGGCTGGGGAACTTTGACATCAACCTGGCGCCCGAGGACGCGGCTCAGCTGAAGCAGCTCGCCAAGGACACCCAGTACTCCCAGCTCGCAGGCGGGTTCGGACAGTACGCGGCCGGCGAGATGGCGCTCGGCGCCGGGCAGGGCATGGCGCAGGGCGGCGGCTCGACCCAGGGGGCGTTCCTCGCCGCGGGCCTTGGTCTCGGCGGCGGTCTCGGCGGCGTGCTGCAGCAGCCCGCCGCGCCGGCCCCGGCGCCGCAGGCACCCGCTGCCGCAGCCGCAGCCGCAGCCGCAGCCGCACCAGCCCCGGCACCGGCCGGCGTCGCGTGCGCCTCGTGCTCGACGTCCAACCCGGCGGGGGCAAAGTTCTGCATGGGCTGCGGCCAGGCGATGGCCCCGGCCGTCAGGCACTGCACGGAGTGCGGGACAGAACTGCCGGGCGCGGCGAAGTTCTGCGCCAACTGCGGCACGCCAACCGGCGGCTGAGCGCGTACCGCGGAATCACGCTCCCGCGATGGCGGTGACATGCTGGCGGGCGGGCACCGCGCCCGCCAGCAGGCCAGAGCGGTGATCTGATCATCAAACCGGCACTTGGCGGGACGAAAAGGCGTTAACGTCTTCCCGTGGCCGGGATAACTATGTATGACACCGCGCTGAACAACCAGTATCCGCCTGGTGCCGCCGCGTACGCGGCCTATGTTGACGGCTCGATCGGTAACCAGCCCAACTACGCCTACATCGTGGCCACGTTCCCCAAGGCGCAGCACCTGTCCATCGCGCTGTTCGCCTCCGACAACGCCGACGCGCTCGACGTTGAGCCCGGCGCGGCAAGCCCGGGCGATATCCCTGGCTGGTATGCCAGGCAGCGAGCACGGGGAATCCAGCGGCCGTGCGTGTACGCGAGCGCCTCCGCGATGAACGACAGCATCCTGCCCATTCTGAGCGGGGCCAGGATCTCCAGGAGCGCGATCCGGCTGTGGTCGGCGCACTACACGAACGCGGCGCACATCTGCGGCCCGGGGACCTGCGGCGCCCTCAGCGAGAACGCGGACGGCACGCAGTGGACGCCGACCGCGCACGGCCTCGTCCTCGACCAGTCTCTCGTGCTCGAGAACTTCTTCACCACGGACCCGACCGTCACCACGGAGGCGGAATTGCAGTCAGGCCAGCTGAACACCGGTAAGGGCGCGCTCACCGTCATCACGGTGCCCCATGGGACCGCGCATCACATCGCGTTCGGTGCCGACAACAGCCTCCAGGGACTGCCGCCCGCCAAGCTCCGCGTGGCGATTTACGACGCGAAGTGGCACATCACCAACGAGGTCATCATCGACGGCACCAAGGGCCAGAAGGTGATGGCCTTCCCCAACCCGGCCAGCACGGGGATGATCTCCGTCGCCCGCACCGACGCGGGCAAGGTGCCGATCGGGTACGTGGTCTACTAACATCCCCAGCAGGCAGCACCCCTGCAAGCACAATGCCCGCGGAAGCCGTCGCGATGTCATCGCGGGCTTCCCCGGGCGCGGCCTGAAGATTAAGCGCGTCAGGCGTACTTCTGCACCATCGTGCCGAGAGCGGGCAGCGCGGCCGTGATGTTCTTGCTCGCGCCGCCGCGAACCATCTGGTAGGCCTTGACGATCGCCGCACGCCCCGAGATCTCCGCCATGTTGTCTGTCACGCCAAGCAGCGACTCCGACACCGCGTCGCCGTTCTTGGCGAGGTAGTCACCGAAATCCGCGCTGCCAGACGACAGGAAGTCCGCCCAGTACGGCTCCAGGGCGTTGACCATGTCCGGCAGCATGCTCCTCAGGGTCTCCGCGTAGTAGCCGGGCGCGAACGCGGTCACGACCTTGTACGCGGCCTTCATCGCGGTGCCGGAAAGACCGCCCTTGCCGTCGACCTCGCTCTGCACAAGCGCCTGGGTGTCCGCGACGACCTGCGGCTCGACGTTCGGGGTGAGCAGCATCTCCTGCAGCGTAGCCATGGAGGAGTCTCCTTAGAGAGGAAGCGAGTCAATGGGTGATTAGTCGTGGTAACGGTACTGGCCAGACCAGATGGATCGGCCCTATTTCACGAGACGGTAACTTTAACATTTTATCACAAAAAGCAATAAACCCGATCATACCGAACGGTCCCGCAGCTTCGCCAATCCCCCCGCGCGCCTCCGCCTCGGCGGCCCGGCCCTATGGGAGGCTTAGCGCCGGGTTGTCCCCCATGGGGACGCTCCCCGGCCTCCGGGGCCTGTCCGATGAAAGAGAGATGATATCGGATAGGCGACTATCCGCGTATCAGCCTCCTTGGAGTAAGCCTTTCATGCTTGGCAGGGATCACGCGCTGACCGGCGCGTTCGCTTTCGCGGCGCTCGGGCCGACGCTGCACGTGACGGGGGGGCACCTCGTGGCCGGGGTGGTGCTCACCGCCGGGGCCGGCGTGCTGCCGGACATCGATCACCCGGACTCCACGATCTCCCGGTCGTTCGGGTTCCTGACCGAGGCGTTCGCCTGGCTGGTTGACCGGCTGTCTGGCGGGCACAGGCACGGCACGCACAGCCTGTTCGGCATCGCGGTATTCACGCTCGGCGCGCTCGCCGCCGGGGCCTACCAGCTATCGGCACCGAAGGTCGGCGCGGCCGGGCACCCGCCGTTCTCCTGGCACATCGTGCCCGCCGCGCTGTACCTCGCGCTGCTGTACTCCTCGGCGCTTCGCGCGCTGCACATCGGCGGGCACCACGGCGACGCGCTCGGCATCGCCTCCGCGGTGATCACCTGCTACACGGGCGCGGACCTGTTCCGGATCCCCGTGGGGCCCTGGCACGTGCCGATGCTCGCCGTCGCGACCGCGCTCGGCTGCGCCGCGCACATCGCGGGCGACGAACTGACGCACGGCGGCTGCCCGATCCTCTGGCCGGTCAGCATGCATGAGTTCCACCTGCTGCCGAAGCCGCTCCAGTTCACGACGGCGAAGATCTGCGAGACCTGGATCGTCTTCCCGCTCCTGGTCGCCGGGCTCGGCATCGCGGTATGGCACGACACCGGCCACCCGCTCGCGCTGCCGCACCTGTCACCGTCCCGGTAGCGCGCTACCTGCTCTTGACCCAGAGATACTGGCGAACGCCGTTGTTGGCGCTGGTGATCACGGCGGCAAGGCTGTAGTCCGGGTCGGCGGCCAGGGTCTGCGCGAGGGTCCCGTCCACGGCCGGCGTGGCCTGGTAGTTGTAGGTGACCACGTTGAAGTAGCCCTCCTTGATCGCGGCGATGTAGCCGGCGTCCCCCGTCAGTTGCTCGCCCTTACTGTCCACGTAGCCGATGTAGAACGTGGAGGTGAACTGGCTTGGCTGGGCATCGGGGTTATCCCGGAGATAGTAGATCGGCACCTCGTCCGCCTCGACCAGGTAACGCCCGTCGGGCCGTACGTAGTGGGCCAGGTCGGCGACGAACACGCTGGAGTTCGGCCAGCCGTTGAACTGGATGCTGGCGGAGGTCATGCCGATCGCCAGGGATGCGCCCCAGATCGCGATGCCTACCTGGGCCCGCCGGAAGTGGTCGCCGATAACCCTGGCGAGACCCATCCCGGCGATCGGCGCCGCGAGCACAAGACCGAAACCGACGTGCTTGAACAGCGATGTCTCGGTGTGAATCCTGATCTGCTCGATCGGGGCGAGCAGCGCACTGCCCGCCATGAGTCCGCCAAGCAGCGCCCGCCTGACCCGGCCGCCGCACGGAGCCAGCTGCTCGCCCGGCTCGGTGAACGGCTGCCTCGCGTAACAGACCGCGCCGAGCACCGCGAGCAGGAACGGCACGCCGATCCACTGCGTGACATCCCAGATCAGCGAGCTCGTGGAGCTCGTGCCCTCGAAGCGGTCGAGCGTGGTGAACTTGAAGCCCGTCACGTACTCTGGTCCGGCCAGGTAGGCCGCCCCGACGAGCAGTGCGAGGGTGGCCGCGCCGAGCACGGACGACGTGGACAGCGCCTTTCGCCCGAGCCGCGGTGCCGCGGCGAGCCCGGCGAGCGCGACGACGCTCGGGAGATAGAGCAGCGTCGCGTACTTGACGGCGACGGCGAGCACGAGCACGGGCGCGGCAAGCAGGTAAAGCGGGCGTTCGTCGCCGGAGAACCGCACCACGAGCCAGGCACCGAGCGCGAGCAGGACGAGCGCCGTGGCGTCGTAGGTTGCCAGGTTGCCGAGGAACAGGGTTGGCTCGGTCACCGCGAAGATGACCGCCGCGCACAGGCCGACCCGCTCGTTGAACAGCCGCCTGGTCATCGAGTAAACCAGGCCGGTGGCCGCCAGCATCTCGACGAGGCTGAGGGCCCGCGCCGCGGCGAGCCCCCCAAGGCTGTCGGCGAGCGCGCCGAGCACGGGGTAGAGCACTGGTGCGCCGGAGAAGTAGGACGGGTAGTCGCCCTGCAGCGCGGCGCCCTGCAGGAAGTGGCCGATCTCCAGATGGCCGACGTACAGGTACAGGCCCTCATCTTCGAACGCCGTGTTGGTCATCCGCAGCGTGAGCAGCGCCTGCAGGATCATGATCATCATGAGCACGCCGAGACTCACCCAGGTGCGCCGGGACCTGGGCGCCCGCTGCCTCGCGGCCCGGTGATACGACGCCGGGCGCTGGCCTGGCGCGACCGCGTCGAGCCCAACGAACCGGTTTTCCCTGGTGGCGTGGGGCAGGACCGCCCGCAGCGAGGCGAACATGACCGTGTCCGCTTCGGCTCGCCGGAACTCCTTGGGCTCGATCGTCCGCCGTGGCTCCGCCATCCGCCGTGGCTCCGGCGCCCTCCGTGGCTCCGGCATCCGCCTTGGCTCTGTCATCGGGTCAGGCTGGCGAGGTGCATGCCCGCGACCCCGCTGGCTACCGCCGCGCGCGCGACCGGACGCCCGCCCAGGGTCCAGTCCACGCCGTTCTTGGCGTAGTCGAACCAGACGAAGCCGAGCACGTCCCGGCTGGCTTCGACCCCGCCGATGAGGTTATGGATGGACTCCACCTCGTCCGGGCCGGTCTCGACGGCGGTCTCCGCGATGATGATCGGCTTGCTGGTGAACCGCTTGACCTCGGTGATGGTCGGCCCGTATACCCCGTCGAAGGTGTGCGGCCCGGTGGTCGCGAAGTACCCGGTGATGCCCACCCAGTCCACGTAGGCGTCGCCCGGCCAGTACGGCGCGAGCTGGACATCCGGCATGGGGTTGACGATGTTCGGGTTCCATACCCAGATCACGTTGGTCGCCCCGGCCGCGGCGAAGAGGCGATGGATGTGCCGCCAGGCCGCGACGAAGTCGGCCGCCGTGGCCTGGCTCGTGCCCCACGGATACCAGTCGCCGTTCATCTCGTGACCGAAGCTGATCGCCACCGGGCCGCCGAACGAGTGCACCGCCTTGGCGAAGCTCTTGATGTAGCCGTCGCTCGCCCCGGCCGCGATGGACGCGATCCCGGTACCGAACGGCTCCCAGGCCAGGTAGGGCAGCGCACCATAGCCGAGCGCGTTGGCGGCGGCGTTCTTGTCGAAGGCGCTGCCCCAGGAGACGTACTGGCCGAGCAGGTTCGGGTGGGCGCCAACCGACGCGGCGACCGCGATCACCGGGTTCAGGGAATCGGGCGAGCCGTCGGCCTCGATGCCGAAGAACTTCCCATCGGGATTGGTCAGCGCGGCGGCCGGCAGCGTGCTTGCCGACCCGCCCTGGCCGGGAACCTGGACGGCGCCCGCGGTGCCTGACACCGGGGCCGCCGGGCCCGGCGCGCCCGGCGTGGCGGGCCCGCAGGCGGTGAGCGTCGCGGCGACGACCAGCCCGAGTCCACCGGCCGCGAGCCGCAACACAGTGCGGCTCACAACAGTGCGGCTCACAACAGTGCGGGTCATGGCCGCGGCTCGTTTCTCGGCGCCATGAGGATGCGTCCCACGACGACGAGCTGGAACACGCCAAGTACGAAGGTGAGGAAGAAGTTGTAGGCGTCCATGCTCATCATTCGCCATGCCGCAAGCGCCGTCCACAGGGCCGCGCTGCCCAGGGACCAGCCGATCAGGCCGATCATCAGCCGACGCCTGCCGTCCTGCCGTTTGGCCCCGCTGCCCGACGGCTGCCAGCCGTGCAGCCGGCCTGTGAGCATGTCCCAGAGCGCGAACACATGCGCCCAGCTGGACAGCACACGGACCGACCAGGCCTCAAGCCGGTACGGTGCCCGGTGCCACATGGGGTAGATCACCCCCGCGTAGAACAGCACGGGGGCGATGAACAGCATGTTCTTCAGCAGCAGGAAGCCGGGGGTGAGCACGAGCATGCCGATCGCCAGGGCCGGGGCGACGAACACGAAGACGGCGGTGTACGCGTAGCCGGCCAGCCCGGCCAGGTAGCAGAGCCTGCTGTGCAGCGGCAGCCTGGTGTGCCAGAACTTGCCGTCCTTGAGCAGGCTCATCGTGCCCGAGCACCAGCGGTACTGCTGGTTCAGGAAGGCCATCACGTTGTCCGGGCAGTTCCCTGTGGACAGCGCCACCGGCAGGTAGCGCAGCCGCCAGCCGAGCCGGTACAGGTCGAAGCCGGTGTGCAGGTCCTCGGAGTGCTCGGCGAGCGACATGCCGCCGTTCTGGGCGAGCGCGGCCCTGCGGTAGACAGCGCAGCTACCGACGCAGATCGCACCGTCCTTGCGCGCCCGCACCGTCTGGATGGACCGGTAGAACAGCTCCTGGATGGCGCCCGCACCGCGTTCCACCCAGGTCTGCTCATCGACCACGTGGAAGTACTGCGGGGTCTGCACGATCCCGACCTCGGGAAACGCGTAGAAGTAGGGTAGCGTCTCGTCAAGCAGGTCGGCGCGCGGCGCGAAGTCAGCGTCAAGCAGCAGGACGAAATCCCCGTCGGAGATCTCGTAGGCGTACTTGAGGTTGCCGGACTTCTTGTACCAGCCCCGGTCCGGCCTGGTGGCGTAGGCGAACCCGAACTTCCTCGCCAGCGCCTTGAGCTCCGGGCTGCCGACGTCGTCGAGCACGTACGGCGTCAGCCTGCCGTGGTAGGCGGCACGCAGTTCGGCGACATACGTCCAGCTGTTGCGGTGCAGTTCGATCGGCTCGCCGCAGGTGGGCAGGAAGACGTCGACCGATGGGTAGCTCCACGGCCGCCAGCCCGCGACGATCCTGCGGTGCTCATCGAGGTCGAACCCCGGGCCGAACCCGTCGGCGAGCAGCGAGACCAGAAAGGTCAGCGTCCCAAGAACCATGAACGGGGCGTAGAGCAGGAACCAGGGCGAATCGATGAAGAGGCGGACCTGACTGTAGACCAGCGGCGGGAAGGTGAGCACGGAGCAGAGCGTGAGCACCCAAGCGTGCCGCCTGACGTAGGAGTACTTCTCGGCGTCATGCGGCGGCACCGGGAGCACAAGGTGCGCTGCTTCCTCTTCCACATGATTCGGCCGAGGGCTCCACGTGGGCGGCACGTGCTGCCGCGGCCGAACGTCCCGCTCGGGCCCCGCCTGCTTCGGTCGGCCCTGCCTCGGCCGGTCCTGCTCAAGTCGGCGGTGCCTGGCCCGCGGCGGCGGTGCTCCGCCGGCCGGACCCTGCCGCGCTACCGCCCGGTAACCGTTGTCGACTGTATCGAAGGCGGAAACACGGCTCGACTCCAAGACATGCCACTCCAGTTCTGTCCGGTTTGCGCTGCACTGCGCCCTTAGGACCTGCCCCCGGATGGCCCTGATTGGTGATGTAAGTCTATGTATGTCGATCTGTCAGAATTGGAAGAATCTCACAAAATGGAAACATCTCTCGACTATCCCCAGGTCACGGCGGATGTGCGTCATTCGACGCGCACGATGGCGGCGATCGGTGCCTGACCGGGCGGCGCCTGGTGCTCATGAGTCGGCTGATGCGCTAGCGAGGTGGCCGGACGGCCAAGGAGGCCGCCGATCTTCGTCGGTGACGACTCGCCTGCCGCCACGGCCGCCAGGACGGAGCTGTAGGCGGCGGTATCGAGGGGCGCCGACGGTGGCTGGGCGGGTGCGCGGCTGCTGCCTGGGGTGGTGAGACCTCATCCTCGAGTCCGAGGCCCTGGCCAGGCTAGTTCCGGCAATCCAGGTGCGCGAAATGTCGAAGTGAATATGCGTGTCATGTAGAAGCTAGACTGCTCTTCACGCTGAATGACACAGACGACAGGGGATGACGTCGTATGCCATATCGCAGTCGGCTGCTTGACGCTCTTCTTGATGAGCTCTTGGCGGACCTGCCCGCGGTCCTGCTCGTCGGTCCTCGCGCGGCGGGCAAGACCACGACAGCGCTGCAGCGGGCGGCATCGGTGATCCGGCTTGACGTGCCAGGCGAGGCACTGGCGTTCCGGGCCGATCCCGACGCCATCATCCGCGGGGCCGGCGAGCCACTGCTGCTCGACGAATGGCAGGCAGTGCCGGAGACTTTCCCGGCCGTCAAGCGCGCGATTGACGCTCAGGCCCGCCCGGGCCGGTTCCTGCTGACCGGGTCCGCCTACGGCGATCTTGAGGGGACGACGGCGGCTGGCACGGGGCGCATCACCAGGCTCCGCCTGCTTGGCATGACCGTCCGGGAACAGCACGAGCAGCTGACGAGGGACTCCATCTTCGACCGGATGGCCAGGGGCGAGCCCATCGGGACGCCCGGCGAGCGGCTTGACATCCGTGACTACCTCGATCTGGCGCTGCGCAGCGGCTTCCCCGAGGCGCTGTCCATCCGCAGTACCGCTGCCCGGCAACGCTGGCTTGAGGGGTACCTGGCGCAGATCATCACCCGGGACCCGACCGGCACCGTCGGAGCGCGTGACCCGCTGCGGCTCTCGCGCTACCTAGAGGCGTACGCGCTCAATTCTGCCGGGATCACCGAGGCCAAGAGCATCTACGAGGCGGCCGGGATCGACAGGGGAACAGCTACCTCTTATGAACGGGTCCTTGAGAACGTTTTCGTCGTTGAGTCGCTTCCCGCCTGGCGGACCAACCGGCTAAAGCGGCTCGCGCTCGCACCCAAGCGCTACGTCCTGGACGCCGGGCTGATGGCCGCCATCCTTCGGACGGACGCGCAGGCGATCCTGCACGACGGCAAGCTGCTTGGCCGGGTCATCGACACGTTCGTGGCCCAGCAGCTGCGCGGCGAGCTTGAGGTGAGCACCACCCGGCCGCGCCTCTACCACCTTCGCGACCAGGACGGCAGACGCGAGGTAGACATCGTGGCCGAACTGGGCGGAGAGCGTGTCCTCGGCTTTGAGATCAAGGCGGGCGCATCGGTGACCGCAGGCGACGCACGGCACCTAGCATGGCTGCGCGACGAGCTCGGAGACCGCTTCATCGCCGGAGCCGTCTTCCACACCGGCCCGCACGCCTTCCCACTCGGAGACAGGATCACCGCCCTCCCAATCAGCACTATCTGGGCCGCCTTACCCCCGAGACCACGCGTCGTTGCCTTGACCAGGGCCGCAGTCGACCACGAGACCCTCAGGACACCTCACGCTTGCTGGAGGGCGTCGTGGAACCGCTGCGGCTCGTTGCGGTGGTCCTCGGGCCGGCTTTCTTGGCGAGGGCCTCCAGGACGGCGGTCACGGCGGCGGTGCACTGCGGGGTCAGGTCGCCGCGGATCACCCCGGCGCCGCCGAACGTGGTCCCGACCTTCAGGTACCGGTCGGGGAACCCGTCGTCGCGGTCCTCGTCGGGGTGGGGGCCTCCCACTGGGCCAGGGCGTGCGCGGTGATCGTGGCCAGGTCCTCGAAGGACGCGCCGGCCGCGGCTTCGGCGAGGATTTCCTCGGTGCCGTCGCGGAGTTCCTCGGGGAGCTTGGTGAGCCAGGCGGCGATCTCGCGCCCAGGAATCGGAGAGTTCTCCCCTGGCCAGGGATCTATCACTCAGTTAGGGCGGCGGCAGCGCGGCGGCATCCCTGGTGGCGGCAGGGTCGAAGCCGGACGCGAGGGCGGTAAGCACGGCGTCTAGGTACCAGGGAAGGTCATTGTCCGCGCGCGCGGACCAGCGGTCGTAGGCGGCGCGGCAGGCAGCGAGCACGGCACGGCCGACGGCCAGGCAGTACAGCGATTCCGCGGGCTGGCCTAGGCGGCGGGCGGCGAATTCGCTGACCGCGCGCTCCCAGTCCGCGTAGTGCTCCGCGGCACCGAACGACAGCGCGGGCTCGGTGGCGATGAGGCTCATTCGCAGCCGCATCTCCGGGACGTCCTCGGCACGGTAGTGATTGGCCGCCACGACCGCGCCTCGAATGGCGTCCATCATCGGCACCGAGTCCGGCACCACGGCGAGCGCGGCACGGATCGCGGCGACCTCGGTCTCGAACTCGGCCCAGAGCACGCTCGCCTTCGTCGTGAAGTACCGGAAGAATGTGCGTTCGCTCACCCCGGCCTCGGCGGTAACCTGCTCGATCGTGGTGGCCTCGAACCCCTGCTCGGCGAAGAGCCTGATCGCGATCGCCTGGAGCTCGCTGCGGCTCGTAGCGCGGGGCCGCCCGCGCCGACCGCTATCCGGACCCGCCACGGCCTCCTGGCTCACCGCACCTCCCCACCGGGCTCCGCTTATGTCACCAAATGACATTAACATTATCCGCAATCCGCGACCCAATAGCGCTGTGCCTGGCCAACGCCGGACGGGCTATTTGACGGCATTTCACCACATTATGGGACGCGGCTACTGCTCGTTCTTAGAAGAAATCGATAGTGCTTGGTGTTTGACCGGCTCCCACCGGTCAAACACCAAGCACTAATTCGATCTTGGTGTCTTTATCTGGATAAATCCGGTGACACGTACTACAGTCACTGTTTCACTCTAAGCGAGTAATGGCCACTGCTTGTGATAGGTGGAGAGGCTTGACTATGCCACCGGATATCACTCCTCGTGACCTTCTCGCCCCTTATGTGACGAGGCTCCGCTCGGCAGTCACCCTGTATTGCGATCAGCCGGAGTGGTTAATGTCACCTAAAGTGATATTCTAACTACAAAAGGACAGGCGATAACTGTCGTACACGGGCAAACCACCGCACGCCGCACGGAAAAACCACAGGTCAGGGCACCATCGCCGCCCGATAAGCCTTAAGTCTGTGGTGTTGGGTATCGGGACCGCCTCGACACGGAGGGAATCGCTATGACCGCCAAGGACTACAACAAGCTTGTGTTCCAGGTCACCGGCTGGCGCGGGGCGTACCCGCTGATCGTGGCAATGCGGGTCGGCGACTACTACGAGCTCAGGCGCGACGGCGTGCCGCGGTGCCTGGGCAACGCGCGGAACTGGCCGGGGTGGACAGAAGAATACCGTGCCGGTGGATTCCGTGCCTGTCGCGGGATCGGCGACGTACTACGGCGGCTGCGAGCGGAGGGCGGGCCCGTCAGCAGGCGCAGGCGTCGGGCTGCCCGGAGGTCTCGGGGTCGAGGCCACGCTGTCCTTGTCGTTCACCCATTCGGCGGGGTTCGTTCTCGCGCACGACGTCGGCACGCGGAGCGTGTTCCGCGATGTCGATTCGGTCCGGCGCTCGATACTGGCTTCTGCGCGGGGCGGCTGGTGGCAGGCGCACTGGATCCTCGTCACCGAGGTGATCGCGGCCGAGTTTGCGACGCTGGCCGTGGCGACCAAGCGAGGTTCCCGGATCGACCTGCACGCGAAGGCCGCGATCCCGGCCGACATCGCGGGCGTCACGATCGCCAAGCCGTCACTTGGCTGGACCTCGTCGGGCTGGCGCGGCAGCGGGTACAGCTCGATCTGCCAGTCAGGCACGCCGCTCTATCACTGTCTCCGGCTGCGCAGGCGCCTGTTCGGCGGCGACTGGCGGTCTGAGCTCCTTGACGATGCCAATCCGGCCGAACTGTTCACCGGCGATCCGTTCGAGCCTGACACCTGACGGCCGCGGCCGGTCACCCGGCCGGATGCGGATCGACGAAGCGCACCGTGCTCAGCCCGTATACCGCGTATATGAGCGGGAGGTAATTCGAGTCCTGCGCCGTCTCATCGCTGGCACGGCGCAGCGCATCGCGCAGGGAGATCTGGTCCTTGAGGATCATGCTCAGGATCCGCTGGCCGAAGACATCGGCGAAGCCCGAGTTGACCGGCCAGTCCGTCCCGAGCGCGCCCCACTCTCCGGCGAAGAACTCCGCGAACGGCGCGCCGTAGACCAGGTCCTGCTGTGCTGACGAGCACGCGTTGAGTATCACCACGGGATTGGTCGGCCGCTGCCCGCCCCGGAGCTCGCGGAGCTCGCCGATCCCGGCACGCGCCTCGCTGGAGTCGTCGCTCTCGCTCAGCCCGAAGCCGAGCCAGCTCTCACCGTCGCTCGTGTCGTCGTACCTGGCTGGCCGGGCGTGGCAGAACAGGTACATGAGATCGCTGGCGGCGCCCTCGCGGGCCCAGTTCTTCAGGTCCTTCACCGTCAGGCTGGTCTTGTCGACGGCCAGCCCGCCGCCAGCGTCCTAGCGCAGGCCGTCGACGAAATGCCGCTGCTCCTGATTGCGGGGTACGTGCCGGCCGATGACCGGTTTCACCAGGCGCCGATCACCGCGCTGCGGGTTCATGCTGGACGCGTATACGGTCCGGTAGATATCGAACCGCCGCCCCCAGAACCCTTCGGGCTCGACCTGGCTGGCCTGGCTCAGGTCGGGAGCGCCGTCGCCGTACCGGTCGTACAGGAGCCCCCAAGGCACCGGGTACGGGTAGTCGTCTGACGAATGGATCTGCAGCAGCAGCGGCGCATCCTGGCTCCCCAGCCCGTGCAGGCAGTCCGCCACCTCGCCCCATTTCGCTGGGAGTCCGTCGGGGATGGACGGTTTGGGCTGCCTGAAGAGCCGGTAGTGCAGCGTGGCACCCGCCCTCGCCAGCGCGAGCATGCCCCCCTCGGGCTCGAGCAGCCGCAACGGGTGGTCCTGATCGCTCGCTGGGCCGAACTCTCGTGACGCGTCGCGCAGCTTGGTGTACACGCTAGCTGCGAGCGCGCTCACCTGGTTGGACAGCTCGCCGGGAAGGCGGCGCACGTTCAGGTATGGGCCGTTTTCGTGCCACAGCTCCGCGGTGGTTCGCGTGATGTGCAACGCGTAGTCTGGCTTCTGGGCATGGCTGACCGAGGCGCCCACGGATCGTTCGGCCGAAGTCACCGGCTCAGGGACGACCGACGAGGCCTCGCCCGGAGCCTGATGACGACGCCGGCGGTGTCGCCGCCCAGTGACGGCTTATCCACGAAGACCGCCGCCGATCCGCGGCGAAAGTCGTGTGATTGCAGCCGGTAGATCGAGTCGGACGGAATGACCTCGAAACGAAACTCCTTGAGTTCCTCACGAGTCTTGGTGACCGGCATCCATCCGGGAGTCGCGACCACCATTACCGGATGCGTCATCGCCGATCCCCCCGCCGCTCCCCGGTACTACAGTCATCGTTTGTCGTTTTGTGGTTAGAGTATCGCTTTGGGTGATATTGGCAATTCCGGCTGATCGCGACACAGGGTGACTGCGAGCGAAGCCTCGTCACATAAGGGGCGAGAAGGTCACGAGGAGTGATATCCGGTGGCATCGTCAAGCCTCTCCACCTATCACAAGCAGTGGCCTTTGCTCGCTTAGAGTGAAACAGTGACTGTAGTACACGGGGGCGGTGGCACGGGGGGACGGGGACGGAATCGCGCGAGGCGCCGGGGCCCACCGACGTGGGCCCCGGCGCCTGCCGGTCCTAAGCGGCGCTTCTCGTTAGCAGGACCTGATGGCGGCCAGGGACGCCGGTCGCCCGAGGAACCCGACGAGCGAGTTGAAGGGCTTGGCTGGGTCGTCGTTCAGGGTCTGCGACCAGAAGTAGATCCCGCGCATGTGCTCCGCGTGCGCCGCGGCGCACGCGGCCGTGAACCAGCGGGCCTGGACGGTCGGGTTGACCGGCCCGGTGAGCCCGTCCCATTGCCACGGGTCGTAGTAGGCGCCGCTCACGGCGGGGATGCCAACCTCGTCGATTTGCGTGCGGCGCAGCACCGACGCGGGCGTGTTACTGGTCAGGAACGACTTCCACGCCGCCGTCAGCGACGCCACGGTCGCAAGCGGCGACAGCGGGATCGACGGGTACGCGGAGACCCCGAGTGCGTGGACGGGGAGCGGCACCCGGTACTTGGAGAAGAACCCTCCGACGTCAGGACGGCCGCCCCACTGTGCGTAGGACAGGACGCCGTGGTAGATCTTCGCCGCCTTCTTGAAGAACCCGCCCCACAGCGGCGACTGGTCGATCGACGCCATCTCCGTGCCCACCACGAACTCCTTCACCTTGTCCCGCTGTGCGAGCCTGAGCGTGGCGTTCTCTGTGGAGAGCAGCCAGTCGAGCCAGACGCCGAGGTCCCTGGGCTGAATCGAGCCGCTGCGGCTGTCCTTGTTGTTGATGGCGAACAGCACCCGGTACTCGACGCGAAGCCCAAAGAATTTGGCGAGCGTGGTGAGCGCTTCCAGGTCCGCGATCGTCGGTGTCCTGGTTCGTGACGCCTTCACGACGTTGGCGAACCTGTTCGGAACGTTGTAGTCCCAGTCGATCTGGACGGCTTTCAGCTTGAGCGTGTAGGCGATGTACGCCAGGTCCCGCGCCCCCCACTCCTTGATCTGCCTGAGCGAATAGTTCTTGTTGACATACAAGTTCACTCCGGCGACGGTCGTCGGCGTTGACCGCACGCGGTCTACCGTTACCGTCCCCTTCGCCTGCGACGTCGCGACCGTCTGCGCCCGGGCAGACGGCACCGCGACGGTCCCGCCGACCACCGCGCCAAGGGAGAGCGCCAGGGCGGTGGCGGCTGAGATCTTGCGGATGCGCCTCATCGGCATAGCCTCCAGTTGATTGTCGTTGCGTTTCATGAGCAGGACCTGATGGCGGCCTCCGTCGCCTGATGGCCTTCGAAGCCTTCAAGCGACGGTCGCGTGCTGGCGGGGTCAGAGCTCAGCACGGCGCTCCAGAAGTAGATGGCGCGCACATGCACCAGGTCCGCCGCCAGGCAGGCGGCCTTGTACCAGTTGGCCTGGATGGCGGGGTCCAGCCTTGGGTGCCCGAGGCCGTCCCACCGGTAAGGGGCGCGGTACGCGCCGGCCACCGCCGGGATGCCGACCTCGTCGAGGGCGGTCAGGCGCAGCAGCCGTGCCGGTGCCTGCCGCAGGAACGCCACCCACGCCGCGGTGAGCTGCGCGACCGAGGCCGTGGGCGGCAGGTCGACCGGCGGGTAAGCGGACGCGCCGAAGTAGCCGAGCGGCAGCAGCCGTCGCCGTGGCGAGAAGAACCCGCCGAGCCCCGAGCGCCCGCCCCAGCTCGCGTAGGACAGGGTGCCGTGGAAGATCCGCGCGGCCCTGGCGAAGAACCCGCCCCAGAGCGGCGACTGGTCGATCGACACCATCTCCGTGCCGGCGATGAACTCGCTCACGTGTTCCCGCTGTGCGAGTTCGAGCGCCGGAGCCTCCGCGGTGAGCAGCGAGTTCAGCCACGCGTTCAGGTTTATCGGCTGGATCGACCCGCCGCGCGAGTCGGAGTTGTTGACCGCGTACAGCACCCGGTATTCGACCCGGAGGCCGTAGGACCTGGCGATCGAGGTGAGCGCGGCCAGATCCGCGATCGTCGGCGTCCGGGACGCAGAGGCGGTCACCGTGTCGGAGGACGGGCTCGGCACGTTGTAATCCCAGGCGATCGAGACAGCCTTGAGCTTGAGGGTCCGCGCGATGTATTTCAGGTCCCGCGCGCCGAAGTCCTCGACCTGCGCTATCGGGTAATTCTTGTTCAGGTACAGGTTCACGCCGACCACCAGCGGCGATAGCGGTTTCGCCGCGGCCGGCCCATGCAGCGCCGCCGCGGCGGACGCAGACGCGGCGGACGCACGCGCGGTGCTGGCGCGGGGCGGCGGGGTAACGCCGCTGGTGCACGCGGCCGCGCCCAGGGATAGGGACAGGGAGAGGGTGACGGCAGCACCGGTCATGAGCACACGGGCGCGTTTCATCGGCGGATCCTCCAGACGGTCACTGTTCCGTTGAAACCAGTCCAGGACCGCAGCCGCACCGCGCCTGCCACGGCCTTCCTGTAGGCGGGGTCACCAAGAGCCCGGGTGGTCTGGAGGTAGGTGTCCCAGGTGATGACGTAGCTGGCGGCACCCGCGCACGGCTGCGACTGCTGCTCACGGCAGTACGGCTGGCTGATCAGGTCCCCGATCGACTCGTCGGCGATCACGACGGCGTTGGGCGGGATGGACGTCGCCGCGTACTGCTGCACATCGGAGAACACGTTGTCGTCGTAGCCGACGACCCGCCCGCTGAACGAGGCGATGCCCGCCAGGCACGCCACGGCGAGCAGCGCGGCCCGGCCCCACGATCGCAGCCGCCAGTGCCTGGTCTCCGTCCAGAACCAGGCGTACATCGGCACCAGGACCAGGGCGAAATACTGCGGATAGCGGAGCGAGGAGGAGCCGAAGATCACGAGTGCCGAGGCCATCCACGACCACAGCAGCACGTTGTTCTTGACCGGCCGCCAGTCCCGCTCCCGGTAACAGCTCCAGAGCCGTCGCAGCGCGAGGACAAGCGCGACGAGCGCGATCAGGAATGACGGCGCGAACACGTCGTACTCGGCGAACAGCAGGTGCAGCGCGGCCGTCGGCGAGGTGAGCGTCCCGCCGCTGTGCTGGATGCCGAGCACCCGGCGGACCTGCACCATCGTGTCTTGCAGCCACCAGTCGTGACCACGGGTGTCAAAAGAGAGAACCTCATACAAGATCGCGATACAGAACGAAGCCGTTGCGCTGCCGAGCAGCGCCACGTGCTTGAGGTGCGCGCGGTGCGTGATCAGCCAGCACAGCAGCACGGCTCCGATGACGTAGGCCCCGGTGTACTTGAACGCGGTGGCGAACCCGAGCACGACGCCCGCGACGACGAATCGCCGCCACGATGGGTTGTCAAGCGCCCGCTGGTAAAGCAGCATCCCGGTCACCACCAGGAGCAGCAGCATGTTCTCCATGTAGGAGATCCGCTGCACGTACATCAGCCAGCCGTCGAACACGATCGGCACCATGGCGCATAGCCCGGTCCTGTCCCCGTGCACCCGGACGAGGAGCCGCCAGAGCAGCGTCAGCGCGCCAAGCGCACAGAGCACCCCGAAGATCCGCGCATGGTAAATGGACACTCCGGTCAGCGCGAACCACCGTGCGAGAACGATGAAGTAGAACGGCGGCTGGTACAGGTCAGGCGACCAAGGGGCGCCGTAGGTGATGTGCTCGTTAACGGTCCCGTGCGCGAGCAGGTTGGCCGCGACTCCGGTATAAACCCCCTCGTCGTACTGCCAGCCTGGCCTGGAAGACAGCGACCAGAGCCGGAAGCCGGCGCCCGCCGCGAGGAGGACCGCGTAGCCAAGGACCGGGTGCAGGCGCGACGGCAGGGCCGCCGGCGCAGGAGAGGCGCGGTGCGCGGCCCGCTCTGCGGTGGTCACCCCGCCACGCCCGCAAGGCGAATACGAGGATCGACGTTAACGCGCGCAGCCGGCCGCGACGTGACCGTGTGCGGGATTGACACGCGCCGCCATATGACACAGGCAGTGGCGTGGCCGCCGAGGTTCTTCCCGTATGGGGCAACTGCCACGACGCGGTAAGCGGGATCTTGAAGCAGGGCGGTCACTATGACGCTGAGCTGCTGGTTATCCGCGAGCAATCGCACGACTTCCTGGTTGAAGCTGTTGCCGACAGAATGAGGCAGCGGACCGAACGCCGTCTGGGTAAGGGCATAGATATCAGGCTGGTTAAAGAAGACCATGACCATGCCGTACGCGCCGCTATCGAGCTTGCCCTTGTACTGGCTGATCTCAGCCGCTCGATGCGCGGCGCTAATCGACCCGACAACCGACGCTAGCGAGAACCCCGCCCACCTGCCTGCCCATTGTGACCAATTGCGGCCTTGTGACGTATAATAGCGCATGACAGCATCATCAGAATTCTCGACTGCTATCTCTCCATGGACACCATAAGACACCTTGTCGAATGCCCCGATAAGAGCGCTTGAATTATTCCATCCCGCGAAGCCCCACTGCGCTGCCGAGGCTCCCGATATGGCAGAGAAGGTGAGCGCGAAGGCTCCGCACACGGCCATAAGAAGGCGCGAGTACTGGAACCTGAAGAGAGATTCTATTCCGTATCCTGCCACCATTACGGCGAACCAGATGCCCAGCGATAGGTGCTTGTCAAGTGACACGCCCGTCTGGATTCTGGCCTGCTGCAGGGGGACGATCAAGCACGCTGCCGCGAGCACCGCGATGAGCAATCGCCGTTTGCCAAGGGCGATCGATACGGCCACGCCAATCAGCGCGAGGAACGTGACGATGCCCTGCCAGGACCACGTGGACATAACGACAAGCCGGTACCCCTGCGGGACATCAACGTGCCTGTTAAGTACCGTGAATGTCAGACCAGACCACACCTTGAGCACCATTGCCGCGGCGAAGAAGAAACCAATGGTCGCCCCCGCGAGCCACGCCGATGAGATGATCGCACGCCTACGGCCTCTATACGGCGCCCACGATAGTCCAGCAACGGCGATTACGACAGGAAGGTAGATAAGATACGAATAGGCGGTGAGCGCGCCCGCGGCCAGCGAAATGGCGGCCAAGGCAATCATCTCGCCATGGAATCGAGAATTACAGGCGCGCACGGAAAGCCAGACGCCCAGGCAGACTAGAAATACCGCCATGGGATCGAAGGTCGCGAACGCGCCGAGCTTTAGGCAAGGCTCGGACGTGACCCACAGCGCGCAGCCGACTATGGCTACCCGTGTGGAAAACAGGCGGCGCGCGGTCGCATAGAGCAGCACCGTGCTGCCGATCATGAAGACCAGAGAAATGAGCCTTGCCGCCCCGAGGCCGCCGATCGAATCGGCAAGCGCGCCAACCGGCGGATAGATCTGCGGCGCACCAGAGAAGTACGAGTGGAATTTCACCTCGCCGCCGGCGCCCACGGGCAGCGGTGCGCCATGCAGCCAGTGCTCAAGCTCGATATGCCCGGCCCAGAGGTAGAGCGCCTCGTCGCCGAAGGCCGTGTTCCGCCAGATCAGGGAGAGCGACAAGCCGGTTTGGAGGGCAAGGATCGTGCCCAGCGGCCAGGACAGGCAGTGCCACCACCGGTGCCACCACTGGCTCCGCCTGGCTGGCGGTTCCCGACGGTGGGTCTCCGGCGGCAAATCCATGGCCGGTGCGGAGTCCTCCCAGGCTGGCGCCTCGGCCCTGCCGTCAGGCGGGCGCAGCAGGTTGCCGGCGATGCTCGCCGCGTAGATGCCGCCGAGCGCGAGGGCCGCCGGAGGGTAGGTCAGGCCCTCTATCGATCGGGCGCGGCCGACCTCGCGGCCGGACACGAGGATGGCGGCCATCGCGAACAGGCTCGCGACCAGGGCTCCGTAACCGTCGGCCACGGCGAGCGCGCTGAGGGCGAGTCCTCCTAGCGCCCCGAGCGGCAGGCCGAACGCCTGGGCGAAGCGCTTGCGGGCAAGCGGCGAGTCGGGATGCGCGCGGATGAACTGGGCGCAGCCATGAGCCGACTGCCGGTACTCCCGCACCAGGTGCTTGAAGGATCTCCGGTGGTGGTGCGCCGCGGTCAGCTCGGAAGAGAGCAGGATCGCGTGCCCGTTCTTGGCAAGCCGCCAGAACCACTCGTAGTCCTCGTACCCGTAAGCCCAGTTCACATCCAGGGAGCACGCGTCGTACAGGGACCGGGTGAAAAGCGCGTTCGCGGTGATCGGCGGCTTGTATCCGCGGGCACCGAAGCTCTCCGCGGTCACCTGGTAGGGCCGCTCCACCCGGGGTGTCTTCGCGGCGAGCACGTTCCTATCGACGAACCGGCCCCAGAACGTGTCGTGGATCGATCGCATCCCGCCCGCCACGAG
>Ga0209881_1000093_pt1 | contig 24952 bp, 17 predicted proteins | sample PersoiDNA2013193_FD_185804 | JGI IMG/M metagenome (GOLD analysis project Ga0209881, IMG submission 185804) | Permafrost soil microbial communities from the Arctic, to analyse light accelerated degradation of dissolved organic matter (DOM) -... | ecosystem: Environmental > Terrestrial > Soil >... | reverse complement strand
ACCGCGGCGGCCCGACGACGAGGATCGAGTCCTCGACCGACGCCCACGCCTGCGCGCCGCGCGAGCGGCCGAGCAGGTACCCGACCTCACTGGGTCGCGGGCGGTGCAGGGAAGGGCGCGCGTGACGGGCGCGACGCGTCACCGCACGCGGTCCGGCGGCCTGCAGCACCTCGGCCTTGGTCGCGGTGCCGGGCAGGTTCCGAGGGTCGGACCTACGACGCCGCGCATCCCCCCGCCACCACCGCACGACCCCGATCGCCACCGCCGCGGCCAGCGGGGTCCAACTGAACTACGCCGCCTCCCCGCACACCTACGGCTACCCCGACGCCACCAACACCGGCGTCCAGCCCGGCCAGACCCTCATAGCCGTCCCCGCCCAGCAGACCTCCGGCCCCGGATGGACCTACTCCAAGGCCTACGGCTCCGTCCTCGTCACCGGCAACGGCGCGACCCTCACCGACCTGGCCATCACCGGCACCCTCGACATCAAGGCCGCCAACGTCACCATCGACAACGTGCAGGTCGTCAACAGCGGCAACGACTGGGGCATCGGTCTCATGCACGCCACGAACGCCCTCGTCGAGCACTCCCAGGTCCACAGCCCCGCCGGCGCCGACCGCCTCCAGGACGCCATCAAGGACGTCTACGGCGACTCCGTCGGCACTACCATCGAGACCACCAACATCTGGGGCGCCGACTCCGGCATCAAGGTCGGCCAGGGCACCATCGCCGACAACTACGTCCACGGCCTCGAAGCCGACCCCGGCGACCACATCAACGGGATCGTCAGCTACGTCGGCTCCGCCGCTGGCCTGACGATCAGGCACAACACGGTCTTCAACTCCATCGGGCAGACGGACTGCATCGGGATCCTGGAATCCTTCGGTCGGCAGTACAACGTCACCGTCACCGGCAACCTCCTGTCGGGCGCCGGCTACACCATCTACGGCGGCGCCAACGCCGGCAGGTGGACCCCTTCCAACATCGTCATCACCGGAAACAGGATCGCCCGCACCTACTACCCGAACGGTGGCTCCTATGGCCCGGCCGCGGACGTTGCCGCCGGAGTCAACGGCAACGTCTGGTCCGGCAACGTCTGGGACGACACAGGTGCCCTGGTCAACGTGTCATAGTCCGCACGCCGCGCTGCCAGCCGCGCTGGCCCTCATGCCACCAGGCACGGGGGGTCAGCGCGGCAGCATGTGCTCTGAGCAGCCGATTTCCGCGGGGCGCAGCGAGGGCCGCAGGAGCGCCACGGCGGCGAAGCGCGACTGCGGGTATCCGCGCAGCCACCACGACAGCTCGCGGGCGACGGTCAGCCAGTAGAAGCACCAGCTCGCCAGCAGCCCGTGACGCCGCCGGTACAAGCGGACTCGGTTGACGGCGCGCATCGCGTGCGTCCGACTGTTCCTGCCCGAGCCGCCACCGATGTGGACCGCGACTGATCGCGGCTCGTACCAGGTGCGGAGACCGATGTCCCTGGCACGTAGGGAGAAGTCCGTCTCTTCTGAGTAGAGGAAGAAAGATTCATCCCAGCCGCCGAGCGTGTCAAAGCAACGTCTTGAGATCATGAAGACCGCACCGAGGGCCCAGTCGACGGCATGCGGATGCTCGTATGCCGCCGCCTCCTGGACGTATTCCGAGAGAGCGGGAAGCCTTGTCCGGCTCAGGCCAAGCGCACGGAGCAGGGAAGGCTCGCGACGCAGCGAGAATTCCAGACTGCCATGATCGGACAGCACGCGTGGTACGGCAATGCCGGTACCCGGAGTGCGTAGCGCAGCAAGCAAGTGCACCACCGACCCAGGGAACAGTCTGGTGTCCGGATTAAGAATCAAGATGGCGTTTGCCCCGCTGCTCTCCCTGACGCCCCTGTTGATACCTCCCGCGTATCCGACATTCGTAGATTGCACCACCTGGCAATCCCCGCGGTCGAGCAGGATCTTGACAGTGCTGTCAGCGGATCCGTTGTCGACAATAATGACATTCGCGGTGATATTTCCGAGTGCGGCGGGAAGCGAATCAAGCAGCTCGCCTATGAACTGGGCGCTGTTGTAAGTGACTATGATGATGTCAATCTCTGAAGGCACGCAGCTCATAATAGGCAGCTACCCGTCGGCTGTCCGGCGAAGTAAGCGGATCTGGAGGTAATCGAGGTTCAAGCTCGGTATTCTCTTCAAGCATGCCAAAGGCACTGCTTACCAGGCCAACCCCGAGGCTCTCCGCTATCCCTCGCCGGTGGTCGGTTTCGGCATTCCCTTTGCTATCGGCCCGATTGGCGGGAACTTGTCCTCGCCGCCCGGCTTTGTCAGCGGCGAGGACACTACGGGCGGGTATGCGGAACTCTTGCTGCGGGAGAACAAAGTACTCCGATTGGAGGAAATCTGGGCGGATGCCCTGGCCGAGCACGGCCGTAAGCAAGCTGCTAACCGATAGATAGCGAGTAGTGGTGCGAATAAAGTGAATGCTGTCACCGTAACCGACCTAAGGTCCGTTGTGACCGTGAAGAGCCAGTCGGAACCGCGAGACACCGTCTCTCTGGTAACTCTGTACGTGCTGCTCCTGATGGCCATCCCGTCCGCGTATACCTTTCCGCCCTTCGGCGGGGCGGGTGCCCCGTCCACCATGATCGGCGCGATCTTCCTCATCGTGTATCTCCTGCGCTGGGTGCATCCCGCATCACCGATCGGCAGCGTGCGACAGCCGCTCCGGGTGGCTGCCCTCGGGATTTTCTGCGCCTTCCTCGCGTCGTATGTGGCGGCAAACCTGCACAAGATGGAACCTCTAAACCAGAATGGCGCGGATCGCGGAATTATCCAAATCTGCGGCTGGGTGGGCATCTTGCTGCTCACCGCAGATGGCGTGCGGAGCATGGAGCGGCTCGAGGTTCTACTCAAACGCATCGTCTTCGGTGCGTCAGCGATGGCCGCCCTCGGCATCACCCAGTTCTTTACCGGTCTAAATTTCGCGAAATACATCATGATCCCGGGCCTGACGGCCAACCACCCATACGATAACCTTGACGTGCGCGGATCATATAACCGTCCGTCCGCAACCGCGATTCATCCGATTGAGTTCGGCTTCGTGCTGGCGGCCGTGCTGCCAATCGCCATTCACCGCGCGCGGTTCGCGCCTAAGAACCAGAAGTTCAAGCGCTGGCTCCAGGTAGTCCTGATATCTGTCACGCTTCCGATGACCGTGTCCCGATCGGCGATTCTCGGCTTCATCGTCGTGATGGCCGTGATCCTTCCGGTATGGCGGGCCCGAGACCGGTGGCGCGCGCTTGGCATTATCGCCGTCGGTGTCCTCGGAATCCAGGTCATGGTCCCGGGACTCGTGCGGAGCCTGAACAGCCTATTCTTTGCGGTAGGCACCGATTCGAGTACTACGTCCCGGACGAACGCGTTCTCGAGCTCCATGCCGCTAATCGGCCAGCATCCCTGGTTCGGCGAAGCGTTCGGCACCTTCATGTCATCGGTGTACTTCTATACCGATAATCAGTACCTGAACGCGGCCATCGAGCTCGGCCTGGTGGGCGTTGTGGCCATCGTCGCGCTGTTCATCACCGGATGGTGGAGCGCGCGAGACGTGCGACGTCGGTCCGCTGATCCAGAGATCCGTCATCTAGGCCAGTGCATGGCGGCGTCATGCGCCGTCATGCTGGTTGTCTACTCGGCCTTCGACGCGTTGTACTTCCCGATGGCGGCGGGCATCACATTCCTCATGCTTGGCTGCCTCGCCGCTCTCTGGCGGCTCACCCGGGAGCCAAACCACGGGATCGGAAAAGTCGGATAGATCGGGTGCTGCCGTGGTCCGGGGCGGCGGTGTCTGCGGTAACGACCGCCTCCGTGCGGGAGCGCGGCGAACAGCTTGACCTGCCCGTCGCCGACCCCGCGCAGCCACTTGCCGTCGATGGCGCGATCCTTCCAAACCAGAGGCCATCCCCGCGAATCTGGCGCTCAGCTGGCAATGCCATCACAGGCACCAAAACCGCCACTTTGCCTATCCCGTAGAGTCAAACGACGCTCCGCTGCGGCGTCCAACAGGACCAGAATCGCTATCGTAAAAAGCAGTCCGGTGGCGAACACGACAAGGAGTGGGCGCGCCTTCCTGCTCGACAGCCTGCTCGCCTGCGGATTGGATGCGAGTACCAGGTCGTGAATTTGATTAACCGAGCTGAAGTTGGTCTGCTGGCTTGCGAGTAGGCTAGATATCTTGTTCAGTACGCCAGTGAGGGTATGCTCAACAGCCCCGGCGTTGCTGCCCGTCACCGCGATCAGCAGGATCGGAGCCGATGTATCAATCGCGTCCGCGATGGTGTAGGCCTGCGTGTAACCTGCGGCGGCGAGGACCTGGGCGGTGCGCATGTCCGTCGTCTCATAACGAATGATGTCGGCCGTCTCGTTGATCGTAGAGCTAAACGCAAGGAACGGATTACCACCGTAGGTCTTCGCTATATTCTGCGATGGCACAAGCACGACATCTGCCGTAGATCTATATGTCCACGGTATCTTTACGAAAGCCACCGCTGTTGCGATTAGGGTGAGGATCAACAACGCCGTTGTCAGAGCCCATCGCTTGCGCAAGGATTTCAGTATCTCCATAAGTTCTGTTCCCTGTCTCCCTGTATCGATGTCTGCGATAGTCTAGTGTCTCGTGCAGCACTTAGACGCTTCAGGCTGTGGGGGAGAGCGCATGCGTCGTGTATCAAGTGTACCGATTGAGGGATCGGCCTGGTGATTACTCGGGACATTGCAGCCATGCTTCTGCGGCGCTGCATTGCGACCACAATTGTCGCTTTGGCCGCTGGTATGTTGAGTTATCACCTCATTCGCGGAAATCCAGGCTATATTGACTCGGGCGGTGTCGCTTTCACCGCACCTAAAAGCTCGGTCGCCATGTTTCAGAACATGCGGAGCCTGCTGGCTGTGGAAGATGCCGTGGCCGCATACATGATGGGTTCGCAAGCCGAACAGCAGGTGCGCGCCGCAGGCGGGACAGCGCCTTACAACGTCGCGATGCTAAATCTTTACAACGAGCAATACCCTGACTATAGCCAGCCTTATGTCACGATCGCCGTAATGTCGCATTATCCGGAAGCGACCAAGAAAACTTTCGGTGCGGTCCTCGGCGTCCTGCGCAAGGCGACGGCGATGCTGCAGGAACAAGTCGGCGCTACCTCGAAGAACGAGGTGAAGGCGACACTTGTCGCAGAACCCACCGGGCCGATAGCGCAGGGGGGATCGCATAGGCGCAGTTATGCCGCCTTGGCCGTGCTCACGATCATTGCGATTTACATGACCGCCAGGGTTCTCGATCGCCGTAGGCCCTGTAGGCGCCGCGGGCGCGGCAGGCACCGTCCGGCGGCCGCACGCTTTGGGCTGGCGACATTCAGGTAGTGGGGGCATGTCGTAAATATGCGACATGCCAGTTAATGATGTTTACTTCGCTGGGGGGCGGCTATGTCGCGTACTGCGTCAGAACGAGGTACCAAAGGGGCGGAGGCAGCGGCCGGCCGAATCTTGATAATCGTGCAGAATCTGCCCGTGCCATTCGACCGACGGGTGTGGCTGGAGTGCCAGGCTCTCGTGTCTGATGGTTACCGAATTACCGTGATATGCCCGAAAAGCCGTAACGATCCCTCGTTCCAGGTGATCGACTCGGTAGAGATTTACAAGTACCAACCGTATCCTCCTGGTCGCAGCAAGGCCGGTTTTATCGTTGAGTACGCCTACTCATTCCTAGCCACTGCCTGGCTGGCTCTCAAGGCGCGTCGTAACGGGCGGTTCGCGGCTATCCAGGCATGCAACCCGCCGGACATCTTCTGGCCTATCGGGATGTTCTTCCGTGCCCTGGATCGGAGCATGTTTGTCTTCGACCATCACGACCTGTGCCCGGAGCTTTACCTCTCCCGTTTTCCCGACGGGCCGCGGCTGCCCTACCGCGGGCTGCTCGCCCTGGAACGCAGGACGCATCGGGCCGCGGATCATGTCATCTCCACCAACAACTCCTACCGGGAGATCGCCATCACGCGCAGCGGCAAGGCGCCGGGTGCCGTGACAGTGGTGCGGTCGGGGCCGGACTCAGAGAGACTACGACGCGGTGCCGAAGACCCGGGGCAGCGCAGGGGCCGGAAGTTTCTCGCCGCGTATATCGGCATCATGGGGCCGCAGGACGGGGTGGACATCGTTATTCGCGCGGCGAGTGTCATTGTGCACGAAATGCACCGGGATGATATCGCCTTCACCCTGATTGGCGATGGTGACTGCTTTGATCAGCTGGTGGCGCTGCGCGATGAGCTCAGCCTTGGGGGCCACGTTGAGTTTACCGGCTTCGATAATGGTGAGCTTATGAGCCGCATACTCTCGACCGCTGACGTGGGCCTGTCGCCCGATCCGCTTAACCCGCTGAACGACCTTTGCACTATGAACAAATCCATGGAGTACATGGCGTTCGAGCTCCCCGTCGTGGCCTTTGACCTGCGGGAGACCAGGGTCTCCGTGGCGGACGCTGGGTGCTACGTCGAGCCGAACGACATTCATAAGTACGCGCAGGCGATCGTCGAACTGCTCGACGACGAGCCCCGCCGCCAGCTACTTGGTAAGCGGGGGCGGTTCCGGGTCGAGGAGGAACTCGCGTGGTCCCATCAGGAGCAGGCGTACCTGGATGTCTACCACCGTCTGATCCCCAGCCCATCGCCGCCCACGGGTGACGACAGCAGCCTCACAGGAACTGATGCGTGAACGTTAATAACGCATGTGCCAGGATCGGCGGATACTGGGCGGGCCACGGCCGTACGCCCGTGCTGCGGGTGTTCCCAACACCAGGGACTTTAGGTGTTTCGTGTTTCCTGGGGTTTTATGGTCGTGGTGTTCTGTGCGTGCCCTGGTGTCTGTTTCTGTTTGGCGTCCGGGCGTGGTTGTAGCCCGCGTGTCGCGGCGGGGCTGGCGCGCGGTTCCACGGGCCGCGGCCCGCGTGAGCGGGCGGTTCCTCCTTCGTGACGGCGGCGTTCGGGCCGCGGGGCTAGGTGCATCCGGGCGCGAACACGGTGACCTGGGGTTTCCCGGTGACGGTGGGCTTGGTCGCGGCGGTGTGCGGGAATTTCGGGCGTGCTTTCTGCGCGCGCCGGGAGTGCCGCTGGCGCCCGGGGACGTTCAGGACGCGCAGGATGGCGCGGGCGGCGGAGCCAGCCGTCGCGGCGAGCGCGTCCAGCGATGACATGGCCGTGACCTGGGTGGTTGTCATGGAGCGGATCATGTGGTGGCGGGCGGCGGTGAAGGATTCCTCGTCGGCCGTGACCGGGGCGCGGTTCCTGCGGCGCAGGGCGCGGGCGGCGGCGTGCTCGCCGCGGAGCGCGGCGGCCGCGCTGGCGCGGGTCAGCTGGGTGGCGGTCAGCCAGGCCCAGGCTTCCTGGATGACCAGCCGCGGCGAGCCGGACCGCAGGACCGGGCCGCTGGTGCGGTTCCCGGCGCCGGTGATCGTCGTCTTGTCCTCGCCGAAGGTGGTCTCCGACGCGCTCCACCTGGTCAGGTACGCGTCTCGGACCTGGTCGGCGGGCGCGGCCCGGTGGTCGAGGAGGGTGGTGATGACGGTGCAGGTCTCGGAGACCTGCTCTTTCCCGTCTTCGGCCGGCATGATCGCGTTGTGCTCGGTGACCCGGACCGGGAGCCGGTCTTCTTTCCTCCCGGACGGGGCGTTCAGCCAGGTCAGGCGGGATCCGTCGGGCAGCCAGCCGCCGCCGGGGGCCAGCGGCAGCGCGACCGTGGCGCTCACCCGGGCCACGACGTGCCCGCCCGCGTCCAGGATCGCGGTGATCAGCGCGTGGCCGGGGAAGTTGCGGTCGAAGCAGGTCACGCGGCCGGCGAACAGGTCCGGGCGGCGCCGCGCGAGCCGTTTCAGCAGGGTCTGCTCCCCGGCGGCGCCGCTGCCCAGGATGGCGCCCAGCATCGCCCGGCCGGCGCGGGCGGTCAGGACGACCATCCGCAGCTGCGGGAACGGGGCGGAGTCGTCCGCGGTCCCGGTCGAGCCGAACATGGCCCGGTTCGCCGGGGTGCCCGCCAGGCTCACCAGCATCCCGTCCGCGGCGAGCACCGTCATCCCGGCCAGCGTGACCGCCGACGGCTCATCGTCGCCGATCAGCGGCCCGGCCGCCTGCCAGAACAGGTCCTCCATCACGTCCGCCGGGATCAGCAGCCGCCATTCCGTCACGACCTTCGAGGTCGGGACATGCCATTCCAGGGCGACCGGGACATCAGCGAGCAGCCCGGCCACCCGGGCAAGCGCCTCGCCATACGAGGAGTCCGGCAGCCACCCGCCCGCCAGCACCGACCCGTCCCGCCGGATCACCGCCGGGGCCGTCACCACCGGCCGGCAGAACACCGCCAGCTCCCCGGACCGCGGACCGCAGTCCCCGGCCGCGATGCTCCTGTCACCACGAAGCCGCAGGTCAGCGGCCCGCACCACGACAGTCCCCGTCGGCGTCCCGGACACCGCAGACCCCTCAGGCCCGATTGCATCAACGACGGAAGGCAGGCAAGATTGCACGCAGGGCTCCAGGAAAAGGGCGACGCTTCGACACCCATACCCTTACCAGGAGCCCTACCTCATGCCCAAAACAGCCCCGAAACCCCAGCTCACAGCCGTAACCGCCCTAAATCCCTGGTGTTGGCGGGTGTTCCCGCGGACAAAGGCGCGGATCGCCAGGTCCGCGACGATCGACGGCACTGGAACGCTCAAGCTCGGCCACTGCTGGGCTGGCGCGCGCTACTACCCATCTCTTGCGTACTTCGGTCCCGGCTCCCACACGACGGTGTCGGGCAACTTCGCCGTCTACAGCAGTTTCCACCTAGGCGTCGCCGAGGGAGCCCGGCTGTATCTTGGCTCAGGTTTCCTCAATACCGGGTCGCTCGTCGTGTGCACGACCGAGATAAGCATCGGCGAGACGTGCCTGTTCGGTGAGCAGGTCATCATCAGGGACGACGACAGCCACGGAATCGATCATCGCCCGCGGCGCGCGCCGATCACGATAGGCGACAAGGTCTGGGTGGGCATGCGCGCGATGATCCTCAAGGGCGTGACGATAGGGGACGGCGCGGTCGTGGCGGCAGGCTCGGTGGTGACTAGGGATGGCCCGACCGGTGCCCTGGTGGGCGGCGTCCCGGCACGAATCATCAGGAAGGACGTCGCCTGGCACCCATGACCACGCGCCCTCGCTGCATTCTTTATCCCTGCTAAGGAATGAAGGGGGTCTACGGAGCCGGAACCGGCCCGCCCGGGATCACGGCCATGCGCATGTGGTGGGCTGGAACGCCGGCCCATACTTCCCGGGCTGGCACAATCACGGCCACGTGCGCCCCAATCCGGGCCGCCGCGGCGGCCGATTCCTGAAATTTGAGGGGCCGCCGCGCTGTATCGCGTGGCGGCCCCTCGCTTGCAACCTCTGTGCTGCCCGGTTACTGCTTGCGCAGGTAATCGGTGGCGATGTAAAGGTCGGTCATCCCGGTACCGAACTGCTTGAGCGCCGCCTGGATATCGGCCTGGTTCACCTGCGTCACCGTGTCCTCGACACCCTCCTCGTGCTGGGTGATACCGGACTGGCACTTCGCGATGCCGGACTTGAAGGCGTTCAGTGACTTCTGGTAGTAGTCGCGCATGGCCGCGTCAGGGATCTGCGGAAGCGCCGCCGCGGACTGCACAGCGCCGGAGAGTGTCTTGCACGCCTGGAGCATCTGCGGGTACTGCCCGCCGCCGTGTGCCATGAGCACGGTGCCTGCCAGGGTGGTCACCTGTGCCATCGCCTTGCCGGCCTGCCCGGAGTTCCACGACTTGACCTGCGCCGGGTTGGTTGGCTTGATCGGTTTCTTCGCCCCTGAGCTAGTCGTGCTCGTGTGGCCGGACTTCAGCGGGCCTGAAGGGGCGCCGGGCATCGGCCCGGGTATCGAGGCTCCCGCCGTCGGCGTGTTCCCGACACTGCGACCGGCAGCACCCGAAGTCGCTGTCTGGCCGGCGAGCACGGCTCCTCCGGCGCTGGCGGCGTACGGGGCGCCATGCGAACTGGACACGGCGACGATGACTCCCGCCGCGACAGCCGCGACAACCACGCCGATGGCGGCGGCACTGCGGGTCTTCTTGGACTTGGGTACCAAGCGCCGCAGCAGAGGCGTTCCGCCCCGGAAGCTCGCGGTGTTAGCGGAGGCCGGGATGGGCCAGGGATATTCCGTCTCGTCCACGGTCGCCTCATCGGCTGAGGTGTTCGGCGCACCGCTTGACGCGGCCACGGAACGGGCCGGTAGTTCATGGTCAGCTGGCATAGATTCGCCCCCGCGTCTCCTGAGATAGATAGCTCGGACATCGGGAGTGCCCCCCTCTCTCTGATTACTGGGATTAGACGCCTCGGTCGACATGGGGGTTGACCTTAGCGAAGTGACAATTTCGGCACGCGCGGGTCACGCGAGCAGAGCCCGGCCGAGATAATCGGAGACGTTCTTGGCACCAGGGAGCGCGAAGAAGTAACCGCCGCCGAAGGGGCTGATGTAGTCGGTAAGAGGTTCGCCGATCAGCCGGTCCTGCACGGTCTCGAACTGCAACCGCGGATTGCGCTGATAGCAGCTGAAGATCAGCCCCATGTTCTGGCCACCCACATTGTCGGTGCCGCGATCGTAGTTGTAGGAGCGGCGGAGTATCCGGCTTCCCGCGGTCTGCGCGGTCCGCGGGTTGGCCAGCCGGATGTGGGAATCCAGCGGGATGATCGCTCCCGGGCGGTCGGACGCGTAGTCAGGGGTATCGAACTCCCCGTTGGCGTCAAGCGGAGCCCCGTTGTCCCGCCGGCGGCCGAACATGCGCTCCTGCTCGGTGATCGAGACCCGGTCCCAGAACTCGACGAACATCCTGATCAGCCGGATCACCTGGTAGCTGCCACCCGCCGTCCATGCTGGCTCGTCCGTGTCGCCTGGCGGCACCCACACCAGATGGTTCATCGCGGTCGCGTCGCTCGCATCAGGATTGGCGATGCCGTCTTTGAACCCCATCAGGTTCCGCGGAGTCCCCGACGGGCGAGGAGCGTTGGAGAACCCGCTGATCTGCCAGCGAACCTGCATCGCTCCCTCGGTGTAGCGGGTGATGTCACGCAGCGCGTGCAGCAGCGTGTCGCTGCTGCCCGCGGCGAGGACAAGGCTGAGATCGCCGCCGCACTGGGCAGGCTCGAGGTCATCGTCAGGGAACGTTCGCATCGTGGTCAGCTGGGCGGGCTTGCGCTTGGCCAGGCCGTAGCGATCGTCGAACAGGGAAGCGCCTAGGCCGACCGTGACGGTAAGCCCATCAGGGACCACGGTGGGGCCGAGGATTCCGGAGTCGGCGGGCGGCCCGGTGCGCCCAGCCGGCGGTGGCGTGCCGCCCGCCGTGAGGAACGCGGCCCGGTCGGTCAACGCCCGCAGGGCATCGGTCAGCTCGCCGCGATCGCTGGCCGTCACGTCGCAGGAACAGACAAGGACCTGCCGTTGCGGTACGGGCAGGATTCCTGCCTGGTGCGGTCCGTGGAACGGGACCGCGGGCAAGGTCGCGCCGGGATCGGCGGCCTGGACCGCCGTGGACGGCCCGCCTCGCGCCGCTTGCGCGGCGCGAGCGGCGTAACCCGTCACCGCGGCGCCAGTCACCGCGGCCGTCGCGCCGGCACCGAGCATTCCGCGCAGGAACTTGCGGCGCCCTGAACCAGATGGGGGAACGTCGGTGCTCATGGGAGGGGGCTCGCTTCCAGCATGGCGGCGATCGGGGCCAGTAGTTGAACGGCCTGCGCCGCTGCCGCGCTGAGCTGCTCCCTGCGAGTCGTGCTCAGCGCGCTCACGGGGGTCCATCCGTCTGCGGTCCGTGCGTCCTCGACCAGCCGCTGCAGCCGGTCAAGCCAGCTATTGACGGAAGGCAGCCCAGCGTACCGGCTTCGCAGAATCGGCTGGAGCATCTTCAGCTGCGCCTGGGTCGCCTCGATGTTGGCATCCGCGGCGGCGAGCGTGGTGCCGCTGCCGAAGTCGTCGGCGCCGCTGAGCTGGAACCTGATCATGTGCTCAAGGATCTCGTGGGTGCGCAGGGCGAGGTCGCCGAGCGCGGCTTGCGGATAGGTCGCCATTCCCGGATACGCGGCCAGAAGCTGGCTGAGGTCATGACCTAGCCGCTCGACGGGCACGGTGAGCTGGGCCGCGGACTGACCGTGCCAGAGGCCGTATTCGATCCGGTAGAAGCCGGTGAACGAAGGGTCAGTCACGCCACCTGGCAGACCGCTTGGCGTCCCGTCGATCTCGTCGTCGTAATCGCTGAACATGCCGTAGGCGCTGCCGAGCCGCTCCCAACTCAGGTGCGCGGTTAGCCACGCGCCGCGAGCGGCGGGCAGGTTGCCCGCGTTGACGTCCGCCGCCAGCACCGATACCTGTCGCGCCACCGCGGCGAGGCCGCTCTGCACGTAGGCTCGGTCGCCTGACACGGCGCTGAGGGTGCTGGCGACATCGGCGGGGATCACCGCGCTGTCCCCGTGCACATTGCCGGGGATGAGAACGGTCGGCCCCGTCAGCGGCGCGCCGGTGCTCGTATCGCACTGGAATGCGTACGATCCTGAACCCATGTCGACCTGCATGGGCCGGTTGGTGCCCGGGCCGAGCGCCTCGATCTCCGCGTAGACGCCGCCGGTCTGGGCGTTGGTCAGCGAGACACCGACGGGGCCCGCGGAGACATTGCGAATCCAGAAGGTCTGAAGGCCTGGCGAGGCGTGCCGCCACCCAGCGGCACACTGGTTCGCTGAAACCGTGATCGCGGTGCCATCGGCGGGTACCGCCGCTTCACCAGGTGCGCCCGACGTGCCTGACGTGCCCGCTGCCCCAGCTGAGCAGGCGGACAGCAGGCATAGCCCGGCCACGCCGGTGGCGATCTGAACATGCTTGCGGCGAGTCATAGCGCTGCTAGTACGCTCCCGATCCGCCGATGACCGCCCAGCCGGTCTTCCAGAGGATCTGCAGGTCGAGCAGGAGCGACCAGTTCTCCACGTAGCGCAGATCAAGCCGGATCGAGTCCTCGATGGAGAGGTCCGATCGCCCGCTGACCTGCCACAGGCCGGTGATCCCCGGCTTGACCGCGAGCCTGCGGAGCATATGCCTGCCGTATTGTGCGGTCTCCTCTGGCAACGCGGGGCGGGGGCCGACGAGCGACATCTCCCCGACGAGCACGTTCAAGAGCTGCGGGAGCTCATCGAGCGAGTAGCGGCGCAGACAGGCGCCTGCCTCGGTTATGCGCGGATCCCTGCGGGCCTTGAACAGGACGCCATTACCTTCGTTCTGGGCGGCGATCAGATCCTTCTGCCTCTCCGCGTCCACCACCATCGTGCGGAACTTCCAGACCCAGAAGGTCTGACCGTTCTGGCCGACCCGGGTCTGCTGGAAGAATACAGGCCCGCCATCGCCGAGCCTGATGATGATCGCGATCGCGACGAAGAGCGGGGTGAGCAGGAAGATCGCGGTGGCCGCCACCGTGCGATCGAAGATCGCCTTGAGTACTTGCCGTCCGCCGCTGAGCTCCGTGTGGTCCAGGTGCAGCAGCGGCAGCCCGGCGATCGGGCGGATCGTAGTGCGCGGCCCGGCCACGTCAAGAAGCGCGGGCGCGACATAGACCTCGGTGCCCCACGGCTCCAGTTCCCAGGTAAGTTCCCGCAATCGCGCGCCGTTCAGTTCCGGGCAGGCGAGTACGGCCACGGTGTCGGCGGCGTACAAGTCCACGGCCTTCGTGGTCTCGTCGATTCCGCCGAACACCGGGACTCCGGCGATCTCCGTCTCCCCGCTGTCATCGGCCAGGCAGACCGCCACGACCGATAGGCCGTGGTATTTGTCCCGCCGCAGTTCCGCCACGAGGTCGGCGACGGCGTCCGGGTGGCCGATCGCCACCACACGCTGGGCACAGGCGCCGGCAAGCCGCCTGCCGTGCAGCCGCTTGCGCAGGCTGAACCGGGCGATGAGGTCGAGGAACGTCGTCGTCGGCAGCGCGATCGCGATGTAGCCGCGGGCAAGGTCGAACTTGATCGCGTAGCAGAGGATCGCGACGGTCGCGGTGAGCGTGACCCCGGCGTTGAAGACCTTGCGGAACTCGTCCGACCCCACGCCGAAGAATCTTGAGTCGTATCCGCCGGACAGCGCCACCGCGGCAAGCCACAGCGCGGGGATCGTCAAGCTGATCGCCACGTAGGCCATGGGGCGGCCGTCCGGGCTCCCGAACCGGATCCAGACCGCGAGGACACCTGCCGCCAGCGCGCTGATCGCGTCGACGATCACCGCGGATCGCACGTAGTTATTTCGCCAGGTGAGCCTTCTACTTGTTGAGATGCGTTCGCGGCGCTGATTTTTTCTACTGATATCATCGAGCACGACGCTGTGGCCCCCCTTGGCCTTCCCCTGCATTCCCGCTCCCGGGCTCCGGGCACATGATGAAGACGCGCACCTTAGGTGCGTAGTTGACGTCCTAATGCAGAAAAGTGCTAATGAGGAATCCGCGGATTTCCGTGGATTCCCTTAAAATGAGGGGTTTTTCGCCGGGATTGCTACACGGCGATGGCAGGAACGTTAGCCAGGCCGCGAGACCGGGGGCGGATGATGTATGAATCTGTTTCTTGGTGTCGAATAGCGCCCGAACGTTGCCGACGGGCTGAAACTTGGCCGTAACAGCCATATCATCTGTGCAGCCACGGACCAGCGGTGCGCCTGAGGGCGACCGCATTGCGGCCAGGCCACGTGGCGGACGGCGGATACCAGCCGTTCAAGCTGGTCGCCAATAACGTGCTCTTCGCGGTACGCGAGAGGCACGGCAGTCATCACATGGGGAGGGCATGGATGATGAACGACTCTACGGTTGCCGCTACCGCCGACGTTGACGACAGCGCCGTCATCGGCACGGGGACCAAGATCTGGCACCTTGCGCAGGTCCGCGAGGACGCCAGGCTGGGTGACTGGTGTGTCGTGGGGCGCGGCGCCTACGTCGGTCCCGGTGTCGTGATCGGCGACAACGTGAAGCTGCAGAACTATGCCCTCGTCTACGAGCCGGCCAGGCTGGAGGACGGGGTCTTCATCGGGCCGGCCGCCGTGCTGACCAACGACATGTACCCGCGATCGGCCGACGTCAGCGGAAAGCTCAAGCGCGCCCATGACTGGCACGCCGAGGGCGTGCTAGTCCGCGAGGGCGCGTCGGTCGGCGCGCGGGCGGTCGTAGTGCCAGGCCGGGTGATCGGGCGGTATGCCCTGGTCGCGGCCGGTGCCGTCGTCACGCGGGACGTCCAGGACTTCGCGCTGGTCGCCGGGGTACCCGCGCGGCGCATCGGCTGGGTAGGCAGAGCGGGCAAGCGGCTGACCGAGGAGGGCACCGGCAAGTGGCGCTGCCCGGAGACCGGCGAACTCTACGCGGAGCTGGACAGCGTGCTGTCGCGTGCTTAGCTCCGCAGGCCGGCGACGTTCTGGGCCGCGGGTGACCACGGGGGCGCACTGTCATCACCGTGATGAAGGAGTTACCTGCAAAAGGTAATCCTGGTTGCCTGCTCTTGCGTCGCATTCATAGTGACTTCTGATATTTCAGTTGGGTGAGGGGACCGTCACGTTGCGAATAATCCTGGGTAAGAGATCCGCTGCCGCACGCGCGCGCGCCGCGACCGTGTCGGCTTTGGCCGTGCGCGGGCTTCGGGGGCCGTGGCGGGTGGCCGCGGCAGCGGTCCTGACGGGTGCCATACTTATCGCCGCACCCATTGGACGAGCGCACGCGCAGACTGATCCGTGCGGAACCGGTGGTAACCCGATTGCGTGTGAGAACAGCAAGCCTGGAACGCCGTCGAGTCAGTGGGATGTCAGTAACGGCGAGGGCAGCACGATCCAGGGATTTGCCGATCCATTCAGCGTGAACCTCGGCGGCACGATCAACTTCAAGATCCACACGGTCGCAACGAGCTACAAGGTCGACATCTACCGGATGGGCTACTACGGCGGCGACGGCGCCCGGCTCATCACAAGCCTCACCCCGAACCTCTCCGTCTCGCAAAGCCAGCCTGCGTGCGCCACCAACACCGGCACTGGCCTTGTGGACTGCTCCAACTGGGGGGTCTCGGCTAGCTGGACCGTGCCGACCAGCCTGGTTTCCGGTGTGTACTTCGCGCACATTTACCGTACCGACGGCAGCAGCGACGAAAACCAGATCCCGTTCGTCGTCCGCGATGATTCGAGCCACTCGGACATTCTGTTCAAGACGGACGACGCGACCTGGCAGGCGTACAACGACTGGGGCGGGTACAGCCTCTACGCGGGCACCGCGACGGACACCATGAGCCGGCCCACCAACCTGGACCCGGGCCGGGCCGAGCAGGTCAGCTACGACCGGCCCTTCGCGACTCGTTTTGACACTCCGAACGGCCAGGACTACTTCTTCTACGCCGAGTTCCCCATGATCGAGTTCCTCGAGGAGAACGGGTACGACGTCTCCTACATCGATCAGGGGACCGTGGCGTCGCCGCAGGGCGCGTCGCTCATTGAGCAGCACAAGGCACTGACCGCCGCTGGCCATGATGAGTACTGGTCGGGCTCCGAGGTCGCCAACGTCACGGCGGCGCGGAACGCCGGCGTCAACATGGCCTTCTTCACCGGCAACGAGGTCTACTGGAAAACTCGGTGGGCTGCTGACGCGGCGAGTGAGAACTACCGGACGCTGATCGCCTACAAGGAGAGCAGCGACAGCGCGGAGACCGATCCGGCTGGTCCGACGACCTGGACCGGAACCTGGTATGACCCGAGATTCAGTCCGCCTGGTGATGGCGGCAAGCCGCAGAACGCGCTGACCGGGCAGCTCTGGACCGTCAACTCGGGAACGGGCGCCATCACCGTGCCGTCGAGCTACGCGAACTTGCGGCTCTGGCGAAATACCGCCGTGGCCAGCCTTCAGTCTGGGCAGACGGCGACGCTGACCCCCGAGACCCTCGGCTATGAATGGGACCAGGACGTCGACAACGGCTTCCGGCCCGCAGGAGAGTTTGACCTATCGTCGACGACGATGGACGCGCCGCAGGTTGTGACCGATTACCAGGCGGACCTCGCGGACGAGACGGTCACCCATCACCTCACGATGTACCGTGCGTCAAGCGGCGCGCTGGTCTTCGGGGCGGGAACGGTGCAGTGGGCGTGGGGCCTGAACTCGAACCATGACGGCGATCAGCCCACGCCAAGCCCGATCATGCAGCAGGCAACGGTGAACCTGCTCGCCGACATGGGCAATGTCCAGCCCACCACGCTGATGTCCGGGCTTGCCGCCGCCACGGGGTCGGCGGATACCACCCCGCCGACATCGACGATCACCTCGCCCGCGGCCGGAACCGCTGTCGGTAATGACAGCGCGGTGACGATCACGGGGACCGCGACCGATGGCGGAGGCGGTGTGGTGGCGGGCGTCGAGGTCTCGACCGACGGCGGCTCGACCTGGCATCCGGTGACGGCGATGTCCGCCGCGGCGCAGTCGGTGACCTGGAGCTACTCGTGGGCAGCGACCGGGCTCGGTAACGTCAAGATCGAGTCGAGGGCAACCGACGACAGCGGAAACATCGAGACGCCTGGCGCGGGAGTGGCGGTCTCTGTTAACTGCCCGTGCACCATGTACGGAGCAAACTACACGCCATCCGTCACGTCCGCCAACGACTCGACGGCGCTTGAGCTGGGCGTGAAGTTCACCTCCACCGTCAATGGCTGGGTCACCGGGATCCGCTTCTACAAGGGCAGCGGCAACAACGGGACGCATAGGGGAAGCCTGTGGTCCGCGACCGGTACCCAGCTCGCCACCGGGACATTCACCGATGAGACCGCAAGCGGCTGGCAGACGATGCTGTTCTCAAGCCCGGTGCAGATAACCGCGAACACGGCGTATGTCGCGTCTTACTACGCGCCGTTCGGGCACTACGCGTTCGACGTACAGCAGTTCTATCCGTCGACGACGGGCAGCCCCTACCTGCAGCCGCTCGGCAGCGCGCCGGTCGCCGCGGTACAGGCCACGGCCGCCGCGGCCAACGGCTTCTTCAATTCCGGTGGCCCTGGCTTCCCCACGTCCTCCTTCAACGGCTCGGCCTATGGAGTCGATGTCATCTTCGACAACAACGCGCCGCAGTCACCCGCGCCTACCGTGTCGAGTATTGTGCCATCGACGGGCGTTACCAGCGTTCCCGTGGCGTCGCCCGTGACGATCACGTTCAACGAACCGATCAACTCTGGCACCGCGAACGTGACGGTTACCGGGCCAGGCAATGCCGCCGTTTCCGGGACCAGTTCGCTGAACGCGGCAGGCAATGTCCTGACCTTCACGCCGTCGAGCCCGCTGACCGCCGCTACCGCGTACACGGTCACCGTGTCCGGCGCGACGAATACCTCAGGCGCCGCGATGACCTCGCCGGCTACCTCGAATTTCGTGACGTCTGGTGCGGCCGCCTGCCCGTGCACTCTCTTCGAGAGCGACGCGACGCCTGCCGTCACATCGGCCAACGACTCGTCTCCGGTCACGCTTGGCGTCCAGTTCACCACGGACGTCAACGGGTGGATCGCCGGCGTGCGGTTCTACAAGGGTCAGGGCAACACGGGGACCCATATCGGCAGCCTGTGGACGTCGACCGGCACCCTGCTCGCGCAGGGGACGTTCACGAACGAGACAGACAACGGCTGGCAGACGCTCGAGTTCACCAACCCGGTCGCCGTGACGGCAGGAACCACGTACGTAGCGGGGTACTACGCACCGAACGGGCACTACGCCGCCGACGCGGGCTATTTCTCCAGCGCGGTGAACAATTCGCCGCTGCACGCCCAGGCAACCAGCGGGCCTGGCGGAAATGGCGTGTATGCGTACGGAAACGATCAGTTCCCGAGCAACACCTATAACGGCGCGAATTACTGGGTGGACCCGATCCTCTCGGTCTCACAGCCAACCGGTCAGGCTCCGCAGGTCATCGGCACAAGCCCGGCGAGCGGGCAAACTAACGTGCCGGTCACAAGCGCGGTGAACTTCACATTTAACGAGTCGGTCTCGGGTAAGTCGATTACCTTTGCCTTCACCGACGCGCTCGGCAATCAGGTGCCTGGCAGCCTTTCCTACAATTCGTCGACCGACGTCGCGACGTTCGTGCCCTCGGCCGCCTTGTCTACCGCGACGACCTACACGGCGACGCTGTCGGCAGTGAACAGCGCCGACGGCGTCGCAATGACCGGACCGGACACGTGGTCCTTTACAACGGCACAGAGTACGACTGTGCAGTGCCCGTGTACGATCTGGCCGGCCACGGCCCAGCCTGCGATCCCATCGTCGAGCGACTGGAACTCCGTTGAACTGGGAGTGAAATTCACGACAACGACAAATGGCTGGATCAATGGAATTCGCTTCTACAAGGATGCGGGTAACATCGGAACGCATGTCGGAAGCCTCTGGGATTCGAGCGGTGACCTGCTCGGATCGGTCAACTTCACCGGCGAGACCGCTAGTGGATGGCAGGAGGCGGACTTTAGCTCACCGATTCCCGTTACCGCGGGTACAACGTACGTCGCATCGTACTTCGCCCCGGATGGTGGATATTCTGTGGATGTCGGGGGACTCACGAACGCCGTAAGCAACGGCCCGCTAACCGCTCTCGCCTCTGGGAGCAGCAGTGGGAACGGTGTGTACACCTACACTGGATCGCCTGCTTTCCCGACAAACACCTACAATGCCGACAATTACTGGGTAGACGCGGTCTTCTCCCAGACCGCGTCCTAATCGAGAGCACGGGGGAGCTTATGACGCCCATCGGCCTGGCAGTAGTAGGCGCTGGGTATTGGGGGCCAAACCTGGTCCGCAGCGCGTTCGCGACACCTGAGCTCAGCCTTGAATGGCTGTGCGACCTGGACATCGAACGGGCAAGGCGAGTGCTCGGGCCGCAAAGTGCGGTTGCCAGTACCTCCTCGTACGAGGAGGTACTGGCGGACCCGAAGGTCGCCGCCGTCGCGATCGCGACGCCGGCGGGGACCCACTTCGACCTAGTGCGGGCCGCCCTTGAGGCGGGCAAGCATGTACTGGTGGAGAAACCGCTCACGCCGACGGTGGCGGAAGGCCGCAAACTAGCCGATATCGCTGAGAGAAGCGGCCTCGTGGTGATGTGCGACCACACCTACTGCTACACGCCGGCCGTCCAGCGAATTCGTCAGCTCGTCAGGGATGGCGAGATCGGAGATATCCAGTTCATCGACTCGGTGCGGATCAACCTTGGGCTGGTCCAGCCGGATGTGGATGTGCTGTGGGATCTCGCGCCCCACGATCTATCCATTCTGGATTTCGTGCTGCCAGACGACGTTGTTCCTGTCGCCGTCGCGGCGCACACGGCCGATCCGCTGGGAACGGGTCGGGCATGCGTGGCTTACATGTCGGTCTGGCTGTCCAACGGCGCTTTGGCGCACGTCCATGTAAACTGGCTGAGCCCAACAAAGATCCGTACCACGCTTTTCGGCGGGTCGAGGCGGACTATCGTGTGGGACGACATGAATCCGGTCGCCAGAATCATGATCCATGATCGCGGCGTCGATCTCGTCCCTGCGGAGTCCCTCGGGCCCGACGAACGCAGGCAGGCGCTGATCTCCTACCGGCTCGGCGACATGTACGCTCCTGCACTGCCCGAGCGAGAGGCTCTCCGCAACGTCATGAGCGAGTTCGCGAGTGCGATCAACGAGAAAAGGGCACCATTGACCGACGCCATGTTCGGTCTCCGGGTGCTGGCTCTTCTCGAGGCGGCCTCGCAGAGCGCGATGAATAACGGTGCCAGGGTAGACGTAAAGGCCATCTGACGGCGCGTTCGGCAAGCCGCCATACCACTTGGGATGGGAAGTGGAATGACCAAGGGAAGCAAGTGCCTCGTCACCGGGGGCGCGGGAACCATCGGTTCTACCGTGGTGGACCAGTTGGTCGCCGCGGGCGCTCAGGAAATCACGATCGTAGACAACCTTGTCCGCGGTCGGCGCGCGAACCTCGCGAGCGCGCTTGAGTCGGGGAAAGTCCGGCTGATCGAAGGCGATATCAGGGACCGCGAACTGGTTACCCGGCTCATGCAGGGCACCGACCTGGTGTTCCATCTGGCAGCGATCAGGATCACCCAGTGCGCGACCGACCCGCGCCTCGCGCTCGAGGTGCTTGTTGACGGGACGTACGAGGTGGTGGAGGCCGCGGCCGAGGCCGGCGTCCGTAAGGCCATCGTGTCGTCATCGGCGTCCGTCTACGGCCTGGCTACCCAGTTCCCGACGCCCGAGGACCAGCATCCGTACGACAACGACACCCTGTACGGGGCGGCGAAGACCTTTAACGAGGGGCTGCTGCGCAGCTTCCGCGCGATGAAGGGCCTCGACTACGTGGCTCTGCGCTACTTCAACGTGTACGGCCCCCGGATGGACATCCACGGCCTGTACACGGAGGTACTGATCAGGTGGATGGAGCGGATCGAGGCAGGGGAGTCCCCGCTCATCTTCGGCGACGGAATGCAGACGATGGACTTCGTGTACACCGAGGACATCGCTCGCGCCAACCTTCTCGCCGCCGAGTCCGACGCGACCGATGAGGTATTCAACATCGGGAGCGGCACCGAGACAAGCCTCCGCGAACTCGCGGATGCGCTGCTGAAGGCGATGGATAGCGATCTGCCCATCGAATTCGGCCCGCCTCGTGCCGTGAACGGTGTCACCAGGCGGCTCGCGGACGTGTCGGCGGCGGATAAGCGCCTCGGCTGGCGCGCCCAAGTCGATCTCGAAGAGGGACTGCGGCGGCTCGTAGCCTGGTGGCGCGCGGAGCGCGCGGCGGACTCCGCGCTGTCAGCGGGAGCTTCGGCGTGACCATTCCGGTGATGCGGCCGTGGATCGGCGAGGAGGAAGCCGCCGCGGCGGCGGAGGCCGTCGCCTCTGGGTGGATCGCCCAGGGTCCCCGAGTCGCTAAGTTCGAGCAAGCCTTTGCGAACGCGATCGGCGTCCAGCATGCCGTGGCCGTCTCGTCGTGCACCGCGGCCCTTCACCTGACCATGATCGCCGCTGGGATCGGGCCGGGCGATGATGTGGTCGTGCCGTCGCTGTCGTTCATCGCCACCGCCAACGCGGCCAGGTATGTCGGAGCACGACCGGTGTTCGCTGATGTCGACGCGGCGACCCTGAACCTGACGCCGGACACGGTCGCCGCGGTTCTCACCGACCGGACGAAGGCCGTCATCCTGGTGGACCAGGCCGGAGTCCCCGCGGACCTGGACGCAATGCGCGAGTTCTGCGGGCCGCGCGGCATCGCTGTCGTGGAGGACGCCGCATGCGCGGCCGGCGCGGACTACCGTGGGCGCCCGGTTGGCGCGGGCGCGGACCTGGCGGCCTTCTCGTTCCATCCGAGGAAGCTGCTGACCACGGGTGAAGGCGGCATGATCACCACGCCGGACGGCGAGGTGGCAGCCCTGCTGCGCAGGCTGCGCGAGCACGGCATGAGCGTCAGCGCGGCGCAGCGGCACGCGAGCAGGCAACCCGTCATCGAGCAGTACCTGGAGGTCGGCTACAACTACCGGATGACCGACATCCAGGCCGCGGTCGGCCTGGTACAGCTCCGCAAGCTGCCAGCGCTCGTGACTAGGCGCAGGGAACTGGCCGAGCGCTACCGGGTGATGCTTGACCCCATCCCGGGCATGCGCATGATCACCGACCCGGACTATGGTCACACGAACTACCAGTCGTTCTGGGTCCTGCTACCGGAGGATTTCCCTGTGAGCAGGGACGATCTGCTTCGGACGCTGGCCGATCGGGGCGTATCCGCCAGGCGCGGCATCATGGCGGCGCACCTGGAGCCTGCCTATGCGGGGCAGGCGACCGTGCCGTTGCCGGTAACCGAGCGAGTCACCGCCGACTCGCTCGTTCTTCCCCTGTTTCATGAGCTCACTCAGGCGGAGCAGGAACAGATCGTCTCGGTAATCTGCGAGGCCGCTGCTCTTACGGCGGCGGACACAGCAAGTTCTCGGTAGCGCCCGGTTACGACACCGGTGGTGAAGAGCGTGAAACGACAGCGTCCGGACAAGGGCTCGCTAGCCGACAAGGCGTCGAAGGCGCTCGGCTGGAGTTTCCTTAACAACATCGTCGCCAGGTTCAGCACCATGGGGATTGGCGTGGCGCTGGCGAGATTGCTCGGACCGCATGAGTTCGGCGCCTACGCGGTATCAATGGTCGCGCTGCTTGCCGTGCTCAGCTTCAACGAGCTAGGTGTAAGCCTGGCCATCGTGCGCTGGCAGGATGAGCCGACCGATATCGTGCCGACGGTCACCACGATATCGGTCGTTTCAAGCGCCATTATCTACGTCGGCTGCTTCCTCAGTGCCCCTGCGTTCGCGACCGCGATGGGCAGTCCCGCGGCGACGAACGTGATCAGGATCCTCGCCATTAACGTGGTGATCGATGGACTGGTCTCGACCCCTGCCGCGCTCATGCAGCGGCAGTTTCTGCAAAAGAAGAAGATGATCGCCGACCAGCTCAACACCTGGGTTGGCGCGGCGACGTCTATCGGTCTCGCGATTCTGCATTTCGGCGCCATGAGCCTGGCGATAGGACGGCTGGCCGGGTGTTTCGTGGCGGCGATCATCTTCATCGCGTTCTCCCCGATACCGCTGCGCTTCGGGTTCAATCGCGAGAAGGCGGGCGCCCTTTTTCGGTTTGGCATGCCGCTGGCCGGCGCCAGCATCATCGTGTTCGCCGTGCAGAACATGGACCAGCTCATCGTCGGCAAGCTACTTGGCGCGACCGCGCTTGGCTACTATGCGCTTGCCTTCAACGTCGCGGGCTGGCCGCTGACCATCTTCTCCATGCCGGTCAGAAGCGTCGCGCCGGCGCTCTTTTCGCGCTTGCAGAACGACCGCGCCGCAATGCGCACCGGTTTTCTCACTGGCTTGGGAATCCTCGAATCGGTGACGTTGCCGGCCTGCCTGCTGATCAGTGGCGCCGCTATTCCCGTGGTGCGGTTCGTGTACGGCGCACGGTGGGAGGGCGCCGCGTCGGCACTCGTCTGGCTCGGCGTGCTCGCCGCGATCCGCATTTTGTTCGAATTTATTTACGACTTCTTTGTTGTGCTCGCGCAGTCGCGGGTCGTATTCACCGTGCAGCTCGTCTGGCTCATAGTCCTTGTCCCCGCGTTGGTGATCGGCACCAAGGCGCACGGTATCGCGGGCGCGGCCATGGCCGAGGTCTTGGTGGCGCTGTGCGTCGTCCTGCCCTGGTATCTCGTCGAACTGGGCAAGTCCTCGATCGGGTCGTTGGCGGTCATGGCGCGCCTGGTGCTGCCGATAGCGGCCGGCGCGGTGGTTTATGTCCTGACGCGAGCGATCTCCACGGCCGTCCCCCAGGCCTTTATCGCGTGCGTGGCCGGGGGGTTCGTTACGCTGGCGGTCGTCGCGCTGCTCGTGTACCGCATGCGGCATGACGTGACCGGCTTGCGGGCAACGCTGCGAGGACCGGAGCCGAGCCCGGATTCGGGCAGGGAGCGGGTGCCGGGATTTGGCCCCGAGCCGTGGACCGCGGGATCCAGGCCGGCTGGGCGCGGGCGGCAGCCATGGGAGACGGCACCGATGCCGGTCGCCTCCCACGCCAACGAAGCTGCCTGGCGGGACCAGGAGGCTTGGCAGGCTAGGCCGCAGCAACCGCGTCCGATTCCGAACTACGGGCAGGGACGGCCCAGGCCGGGCCAGTTCCGTCCCGCCACGGCCGAAGCGCTCGCCGAGGGGCCGCGCATCAGGTACGGCGGACAGCGCTCTCCGCAGGGCGGGCAGTACCCGCCTGGTAGCGGGCCGTACCCGCCGGGCGGTGGGCCATATCTGCCGGGCGGTGGGCCGTACCCACCAGGTGGGCCGTACCCACCAGGTGGGCCGTACCCGCAGGGTGGGCAGTACCCGCCTGGTGGGTAC
>Ga0209881_1000090_pt1 | contig 25429 bp, 22 predicted proteins | sample PersoiDNA2013193_FD_185804 | JGI IMG/M metagenome (GOLD analysis project Ga0209881, IMG submission 185804) | Permafrost soil microbial communities from the Arctic, to analyse light accelerated degradation of dissolved organic matter (DOM) -... | ecosystem: Environmental > Terrestrial > Soil >... | reverse complement strand
TCCCCCGGTCGACCACGTCCTCCGCGACCACCACGCCTGCCACCCCCACCTCCGCGGCCACCACGCCGACGACGCAGGCGCCAGCGACCAGTTCGCCGAGCACGAGCCCGTCGGTGTCCGCCACCGCGAGCGCGTCACCGTCACCGAGCCTGGTGAGCGTCGCGCCTGGTGTCGCTTCCAACCCGGCCACGCCGCAGGTCGAAACGGTGCTCAGCCACTACTTCCGGGGGATCAACACCCACAGCTATCCGGTGTACGCGAGCGCGCTCGACGCGGAGGAGAAGGCAAAGCAGACCCAGTCCTTCTTCGACAAGGGGTACTCGACCACCACGGACTCGGGGATGACCCTGACCTCACTTACGAGCACAGGCAACGGCGGACTGGCCGCGACCGTCACGTTCACCAGCCACCAGGCCGCATCCGCGAGTGTCGACAACAACGCGTGCAACCACTGGACGCTCACCTTCTACCTGGTGCCGCAGGGATCCGGGTACCTCGACGGCGCGGCCCCGCCCAACTACCAGCCCACGTATTCAGACTGTTAGCGGGGCAGGACAGCAGATGGGCGTACCGCTCGCGGCTCGGTGCTTCGCCGCTGCCTGCGGAGCGCTGCTTGTGCTTACCGGCTGGCAAAGCGTGATCGGGACGCTGATCGTGCCCCGCCCCGTCGGGTCATGGCTGACCCGGTGGGTTGACCGGCTGATAATTACCGCCTATCACGCAGCGACAAAGCCAATATCGGATTATGAGAGGCGAGACAGGATCCTCGCCACCAAGGCGGCGGCGATCCTGGTGGCGCAGCTCGTGATCTGGCTCGGCATCTTCCTCGCCGGGTTCACCCTTGTGCTCTGGCCATTCAGCGACCGCGGCATCACCGCCTCGCTGACCGACGCCGGCTCGTCGATCTTCACGCTCGGGTTCGCCGAGCCGCTGGCAGGCGCGCCCGTCGTGATCGTCTTTTTCGCGGCCGCGACGGGGATGGTGGTGGTCGCGCTCCAGATCGGCTACCTGCCGACGCTCTACTCGGCCTTCAACAGGCGGGAGACCGAGGTCGCGCTGCTCAACTCGCGGGCGGGCGCGCCGAGTTGGGGACCGGAACTGCTCGCGAGGATTGTACTACGCGCTCGGCTCGGGCGTATCGGCGATCGACACGCTCCCCGGGCTGTACCTGGCGTGGGAACGCTGGGCCGCGGACGTAGCGGAGAGCCACACCACCTACCTGCCGCTGGTCAGGTTCCGGTCGCCGCTCCCCTACTCCTCCTGGGTGATCTCGCTGCTCGCGGTGCTCGACTCCGCCGCGCTGATCCTCACGCTCGCGCCGGAGCAGGCGCCGACCGTGCCCGCCAGGCTCTGCCTGCGCGGCGGTTTCCAGTGCCTGAGGCGGATCGCGCGCGCGATGAGCCTCGATGTGCCGGAGGAGGCGGACCCGGAAGCCGGCATCACCTTGACCTACGAGGAGTTCCTCGAGGCGGTCAGCCGCATGCGCGAGGTCGGCTTCCCGATCACGCGCGAGCCTGCCGACGCCTGGCCCGACTTCGTTGGCTGGCGGGTCAACTACGAGAGCGCGGCCTATCAGATCGCGGCGGCCGTCGACGCCGTTCCCGCGTTCTGGTCGGGTCCTCGTCACCACGCGACGCCCCCGGTGCCGCCGCAGCGCCCGCCCTCCGGCCGCCAGCGGAGGCGCTGAACGATGAATGATTCGTCAATAATCGCCACGCTATCCTGACCGCATGACGAGGGCGTGGCTCAGCGAGGACGAACAGCGTGTCTGGCGTACCTACTTGCGGATGGGCTCACTGCTGCCCGCGGCGCTCAACCGGCAGCTCCAGCAGGACTGCGGGCTGACACTGCCGGAGTACGAGGTGCTCGTCCAGCTCAGCGAGGCCCCCGGGCAACGGCTCCGCCCGTTCCAGATCTGTGCGGCGGTGAACTGGGAGCAGAGCAGGCTCTCCCATCAGCTCACAAGGATGGAGCGCCGCAAGCTCGTGACCAGGCAGGAGTGCGCGGCCGACGGCCGCGGTGCCTTCGTCGCCCTCACCGCCGCCGGGGCGGCCGCCATCGCCGAGGCCGCACCCCGGCATGTCGCCACGGTGCGCAGGCTGATCTTCGACCGGCTCAGCGAGGACCAGCGAGCGGCCTTCGAGGAGGCCTGCACGGTCATCATCGCCGGGCTCACCGAGTTCGAATAAGACAGGCCAAGAACGTCTCGTGCGACGCGCGGACCGGCATATTTTCGTGGTGTATACACTCAGAGTATATTCGCAGGGGTGAGCGTTCCGCGGTCGCGCTCACCGTGACGCTTCCGCTGCTCCGCGCCATGACAAGCCCGGGCAGCATCCGCTTCGAGTAGCACGGCGCTGGCTCGGGCAGCCGGCTTACCCCTGGCCGGAACCGGTCTGGCTACCCGAGCCGCCAGCGCCGAATTTTCCGGTAACCGAATCGCCGGCGCCGGGTTTTCCGGCACCCGGGCTGCCGGCGCCGTAGTTCGCATCGTTCGGGCTCGGGTCCGGCGTCGCCGTGGCCACCGGGTCGCCGAGGCGGGTAGCCTGCGCGGCCGCCGAGGTCGTTCCCTGTACCTTGCCCCAGGACAGGTAGTCCAGGTAAGGGAAGCAGTAGGTGAAGACCTTGGGGGGGCCGCCTGCCAGCTTGTCCAGCTTTTCCCCCAGTGCGGCCTCCGCCGCCTGGCTGGCCTGCGGTTCCGGGTGCGCGAAGAACGAGTAGTACTCGCGGCAGAGCGTCCCTGAACTCTGGGCCGCGCGCGGCGCGCTCGACGTGGGCGAGGCGGCTGATGTCGGCCTGATAGAGGGCTCAACCAACGCTCCCCCCTCCACCCGCTGCGACGCGGACGGCTTGGCGGTCGCCGCCGCCGATGTCCCCGCGCTGACGGGGTGGCTCTGGGCGGCTGAGCCGGGGAGCACACCGGTGACCGCTACCGCGATCGCGACAATCGCGACGGCGCCGGCCGCGGCGACGGCCGGCCAGCGCACGGCCCAGGTCCTTGTCCCGCGCCGATGACTGGGCCGCGCCCCGCGCGGCTGTCCGCGGTCCCCCGGCGAGGGAACGAAAGTCCTGGCGGTAACGGTCCCGCGCTCCGTGTCGCCCGCCCGTGGCCCAGGTACCGGCGCAGCGGCAGACGCGGACGCACGGAACACGGCCCTGGCCGTGGCCTCACCCGATAGCTCGCCGCGCATGGGCGCCGCCCGGAGCGCGGCCAGGGCGACGGCGACCGGGTGCAGGTCCTGCGGGTGGCCGGACCCGCGGGACCGCCCGTATTCCTCGCCGGACAGCAAGGCTTCGAGGTCGCGCTCGTTGCACAAGGGACCCCAGATCGGCGGTAGCGGGCTATCTGGCATGTCATGGTTAGGAGCGCCGGATCCGGTCAAAGCGTTACACCTGCCCGCGAGGCGGCCCCGTTTCTGGCGAGCAGCTCCTCAAGCTTCTTCAGGCCACGGTGCGCCGCGACCCGGACCGCGCCTGGTGATCTCCCGAGCATGTCCGCGACCACTTCCGTGTCGAGTCCCGCGAGGACCCTCAGCATGATCACCTCGGCCTGCTGCCTGGGCAGCAGGGACAGTAGCGCGATCGCGGAGTCGGTGGCGATGTTCTCGAGGGCGAGTTGCTCGGTGTCGGGCGAGGCAGGCACCTCAGCGGCGCCGATGTCGTCGAGCGGCTCCGTGGGGTGGCGCCTGCGGAACCGTGCCTGGTCGAGCAGGCGCCGCCGCGCCGTGGTGAACAGCCAGGCCCGCCAGGACGCCTCATCGCCGACGAACCTGGGCAGCCCCCTGACCACCTGGACCCAGGTCTCAGCGGCGATGTCCTCTGCGCTCTCCGGGGCAAGAACCCGCAGGTAACGCAGGAGCGAGGGGTTCGCATCGCGCCACAGGACCGCGAAGCTGTCCTCGCACCCGCCCTGGGCGGCCGCAAGTACCGCCGCGAAGTCGTCGCCCACCACATGCTGAGTATCGACACCCAGACGACCGTTGCGCAGCGAAATCGCCATCAAGATCGCCACGCATGGGACATACCGACCGTGTCAGGCCTTGGGCGTCACGACAAGCTGGCGGAGGGAGAGGTCACGGAAGGTCACCGGGCCACGGGGGCCGGGGACCGCGTCGAGGTTAATTCCGGTCTCTGGGACCTCGAAAAGCTTGAAGCCGTCGAGCAGCCGGGTCGTCGCGTTCCAGAAGGCACCGGTGCCCGCGTACGTGGCGAGGAACTCCGCCGCCGCGCCCTCGTCGGCGGCCGCGATGCCCGCCGCCAGGCCGGAGGTCTCGTCGTTGGCCATCGTGGCCGCCTCGGCCGGCCCGCTCGCGGGTGCGATGGTGACGGTGGCCTCGCGTTCGGGGTCGAGCGCCCACTCGTAGCCGAGCGGGTGGTCGTGCGGCGGCAGCGATGGCGTGATGCCGAGCCCGGTGAGCTGCCCGGTGATCTCCGGCAGCCAGGAATCCCATAGCTGGCTGTCGACAAGAAGCAGGTTGAGCCGGTTGCACACGCCGAGCCGGTCCAGGCTGGCGCGGATCAAGTCGATAGCAACGGTCCGTTCCGAAGAAGAATGAATGTAGAGCACGCCGCCGCCATCAGCGTGCGACAGCGTCCGTACCCCGTGCGCCGCACCCGCGGCGGCAAGCGCGCGCGTCGAGTCGCCGCTGCCGCGCAAGATCACCAGCGGGATCAGCCTGGGCTCGCTGACGAGCGCGTACGCGGCTGCCTGACCGGGCACCCGGATGAGCTGGATCGCCGCGGGGTCGATGTCCGCCGCCGCGAGCGCCGGGGCGATCACCTCGTCCGCGAGCGCGATCGCCGACCGCAGGGCCGCTGACCCGGTGCGAAGCACGCCCGCGTTGCGCGACTTGACGAGCTGCGATGCGATGTCCACGACCACGTTCGGCCTGGCCTCGAAGTTCGCGCCGATCACGCCGACCGGGCGGCGCCGCTCGCTGAGCACGAGGCCGCCTGGCAGGTCACGGATCTTGCGCGCGACGGGCTCCGGCTCGATGGCGGCCAGGATCTCAAGCTGGGCGGCCATCGCCTTCAGCCGGTCGGCGTCGAGCCTGAGCCGGTCACGGACCCCGGCGGGCAGCCCCCGTTCGGCTGCCGCCTTCATGTCCGCCTCGTTGGCCGCCAGGACGGCGGGCGCGGCGTCGGCCAGGGCCCGTGCCATCGCGCCGAGCGCGGCGTCGATCGCGCCGTCCGCGGCGCCGGCGAGCCCGGGTGCCGCCGCGCGCGCGGCGCGCGCGGCGGTGCGCACCGCCTCGGTCGCGCCTGCCTCTGCCGCACCTGCCCCGGCCGACGCCATCTCAGCTGGCGCGCTCGCGCCGACGACCGTGCTCTCCGCCGTCATGACAAACCCCTCCGGCCACCGTGCTGCCCTGTCTCCTGCCGAGCGTATCCCCCCGCACCGGTTGCCCCGGGGGTCATTTCCCCGCATGCCGGGCAGGATCGCTGGTCGCGGCAAAGATCTTGGCAGAAAGGCGTGCGCAGAGAACGCTTATCTACCATCAGGAAAAAAGTTACCAAGATCTTTGGATGAGCTGGGATATCGCATGCCCTCCGGCGTCACGCTGGCGCCCCTGGTTCCCAGATGCGAGAGCGGAGCGGCGGGGCGTCCAGGGCGCAGTGCAGGCCGTTGAGCGCCGCGTCGCCTGGTGTCGCCGGCGGCTGCTGCCGCCGCGGGTTGCGGATGGTCGCCGCGGCCAGGATGCCGCCGCCCGCCGCGACGGCGGCCGCGATCAGCACGGCGACATGAAAGCCCCTGGTCAGAACGGCCGGATGCAGATAGGCGTCGCCGGTTAGGCCGGCGAGCGACGGGAGTACTGCCACCGCGATCAGGCTCGCCGCCCTGGCGACGTCGTTGTTGACCGCCGACGCGATGCCAGCATGTTCGGCAGGCGCGGCGGAAAGCGCGGTCGCGGTGAGCGGCGCCACGTTGATCGCGAGCCCGCACCCGAATACCAGGACCGCGGGCAGCACCTGGGTCAGGTAGTCCCCGCTGCCGTGAATCCGCGAGAACAGCGCCATCCCGGCGGCGATCACCAGCGGGCCGGCGGTCATCTGGAGCCGAGGACCGATCCGCGCGGAGAGCGCGGCCGACCTCGCCGACAAGGTGAGCATGATGAACGTGATCGGCAGCATCGCCATCCCGGCCGTCAGCGCGCTGTATCCGCACACCTCCTGGAGCACGACCGGCACCAGGAACAAGGCGCCCCCGAGAGCGCCGTAGACCACGAAGGTGACGGCGTTCGCGGCACTGAACTGGCGGGCGCGGAAGATCGCCAGCGGCAGCATGGCGCTGGCGCTGCGCGATTCGATGACGCAGAAGGCCGCGAGCATGGCGACGCCGGCCAGCAGGCTCACCAGCACGGCCGCCGATGTCCAGCCGTCCGACGAGGCCGCGATCAGCCCGTACGTAATGCCGGCGAGAGCCAGGCTGATCGTGATCGCGCCCGCCGCGTCAAGCGGCTGACGCGGACCAGGGGCGCGTGACTCGGGAACGTGCCGCACAGAAAGCGCGACGACGGCGGCCGCCATGGGCAGGTTGATGAAGAAGATAAGCCGCCAGGACACGGCGCTGATCAGCCAGCCGCCGAGGAATGGCCCGATCGCGGTCGCGACACCGCCAAGCCCGGACCAGGCGCCGATGGCCTTCGGGCGGTCGTCCCTGGCAAACGACGCCTGGAGGATCGCCAGGCTGCCCGGGGTGAGCAGGGCGGCACCTGCCCCTTGCACGGCGCGGGCCGCGATCAGGAATCCGGCGCTGGGCGCCAGGCCGCAGCCGAGCGACGCGAGCGCGAACCACACCGTGCCGATGACGAAGATCTTCCGGCGGCCGTGGACGTCGCCGAGCGCGCCGCCGAGCAGCAGCAAGCCGGCCAGCGGCAGCGTGTAGCCGTCCACGACCCACTGCATGCTGGCCACCGGGGCGTGGAAATCCCTGCCGATCGCGGGCAGCGCGATGCCGACCACGGTCGCGTCGAGCGCCGCCATGCCCGACCCGAGCACGGTGGCCGCGAGCACCAAGCGCCCGGTGCCGCTCCCGTACTTCAGCCCGGGTGCCGTGTCCGTCGCCCTGTCGCCGCCCCCCTCGGCCACGGTCAGGCGCTCGGGTCCACCGCGGGCCGCTCGCCGACCACGCCGCCGGTAGCGGCGGGGCGGTTACGGCTCAGTTCCTCGCGGATCTGGCGGCCGAACCTCCGCGTCTCCCTGCGGTTGAGCAGGGCTCCGGCGACCGCGCCTGTAAGCAGCGGGCTCAGCGAGAACGCGGACCTGCGGACACGGGCGGCCAGGCGCCTGGTCAGCTGCCTTGCCAGCGGTGAGCCTGCGACGAGCAGCAGCCCGCTGTCCACCCGGTATACGCCGCGACGGCTCGCCCACGAGCCGATGTAGGCACGCGCCCTGTCCGCGGCGCTGCCGACGGCTGGCATGCCATAGATCTCGTGCAGTTCGGCGACGAGCTTGACCTCGATCCCGACGACGGCCAGCGTCTCCGCGGCGACCTCGGCGGGGAACGCGGGCAGCACGGGAATCGCGGCCCACGCCCCGGTCGTCCCGCCGACCGCGGCCGTCGCGCGCGCCGCGCGGTCGACGAGCAGCCCGGCGATGTCGTCATCGGAGCGGCCAGGGAACTGCGCACGCAGCGTTGCCTGGTCACGAATCCGCAGCCGCGGCCCCATCGCGACCACCTGGCCGGTCAGCCAGTTCAGGCCGGACGTTACGCCGCGACCCGCCGATCTGGCGCCGCGCCTGGCGCTTCCCGCGCGCCTGACGACGGTCCCCGTGGCGGCGTCCGCGCCGCGGCGAGCCGCGTCCCCGCCGCGCCGCAGCGCCTTGGCGATCCGCCGCTTGTCCTCGGGACCGTCCCTCTCTGACAGTTCGACGGCAACCTCGGCCGCCTGCCGCGCGGCGTCATCGTCCGCCGTGCGCTCGCCCTTCACACCGGCCATTTTCAGTCACCCCTCGTCGGGATATCGGACACGCCAATCCGCGGTTACCGATATCAACGCTACCCGGACAGGCAGTTACCCAGATAAGAGCCGCCTATCCGGATGCGCTCCGCGAGCAGTCGTTCACAGATTATCGGAATAAGCACTACTTGTATTGGTCACATCGCCTATAGTGACGATCGGGTTCAATAGCACGCTGATCCTCGCCGGTTCCGAACGGGAGCACACCATGGCCGAGACGGCATTCATGGCACTGTCCGTCGCCAGCCAAGCGCCAGCCGCGGAGCTTGCCCGCGCTTGGTCGGCCGCATTGGCCGTCACCGGCGACGAGACGGCCGCAGGGCCGGACGCCGCGCCCATGGACGCGGAGAGCGCAAGGGCGTTTCTCACCGCGCAGTCGGCCGCGCTGCTCGCCATCTTGTTCGGCGAACCGTTCCGCCCGCGACAGGCCGCCGCCGTCGGGCGGGCGCTCGTGAAGGCCGACTTCGTCAGCGCGGACGTCCTCGGCCGGTCGCTGCGCGTGCTGATCTTGCGGCTGCCCGAGTTCCTCGCGGCCAGCACGCAAGCCGGGGCGGGCGCCAGCCTCGGCGACCTTGAGCAGCGGGTCGCCGAGGTGACCGAGGCGCTCGCGAACGGCTATGTCCGGGCGCTGCGGGACCGGACGCTGGCGGAGCAGGAATCGATCAGGCACGCCGAACTCGACGCGCAGCTGATCATCAGCGAGCAACTGAGGTACCAGGCAACCCACGATCCGCTCACCGGCCTGCCGAACCGCGCCGCCGTGCTCGGCAGGCTTTCCACGGCGCTGTCCGCCGACGCGAGCGGCAGAATCGGCCTGTGCTACCTGGACCTCGACGGGTTCAAGGGGATCAACGACAGGCACGGTCACGAGACCGGCGACGAGCTTCTCGTGACGGTGGCCGGCCGCATCGGGGAAGTGACGCGCGCCAGGGGCGCGCTCGCCGGGCGCATCGGCGGTGACGAGTTCGTGGTGATTGCCGAGCCTTCCCCCGGCGTGACGGGGCTCGTCACGCTCGCCGCCGCCATCCTCGCCGAGGTGAACCGGCCGATACCGCTGCGCATCGGACGGGTCTGCGTCTCGGCATGCGCGGGCATCGTCGACTGCGCGGCGGGCTCGCCGGCCGCCGCGACCATCATCGCCAACGCCGATGCCGCCCTCTACCACGCTAAGTCCATCGGGCCAGGCCACTGGACCGTCTACGACTCGGCCCGACGGCAGGCAAGCTGATCGGCCTGCCGTGCCGCAGCGGCGGCGTGCTTGGCCGAGCAGTCCTGAGCCCCGCGCAGGACGCGGGCTGCCGGCCGACTCGGAGTTCCGTGCGGGCCGCGAGGCTTATGCGGGCGGTGAGCCTTGCCCGGGCCGTGCGGACTTGCCTGCCATCCGGACGCGTGCACCGCGGAGTCAAGTCCGTTGCCGCCAAGACCGCTGCCGCCAACGCCGATGCCAATCGGTCTGTCAGTACTGGCGCGGGCGGCGGAAGCGGAGTACCCATTGCCCGCGAGCGCACCGCCGATCCCGGTCCGCGGCGCCGGCCCCGCCGCACCCGTCGAGGCGAGCATGAAGAGCGTCATCGCGGCGGCTGCCGCGCCAGGCAGCAGCATGACCGTCGGGTGCAGCCTGAACACCGCCACGGTGGTTCCGACGGCCACCCGCATGCGGTCAGCGCCGAGCGCGATCACGAGCGAGGGCATCGGCAGGGGTGGCCCGAATCCGCGGCTCGCTTCCTGCCTGAGCCGGCGGATCACCGCCTTCCGCTGGCTAGCGGTCAGCCCCGGCAGCAGGTACACCGTGACCCCGCGCGCGCCGGATTCCGCGATGCCGTGCAACCCCGCCAGATCGCGTACTCCGGACGAAAAGTCCGGATAGCGAATTCTGATCACGACATAGTCCATTCGCGCACGCTAAAATCCGCGCGCGTGCCACAAATACGCACCGGCCCCCCCGTTGCAGCATTAGCCGCACCGAATATAACGCAACGGATTGCCATGTTCACGGTAAATAGCAAACTTGCCCGCTTCGCGCCGCGCCGTCTTCCGGTCTACCCTGCGTAGATGATCCCTGGCCAGGCCGACGCCGACTCGCTTGACAAGCCGCGAACGCCGGATGAGACCGGCACGGGTGGTTCGGGGAGCCCTCCCCCCGGACGATCACTGGGTTGGGCGATGGCGGCAGCGCTGGCCGGGGGCCTCGCGCTGGCCGCGTCCTTCCCGCCCATCGGGATCTGGCCGCTCGCCGCCGTCGGGCCGGCGCTGCTGATCGTCGCGCTGTCCGGCCGGTCGCTGCGCGGTTCGCTGCTGTGCGGGCTCGTCTTCGGCACCGCCTTCTTCTTCCCGCTGCTGTCCTGGGTGGTCAACGTCGCCTGGTACGCCTGGATCGCGCTCGCCATCGCCGACACGGTGATCTTCGCGATGCTCACGGTGGCGCAACGGCTGCTGCTTCGACTGCCAGGCTGGCCGGTCGCGGTGGCCGGCTGGTGGGTGGCCACCGAGGCGTTGCGGGACCGGTGGCCCTTTGGCGGCTTCCCGTGGGGACGGCTCGCGATGAGCCAGGCGGGCGCGCCCGCCCAGGGCTGGGCGGCGATCGGCGGCGCGCCGCTGCTGACGTTCGCGGTCGCGCTCGCGGGCGCCACGCTCGGCTGGCTGCTGCTGCTGTTGCTGCTGCTGCTATCGCCCGGGGGGGCAGACTCCCCCCGGGCGCTGGCTCGGACATCTCCAGGGGGAACGGCGACCCGTGCCTGGGCCGCGGTTATGTTCGCCGTCACCGCGGGGCTGGTTTGCCTGCCCGCCCTGCTGCCGCTCGACCCGGTGCCCGCGGGGACGAAGACGGCCGAGGTCGCCGCGATCCAGGGCGACGTGCCCCGCGCGAGAACCCTCGCCGAGCAGCTCAATGCCTGGACGGTCACCCTGAACCACGTCGCGGCCACCGGCAAGCTCGCCCAGGCGGTCGCCGCGGGCAAGGCCCCGCGGCCGGACCTGGTGATCTGGCCGGAGAACTCCACCGACATCGACCCCACCAAGTACCCGCCGGTCTACCAGGAGATCGCGAGCGCCGCCGCCGCGATCGGCCGCCCGATCCTGGTCGGCGCCGTGATGCAGGATCCGGTGCGCAACGCCGGCCTGCTCTGGCTGCCAGGCAAGGGCCCGGTGGCCATGTACGTCAAGCGCAGGCTGGTGCCGTTCGGCGAGGTCATCCCGTTCCGCTCGCTGCTCAACAAGATCACCTCGCTGACCCAGCTCCAGCCGGTCAACTTCACCCCTGGACAGGCTGCCTACGTGTTCAAGGTCGGGCAGATCAGGCTCGGCGATGTCATCTGCTACGAGATCGGCTTCGACGACCTGGTGCGCTCGGACATCGCGGGCGGCGCGAACCTGCTGACCATGCAGACGAACGACGCCACCTTCGAGCGGGACGGCCAGACCGGGGAGACGGCACAGCAGCTCGCGATGGCGCGCATCAGGGCGGTCGAGCACGACCGGGCGGTGGTGGTCGCGTCCACCACGGGGTACAGCGCGATCATCGCGCCCGACGGGCGGCTGATCAGGACGAGCGGAACCTGGCGGCAGGCCGAGCTCGAGGCCAGGATTCCGCTGCTCAGCTACACCACGCTCGCCGATCGAATCGGCGTCTGGCCGGAGTGGGCGATCGTCGCACTGACCGCGCTCGCGCTCTGCGTGGCCGCGACGCAGGCGTTCCGCGACGGCCGCGAAAGCCGCAAGCGAACTCCCAACACCCAGACCGACGCGGCCATAGGCCGATAAACTGGGCATCTCCCGGGGAGAGGAGTGATTCACGATGCACAGTAGCCAACGACGACGTCTCGCCATCATGGCGCTCACGGCGGCGACCGCCCTGCTGGCAACGGCGTGCCAGGGCAGCACCCCGGCCGCGACTCAGCTCAACCCCACCGCGGTGGCGAGCAAGCCCGCCGCCGCGGTCGCGAAGTACCTGAAGATCTCCCCTGCCCAGGGGACCAAGAACGCGAGCCCCGCCGGGGGCGTCACCGTCACCGCGGTGAACGGGGGCAAGGTCACCGCCGTCACGGTCAAGGCGTCGGGAGACCACTCGGTCGCAGGGGCGCTCAGCGGCGACAAGGCCAGCTGGCACAGCACGTACGCGCTGCCCACCGGCCAGTCGTACACGGTGACCGCGAGCGGCACGGACAGCGCCGGCCGGGTGGTCACCGCGACGAGCCGCTTCACCACAATGGCCCCGTCGTCGGCGTCCGCGTTCCGCACCGAGATCTACGAGGGGGCCGGCGCCACCTACGGTGTCGGCATGCCGATCATGCTGACCTTCGACCACCCGATCAAGAACAAGGCCGCCGTCGAGCGGTCACTCCAGCTCACCACCTCCAAGCCGGTAGTCGGCGCGTGGTACTGGGACGGCAGCGAGCAGGTTGACTTCCGGCCGAGGGACTACTGGCCCGCCAACACCACCGTCAGCTTCGATGGCCACCTGGACGGCGTGGAGGGGGCACCTGGGCTGTACGGCGTCCACGACCTCACCCAGACGTTCAACATCGGCGAATCCGTGATCGCGGTCGCGTCCACGGACACGCACAAGACGGATATCTACGTCGACGGAGCGCTCAGGTACACCTGGCCCATCTCCACCGGCAAGACCACCACGCCGACCCCCAACGGCACGTACCTGAGCGTCGAGAAGGCCAACCCGGTCCGGATGATCGGCGGCACGAAGGGCACGGCGGGCTACTACAGCGAGCTGGTCAACTACGCCGTCAGGTTCACCTACAGCGGCGACTACTACCACTCGGCCCCGTGGTCAGTCGTCAACCAGGGCACGACCAACGTCAGCCATGGCTGCGTGAACCTGGCACCGGAAGACGCCCAGATCTACTACGACCTGGCCATCCCCGGCGACCCGATCACGATCCAGCGCAGCCCGAAGGCCGGCAACTGGGACGACGGCTGGACCGAATGGTTTCTTTCCTGGTCCCAGTACCTGGCCGGCAGCGCCACCCACATGGCGGTCGAGGCGGGCCCGAGCGGCAGCACCCTGGTAAGCCCGGCCACGATTGGGTCGGACACCGGTACTACCCCGCTCGGCACCTCGGCGTCGGGAAACTACTTCGCGGCCTGAAGCGCGCCGCGTGACGCACGCCAGGAGTGAAAGGTGCTGCGTGACGCGAGACGCGAAGCCTGGAACCGTTCGGTAAAAAAGATTCGGATCTTCCGAACGGACCGAGGTGACTCAGGGCCGCGCAGTGCCGCTCGTTGACTGCTGGTTGACGTGCGCCGTGGGCGCGCCAGACGATACGGCCAGGATCACGCCAAGGGTGAGCGCCAGCGCCACCGGGATGAGCAGTGGTGCCGCCACGCGCGCCGTACGGCGGCGCCTGGCGCGCCGCTTCGCTACCGTTGCCCTGCTGCCGAAGCCGCCCTCGATTAGTGTCACGCTGGCTCCCTCCGCTCCATCAAGCCCGCAGTCACCAGCGTAACTCCGTTACGCAACAGTTATCGAGTAGATAGCGAAAATTATCCAATCGGTGACGATCGGTTAACATGCTTCCCATAGCGTCGCGATGCCCTGGCCGACGCCGATGCACATGGACGCCGCGCCGCTGACCGCCTCCATGCCCGAGCCGCAGAGCCGGTTCACCGGGGCACCGGGAATCTCGACGGGGAGGCCGGCGAGCAGCACGGCCATCCGCGCGACGTTCCTGTTGTCCTCGCCCGCCTGGTTCGCGGCGCCCCAGTAGACATCGTCGATGGCGGTCACGTCGAGGCTGCCGTTGCGCGCGATCAGCGCCTTGAGTATGTCGGCGGCGAGATGGTCAGGGCGTACCTCGGCGAGCGCTCCCTTGACCTTGCCGATGGGCGTACGGCACGCATCCACGACGAATACCGGGCTCATAATCGGTCCCCTTTGGCTCGCTGTGCTTCCCCCGTTCGCCTCCGGGCCCGCGGGTCTTCTTCACCATAAGACACGCCGTGGCGGCACCGGATTCCCGGTGCCGCCACGGCGTGTGGTTAATGTCCTGCTGACAGGACTATCGGATGACTGTCAGGTACGTGTGGTCACGCACCAGACGGGTTCTGCGTCATGAACCGGCGGCCGCCCTGGGCCTGGGTACCGGTCGTCTGCCCGGCGGCCGGGTTGACCGCCGCGGCGGCCGCGGCGGTGCCCGTCGCGGTCTGCTGGGTCAGGCTGTAGGCGACCGCGATCGCCACCCCGGTTCCGTTGAGCGTGACGGTGACCGGGTTCTTCAGGCCGAAGTTCGCGCAGCCCAGGTTGACGAAGGACATCGACAGCCGGTTGCCGAGGAAGGTCGCCAGGTTGTTGCCGACCGCGGCGACCGGGGTGCCGAAGAGGGCATCCTTCGCCATGTCCAGGTTGTTCCTCGTCGGGGCGATGTTGACCATGTTCTGGCAGTAGCTCGCCGCGACCGTCGTCGGGTTGGTGTTGTTCGCGAGCAGCGGCTGGTCCACCAGCGACCGGTAGACGTTCGTCTTGGTGATGGACTCGTTTCCGCCGACCAGGGTCATCTCGTCGTTCGGCGGGACCACGGCGATGGTGCCCTTCTGGTTGACCCGGGCGCTGAGCTCGTTCAGTGCCTGCGCACCTTCGGTGCCGGTCGGGGAGGTGGTGTCCGGCGCGGTGAACGGCGCGCAGCCGTTCGCCGGGAGGACGAACGAGGCGAGCAGCTTGTTGTCGCTGCCGTTGACGAGCGGTGTGGCACCGGCGAGTGCCGCCACGTTCGCCGCGGTGGCCTGCGCGGTCTGCCCGTTGCCGTTGATCAGGTACTCGGAAACCACGTTATCGCTCTGGTCCTGGTCGATCACGGCGAAGTCGCGGGTGGTCAGGCACGCCTGGCCGTCGGTCGCGGTGCCGGCCGCGGGCACTGTCAGGGTGCCACCGGCGATGTCCGCGTTAGCCGTGTTGTAGAAGCTCACCGAGTTACAGGCGGCCACCTGGCCGATCACCGACTGGCCCGACGCGTCGACGCAGTTGCCCTGCCGCGCGCCGGCGCCGGTGAGCACCAGGTTCGTGCCGTTGAAGCCGACGTCGATGATCACCTTGGAGCCCGCCGCGATCGTCGGCGCAGTCGGCGTCACGGCCGCCTGCGTGCCCGCGGTGATCACCAGCGGGTTGTAGACCGACAGCGTGCCGTTCGGCGCGAGGATCGTCGCCTCGACGAACGCTCCCTCGGTACCGGCGTTCGCCATCGAGCAGCCGTCGCCGAGCTGCCATGGCGTCGCCAGGCCTGTCGCCGAGAGCGGGTTGGCCGGAACGGCGATCGAGCAGTTCATCGACGCCAGCGCCTGCGCGGCCGTCTGGTTCAGGTTGATGGCGTTGCCCGCGCCGTCGACCGGGTTGTTCGCGACGTCGCCGAGCTTCCTGGCAGCCGTCTGGCCGTTCGCGAACGAATTCGCCGGGGCGACCACGGCCGCCGCGCTCGCGCTCGCACTCGGGCTGACGGTCGCGCTTGCCGTCGAGCTAGCCGAGGCTGATGCTGACGCCGCGGCGGTCGGCGTAGCCGTGGGGGTGCCACCGAAATGGTGCCTGCCGAATGCTGACTGCTGTACGGTCGTCGATCCGTTACTCGAAATCGCGAAGACCACACCTGCAGTTACCGCCAGCGCCACTGGGATGGCGAGCGGGATCGCAATACGTGCGGCACGACTCCGTTGTTGTGTTCGTCGACGTACTCCTGGCCGCTGGCCGGTAAGCATTCAATCCACCTCCGTGAACGTTGTCCTGGCTCCCGTTGGATCACGTTAGCCCTGCTAATCACGGCGGTCCCGGAAATATCGAAGATTTTGCTGGGCCCCTCTGACGGGGAATGTTCCGTTCAAATTATTGCCAGAATCTAACGTGCCTGATAGGAAGCACAAATCGGTTCGATATATGCTCGTTATAAGCCCGCCTGGCACCTGCGGCCGCACCGACTCGTAAGAACTGCTCACATTGGGTGAGGGCGTGTTGCGCGTCGTCGCATCAGTTGTTACGCGACCGTTACGCCCAGATGGGGCGATCCGCGCAACCCGCCAGGGGGCCTCGCGCGTCTACTAGGTACACATATGAGAGATGTGATGTGGAGTTTCCCGCTTTGAAAGCTTTTTCCCCTAGACTTTGAGCGTCCCACACTCGCCACACGCCACACGCTCCGACCAGCATCAACGTTCTGCGGGCCGAGGCACGCTCAGGTAACGGGACTATCGATCGGGCCGACCAACGAGGAGAACCGGGCTGTGTCGTTTTTGGGGTGTGCGGGGAGGGCTGGAGCTACGCTGCGCCGGCATCGGGTGATCACGGCGACCGCGGGTGCGGCGACCGCGGTGCTCGTGGCGGGCTGCGCGTACGCCGCGTCCTCGAACGCGTCAGGCCAGGAGAAGCTGACCTCCGTGAGCCAGGACAGGCCGGCCGCGAAGACGGTTAAGCCCACGGCGTCGGCCGCCCCCGTCGGGCCGCTGACGCTGCTCTCCGTCACCCCGGCGGGCGGCGCCCGCCACGCCAACGGCGGCGCCCCGATCAAGCTGACGTTCTCCTCCGCCTTGTCACCGGCCACCCCGCTGCCCACGCTCTCCCCGTCGATTCCCGGCAAGTGGCAGGTCTCCGGTGCGACCGCGGCGTTTACCCCGTCTTCCGGATACCTGCCTGACACAAAGGTGACGGTGAAGATCCCCAGCGCCATGACGGGCGCCGCCGCGGGCACGCTTGAGAAGGCATCGACGGTCAGGTTCACCACCGGCAGCTACTCCACGCTCCGGCTGCAGCAGGTGCTCACCCAGCTCGGTTACCTGCCGCTGACCTGGACCCCCAGCGACCCGACGGCGGCCACCGTCCCGGCCGGCAGCGCGAACGCCCAGATCGCCGCGGCCTACGACCCGCCGGCCGGCACGTTTACCTTCAAGTCCGGTTATCCGAGCGCGCTGACCAGCCAGTGGCAGGCAGGGGCCAGCAACATGCTGGTCAACGGGGCGGTCCGCGCCTTCGAGTACAACACGGGCCTCACCATGGACGGCACCGTGGGGCCGCAGGTCTGGTCCAGCCTGCTCGCAGCCGTCAGCAAGGGCAAGGCCAACCCGAATGGCTACACCTACGCTCTCGCCGACCAGGACTCACCGCACGAGTCGCTGAAGGTATGGCACAACGGCAAGGTCATTCTTGACACCCCGGCGAACACCGGCATCGCCGGCGCCAATACGCAGGACGGCACCTTCCCCGTGTACCTGCGCTATCAGTTCCAGATAATGAAGGGCACCAACCCGGACGGCTCGAAATATGCCGACCCGGTGTCCTGGATCTCCTATTTCAATGTCGGCGACGCCGTGCATGCTTTCCCGCGCGCTAGCTACGGCTATTACCAGAGCCTCGGCTGCGTGGAACTGCCGACGGACCCGGCCCAGAGCATCTGGCCCTATATGACCTACGGCACCCTGGTCACCGTCGCGGGCCCGGTGGCCTGAGCCAAGCGGGCCTGCCGCTGCGCGCCCGTCAGGCGCGCAGCGGCAGGGCGCCGACGGCTGACCTGAAGACCGCCGCGAAGCGGGAGTCAGGGATCTGGTCGGCGACCTTCTCTGCCGTATCGATCGTGTCCACGTCGGTCAGCCGGGGGGCGAGCGCGACGCGCAGCCCGGCGCTTGTCAGCCGCTCGAGCTGAACGCGGCCGGTGTCCGGCTGGGACATCGGCACGCCGGCCAGCAGCGACCGGTCCGGCCTGCGCAGGCCGAGCAGCCAGAACCCGCCGTCCTCCGCCGCACCGAAGACCGCGTCCGCCTCGCCGGACACGAGGGACTGCGCGGCGTCCTTGATCAGCGCCGTGGTGACTTGCGGCGTGTCCATGCCGATCAGCACCATGGGCAGCGGCACCGCCGCGTAGACATCCGCGAACGCCGCCGCGAGCCGCTCGTCCAGGCCGCCGCCGCGCTGTCCGATCACGTCGAACCCGGCGGGCAGCCAGTCACCCGGCGCGCCGTCGAGCGCGAGTACCCGCCTGGTCACCGCGGAGGACGCGACCACGTCAAGCGTGTCGGCAAGCGCTGCCTCGGCAAGCGCGGCGGCCGTGACCGGGCTTACCGCCGGCGTCAGCCTGGTCTTGACGCGGCCGGGGACGGGTTCCTTGGCGATGACGATGACCTGCGCCGCTAGCCTGTCGGCGCGCGCCTCGCGGGCCGTCGCCGCGTCAAACCAGCTCATGGACCAGTTCCCCTTGCGTCGCGCACGGCGTCGCGCACGCGGCAAAGACGCGGCGCATATCGCGGATCGCCTTGACGGTGCCGCGCACCGTTCCCGTCACCTTGGACTTGCCGGTGCGCGGGTAGTAGGGCACGGGCGCCTCGGCGATCGTCCAGCCGGCCTCGGAGGCGCGCAGCACCATCTCGAGCGGGTAACCGAACCGCCGGTCCCGCAGCCCAAGCGCGAGCAGGTCGGCGCGGCGGGCGGCGCGCATCGGGCCGAGGTCGCGCAGCGGCGCCTTGACGCGACGGCGGAGCTCCGCGGCGAGCACCCTGTTGGCGAACCGCGCGTGCGCCGGCCAGGCGCCCCGCTCGGCGGGCGCACGGCGCCCGAGCATCAGGCCGACCGAGCCGTCTCGCACCGGGGCGGCGACGATCTCCAGGTCAAGCGGGTCGAACGAGCCGTCCGCGTCCATCACGCACACGATGTCGCTAGTCGCGGCGAGCAGCCCGGCGTGCACGGCGGCGCCGAAGCCGCGCTGCGGGGCATTCACCACCGTCGCACCGAGCTCGGCGGCGATCCGCGCCGAGCCATCGGTAGAGCCGTTGTCGGCCACGATCGGCCGGTATCCGGCTGGCATCCTGGCGAGCAGCCAGGGAAGCGCCCCGGCCTCGTTGAGACAGGGCAGCACCACATCGATGGTTTCCGTACCGGTGTCCATGGCGCTGACGCTAGCGGGTGCCACGGCGAACTAGCCGGGTTTCGGGCCTTACAGAACTGTGACGACCGGCCGCGGAGGGCCTGTCACCTGGCCGCCAGGTGCTTGGCTGCGGCTATGCGAGTACTAGTAACCGGAGCGGCGGGGTTTATCGGATCTCATGTGGTCGAGGCCATGATGGCGGCCGGTCATGAGGTGCGCGGGCTTGATTCGCTTACCCCCGCCGTGCACGCCGGGAAACCCTCATATATCCCTGACGAATGGGAGCTTCGGGTAGCCGACGTCCGTGACCAAGAGGCGGTCTACGACGCCCTCGACGGCATCGACGCCGTCTGCCACCTAGCCGCCATGGTCGGGCTCGGCGTGTCCCTCGCCGACCTGCCGCTGTACGCGGATGTCAACGTGACCGGCACCGCCGTGCTGCTCGACGCCATGGGCCAGCGCGGCGTATCCCGCCTCGTGCTCTCCTCCTCGATGGTGGTCTACGGCGAGGGTGCCTACGACTGCTCCCGGCATGGCCGGGTGCGACCGCTGGCCCGGGCCAGCGACGATCTCGCGGCGGGCATCTTCGAACCGCGCTGCCCGGCCTGCGGCGGCGAGCTTGCCTGGACGACGGTGCGCGAGGACGCGGCGCCCGACCCGCGCAACGCGTACGCGACCTCCAAGCTGGCTCAGGAGCACCTGGCGGCGAACTGGGCGCGGCTGACCGATGGCACCGCCGTCGCGCTCCGCTACCACAACGTCTACGGACCCCGGATGCCAAGGGACACGCCATACTCCGGGGTGGCCGCGATCTTCAGGTCGTGCCTCGAGAGCGGGGTACCGCCACGGGTCTTCGAGGACGGCGGCCAGCGCCGTGACTTCGTGCACGTCCGCGACGTGGCCGAGTGCAACGTGCTCGGGCTCGCCGCCTGTGCCGACACCGTGCCTGCCGGGACGGTGCGCGCTTACAACGTGGCAAGCGGCACCCCGCACACCATCGGCGAGATGGCCGGCGAGCTCACCGTCGCCTTCGGCGGCGGCCCGGTCGAACCCCTCATCACCGGCGACTACCGCCTCGGCGACGTGCGGCACATCGTGGCTTCCCCCGAGGCGGCCGCCGCCGAACTGGGCTTTCGCGCGAGGACGGGCTTCAGCGAGGGCGTCGCCGAGTTCGCCCATGCCCCGCTGCGCGCCCCCGCCACGCTGTCCGCTCCCGCTCCCGGCGCAGAGGCCCCGCGTAATTCGCATGACATGGCAGCCGGACAGGCGAAGCCGTCGGACATGCCGGTCTCTCGGTAGGGTCCTTCTCTTTTTCCCGAGTTCCCGAGACTGGACCTGACGCCAAGGTCATTTCCCGGGGGGCGCCACCGCAGCCTCCTGGGAGATGACCTCTGACCTCTGACGTCTAGCGGTTAGCCGGGACCGCCCGGGATGGCGCGGGGCGGGAGACGGCGTTCGGGGCCGGCCGGGCGAGCGGGAGCCTGATCAGGAACTGGCAGCCGGGGCCGGTGTTCCGAACGCTGATCTGGCCCGAGTGCGCCTCGACGATGCCACGGGCAATGGACAGGCCAAGACCCGCGCCGCCTGTCGGGTCAGGGGTGCGCGCGCTCTCGCCGCGGAACGCCACATCGAAGACCCGCGGCAGGTCTTCCGGCGGGATGCCGCCGCACTGGTCCGCCACGCTGACGCACGCCATTCCCGACTGGATCTCCCCGAGGACCTCGATGGTCCCGTCGAGCGACGTATGCCTGATGGCGTTGATCATCAGGTTCCTGACGGCGCGGCCGAACTCCGCGCTGTCGATGAGCACGGGCATGCCGCGGACGGCGGACCCGGTGAGCCTGACCCCCTTCGCCCGCGCGACAGGCTCCGCGCTGGCGACGACTTCGGCGACGAGGTCCTCAAGGCCGACCACCCGCCGCGTCAAGCGCAGCGCTCCCGCATGGATCTTGGACAGCTCGAAGAGGTCGTCAATCATCGCGGCGAGCCGCTCGGTCTCGATCCGTATCTGCGAGTGATAGCGGCTGACCTCGCGCGGGTCGATGACCACCTGATCCTCGAGTGCCTCGGCCATCGCGCGCAGCCCGGCGAGCGGAGTCCGCAGGTCGTGACTGACCCAGGCGACCAGCTCACGGCGGCTGGCCTCAAGCGCCTGCTCGCGGGCGCGCGCCTGACCGAGCTTGTCGTGCGCCTCGGCGAGCCCCTGCGACAGCCCGGCGAGCTCGGTGGGAAGCGGGGTGACCGGCGGCGTGTAGATCCCGCTCTCGCCGACCTGGAGAACCGCGTCGAGCAGCGTCTTGCTCGCGCCGCCTAGTGATCTGCCCACGATGAGCGCGACCACGAGGCTGGCGAGACCCGCGATGCCCATCAGCTCAAGCATCACTTCACGGTCTTGCACGGTCAGCATGATGACGGAGATCTCGCCGATGGCGACCATCGTGGTGACGACGGTCACCACCGCGACGAGCGCGACGTTGACGCCGACAGACCGGCGGGCAAGCATGCGGACGGCGACCTGCCCGATGATGCTCGTCAGGAGGAGCGCCCCGCCGACCCACTCGATGACGTGCACCATGTCGCTCACTGCCACGCCTGGCATCAGGGTGGACGCGCCAGCCCTAGCGCGGGCGTCGACAACCAGGTTCGCGATCACGATGGCTCCGGCTCGTATCGGTAGCCGATGCCCCAGACGGTGATGATCCGCCTGGGCACCGTCGGGTCTGATTCCAGCTTCTCCCGAAGCCGCCGCACGTGCACGGTGACTGTTGAGGTGTCGCCGAACGTCCAGCCCCACACCTCGCTGAGCAGCTGCTCCCTGGTGAACGCCTGCCGCGGGTTGCGCATCAGGAACAGGAGCAGGTCGTACTCGCGCGAGGTGAGCTGGATCAGCTTGCCGCGGATCGTGACCTCGTGCGCGGCCAGGTCGATGGAGAGCTCGCGGTCCGCGATGCGCCCCTGGTCGGGCTTGTCCGGCAGCCCGTTGCTCCGGGCGCGGCGCAGCACCGAGCGGACCCGCATCGCCAGCTCGCGCGGGCTGAACGGCTTGGTCACGTAGTCGTCGGCACCGATCTCGAACCCGGCAAGACGGTCGTTCTCATCGCCGAGCGCGGTCAGCATCACCACCGGTATCGGCCAGCGCGAGCGCAGCCGCCTGCAGACCTCAAGACCGTCGATGCCAGGCAGCATCAGGTCGAGTACCACGAGGTCAGGTGGGTTCTTGGCGATCAGGTCCAGCGCTTCATAGCCGTCGCGGACGCTCTCAACGGAGTGTCCGTCGCGGATCAGGTAACGGCCGACAACATCGGCCACCGTGGGATCGTCATCGACTACGACGATCCGGCCAGGCTGGTCCAGAGAACTGCTAGTCATGATGCCCGCCGCGGCTGATGGTGCCTGGCGAGACATATCGGGTATCGCTCACTGTTACACCGTAAGTCGGGACGTGCCGCTACTGCCAGCAAACGCTGCGGAATGATCACAACATCGTAAGGTCGGTGACGAAATTGTGAGGGGGCGCCGGACGGACCTGCCGCAGACGCCAACCGGGTGAAAACTGGGTTGCGTCCTTGACTGGCATTCTCTCTCTTCTCTTCTGGGGGACCGGCGTGATCGGCGTACTCTACGAGCAGGCCCTCGCCGGGCGTGCACCGGCCGAGATCGAGCACACCGACGGCGGCAGGACGCCGCTGCGAGTGGCCGACTGGCTGCGCCTGCGTCCGGGAGACGACCCGCTTATCGAGCGGTGTACTGGCCCGACGCTTGACGTGGGATCCGGGCCCGGGCGGCTCACCGTGGCCCTCGCCGAGCGCGGCATCCCGGCTCTCGGCATTGACGTCACCCCGCACGCCGTGCGCATGGCACGCGCGGCCGGCGCGCTCACGCTGCTACGCGACGTGTTCGGCCGGGTGCCAGGGGCCGGCCGATGGATGACCGTGCTGCTCGCCGACGGAAACATCGGTATCGGCGGTGACCCGACCGCCCTGCTGCGCCGCACCGCCGAGCTGCTCGCCCCGCTCGGCCAGGCGCTCATCGAGGTGCAGCCGCCCGGCACGCAGCTACGACGCGAACGTGTCAGGCTCAGGCACGGTAATCAGGCAGGCGACTGGTTCCCGTGGGCCTACGTCGGCGTGGACCAGGTGGCCGAGATCGCCGCCGAGGCAGGCCTCTCGCTGACCGAGACCTGGTCGACGGATGGCCGCTGGTTCATGACCCTTCGCCGTGGGGAAGCTCCCGCCGCACTGTCTCAGGCGGCCGAGCCTCAGGCGGCCGAGCCTCAGGCGGCCGAGCCTCAGGCGGCCGAGCCTCAGGCGGCCGAGCCTCAGGCAGCAAGCAGCTTAGCGTTCGATTACGGATTCCCGCATCGGCGCCGTGACGGCGAAGCTGGTGGCACATTCGGCTGTATGAGCGCAAAACTCCGGATGGTTGGGACCACCCTGCTTCTCGCCGCCACCCTCGCGGCCCTCGCCGGCTTGATCCTGCTGATCGCGCGGCCCCAGTTGAACTCGGCCGGGATGCATCCGCTGAAGCTGGTGGCGGGAGCATGGCTGGCTTTCTGCTGCGCCGCGTGGCTGGTGCGCGGCATACCGGTGCGGCTCGCGGCGGGGCTGATCCTCGCTGGCGGGATCACGCTCCAGGTGGTGGCGCTTGCTGGCCCGCCGCAGAACAGCAGCGACCTCTACCGTTACATCTGGGACGGCCGGGTCCAAGTGGCGGGCATCGACCCATACCTGTACGCGCCGAGCGACGCCGGAGTCGCCCAGCTGCGGGACCCGTTCCTCTGGACAGGGACAGGAGCAGGTCACTACGGAGACTGCGTTAAGACCAAGCGGAGCGTGGCGGACCCGTCTGACGGGCTTGTCGCGGGGTGCACCAAGCTCAACCGGCCCAAGGTCCCCACCGTGTACCCGCCGGTGGCCGAGGCCTACTTCACGGCTATTCAGCTCGCCGCGCCCGCCGACGACTCCACCACCCCGGTACAGGCGGCGGCGGCCGGCTTCGCCGTGCTCATCACCGTGATGCTGCTGTTCGGGCTGTGGAAGCTCGGGAGGGACCCAAGACTCGCCGCGCTCTGGGCCTGGTGCCCGACGGTTATCCTTGAGGCAGGGCAGAACGGGCACATCGATGTGGTCGGTGTCGCCCTTGCCCTGGCCGCCCTGCTGCTGCTCGCCCGGGCCAAGACGAAGGGGCGGGTCATCGCGGGCGGTGTCCTGCTCGGGCTGGCGATCGCCACCAAGGTGACGCCCGCGCTCGTCATGCCCGCCGTGCTGCGCCGCGGCTGGGCACTGATCTCGGCATCCGTGCTGACAGCGGTCTCACTCGTGTACGTGCCGCACATCATCGCGGTCGGCCAGAAGATCATCGGCTTCTTCCCCGGCTACCTGAAGCAGGAGGGGTACTCCACCGGGACCGGGTACAGCGTCATCGGGCTATTCGTGCAGGGGAAGGCCGCGACCCTCGTGGCCGCCGTGATTCTCGGTGCGATCGCACTGGCGATCTACCGGTACGGCGACCCGGACAAGCCATGGCGAGGCGGCGTGCTGATGACGTCCGCAGCGCTCGCCGTATGCACGCCGCACTTCCAGTGGTACGCCATCCTGCTCGTGATGCTCGTCGCGCTCGACGGCCAGCCGGAGTGGCTGGCGATCGCGGCGGGCGGTTACCTCTCCAATACCCCAGGACTGCGCATCGGCGGAGTCATGCTGCACGACCCCCGGCTGCTCGGGTACGGCGGCGGCGCGGCGATCGCCTGCACGCTGGCCCTGACCCGCTTCCTGGTCACCCGGCGGTCCAGGGCAGCGCAGCCCGAGCCGGCCAGCGTGTCGGTGGCCGTGTTGTCCGCCGCGGCGGACAACACCGCACTTCCGTCAGACTCGGTGTCCGGGCCGGTGCTCGAGCCGACGGCCATCTTTCCGAGGCCGGTGAAATCCCCGCAGGGAACCCCTGCCGACGTCGGCGCGCGCTAGCGATTCTTACCGCGTGCTTACCCGGGAGTAGATACGTGAACGCGACAGGGGTTTGTGCCCGTCAATAGAGGTATGGACTACTCCGACCTGCCGCGCCGGCCGCGCTCTTCGGCACCCGCCCAAAACGGGGCTAACTATGCGCAGTACGACGAGAACGTGCCCTGGGAACGGATCGGAACCGAGTACGACGACGCGAACAGCTATAACGGGAACGGCTATGCCAACGGCTATGGGGGCCTGACCGGCACCGGTGCGTTCCAGCAGGCGCCCTGGGACGACGAACCGCAGCCCATGCCCACCCAGAGGTTCGCGTCAACCGGCGGGTTCCCTGCCACGGACGAATTCGCGCCCGCCGGCGGGTTCGCGCCCACCGGCGGGTTCCCTGCCACGGGCGAATTCGCGCCCGCCGGCGGGTTCGCGTCAACCGGCGGGTTCCCTGCCACGGGCGAATTCGCGCCCGCCGGCGGGTTCCCGTCCACCAGGGGGTTCCCGCCTACCGGAGGGTTCCCTGCCTCGGACGCGTTCGAGTCCACTGGCGCGTTCTCGCCGACGGGAACGTTCTATGCGGCCGACGAGCAGGATCGAGAGTACGCCCCCCGGCCGATGAGCAGGAGAGCCAGTAACCGGCAGGGCGACGGTGGACTGCTCGCCGGCCGCATAGAAC